>Ga0163162_10001624_pt1 | contig 21046 bp, 18 predicted proteins | sample S55metaG_FD_115310 | JGI IMG/M metagenome (GOLD analysis project Ga0163162, IMG submission 115310) | Switchgrass rhizosphere microbial communities from Kellogg Biological Station, Michigan, USA - S5-5 metaG | ecosystem: Host-associated > Plants > Roots > Rhizosphere > Soil | place: USA...
CCTCGGCGATAGCTATTTCCGGCATCAAAGCGTGTGGTCGCTGATTGTGTCGAAGCTGCCGGTATCGATCAGTATCGGCTTATGGACGTTTTTTATTACCTATCTGATTTCGGTGCCGCTCGGCATTGCCAAGGCGGTGCGCAACGGTTCCACGTTCGATGTCACCACAAGTCTGCTCGTGTTGATCGGCTTCGCAATTCCGGGCTTCGTGCTCGGCGTGTTGCTGCTCGTGCTTTTCGGCGGCGGTTCGTTCTGGCAGCTGTTTCCGTTGCGCAATCTCACCTCGGACAACTGGGCGACGCTCAGCCTCGGCGGAAAAATCGCGGACTATTTGTGGCATATCACGTTGCCGATCATTGCATCGGTGGTCGGCAGTTTTGCCGTAATCACCATGCTGACGAAGAACGCTTTCCTCGATGAAATCCGCAAGCAATACGTGCTGACGGCGCGCGCGAAGGGGTTATCGGAGCGAACGGTGCTTTGGAAGCATGTGTTTCGCAACGCGTTGTTGCCGTTGATCGTGGGTTTTCCCGGCGCGTTTATTGGCGCATTTTTCACGGGCAGCCTGCTGATCGAAACGCTTTTTTCACTCGATGGCCTCGGCCTGCTCTCATATGAATCTGTCGTGCGGCGTGATTACCCGGTCGTGCTCGGCACGTTGTATTTGTTCACGCTGATCGGGCTTGCCACCAAGCTCATTTCCGACCTCTGTTACGTCTGGGTCGATCCGCGCATTCAATTCGAACAACTGGAGCGTTGAGTTGAACCAGTCCATGCTCCGCACGCCCCGCGACAGCGACGCGCAACCATTGAGCGCGCCCGTATCGATCACGCCAGGCCGGCGCGTCTGGCAGCGTTTCAAGCGCAACCGGCTCGGTTACTGGAGCCTCGTGATTTTCGTGATCGCGTTTGCGATCAGCCTCGCCGGACCGCTATGGTCCAACGATAAACCGCTGGTCGTCCGCTATCAGGGGCAGCTCTATTTCCCGCTGGTGAAGACGTATTCAGAAACCACCTTCGGCGGTGATTTCCCGACGCCGGCCGATTATCTCGATCCGTACATTCGCGACCGTTTCAGCGAGGGCGGCAACTTCGCCGTCTATCCGCCGAATCACTATTACTACGACACGCTCAACTATTTTTCGAAGGGTTCGAACCCGGCGCCGCCATCGCGTGAAAACTGGCTCGGCACCGACGACCGCGGCCGCGACGTGTTCGCGCGGCTGCTTTACGGCTTTCGGGTATCGGTGATCTTCGCGCTGGTCCTGACCGCGATAGGCACCGTGCTCGGCATGCTTGCCGGCGCCGTGCAGGGTTATTTCGGCGGACGCACCGACCTGACCGGCCAGCGCCTGATCGAGATCTGGAGCGCGTTGCCCGAGCTGTATCTGCTGATCATCTTTGCATCGATCTTCGAGCCGAGCCTGTTGCTGCTCGTGGTGCTGCTATCGCTTTTCGGATGGATCGGCTTGTCGGATTACGTACGCGCCGAATTTTTGCGCAATCGCACGCAGGACTACGTGCGCGCGGCGCGGGCAATGGGTTTGTCAAATGCGCAAATCATCTGGCGGCATATCCTGCCCAACAGCCTCACGCCCGTTATTACGTTTCTACCGTTTCGCATGAGCGGCGCGATTCTCGCGCTCACCAGCCTGGACTTTCTCGGCCTTGGCGTGCCTTCGCCCACGCCATCGCTTGGCGAATTGCTTGCGCAAGGCAAGGCGAATCTGGACGCGTGGTGGATATCGTTATCGACGTTTGGCGTGCTGGTCGCGACCTTGTTGTTGCTCACATTCATGGGAGATGCGCTACGCAACGCGCTCGACACCCGCATCTCCGATGCCATCAAGGCCGGAGGAGGGAAATGAGCGCGCCGTTGCTGAATATCGCGGATTTGCGGGTACGTTTTGGCGACACCATGGCCGTCGATGGCGTCAGCCTGAAGATCGAAGCCGGCGAGCGCGTGGCGCTGGTTGGCGAGTCCGGATCGGGCAAGAGCGTGACGGCACTGTCCATCCTGCGGCTTCTGCGCGATGCTGATCTCACCGGGTCGATCCGTTTCGACGGCCAGGAATTGCTCTCGAAGAGCGAAGCGGAAATGCGCAAGCTTCGCGGTTCCGACATCGCGATGATCTTCCAGGAGCCAATGACAGCGCTCAACCCGCTCTTCACCATAGGCGACCAGATCATCGAAACCATCGTGCTGCACGATGGTGTATCGGCCCGTGACGCCCGCCGCCGCGCGATCGACCTGCTGGCGCGCACGGGCATTACGGAACCGGAAAAGCGCATCGACCGGTACGCGCATCAGCTTTCTGGCGGCCAACGCCAGCGCGCGATGATCGCAATGGCGCTTGCATGCCGTCCGCGCCTGCTTCTCGCCGATGAACCCACCACCGCCCTCGACGTCACAATCCGTGCACAGATCGTGGAGTTGCTGCTCGAACTTCAACGCGACGAAGCCGCGTCACGCGGCATGGCCGTCCTGCTGATCACGCACGACCTCAACCTTGTGCGCAAATTCGCGCAGCGCGTGGCCGTGATGGAGAAGGGCGTGTTGGTGGAAAGCGGCGCGGTGGAATCGATTTTCGCGTCGCCGCAGCATCCATACACGATCCGCTTGCTGCAAAGCAAACCGGAGCGAACGGTCTTGCCGGTCTTGCCGTTGTCGCCGGTTTTGCTCGACGCCAAGGATGTATCGGTGGAATTCGCCACGAAGATCGCGGGCGTGGGCGGCTGGTTCCGGCGCGGTGCGTTCAAGGCAGTCGACGGCGTCTCCGTGACCGTCAGGCAGGGTGAGACGCTTGGTATTGTCGGTGAATCGGGTTCCGGCAAATCCACCCTGGCAATGGCCCTGCTCGGCTTGCAGCGCACTTCACATGGCAAGGTCGAGTTCCAGGGCCGTGCGCTCGCCGATTACCGCGGCCGCGAACAAACCGTGCTGCGCTCGAACATGCAAGTGGTGTTTCAGGACCCGTACAGTTCGCTCTCGCCGCGCCAGACTATTGAACAGATCGTAGGGGAGGGGCTCGCGCTGCATCGCCCGGAACTCGATGCCACCGCTCGCCGCACGAAGGTGATCGCGGTCCTGCGCGAGGTCGGGATGGACCGGACGTGCCTGAATCGCTACCCGCACGAGTTTTCCGGCGGCCAGCGGCAGCGCATCGCAATTGCCCGTGCCCTGGTGCTCGAACCACGCATCCTGATCCTCGATGAACCCACCAGCGCACTCGATGTTTCTATTCAACATCAAGTTTTGCGTCTGCTTGCCGATATACAACGGAAGTACAACCTGGGCTACGTTTTCATCAGCCATGACCTGGAGGTCATCGGCGCGATGGCGCACAGGGTGGTCGTGATGCAGAATGGAACTATCGTCGAGACCGGTGATGTGGAGAATATTTTTGCCGCGCCATCCCACGATTACACAAGAAAGTTACTGAAAGCAGCGATCGTGGCCTAATTTTCACCAATTAGGTGCTCATCTCAATTGTTTTTTTCTATGCCTTTTGACATGTAAATAATATCTGGCTAGTATCGAGCAAACTTTTTCCGCATGATCCTGATTTTTCAGACTTTTTCACCCCAAACTTACCGACCGATGCAGCCATTGACCTTGACTCAGACATGCGCGCGCGCAGCAGCCAGCATGTTGATCGGCCTGATGATGACAGCAGCTAGCGGTGCGTTCGCCGACGAAGTCAACATTTCAAGTCAAAATGCTGGCAACAGCATTTTTTCGTCGCCGAAAGCAGCTAATGACATCTATCCCGTTGCAGGTTCAGGCAACGCGACAAGCACCTCATCCACGACCCCGTCCGCCACGTCTAACAGCGGCACGCGATCCTTCCTCTCCGGCATGGCAAGCAAAGCAGGCGACGTGGTCGTCGGCGCGCTCAACATGATCGGCGTGCGCTATCGCTGGGGCGGCAACACGCCTGATTCCGGCCTGGATTGCAGTGGCTTCGTGCGTTACGTGTTCCAGGACACGCTCGGCATGACGCTCCCGCGCCGCGCTGAAGAGATGAGCCGTGTCGGCGAGAAGGTTCGCGTGAGCGAGCTGAAGCCGGGCGATCTCGTGTTCTTCAATACGATGCGCCGGTCGTTCTCCCACGTCGGCATCTATATTGGTGACAACAAGTTCGTGCATTCGCCGTCCACGGGCAGCACGATCCGTGTCGACGACATGGACAACAGCTATTGGGAAAAGCGTTATACGGGCGCTCGTCGAATTGAAGCGACGTTCCCGATCGATGGCGTGGATCTGCGCCAGCGAGTTAGCGCCACCATTGGCGGCAACGCGGACAACTAAGCGATTCGAAATGATATGCCGGCTGGCGTCACGCCGGTCGGTAGCCGAACCTGCCTTCCAAAAGAAGGCGGGCTTTTGTCGTTGGTCGAGCCTTGGTCATTCGTACCACGCGGCTAAGCACAAAACTTGACACCCGTATCGCTGCCTGCAAGCAACCTTGCCACGTACAATCGCCAGCTTTTCACCGTCGCTGCGGCTCCCCGTCGCAGTCAATTACGCGAACGCAGTCAAAGCGTTTCGAAGTGAATAAAAGCGCACGTTGAAATTCGAAACAGGCTGATGCAAATCCTTGCACCCCGAGCATTCGAAGTGCGTTTAGGATCGGAAGCGTTTTTTTCATCCCGTCATTCTTCCATCGAAACGAATAAAACGGCTGGTTCAGAAAGTTAATAATTTCGGAATCCGAAACATATTCCGAAATTCGAATGAATGTGACCTGGGGGCGTCGAGCCGCTGGGTGAGGAGAGTGATATGGGAGAACTCGACCGATCGCGTCGCGGTTTCCTTAAGGCGAGCGTTGCAGGGCTGACTGTCATCATTGCGCCGCTTGGCAGTCGCGCTTTCGCCGCGTTGTTTGAAGAGAAAGTGCTCACGCCGATCCAGTGGGATATGGCGAACGGCCGCGCGAAATTCCGTATCGACGGGATCGCGAAAGTGACCGGGTCGAAAGTTTTTGCCCGCGACGTGCGCGCCGCCGACATGCCGCACTGGCCGAATCAACAATCTCACGCGTTCATCTTGCGCACGACGCAGGCTGACCGGACGTATGAAGGGTTTGATCTCAGCCTTCTTGGCGATGAACTGAAACCCGACCGGATCGTCACGGCGGAGGATCTGGCGCGTGATGGTCTCGCGTTCCCCGCGTTTTATGGGGACGACATGCTCTTGCCTCCGGGCAAGACGCCGGCCTATCTGGGCCATGCGGTCGCAATGCTCATCTATCACGATTTCGCGCGCTTTCGCTTCGCGAAGGACAAGCTCCAGTTCCACGATGAAATCATCCGCTACGGAGCGAAGACAGGGCCGCTCGAACGCGATCCGTGGGGCACGTTCCGGTTCGTGCGCGTAGGTGGTGCGACGGCATACGACGAGGATACGTTCTCGAGCCTGAAAGACACCATGCTGTTCCCGAGCGCGATGCGCAAACATGAACCGGTCTGGTCGGAGGGAAGTGCAAGCGGCAAGCTCGATCAGCAGGGCATGTTCCACGCTGAAAAGCTGCGCGACGAGCTGGATCATCCACCGGCCGACTGGCTCGTACTCGCTCGCAACTACACCACGCAATCCATCGATACAGCCGCGCTCGAAGCCGACAATGCGAATTGCTGGTACGACGCATCGACGCAATCGCTGCACATGGTCGTGCCGACGCAAGGCCCGACCGAAGTCGCCGCAAGCGCGGCGGGAATGGCCGCCAAATGCCGTTTCCCGGTGAAGAACCTGTTTGTGCATCCGGTATCGACCGTTGGTTATGGTTCCAAGGATCATTACAACGTGCCGTTCTACGGCCTCGTCGCCGCCATGTATGGCGACGGCCGCCCTGTGCGCCTCGCCTTTGATCGATACGAGCAATTTCAGACATCGATCAAACGGCACTCATCGAAAATGCATTACCGGATTGGCGTCGATAAACAGACCGGCATGCTGCAGTCGTTCAATGCCGAGCTTGAAGTCAACGGCGGCGGGCGCTCCAATTTTTCGCCATCGGTGGCGATGGTTGGCGCATCAGCCGCGCAATCGATTTACTACTTCCCGAAAAGTGATCTGACAGGCGTGGCGACGGCGTCGCGCGCAATCGACGCAGGCTCCGCGCGCGGTTATGGCACGTTGCAGACCATGGCCGCAACCGAGATGCTGATCGATGAACTGGCCGGCCAACTTGAAGTCGATGCTATCGATTTCCGGCTGAAAAACGCGCTCCGTTCAGGCATGAAAAACACGCAGGGCGCGATTCCGGCGGGCGCAATCCGTGTCGATGAAGTCCTGCAGAAGGCCAAGCTCCATCCGCTTTGGACCGAGCGCGCGAAGAAGAAGGCCGAGTACGAGTTGACGCATCCGGGCAACCGCTACGGCGTGGGATTCGCGTGCACGCAAAAGGACTTTGGGACGGGCGCGGAGGCATCGTTTGCGAAGGTCGAGATCGCGGCCGACGGAACGATCAAGCTGCATCACACCGCTGCGGAAATTGGCACCGGCATTTCCACTTCGCAGGCGATCGCATGCGCGAAGTGGCTCGGCAAGCCCGCGACCGAAGTCCGCATGGCGATTGTCGACTGGCCCGAATTGCCGATGATCACGAGCGGCGATCCATACATGATGTCGCAGGCCGAGCAGGACAAAGCGTCGGCGAATCCGCGATGGACGCCGGAACTGGCATCGCCTTCGAGTGCGACAAACTCGGCGTTCTATTTCACGCACAGCACGCACGAGGCGGCGCGCGTCGTCTTCACGCAGGGCTTGTGGCCGGCGGCCGTGTCGATCTGGGGCGGCGGAATTGGCGGCGGTCAGGCCGCGCCGCTTGTCGTTCGCCGCGAAGATGCGCGCTGGGTCGAAGGCAAGCTGACGGCGGCGGGTCTCGAACCCTTGCCGCTCGAACAGCTTGCGAAGAAGGCCCACGATCTTGGCCTCGTCACGGGCGCGGTCGTGCACGTCTTCAACCGGTGGCAATGGAGCGAGGCGGAGTTCGATATCCGCGGCGTCACAGAGCGCTTGCCGGTAGATGGTTTGTCGCTGCTTTTCGGCGAAGGTGAGCCCAAGAAGGACGAAGCCAAGGCGCCCGTTCCTGCCTATCACGCTGTCAATCGCAAGCGTGTTTTCATCGCGCCGGTTCAGCGCAACAACGCGGCTGTGACGTATTACAGCGCTGTCGGAACGCTGGTCGAGCTTGCGGTGAACGAAGCGAGCGGCCGCGTGGACCTGCTCTCGCATCATTCGATCGTCGAGTGCGGCAACATGCTTTCGCCGGAACTCGTATCGGGTCAATTGCAGGGCGGGCTGGCGATGGGTATTGGTCATGCGCTGCATGAGTACCTGCCGCTTTACGAAGAAGGTCCCGGCAACGGCACCTGGAATTTCAACCGCTATCACCTGCCGCGTGCGAGCGACGTCGCCGTCTGGACCCAGACCGGCGAAGTGCTGCCGCCGCTGTCAGAAACCGATCCACCGAAGGGCATCGCGGAAGTGGTGATGATTCCGGTCGTCGGCGCGATCGTCAACGGCATTGCGCACGCAATAGGGCATCGGTTCAACGACTTGCCGGTGACGCCTCAAAACATTCAGGAGGCGCTCGCATGACGGCCCCCAATCAAACCAGCATGATCCAGATGAAGCCTCTTTCGCTCACCATCAACGGTGTCGCGACCGGCCCGATCCAGACGCCCGACGGGCTGATGATGATCGATTTCCTGCACGAATATGTCGGCTTGACGGGCTCGCGGCTCGGCTGCGGGCAGGGCGTGTGCCATGCGTGCGTGGTAATTCTCGACAAGCCCGACGGCACGAGTGAAGAAGTGCGTTCGTGCATCACGGGCGCGCATTTCTTCGATGGCAAGAAGATCCGTACCATCGAAGGCCACGGCACGAAAAACGAGCAAGGCGAGGTCGTCGAGCTTACGCCGGTACAGCAAAAATTCCTCGAGCATTTTAGTTTCCAATGCGGTTACTGCACGCCGGGATTCGTGAATGCGGCGACGGTTTTCATCGAGCGGTTGAAGCGCGAACCGATCGCGAAGGCGTCAGTGGATAGCGAGATCATGAAGGCGCTCGACAATCACATCTGCCGGTGCACGGGCTATGTGCGCTATTACGAAGCGGTGAAGGACGTGGTGATGAATACGCCCGGGCTCGTCAAGGATTCCGCATGAGCACGACATTCTCACTCCGGCTTGGCGCCCTGGCTTTGTGCATTGCGGCCTTATCAAGTTTGGCGGCGTGCAGCAAGGCGACTGACAACGCGCCCGTCGATACGCGTACATCCACGCCCGAACAGATCGCGCGCGGCCGATATCTCGCGAAGGCCGCCGATTGCGCCGCGTGCCACACGCTTGCCGGCGGCGCGCCGTTTGCGGGCGGCGTACGGCTCGGCTCGCCATTCGGTACGTTCTACGGCACCAACATCACGCCAGACCCCAAGCATGGTATTGGCAAATGGAGCGCGGCCGAGTTTTACAAGACGCTGCACGACGGCGTGGCGCCCGACAAACAACTGTATCCGGCGATGCCCTACACGTCGTACCGGACCATGACGCGCGCGGACAGCGATGCGATCTATGCGTACTTGATGGCGCAAAAGCCGGCCGCCGTGCCGAACCGCGAAGCGGATCTCAAGTTCCCGTTCAACGTTCGTTTTGCGGTGATGTTCTGGAACATGCTGTTCCTGAAAGACAGCCTGCCGGATGCATCGGTCGGGACTTCGGCGGACTGGACGCGCGGGAAATATCTCGCGAACGCGCTAGGGCATTGCGCCGAATGCCACACGCCGCGCGGCGTATTCGGACAGATGAACGGAGCGAAGGCGCTGCAGGGTTCGGATCTCGGTCGTGTGGTTCCACCGGATATCACACCCGCTGGCCTTGTGGCGCGCGGCTGGACCGGCGCGGATCTGCAAACGTTCTTCGCGACTGGAATCAGCCGCCAGGGTCCTGCGTTCGGCGAAATGCATCCTGTGGTGTATTTGAGCACGCAATATCTGTCGCCGGGTGACTTGCGCGCGATGTCGGTCTACTTGCTCGGCGATGCACCGCCGCCGCCCACGCCGGTGCAGCCTGGCTCCGCCGATGCCGCTCAGGTCGCCGCCGGCCGTAACACCTACGTTGCGCTGTGCGCGGGATGTCACGGACTTGGAGGGGAGGGCAAGCCGCACGTGGCGGTATCGATGCAAGGCAGCTCCACATTGCGTCAAGCCGACCCGCACAACCTGCTCGTCGCGATGCTCGACGGCATGGACGCTTCGGCCTTCCCGGGTACGGAGAGCTTGCAGGCCATGCCGGGCTTTGCAAAAACGCTCAACGACGAAGAGCTCGCACAACTCGCGAACTACCTTCGATCAACCTGGGGCGGCCAACCCGGCGATGTCACCGCGGCAAAGGTGAAGGCGCTGCGCGACGCGCCTTCTCACTAAAGCGTCCGGGCGCTGCCTTTGTTAAACGGCAGCGCCTTTCGCCGCCAGTTGCCGCTGCAAGTCTGGCCAGATTCTGGCGACGGCTTCTTCGCCTGCCAGAATGGCGGCGTTGCGTTGGCTGAAGTCGCTGCCGCTCATGGCGGCCAGATTCGGGCGGATGACGAAGTCGGCGTATTTATCGAGTTCATAGGCCTTGATGGTCTGGCCCATGATCGTGAAGGTCTGCATCAGGACGTCGAACGAACTCTGGGTCAGCGCTGTTTCCGGGCGCGCCGAAATATCCACCGCGATCACAAAATCCGCGCCCATCTTGCGCGCGAAAGCGGCCGGCACCGGACTTACCAGTCCGCCGTCAACGTACTCGTGGCCGCCAATCTTCACCGGCTCGAAGATGGACGGCACGCTGCACGACGCACGCACGGCAATGCCCGTATTGCCGCGCTGGAACAGGATCGGCTGGCCGGTCTTGAGATCGGTCGCGACGATCCCGAGCGGTTTCGCCATCTTCTCGATCGGCTTGTTGTCGAGCGTCTTGTTCAAATAGTTCTGCAGCGCCACGCCCTGCAGAAAACCGCGCGTGCGAAACGGCATGGCCCAGTCGCTGATCGACGCTTCGTCCATGGTGAGCGCGAGCTTGTTGATCGCAATCCCGTTCATGCCCGACGCCGATAACGCCGCGATCACCGATCCTGCGCTCGTGCCGCTCAGCAAATCGACCTTTACGTTGCGTGCCTCGAGCGCCTTGATCACACCGATATGCGCAAACCCGCGCGCCGCGCCGCCGCCGAGCGCCAAGCCGATGCGAACGGGCCGCTGCGGCGTTGTTGCAATTGGCGATGCCGGCGAGACGCCCGATGTTGTCGAAGCACTGGACGATGATTGAGACGTGGTGGCCGTGGTGCAGGCGCTGAGCACGGCGGATGCGCAGCCAAGAGCGAACGCACGGCGCGACAAGCCGGACGAGCCGGGCAAAGGTGGAAGCGGCGATTTCAAGAAACTCTCCTGCTGTGCGGCGAATAAAGCGAGAAGGAACAGATCAACGGCGAACCCGGCCATTCGGATAAGCCGTCGCGTAGCGGCGGACATGATAAAACATGATGACCGGCCGACGCAGGCCGAAAGCCCCCGGCGGGTATAATTCCATCTCGTATCAAGCGCTTGCAGTGTTTAGCAGGACATTGCGCAGTACACGGCGCAAAAGCACTTTGCCCCAAGCTGTTCCCCGATGTATCGCTGCCTGGCAGTCCGTGCCGGCATGCGCATTTGAGCTATCGAGCACACCGCACATGACCCAAGTCCGTACCCGTTTCGCTCCCAGCCCCACAGGCTTCATCCACCTCGGCAACATTCGCTCCGCGCTTTATCCGTGGGCGTTCGCGCGCAAGATGAAGGGCGTTTTCGTGTTGCGCATCGAGGACACCGATCTGGAGCGTTCGACCGATGCCTCCGTGGACGCCATCCTCGAAGGTATGGAATGGCTCGGCCTGGGATACGACGAAGGTCCGATCTACCAGATGCAGCGCATGGATCGTTATCGCGAAGTGCTCAAGCAGATGCTCGACCGGGGCCTCGCGTACCACTGCTATATGTCGACGGAAGAACTCGACGCATTGCGTGAGCGTCAGCGTGAAGCAGGCGAAAAACCGCGCTACGACGGCACGTGGCGCCCCGAAGAAGGCAAAGTGCTGCCGCCCGTTCCCGAAGGCGTATCTCCCGTTATCCGCTTCCGCAATCCGATCGGTGGCGTGGTGAGCTGGGACGACGCGGTGAAGGGCACCATCGAAATCTCGAACGACGAACTCGATGATCTCGTGATCGCGCGTCCGGACGGCACGCCCACGTACAACTTCTGCGTGGTCGTGGATGACCTCGACATGAAGATCACCCACGTGATTCGCGGCGACGACCACGTGAACAACACGCCGCGCCAGATCAACATCCTGCGTGCGCTGGATGGCGACGTGCCCGTGTATGCCCATCTGCCGACGGTGCTCAACGAGCAGGGCGAGAAGATGAGCAAGCGCCACGGCGCCATGAGCGTGATGGGGTATCGCGACAGCGGATATTTGCCGGAAGCGGTGCTGAACTATCTGGCGCGGCTCGGCTGGTCGCATGGCGACGCGGAAATCTTCTCGCGTGAGCAATTTGTGGAATGGTTCGATCTCGACCATCTTGGCAAGTCGCCGGCGCAATACGATCCGGATCGCCTGAACTGGCTGAATGCGCATTACATCAAGGAAGCCGACAACGCGCGGCTCGAGTTGCTCACGAAGCCGTTCCTGGCGGAATTGGATATCGACGCCGCCATGATCGAGCAAGGACCGGCGCTGGAACTTGTGATCGGCCTGCTGAAGGACCGCGCGTCCACGGTGAAAGAAATCGCCGAGAACGCCGCCATGTTTTATCGCGAACCCGTGATTGATCCGGCTGCGCTTGAGCAGCATGTCACCGAAGCCGTGCGTCCCGCACTGACGGATCTGCGGCTTGCTTTGAGCGAAGTCGAATGGAGCAAGGAAGCGATCTCGGCGGCGTTCAAGGCCACGTTGACGAGTCACAAGCTCAAGATGCCTCATCTGGCCATGCCGGTGCGTCTGCTCGTGGCGGGCACTACGCATACGCCTTCTATCGACGCCGTGTTGATGTTGTTTGGTCGCGAAACGGTGCTGGCGCGGCTGGAAAAGGGTGCGGCTTAAGCATGGCGGTGAACGTGCTCGCGACGGCAATATGGCGCAAGCACGAACGGTGTCTTATTCGCATCGCTGGTTCGCACCCTAAAGACGATTTATTTTCAGAAGCTAGGGCGAAAGGTATTTACAACTTCAAAAGTGCCCTTTAAAATCTCGTTTCTGTTCTGCAAGGGGGTATAGCTCAGCTGGGAGAGCGCTTGCATGGCATGCAAGAGGTCAGCGGTTCGATCCCGCTTACCTCCACCACGGAACAGAGTGAAGTCAGTTTAAACGCCAAGGCATCGGATAAAAAAGACTTCACAAGATACAAAAAGCTGTTTATAATGTCGTTCTTCGCTGATCACTGAAAAAAACTGATTAAACGGAACAAAGCGAAACGAGTTTGATTCGAATGATTAAGAAGTTGTTAATCATGATTAATCAGAAAGCGGTCAGGTGTAAAGCGAAAGTAGTAAAGACATTAACTGCAAAAGTTTATGTCCCCTTCGTCTAGAGGCCTAGGACATCACCCTTTCACGGTGAGTACAGGGGTTCGAATCCCCTAGGGGACGCCAAAACATCGGCGGCTGCTAGAAGCGCTGCAAGCTTGATGAGTCGACCAACCTCTCAAGTCGATGAAAAGAAGTGGAGCGGTAGTTCAGTTGGTTAGAATACCGGCCTGTCACGCCGGGGGTCGCGGGTTCGAGTCCCGTCCGCTCCGCCAACGAGTTGTAAAGGAAAAATCCAGCCTATGCTGGATTTTTTTCGTTGTGCGTCCGGTTTTCACGGTAGCGCGTTTCGTCTCGCTGAACTTGTGGGGCGAACGTCACATGAAAGCATGTGCCCGGAAAACTCTCCATTGCCAGAGTGCGCCGCCTGACTTAGTGTGATGACCTGATTCAGTGCTTTCATCGCGCAATGCTCGATCCCACCGAAGCCCTCTCGCCGTTTATGTTGCGCCTTGCGTCGATGGACGATTTTTCGTTCGCCGAAGCACTCACGCGCAACAACATGAACGGCTACTACCGTCGTCACAATCTCGTGTGGCGCAGCGACCTTTTCCTCGGGAGCTGGCGGGAATCCGAAAACTTCGTGCTCGAGTGTGACGGCAAAGCCATCGGCGTAATGCGGGTGACCGAAGAGGACGAATCACTTCATATTCGCGATGTGCAAGTCGTTGAAGGATGGCGCCGGACGGGCGCCGGGACCTTCCTCCTGGACACGGCGCACAGGTGGGCGCGCGCACGCGGACTGAAAGAAACGCAGTTGCGTGTTTTCGTCGATAACCCCGCGGCCCGGCTCTACGTCCGCATGGGGTACAAGCCTGCGGGTTCGCGGCTCGCGCAATTCGGCGCAATCCGGCATATGGTGCGCAGCGTTTAGGAACGCCGTTAATGGCTTGCCGTGTCGTGCGGCTCGCCATCGCGGACAAAAAACGCGCGCGGACTTTCGCCGAATGCACGCCTGAACATCGCTGAAAATGCGCTTTGACTGTGGTAGCCCAATAGCAGCGCGACTTGCGCGAGCGGTTTTCCCTGACTCAGCAGCGGAATGGCGCGCGCCAGCACCGCCTGTTGACGCCATTGCGAAAAACTTATCCCTAGCTCACGCCGGAATAGGCGGGCGATCGTACGCGTGCTTGCGCCCACGAGCGTGGCCCAGTGTTCAAGCGAATCGGCAGACGCGGGGTCTTCCAGCACTGCTTCGCACAACGCGAGCAGACGTTTGTCGGTGGGCATTGGAATGGAAAGGGGAAGCGGGCGGGATCGCGTGATTTCATCGAGAGCCAGGGTTCCCAGCAGCCGTTCCCGTTCGCGCGAAATGGTCGTGTCATTCAACGCAACCGCGACTTCCCGTAGCAGCGGCGACACTTCCACCACGCGGCACGCATCGAGTCCATCCGGCACGACGCTTTCGTCGATATAAAGCGTGCGCAGGAACGCGTCCTCCACAATCACCACTTCATGCGTGACGTTCGGCGGAACCCAGATTGCCCGCGATGGCGGCACCATCCACGTCGAACCTTCCGCGGCGATCCGTAATACGCCTCGGGTCGTGCACGCAACCTGCGCCCAGGCATGCGTATGCCGCGCGATCCGCACGCCGGCAGGCACGGGCCGCGACCGAACGCGGATAGGATGCGCGGGCGTTGGCGATGACTCGGCCGGAATGTCGAGATGTTCGACTTCCTCGGTGGTTTCGGCATGTAAAGGGCGGTCGGTCTTTATCAGCATGCAATATCTCAACGGATTTCGATCATGATAGTCAATGCATCGTCGTTTTTGCTCTTGGCATAATGCGCGGACTTGTCTGGAACCGTTAGTTCGAGGAATCAAGCGCATGCAACACGTATTTGTCTACGGCACGCTGCGGGCCGGGGAAAGCAATGACATTCATCGCGCGGCCGCGCGAAATTGCATTGCGGATCCTGTGCTTGTCGGCTCGGGCCATATCAACGGACGGCTTTATGATTTTGGCGCGTATCCGGGCGTCGTTCCTGACGCCAGCGCAGCGCCGGTCCATGGCGATGTTTATCGTGTAGAAGATACGCTCGTTCCCGTTCTTGATGAAATCGAGGAAGTGGTGCCGGATATCAGTGGCCTGTTTCGTGGTGAGCACATGCACGTGACGGTCGAGCTCGATGGACGCGCTGAAGAGATCGAATGCCTGGTTTATCCGGTGAGCGACGCGGCGGTGCATGGGTTGCCGCGTATCGACGGTGGCGACTGGGTAAGCTACAGGCGATCGAGATAACGCAGGCTTAAGCCTTAGGCACTCGCCGATTCCGTTACTACAATAGAAGACAACACGGAGTGCGAGGGAGCCAGCCATGTTCAAGCACATTCTCGTTCCGACAGACGGGTCGGTTCTGTCGCAGAAGGCCATTGACGGCGCCATCGACCTGGCGCAGTCGGTGGGCGCGCGAATCACGGCGTACGCTTGCTTGCCGCTCTATCCGTATTCCCCTTTCGCAGATGTCGCCGTCGAGCCGCCCAGCGATTTCCATGAGCGATCGGAGAGGGAGGCGCGTGAGCATCTGGCCGCGGTTGAAGCAGCGGCGGCTTCGGCCGGCGTTTCCTGCGATGCCGTTACCAGCGTCGAATCGGCGCCTTATATTGGAATAATCGATATCGCGGAACGTGATGGCTGCGATGTAATCTTCATGGCGTCGCACGGACGGCGCGGGCTGGGAAGCTTGCTGATCGGCAGCGAAACGCAGCGGGTTCTGACGCACACCAAGATCCCGGTCATTGTGTATCGATAACACCGCTTCCGAGCGCGTCTATATGTTTTCGCGTGCGAGAGCGAGGAAAGCGAGCACGGCGCCGCTGGTTTCATTCGCACGACTACACAGCATCAAATCCGCCAATATCTCCGTTTCAATGATCGGCCGATAGATCACGTTCTGAATCTCAACGCGAGAGACGGGCGCGGGGACAATCGCCACTCCGAACCCTGCCGCGACGAGCGCGAGCACCGTCAACGTGCTCGACACGCGATGCACTGCCTTGGGCTGTGCGCCCATTTGCGCGCTCAGCATCGCGACGGTTTTTTCGCCTTCGTTGAAAGCGTAGAGAATGAGCGTCTCGGTTACCAATGACTTCACCGAAATACGTGTCTTTTTCGCGAGCGGATGATCCTCCGCCATGGCGACCAACATCGGCCATGTCCCGATCTTTTCCTCGATGAGTTGCGGGTCTGGCGCCGATCCCAGACTCGGGCTGTATCCAACGTCGAGCTGGCCCGCAAGGATCGCCTCGCTCTGCAGATGCGGCGACATTTCGACCGGCTGTAATTCAGCATCGGGGTAGCGTTGGCGAAAGACGCGCAAGTTGTCTGTCAGCTTGCCGGTCACAACGGCGTTGCCTGCAAAGCCGACTTTGACTGTGCCGGTCTCGCCGCGCAGCGATCGCTGCACAATGTCTTTCGTGCGCTCGGCTTGGGCAAGCGTGCGTCGCGCTTCCACCAGGAGGAGCGACCCCGCTCGCGTGAGTTCGACGTTGCGGCTCGTGCGCACAAAAAGCGCGCCGCCAATTTCTTCTTCGAGTGAGCGAATTTGCATGCTCAGCGCAGGCTGCACGATGTGCAGACGTTGTGCGGCGCGACCAAAGTGTTTCTCTTCGGCGACCGCGACGAAATAGCGGAGATGACGCAGGTCCATGATCGACATTCCATCAGTAAAATTGATCAATCGATCATATCAATCTACTTCACGTTATGGCGGTGATGCGTGACACTACATTCGCATCGCGGCGATCGAGAATTCGCTGCTTACTACGCTATAGAAGGAGATTGACTATGCAAACGTACCTTGAAGATCGGCTGAGCATTGCAGATTTGATGACCGGATGGATTCATCGCGATCTCGCGCAATGGGATGAGCTGCGCAAACTGTTTCATCCTGATGGCACGATCGAGATCACCTGGTTCGACGGTTCGTTCCGTGATTTCGTCGATGGATCGATGAAAATGGGCGAATCCGATCTGCGCACCAAGCGTTTCATCGCGGGACCGGTGGTCGAGTTCAACGGCAATAAGGCCATTGTCGAGACCAACGCAATAATCGTCGGTGAAAATGTTCGACTGGGCTTGGGCTGCAGTTCGCACAACCGCTTTTACGATCGAGTTGAAAAGCGCGATGGCGTCTGGAAGATCGTGAAGCGCCAGAGCATTTACGACATGGGGTCGTTCACGTTTCCGAGCGGTATCGTCGAAATTGATGCGGCCGCGGTGCAAAAGCACCCGCGCGAATATGCGCCGCTCGCTTACTTGCTCGAGAAAAGCGGCTTTCCAGTCCAGAAAACCTTTGCCACCAAAGGTAGCGGCTTGGAGGTGGAAATGAAGGCAGAAGGGCGGGCGTGGCTGGCGGCGTGACGAGCCGCGGTAGCAGTCAAAGCAGAAAAAGGGCATACGGTTTGTGACCGTATGCCCTTCTCAAACTTCAACCCATCGCGGCCTGTTAAGCCACTTTTTCTTCGAAGAACTGTTCGTCTTCAGTGGAACCGTGCAGCGCCGTTGTCGACGCTTCCTTCTCGACCGCTTGCGTGACGGCATCGAAGTAACCCGTGCCCACTTCGCGCTGATGCTTCACAGCGGTGAAGCCCTTTTCTGCGGCAGCAAATTCCGCTTCCTGCATCTCGACGAACGCGCTCATCTGGTTGCGCGCGTAGCCGTGGGCGAGGTTGAACATCGAATAGTTCAGCGCGTGGAAACCGGCCAGCGTGATGAACTGGAACTTGTATCCCATCGCGCCGAGTTCCTTCTGGAATTTGGCGATGGTCGCATCGTCCAGATTTTTCTTCCAGTTGAACGACGGCGAGCAGTTATACGAAAGCAGCTTGCCCGGAAACTCGCGATGAATCGCTTCGGCGAACTTCTTCGCGTAAGCGAGATCCGGCTTGCCGGTTTCGCACCAGATCATGTCGGCGTACGGCGCGTACGCGAGACCACGCGAGACCGCTTGTTCCAGGCCCGGCTTCGTGCGGAAGAAGCCTTCGATGGTGCGTTCGCCGGTCAGGAAGGGTTTATCGTTTTCATCGACGTCGGATGTCACCAGGTCGGCGGCTTCTGCGTCCGTGCGGGCAAGCAGGATCGTGCGCGTGCCCGACACGTCGGCGGCGAGCCGCGCAGCCGTAAGCTTGGCGACGTTCTCGCGAGTCGGCACCAGCACCTTGCCGCCCATGTGACCGCATTTCTTGGCCGATGCCAGTTGGTCCTCGAAGTGCACGCCCGCCGCACCGGCTTCGATCATCGCTTTCATCAGTTCGAACGCGTTCAGCACGCCACCGAAACCGGCTTCGGCATCCGCCACGATCGGCTGGAAGAAATCGAGATAGCCTTCATCGCCAGGATTCTTGCCTTCCGTCCATTGGATCTGATCGGCGCGCGTCAGCGTGTTGTTGATGCGCTTGACGACCAGCGGCACCGAATTGGCCGGATACAGCGACTGGTCCGGATACATTTCGCCAGCTACGTTCGCGTCGCCGGCCACTTGCCAGCCCGAAAGGTAGATCGCTTTCAACCCGGCCTTGACCTGCTGCATGGCCTGATTGCCGGTCAACGCGCCGAGCGCGTTAACAAACGGCTCTTCATGAATCGATGCCCACAGTTTTTCCGCGCCGCGCTTGGCGAGCGTGTGTTCCACCGGCACCGAACCGCGCAGACGCACGACGTCCCCGGCCGAGTAGCTGCGCGTGATGCCCTTCCAGCGCGGATCGGTGTCCCATTGCTTCTGAAGTTCCTGAGCTTGTTGTTGGCGCGACATGGCGTTTCTCCTTTGATTGCTTTGGCTAATGAGTAACTAGTGGTCGTCTTGTTGAACAAGCAGGGCGTCAGTGGGCGCGCTCTTTTGCTCAACTCTTATATAAGAGTCTAGAGAAGTAACCTGACCCGATCCAGCGGGAAAGCAGAAATTTCGAAGAAGATTTCATGTTTAAATTCAATCGACTAGATGATAAATATCGCAATATGAAACGATTTCTTTCATCCTGAGATGCTGATATTTGTGCCGTGCACCAACAATTTCACCGCCCGCAAACTCTTTCCACATCGTGAAACGCTGGAGACGGGCAAAAAAAACCGACGCACGAGGCATCGGTTTTTTTATCGAGCGAAGCGCGCAAGCAGCGCGGCGCACATTAGCTACATTTAGCTGCCACGACGCGGAGCGCGCGGACCGTCGTTGCGACGTGCTGCATAACCGTCGCGCGAACCGCCGCCAAAGCCCGATCCGCCATCACGCGATCCACCGCCGCTGCGGTAACCGTCACGTGAACCACCGTCACGCGAGTCGCGCGCACCGGCGCTTGCCGGCTTGTTGCCCCAGCCGCCCGGCTTGGCCGAACCGCTGCTGCTGCCGCCATTACCAAACCGACGGCCTGCGCCAGCACCCGCGCCACCGCCCGGACGACCACGGCCGCCAAAGCCCGGACGGCCGCCACCAGCCGGCGCCGAACGACGCGGCTCGAAGCCCGCAATGACGCTCACTGCCAGCGGCAGGCGCACGAAACGCTCGATGCGCTTAAGCGCGCCTTGCTCGGCGTGGTGCACGAGGCTGATTGCCGTGCCCGTACGGCCAGCGCGGCCCGTACGACCGATACGGTGGACATAATCTTCCGCGAACTTCGGCAGATCGTAGTTGAACACGTGCGTGATGCCGGGAATATCGATACCGCGAGCTGCGACATCGGTTGCCACCAGCACGCGCACCTTGCGTTCACGCAACGCACGAATCGTGCGGTTACGCGCGCCTTGCGGCAGATCGCCGTGCAGCGCGGCCGATTCAAAACCAGCGTCCGACAAACGGATGGCCAACTGGTCAGCGTCGTTCTTGGTTGCCGTGAAGACGATAGCCTGATCAAGGCCGGCATCGCGCAACAGATGGTCGAGCAGACGATCCTTGTGATCGCGGTCATCGACGTAATGCACGGTTTGCGCAATGTTGTTTTGCGCTTCGAGCTTTTGAATGATCTCGATGCGTTCCGGGTTCTTCAACAGGCGGCCGGTCAGCGAGCTGATCTTGCCGTCGATGGTCGCCGAGAACAGCAGCGTCTGACGCGAAGCGGGCGTAGCGGCAACGATGGTTTCGATGTCGTCGATGAAGCCCATGTCCAGCATGCGGTCGGCTTCGTCGAGCACGAGCATTTGCAGTTGCGACAGGTCAATACGGCCGCGTTCCAGGTGATCCAGCAGACGGCCCGGCGTAGCAACGAGAATTTCCGGGTTCTTCGCGAGCAGCATCAATTGCTGGCCATAGGCGACGCCGCCCAGGATGCTGACGGTGCGCAGACGGCGCAGATGCTTGCCGTACGTGGTCGCGGCGGCGGTAACCTGCATGGCGAGTTCGCGCGTCGGCGTCAGAACCAGCATGGTCGGACGGGCGACCGGCTGTTGACGGCGTGCCGGGCGTGCGTTCGGGTCATGCGGCTCGCGGGGAGCAGCGGCCTTGGCTTTTTCGAGCTGCGAAAAACGTTCGATAGCCGGCAGCATGAACGCTGCCGTCTTGCCCGAACCGGTCGGGCTTGAAACCAGCAAGTCGCGGCCGGCGAGCGCTGCGGGGATCGCGCGCTGCTGAACCGGCGTCGGTACTTGATAACCAGAAGCGGTCAGCGCAACAACGATTTCCGGCGACAGGCCGAGCGATTCGAAGCTCGGGCCGGTCTGAACGGCGATCGCAGCGCCAACGGGTGCGATTGAGGAAATGGGGGCAGGGATAGCGGGCGAAACAGATGCTGCCGGCGCTGCGGGTACGTCGGTACCGAGTGCCACTGCAGCGATGGAGTCCAGCGGGCTATTGGTGTTGCTCGAAGTCATGTCGATCCTTGAAACGGGGAATAAGGCGTGTGGCGCCAATCGGCATACCCAAGTCGTCAGATTCAGCGAGCAAAGAAGCAGCGAGCAAATCGAAAAACGGGGGCAGCTCGCAACAATAAAGGCGAGCTTTTCGTTAGAAGCTGTATCGGATTCGACAGGCCGAGGCGGCGTTGTCGTCAGCCTGATGCATGATCGGCCGAAGAAGGCCTAGCAGGGAGGGGACAGTTTCTAAACTGGATTGGAGCAAAACGCTACGAGGCGCCGCGCTGCGCGGGTTGAATCAGCTAATGAATCGACTTCAAACATCAATTCACCCGGTCACAGTGAAGCGCAGGCAACAGTATATCGGGAATTGTTGCGCTGCGCCAGATTTTAAGACAGTTTGATTCAATAGCGGGTCCACCGGCGCAGGCAGTGGCGGCGAATGTTGCATTGACACCTGAATTGCCGTCAATGCAGCACGCGAACAATGGGTTCAAGCCGATTCGCCACTTTTCAGCGATTCCACCAATTGCACATACTGCTGTTTGGCCGTGTCCTGCGGCGTGCCGTTGAGCGCAGCCCACGCATCGTATTTGTATTTTCCGACGATATCGGCAAAACCGGGTTTTTCGTCGATGCCCGCGTCGCCGATGC
>Ga0163162_10001625_pt1 | contig 21041 bp, 18 predicted proteins | sample S55metaG_FD_115310 | JGI IMG/M metagenome (GOLD analysis project Ga0163162, IMG submission 115310) | Switchgrass rhizosphere microbial communities from Kellogg Biological Station, Michigan, USA - S5-5 metaG | ecosystem: Host-associated > Plants > Roots > Rhizosphere > Soil | place: USA...
GTTCGCTTCGGATAGAAATCCTCGAGCGCTTGTTGAAGATCGCCGGACGGTTTCTTTGGGTTTCTGGCAGTTTCTTTTTTGGGTTCGCTGGAACTCGGTTCATTACTGCTACTGAGAAGCGTGCGCGCAAAACGCACAGTCAACTCGGGATGCCCAATTACACTCACGTCAATTTTCTTAATCTCTTTTTGTGCTTCATTTGGTTCTGGTCGCCATGCAAGCAGGTAGTAGCGCGAGGTTTCTGTCAGTGCCTCATTAACGAAGTTGTCGAAGTAGCTTTGATTTCTCAATGCTCGTCCACCTGTATCAGCAGCAAGCGCATTGAGAGCGTCTTGTGAGGCGGGAATCTCGCGCAAGTTCGCACTTTCAAGTCGGCCGTTTGGATCAGACGGCACCGCACCCTCTGCTGTAGCCATGCCTGAAACAAGCCCGCGGGCGTCGATTGAATAGATCACCACACCCGCGCGACGCGCCTGATCCGTTATTCGGCCCAAGCGGTTACTCGCGATAGGACCTCTCGGACCAGTGTCAGCCAAAAAGCCGTCGGAAATAAAAAAGGCGAGTTTGCTGCCGGGCATTCGCTCGGTTGAGTGTAGAAGAGTTTCAAGTGAATAGTACGTAGCGGATGTAACGCTTCCAGCCTGCAATAGAATTTGTCGAGCGCGGTTTTGGATTTCTATTTCGCAATGGGCCCGCGATCCTGGTCCTGGTTGTGAGTTGCGAACTTTCGGCGCCCACTTCATACAATCTTCGACAAAAAACTGAGAGACGTTTGGATCGTCTCTCTTTTCAATGGTGAGCGCCAGATATTCTGTCATGGGCGCTCCAGGGTTTGAGCCGAAGTCAGTAATCGTGTTGGCCAAGTGATTGAGGCGTCCGACAGAGGCGTGCAGCACGTCCTTGTTATCGGTGAACTGTTGGAGAAATCCAATTTGACCACTGGCGGAGGCGATAGCAACCAGGTCATTCCGTCCCATCTCTGTGTCGATAAAGTTAGTCAGCAGTTTGCGTGTTCGGTTGTTGCTGTCGAGCGAGAGATGACGGTCATCGACAAAAAAGATAATCGTACGTTGGCGCGACGTGACTGAAGGAGATTCCCTGACTGGCGTTGGTTCGTCTCGCCGCATTGAAAGCGCCACACGATCTCTATCACTCCCTGCCAGAATGCTTTCAAAGAACGAAATTGAAACCGGCCGGCCATCAACACGTAGGTCGAAATCCGGTTTGGCCAATCCATCTACGAAGCGTCCCTGCTTGTCAAAGACTGTGATTCCGGTTTGCACAAGTTCCGTGTTGATCTTCAAGACGTCATTGTCTGTAGGCTTAGGAATTGCGGGCTGTTGTCCGAACGTAACAGGGCCACACACAAATAAAGTCAGGAGGGTCAGACAAAGAATTCGTTTGACTATGTTGCGCGCTTGCATACGAAAAGGAGAACGATGGAGAGACGACTTTGAAGTAAGTCAGTGAGACAGCGATTAGCCAGCCAGACTAGTTTCAACGAGTCCGCCGATCGGCTCAGGCGTCCTTCGCGGTCCCAGCCAACTTCGAATCGAATCGATCAGAATCACGATCGCCGCGACCATGATGATGGCTGTGAGCGTGACATTGATGTAACCCTGAAGTGAAGTTTCTGGATTCAGCGTGAGTGGCCAAAAAATGTCGGTTATGGATTTCCAACCGGCAACAAGAGTTGTGCTGCCGACAAAACTGAGAGGCACGATTGTCACCCACGAGTATTTGGCTTTTCCGGAGTTGACGATGATCGTGGTGGCAACACACAGGGCGACAGATGCGAGAAGTTGATTGGCGATGCCAAACATCGGCCAGATTGTTGAGATTGATCCGGACCAGATGAACGCAGCCCACGCTGCTACCACAAGAGCAGATGTGACAATCGAACCCGGCAGCCAGTTTGGTTCTTCCAGCTTTCGATAGACCCGCCCACCAACCTCGCCCACAAGAAAACGAGCGACTCGAGTTCCCGTATCAATCGTCGTCAGTATGAACAAGGCTTCAAACATGATGGCGAAGTGATACCAATACTTCATGAAGCCACTGAGGCCGGGAATTCCGTCAAAGATTTTTGCGATGCCGAGTGCGAGAGTCACTGCTCCACCGGTTCGACCGCGTAGATTTTTTTCCCCTGACTCTTGTTCGAGTCGATCTATTTCCTGGGGTTTCAGGTTGAAGCCTTCCGCAGTATGCGTATCAACCATCTGAACGTAAGCGGCCTTCTGCGCATCGGTACGTTGAGCTGTGTTGATGGCGAAGTAGTCTCCGGGAAACAGTGAAGTGGCGGCGATCAGGGCAACAATGCCGACAACACCTTCCATCAACATGCTGCCGTAACCAATCATGCGCGTGTCAGTTTCTTTAGCGATCATTTTCGGTGTCGTGCCCGAAGAGATGAGCGCATGAAAGCCTGAGATAGCACCGCATGCGATTGTGATGAAGACAAACGGGTAGAGCTTCCCGGGAATTACTGGTCCGCCACCTGCCGTGAATGGAGTGAACGCAGGCATGTTTAGATTCGGATGCACCAGGATCACCCCGATGATCAGGAAAGCAATCGTGCCGATCTTCAAATACGACGAAAGGTAATCGCGCGGACACAGAAGCATCCAGACGGGAAGCACAGAGGCGATGAAACCGTAGGCCGCCATCGCGACTATTAAAGTGTTTCTCGACAACGTAAACGCACTGCCGAGCGGGGAGTCTGCGATCCGGCCGCCGAGATAAACCGCGACCAGCAAGCCAATCACACCGATAATGCTCGCCTCAGCGATCTTGCCTTTGCGAAAGCGATACATGTAGAGACCCATGAGGAACGCGAGTGGAATTGTGAAAGCCACCGTGAACGTTCCCCAGGCTGATTCCGCGAGTGCGTTGACAACGACTAAACCAAGACCCGCGAGTGCAATCACAACAATGAAGAGGATGGCGATACCCGCGACGAGACCCGACAAAGGACTGATCTCGGTGCGCGCCATCTCCGCAAGTGATTTTCCTTTTCGCCGGACACTTCCTGCCAGGATCATGAAGTCGTGAACAGCGCCACCAATACAGACGCCGATCACCAGCCACAACAAGCCTGGTAGAAAACCGAATTGTGCGGCAAGTACAGGACCGATCAGAGGACCGGCACCAGAGATGGCGGCGAAGTGATGACCAAACAAGACCCACTTGTTTGTCGGGTAGTAGTTGTGACCGTCGTACATCGTTTGCGACGGGACGGGACGAGAGTCGTCGAGAGCGAGAACCTTTGCTGCGATGAAGGCGGAATAGTAGCGATAAGAGATTGCGATGAGGCAAAGTGAGCCGATGATGATTGGTAATGCGTTCATAGATTCTGATTACTGTGTTGAAAGTCCCCTCCGAGAGCGAGGCGCGGGGGAGAATATTTCAGGTTGGGAAGGCGGGCCCTGTCCCCGCTCTTCCTATCGCCAATTTACCTCTCAGAAAACTGTTAGACAAAGAGCGGGGACAGGGTCCACCTTCCCAACCTGAAAATTGTAAAAGGAAGCGCCAAGTCCACCAAAAAAGATTTATGCAGCTTGCTTCTTCGACATGCCCATGATCGACCCGACAACTCCTAACAATACTCCAACAACGATACTTCCCACCGAGAACGTAGTGCGACCATTGCCGGCCGATAAGTCAGCCATCAACTCCTTAATCGTCTCATGATGCGGTACCGCAAGTATCCCGATTGCAATCAAGAAGGAGCCAAGCCCAAGCAACATTAACCAACCCGGTGTCGTTTCGGATCGATTAACCTTCCTGCCAAGAACGCTCTTCGCGTATCCGTATGAGAGATAAACCGAAAGCCCGATCATCAACCACGCCACAAACCGCCACCACGAAGTTGGCGGCAAGTAGACCATCAAAAATACGCAAGACACTGCCCCCATCATTGGCAACAACCAGGCTCCAAATGGGACTTTGAACGGACGTGCCCGATTCGGCTCTTTGTAGCGAAGGATCGTGATACCAACGCACACCAACACAAACGCGAACAAGGTTCCGATGTTCGTCAGGTCGACCATCTCGTCAATACTCATCACTGCCGAGAACACGCCAACAACGACGCCAGTAAGAATCGTCGTGACGTGTGGCGTCTTAAATTTCGGGTGGACTTTTGCGAACACAGGTGGAAGCAGACCATCGCGCGCCATCGAAAAGAAAATGCGTGGCTGCCCCAACTGGAAGACCAGCAATACGGCGGTATGAGCAACAACGGAACCAAAGGCGACAATACCCGTTGCCCATTTAGCACCGGGAGCAACGTGATCGAGCGCCATCGTCAACGGTTCAGCTTGTTCAGTTGCCAAGCGTCGCACAAGGTCGTGATAGGGAATCAGTCCCGTGAAAACAGCCGCGACCACCACGTAAAAGATTGTGCAGATAATTAGCGAGGCGATAATTCCTATAGGCAAATCCCTGGCTGGATTCTTGGTTTCCTCGGCGACTGTGGATACAGCGTCAAAACCTATGTAAGCGAAAAAGACGACGGCAGCTCCGGCCAGTGTTCCTCCCCAACCGTTTGGCTGATAAGGATGCCAGTTTGCCGTCATTTGCGCTGGCGATACGAAATACAAAGAGATGACGATGAAGAAAAGCAGAACGAGGATCTTGATCATCACCATCACGGCGTTGAATTGTGCTGACTCCTTGATACCCCATACCAACACGATCGTGATCAAGGTAACAATTCCAAAAGCGAGCAGATTAAAGACGATCGGGACACCCAGAATATGAGGGGCACTTTCGATCAATCCCGGGATCTTATGAGCGGTGCGGAAGTCGGTTGAAAGCCATTGCGGAATGTCGATGCCGATACTTCCCAGGAGCGATCGAAAATAGTTTGCCCAACTGATCGCCACTGCAACGTTGCCGATCGCGTACTCGAGGATCAAGTCCCAACCGATGATCCAGGCGACTAATTCCCCGAGCGTTGCGTAGGAGTAGGTGTACGCTGAACCGGAGATTGGAACCATCGCCGCCATCTCGGCATAGCAAAGAGCGGTGAAGGCGCAGACAATCGCAGTGATACAAAACGAAAGCATCAGCGATGGACCGGCGCCGGGGCGCGATGCGTCACCAGCTGCAGCTGTTCCGACCGTGGCAAAGATACCGGCGCCGATAATTGCACCGATACCGAGCAGCGTTACGTTGAACGCTCCAAGCGAACGTTTTAGCGCGTGCGTTTCGTCGCCGAGTGCAGCCAGGATGTCGTCCAGATTCTTTGTACGAAAGAGTCCTCGAAGCAAGATGTCGCCTCCGGAGTCGAATTAGAAAACTCTTACTTGGTGTTTTGCCCACCGGGGCCGAAGGAATGCCTGCGGAGTTTGGCATGGAAGAGCAGAAAAGGGGAAGAAAAAAGTCATCAACCTGAGCTTTGTGCTTTGAACTTTGTACTTGGTATTTACGCGCTTTTTCTTGAAACTTCCTCTTCTCTGATCTAGTTTCAGCTATGTAGAACCGATACGCGCTGGTCATCTTTCAAAGTACAAAGTTCAAAGCACAAAGCTCCGGACACTTACTGAGCGAGGGCTCTGGCCTTTGTTGTTCCCATGTACCCGTTCCGCAACATTCTCTACCCGACGGATTTTTCGCAAAACGCACGAGCAGCGTTGAAGTATGCGGCAGCGTTTGCTCGGAACGATGGTGGTCGTGTTGTGATGTTCAATGTTCAATCCGCGCAAGTGCCACGTGACCTATTGAAGTCGCCGGCGAAGGCCTTTGAAGAACAATGGTTGCTGCAAGTGCGATCTGATGCGAAGAACTTTCTGGCGGACCCGTCTTTTCAGAATATCGATGTTGAGGCGGAGTTCGCCGATGGTGAGCCTTCAACTGAGATCGCCAGGGCAGCAGTCGAACACGAGAGTGACCTGGTCACGATTGTGACGCGCGGAAGAAAGGGCCGGCTATCGCGGGCGTTCTCCGGTTCTATTGCAGAGGAGATAGTTGCGGAGTCTCCTTGTGCAGTACTTGCGACTCGTCCAGCTCAACGCGACTTTGTAGCTCATCGCGATGGACGTGCTGTGATCAATCTGAATCGAATCCTTCTGGCCACAAATTTCCGGCCTTCGTCCGTTGCGGCAACCTCACTAGCAACTCAGATTGCGAACCGCATGGGAGCGCAGCTTCATGCCGTCTATGTGATTGGGGATTACTTCGACCAGATCTCAGCAATGTTCCCGGAGGGTGGACTGGCTGCACTCACTCGATTGCGGAGTTACGTTGAAGAGCGAATGACGCACTTGGCAAGGACGGACGGTTCACGTGCTGTGACGCACGTCGCTGAAGGTCGCCCGTACGAAGAGATTGTTCGACTGGCGGCAAAAACGGAAGCAGATTTAATCGTGATTGGAACAGCCGTTCACAATTCACTTTTTGGCGGAAGTCCTGTGCTGGGTTCGGAGATTGAACGAGTGATCAGAAATGCACCGTGTCCCGTGATGTGTGTTCCGGCAGGAAGAGTAATGACGCCACTGCCGGCCTTCGTTGCCAGCGCAGTTCCGACGTAAATCAGAACAGTGGCACAGACTTCAGTCTGTGTACTTAACTATCAGTCACTTCAAAGCAACAGACTGCGCCACGGAAGAAGAGTTCCGCAGACTAAAACTGCACAGACTAAAGTCTGTGCCACTTATTGCTTCTTCTCAGTCGGCAGTTTTTCCTTCACCCATTCGTTGTAACCACCGAGTAGAGCAGCGACGTTTGTAATGTTCTTCGTTTTGAGGTTGACCACCGCACCGGCGGACGTATGTTCGTTTGGTCAAGAACAGTAAGTGACGATGAGCTTGTCCTTTGGCAGCTCGTCGAGGTGATTGAGAATTTGAGCAGCAGGAATTAGTTTTGAACCTGGAAGGTGTCCGGCATCATAGGAAGCCTGATCGCGCACATCAACGATAAAGACTTTGTTGTCTTTAATTTTCTGCTGAAGCTCAACGATTGTGATTCGGGGTGCACCGTCAGCATAGGTAGTTGGCGTCGAGGAAGTTTGATCTCCGGCTTGACCAATCTTCGTCACCTTGTTGCGGCTGCAGCCAATCAAAATGGCCGAACCAAGTAACAGGACTACGGGTAATTGAAAATAAGAACGCATCAAAACCTCCAGACTGAATGACTGCGTACGTCGAATACTAATTTGTTACGCCGTGGATATTTTGTCAAATGAGTTTTTGTGTATGGTTGCTCAAGCCTCACCAAACACGCAGTCGGGAAGGGGGCAAAGCGCAGCGTCGCCCCCTGCAGTTTCCATGACATCACTTCGATCTTTAGGCTCACTTTGTTTGTGATGTGCTGATGAATCTGCGGGGGCGACGCTTCCCGACTGCATGTTTGATGGGCTTCGAGTGATTCCTCGCACTCCCATTTCATTTTTTTCCGCTGATGGCGGTAGAGTTATCTAAATGGTTTGGCTGAAGCATGTGCGACACAGAACGGTTTGGCTTGCCGCCGTGCTACTTCTCCTGGCCCTCGGGTTTCGCTTATTTGTGGCGTTGCGACTGCCGAACGACACACCGGGTGATGGAGTGGTCTATGCTCAAATTGCCAGGAATGTTCTTGAGCAACATGTCTATTCGCATGACGAGCAGCCGCCGTTTGCTCCTTCGCTAATTCGACTTCCAGGCTATCCGTTTTTCCTCGCCGCCATCTATGCAATCACTGGCCATGGCAACAACACAGCCGTACGCGTAGTTCAGGCCATCATCGACACGAGCACCTGCGCGTTAGTCGCTCTCGTTGCATTCCAATGGACTGAAGACAAAAAACGAAAAGAAGTTGCTGCCATTGCCGCACTAACGCTGGCGGCAGTGTGTCCATTTACAACGATCTACGTTGCCACGATTCTCACGGAAGTTCCCACAAGTTTCCTCGCCGTACTTTTGTGTTTGGTGTCGACCCTGGCCTTCAAAGCTCCTGACTCTCGACGTGCAATCCCGCTCTGGATCGCAGCTGGATTAATCGCCGGGTTAGCAGTGTTCTTTCGACCTGACAGCGGATTGTTTGCTGCAGCGGTCGGCTTCACGATCTTGCTTTCATCACTTGCTATCACTCGAGATCGAAAGAGTGTCATTCAACGCTTCTGGAAGTCGATCATCGTGGCGGCTGTGTTTTCCTTTGCCTTCTGTTTGATCCTGGTGCCCTGGACGATTCGCAACCATCGAGTGTTTGGCGTCTTTCAGCCGTTATCACCAGCCCATGGCGAAATGCCCGGGGAGTTTGTACCACGTGGCTACTTGATGTGGTTACGCACATGGCTCGATGACGGACGATATATTGGTCCGGTCCTCTGGCAACTCGATACAACAGCCATTCATATGAATGCGTTTCCTAAGAGGGCGTTCGATTCTCCGGATGAACGCCAGCGCGTGTCGGCATTGATCGACAAGTACAACGGTCAGCCACCAACGACGGCAAGCGGAGAATCGGGAACAGCTGTTCCTGCAGCTTCACCGTCAGCGAGTCCAAATGCTCAAGCTGAACAAAGCTCAGGGGCTGACGAGGAAGAAAGCGATGAAGAAGGATCAGAAGATGAAAATTCCGATCAGCCCGACAGCGGGGTTGAGATGACACCTGAGATTGATGCTGGCTTTGGGCAAATTGCGCGCGAGCGAATCGCGCGTGCGCCTTTCCGCTACTATGTGGTTCTGCCAGTCAAACGTGCCGGTTCCCTTTGGTTCGATACTCACTCAACGTATTACCCGTTTGATGGCGAGCTTTTCCCGCTCGAAGATCTCGACTACGACATTCATCAGCAGTACTGGTTGCCGTTGTTCGCTGGGTTGACCTGGGTTTACACGATACTCGGCGTGATGGGAGCGTGGATGTTATGGCGAACGCGAAGTGCAGCCTCGCGGCGTTGGCTCTTGTTGGCGGCACTGATCATCTTTCTCAGGCTCGGGTTCTTTTCCACGTTGGAGAATCCAGAGCCACGCTACACGGTGGAGTTATTTCCATTCCTTTCGATCCTGGGAGGCGTGGGTATTGCTTATCTCCGGTCTGCTTTCTCGCTTCTTGCAAGAGTCCTCGAATGACGCGGAATGGGATTTAGTCAAAGCTTTGTTTCTTCAGCAGTTCTTTTCTTCACTCCGGAGGAGTGCGATGTTTATAGCTCGGCGCCATTCAGCAACTCTGCTCTGGAGGAGGGTCGCTTGGTGGCTATAAACATTGCACTCCTCCGGAGTGGAGGCAGTGACATGTTCTGCTCGCGAACTGACATTTGCAAGGAGCTCTAAAGCAAGTCGGACATAGTTAGGGAGTTGGAGAGGGCGATGGTTTTTGGATCTGTTCTGACGGTGGAATGCTGGCCGGGTTTGGTGTTTCCGGTGAAGAGTGCAGATGAATTGCTTTCCAAGCCGTGCCGACGCGTTTGAAAACCAGCGTCATGCGACCAGCGGCAGTTTCCGGATTACCCTTGTAAGTTTGCGACTGGGTCCACTGACAAGTCACTACCGCGCCATCTCTTCCGAGCATTGTTACAGCCACGTCGCGGACGTCGAGTTTCACATCCTTGATTTCCGGATATGAACTCTTGCGGTTCTCGCGCACTTGCTCCCACCCTTTGGTTACGCTTCCGTTGTAATTGAACATGGAGAGACTTGGCGAGTTCCAGTAGACGCTGGTGACGGCGTCGACATTCGCGTGGCGAATCCCTTCGAGCAGATGATTGAAGGCGGCAAGTACGCCATCGGAGCCGATCGGCTGTTCCGTCGCAACCACCGGTTTCTTCTGAGCCTGAGACGCCGCCGGTTTCTGAGTGCCGGTTGTTTGTTGTCCAGTAGTTTTTGGTTGCGAGTTTGTGTTGGTTGCGCGCGGACGTGCTGGTGCACTTGTCGACGAGTTCGAGTTCTGGGCCAGTGCGGTTTGGGCAACCGTTCCGGCAACAAGAAGTAGGAGTGCGTACCTGGTTAGCATTGAATTGGCTCCTTAATCAGTTCAGCGATTTTACTGAGTCGGGGTTCCAGAGAGAGTACGAATAAGAGCGTGCGAGAGTTTATTAACTAGCCCAGGCTAGACCGCTTCGTAGTCGTTCGACTGAGCGATCACGGCCTAATACATCAAAAATCTCAAACATCGACGGCCCAACGGCTTGACCGGTCAGCATTGTTCGCGAGGCGTTGATCAGCAGTCCGGCCTTCACGCCGGTTTCATCCGCAAATGCTCGTAACGTTGTCTCAGCTGTTTCTGCGTTGAACGAGTCTGTTGTTTCTAACTTAGCAGCGAGCGCCGGCAGCAGTTCGCGAAGTCGCGGCTCCTTGAGCAGATTTTCTTTGACTGCCGACTCCTCAAAATCGAAGTCACTGGAAAAGTACGCTCGACCTTGTAACGAAAAGTCTTTCAACGTAAAGAACCGTTGTCTGATCAGATCCACTGTCCGCGCAAACCACCCACGATCATCATCGTCGTATTCCTCGCGCCACAGTTTGTTGGCGCGCAGTTCGGTTTTGACCATCGGTATCAATTCATCGAGCGGCATCGTGCGAATGTACTCCGCATTCATCCACAGCGCTTTGTCGTCGGTCCAATGTCGCGGATCGTTCTCTTGAAAATTGAAGATCGCGTTTGCACGACCGATGGCCTCGAGCGAGAACTCATGCATCAGTTCGACTTTCGAGAGTATTTCTTTTCCCTCGGGTGGTGACCAGCCTAGCAGCGCCAGGAAATTGCGGAAGGCCGCAGGAACGAATCCACGATCGCGATAAGTTGTCAGTGAAACGACCTCGCCATGCTTTCGTTTTGACAGCTTTTCTTTGTTTGGAGCAAGGATGAGTGGCAAGTGCGCAAACCTCGGCACCGGTTCACCCAACGTCTCGTAAATCAACACCTGCTTATGTGTGTTTGTGAGATGGTCTTGCCCCCGAATAACGTGTGTGATTCCCATCTCGATGTCATCGATTACAACAGAGAGGTTGTAAAGCGGATTGCCTTCTGAGCGGAGCAAAACAAGATCCTCGATTTCGGAGTAACTGCGCTCTTGAAGGCCGTAGACGATGTCATCGAATCTTGTTTGTCCCTCAACCGGCACCTTCAATCGAACGGCGAACGGCTCTCCCGCACCAGCACGCCGGTTTGATTCCTCTAACGGCAAATCGCGGTAAGGATTGCTTCTCTGGTCAAAGCCTTCGCCGGCCTGAGCACGTGCGCGCTCCGCAATTCCCAGTTTCACATTCCCTTCGTCGCGCTGCTCCTTCGGCGTAAAGTCACGATAGGCCTTGCCTTCTTCCAACATTCGATTAGCTGCAGCTCGATGCTTTAGAGCGTTTGCCGATTGAAAGACGATATCCTCGTCGTAATCGAGGCCGATCCATTCGAGACCTTCGATGATTGAACGCGTTGACTCGTCAGTGGAGCGCTGGAGATCGGTATCTTCGATTCGCAGTAGAAACTTCCCGCCGACCTTGCGTGCGTAAAGCCAATTGAAAAGTGCAGAGCGCGCCGCGCCGATATGCAAGTAACCAGTAGGTGATGGAGCGAAGCGTACGCGAACAGTCATAGGCAAAAAGTCAGTGGTCAGTAGTTCGTGGTCAGTAGTTTAAAGAATCGTCAGACCGGCTGACCACTACTAACCATGGACTACTGACCACTGACTTATCAACAGTCTGGCGGAGATGACAGGATTCGAACCTGTGAAGGGCTTTTGACCCTTAACGGTTTAGCAAACCGCCGCCTTCAGCCACTCGGCCACATCTCCGTGTCGTTCCAGGCGACGACCAATTCTAGTCGGCACTCACAGATTGTCAAGGTAGCGTTTTGGGGGGTGAGCGGGCTTCGCGCGAATGTGCGATATGCTTTAGCTTGTCGCGAAAAAGTTATCAGAATCATGGAGCTCCAAACCGACAAGCTAAAGCATATCGGACATCCAACTCGTCGCCAGTTCTTGAAGGGAGCGCTCGCTACACCGCTTCTCGCAGTTTCAGGCGTCGCCGCTTACGCTCGACTAATCGAACCCTACAACTACCTCATCTCGGAGACCGATATCTTTGTTCATAACCTGCCGGAACGATTCGAAGGGTTTCGCATTACGCAGTTAACAGACATTCACCACAGCAAGATCCTGGGTTTGGAAGAAGTACAACGAGTAGTTCGACTCGCGCAGCAAACCTCTCCTGATCTTTTTGTGCTCACGGGCGACTACGCCACTGCCTACCGTCGATACATTGAACCTTGCGCTGAGGCGCTATCGTCGCTTGCTGCACCCGAAGGCGTGTGGGCGGTGCTTGGAAACCACGATCACTATACCGATCCTGAACTGACAACAAGATCGCTCGAACAACATCACATCAATGTGTTGAATAACCGAAACACCTTGCTGCGTCGTGGGCCCGAAGTAATTCAATTGTCCGGGATCGACGACTGGTCATGGAATGCCACTGATTGGGCCAAGGCTTTCGAAGGGCTAAACAAATCGTTACCCACCGTCTTGCTCTCGCATCAACCATCGGTTTTGAAATTCGAACAAACGAAAGATGTGTCGCTGATTCTGAGCGGTCATACACACGGTGGTCAGATCAAACTTCCGTGGTTTGGCGCTCCTGCGAGGTTTCTTACGAAGGATCTAATGTTCGCACAAGGTCTCTTCAGAATCGGGAATGTGCAAATGTATGTGTCGAGTGGAACCGGGGTGATCGGGTTACCGGTCAGATTCGGTGTAAGGCCAGAGATTGCTGTCTTGCGCTTGCGACGAAGCGTGTAAATAAGACTAAGCACTCAGACTTGCTGGACGCGGTGCTCTTTGAAGCTGTAACGGAAGCTGTGAGCCGCCACAGATTTTTACAAGGCGTGCCTTATCTTTTTGCATCTCAGGATTGTTCGCCAGCCCTTCCCGAACGTGACGAAAGATCTTTGCGGCATGCGGATCAGACGGTTCAACTAATCGATAATGCATCCACTTGCCGTCGCGACGTGTCGATACCAAACCTGCACGTCGTAAGTATGCAAGGTGTCGCGAAACCTTGGGCTGATTAGTCTTTAATACCTCTACGAAGAAACAAACGCAGACTTCATCGTTGCCGATCAAATGTATGACTCGCAAACGAGTGCGATCGGCAAGTGCTTTGAACAGTAACTCGATGCGGAAGTCTTTAGTACTCATCTCCTGATGCTCGCTGTCGAATACGACTCGAGCAGGTTATGAGTTCCTTCAGGGGCTAGTCCAATCCAACCACGGCACTGCGGCGTTGAAGCAAAAGAGTGTCGCGCCAGACGCCGTTGAGTTTTCCGATTCGCTCTCTTCTTCCAACTTCACGAAAGCCAAATCCTTTATGGAGTTCAATGCTCGCTGTGTTTTCGGGAAAGATGCCCGCCTGCAACGTCCAGATCCCATTCTTTTCTGACAGTTGGACTAATCGACCGAGTAGCGCACGACCAAAGCCCTGGCCTCGGGCACTTGATGCGACGTAAACGCTGACTTCAGCGACGCCACTATAAACGCGGCGAGATGAAATAGGTCCGAGAGCGGCCCAGCCTGCGACTTCATTATTGGCCACGATAACAAGACGTCCGAATCGATGATGATTTTGATCCCAATGCTCCCACGATGGTGCTTCCGTTTCAAACGTCGCATTTCCAGTGGCGATGCCCTCCAGGTAAATCCGCCGAACGTCTGGCCAATCGGTTGTCACCATTTCCCTAATGACGTTTTGCGTTGCCATAAGTGAAGTTCTCTGCACCCCCTTCCTGATCTTTATTTACCCATAGCCTATCTCCTGAAGAAAAATTCATTGACTTTTCGGAGCGGAACAGAGTACTTTGTATTGCCAAGTGCGCGTTAGTTTTGACGGTTTATTGAGATGTTAGCAAAGTAGTAAAAATCTACGTTTGGAGTACAATGCGGCCATAATGACCCTTCTTGAAAGCATTAATTCGCCAGCCGAACTGCGCACTTTGCAGCCTGAACAACTTCAGACGGTCGCCGATGAAATCAGAACCTATATCCTCGAAACGATGTCGCGTGTTGGCGGACATACGGGGGCTTCGTTGGGTGCCGTCGAACTGGCTGTAGCCCTGCATTACGCCTTCGATACGCCCGCAGATCGACTCGTGTGGGATGTTGGGCACCAGGCTTACGCGCACAAAATACTTACCGGTCGTCGAGATTTACTCCCCACAATCAAACAGTACGGCGGCATCAGCGGTTTTTTGAGACGTGATGAATCGGAGTACGACTCCTTCGGTGCGGGCCACGCATCGACGTCGCTGTCCGCAGCGCTGGGAATGGCCATCGCCCGTGACCGTAAAGGCGAAGATCACCACGTCGTGGCGTTGATTGGCGACGCTTCGCTTGCGGGCGGCATGGCGATGGAGGCGATCAACCAGGCCGGGCACCTGAAGAGTCGTTTGATAGTGGTTCTCAACGACAACGAGATGTCGATTGCTCCGGCAGTGGGTGCCCTGACAGGTTACCTGAACCGAATTCGTGGTGCGCATGGTTACCATCGCTTCAAGGATGAAGTAGAAGAAAAGCTACTGGCGATTCCATCGGTCGGCGAACGTTTGCATCACGCAGCCAAGACGATGAAGGATGTGATCGCCGCTGCGGTACTGCCGGGTGCGTTAGTGAGCGAGTTGGGCTTTAAGTACATCGGCTATGTCGATGGTCACAATCCGCGCGCGCTGGTTGCAGCGCTGCGTGAAGCTAAGCAAGTGAAGGATGGACCTGTAATCGTCCACGCGTTAACAACAAAAGGCAAAGGCTTCCCTCAAGCTGAAACCGATTACTATCGCTGGCATGCAACCGGTCCCTTCGATCTGGCAACGGGCAAACCAATCAAGAGTGTCTCCAAAGCACCGACATACACTACCGTTTTCGGCGACACTTTGTGCCAGTTGATGGAAAAGGATCAGAAGATTGTCGCTTTAACTGCGGCGATGCCCGATGGCACAGGCGTTTGTTCCGCGCTTGAGAAGTTCCCGGATCGATCCTTTGACGTTGGGATTGCCGAACAGCACTGCGTAACATTTGCTGCCGGACTTTCCTGCGAAGGGTTGAAGCCTGTCTGTGCCATCTACTCGACCTTCCTGCAACGTGGTTTCGATCAGCTTGTACATGACGTCTGCATCCAGGATCTTAACGTTAAATTCTGTCTCGATCGCGGAGGTATCGCAGGTGGCGACGGTCAAACGCACCATGGTCTCTTAGACATCGCCTATTTACGGGGAGTGCCAAACATCATCTTGATGGCCCCAAAAGATGAAAGCGAAATGCGCGACATGTTGTTCACCATGTTAGAGCACAATGGTCCGGCGGCGATGCGTTATCCGCGCGGTAACGGTGTCGGCGCCGACATCAGTCGCACACCGGAGCTGCTTGAGGTTGGAAAAGGCGAGTTGTTACGCGACGCCGGCGAGATTGCCATCGTCGCGTACGGTTCGATGGTTCATCCGTCGCTTGCTGCGGCCGAACACCTGGCGAAGGACGGAATCGAAACCACGGTCGTCAATGCCAGATTTGTAAAACCGTTGGATGCACCGCTACTGCTGGCTCTTGCCCGGACAAAGAGACTCATAGTCACAGTAGAAGAGGCTTATCTTGCAGGCGGCTTTGGTTCGGCCGTGCTAGAGCTTTTGGAAGAGAACGGATTGCAGGACAAGGTCCGGGTCGTGCGCATGGGGGTACCGGATCGCCTGATCACCCACGGCGATGCAAAACTACTTCTGGCAAAGTACGGCCTCGACTCTGATGGTATCTATAACCGCGTCAGGGAAAGCATTGAAGTCCTTGATGAGCGCCGGGCAAAACCTCAACGTGTTACTTCCTGATAGTTAGTTTCTTGCAAAGGGCTTACAGAAAAAACGCGACCGATTTGTCTTACCCACAGACGGTCGCGTTACTTTCATGCACCCAAATGGCGATCTTCCTCATCTAAGCACTCCGTTAAGGGGATAATTCCTTAGGAACCATTCGCCGCCAAACTCTGGCCTTGTGCTTGCAACGTCTTCCTGGTACTCCCACCCTGACAACCGGGCTCGAAAAGCTATGGAAACAGAACTACAAACTGAACCTTCCCATCCGTTGATTGGCGAACCCCATTTCGATGAGGAGTGGACATTACTAACGGCCAGGCCCGTTGTGCCACTGATAGATTTGAAGTCGCATGGCGCTCTCTTGAAGCACTGGAAACTAGTGGCCGCATTCGCTGGAGCGATCGTTTTGGGTGGTTTGGTAGGTCTTGCTTCGATTCGTTTTACAAACCCCTCAAGCGAAGTTGCTTCTGAAACTGAACAGCCGCAATCCGCGCAGATGCAGATGAGTGTTCCAGATCCAGTTGAAACTCCAGAGGCGCAGAGCGAGGAAGGCGAGTCTGTTCAGTCCGAAGTTGCAAACGCACCTGTAAGGATAGCGACGACTGCCAGGAAATCAGTTCACCGAAATCAAACTACTGACTCGCAAACCAGCGCACCGTTACTCGTGGAACCAAGCACGACAAACGCGCCTGCTGCAGCGCTAGTTGATCAGTGGCAGGAGCGCCGACCGCGACGCGTAAGTCATCAGCCGCGTGAGCGCGTCCAAGACGATCTAATGCGCATAGACGAGATCTTTGAAGGCTCCCATCCAAAATCCAAACCTAACTAAACCTTCCGTATCGCTATTGCTGATGACATCCATTCGAGATCGAAAAGTTCATTAATATCGCGAAACTGTAATAATCAACATATTGACGTAGCCAGGCACGGATGGCATCATCTCGCTCAAGCGATCAGTGACTTAGTTAGTTCGCTTGCCTCGTTCTCTCTCACGTAAAACTAAAAGCCCCGGCATAATTAACAACGATTCAGTATTTCGCGCGATGCGGCGCGAGAGAAATGGTGAATCCTTATGACCAGACAAGTGTTTCGTGAACGGGAGTGTGTTCATCGAGACGAGGGTGCAGAGGGCGAATTTTATAATGGCGCGTTCTACGTTCAAGCACTTCAGCGTCTTCAAGTCGACGACGCTGTGCAGATTGCGCGCAGGGTCAGTTCATTCTTTTGGGCTGACGCCCCACACATCTTGGTTTGGCTTTGTAACGACTGCGCCGGACGGCTACGCCTGACCGATACTCCCCGCGCGATAACGCATGCTTCGAGGCGAGCCTGAAAAGTTTTCCGCCTTGCAGCTATGTCCCAAACCCTCCAACAACAGTCTTAATGGTGTAATGTTTCTCGCACTGTGAAGCGCGAGCGCATAGATAAACTGCTTGTTGGACGGGGTCTGGCAGAAACCCGCACCAAGGCTCAGGCAATGGTGATGGCCGGGGTCGTGCTGGTTAATGAACAGCGAGTAGAAAAACCTTCCGAACAATTTTCAACCGACTCACAAATTCGAATTAAGCATGCCGACGATCCAACTTCGCGCTTCGTTGGTCGTGGAGCGCTGAAACTCGAAGCAGCGATTCAGCAATTTCACATCGATGTGCATGGTTTGACGTGCCTTGATGTTGGAGCTTCAACAGGTGGCTTTACCGACTGCCTCTTACAATCTGGTGCGTCGAAAGTGTTCGCCATCGACGTAGGTCACAATCAGATCGACTGGCGTTTGCGAAACGATTCGCGAGTAGAGGTGAGAGAAGGACTTAACGCACGCTATCTCCACTCTGATGATTTTCCAGTCAGGTTTCATTTGATTGTGATGGACGTATCATTCATCTCAGTTACGAAGATACTTCCCTCACTCGTTCCCCTTCTGGCCAGCGACGGACGCTTGATTGTGTTGATTAAGCCGCAGTTCGAGGTCGGTCGAGGCGAAGTTGGGAGCGGAGGTGTTGTCCGTGACTCGGCGAAGCGAGCACGGGTGGTTGAGGAAGTTAATCAGGCGGCGGTTTCGTTTGGTTTGGAAAACCTGGGCGTGATCGAATCGCCAATCCGAGGAGGAGAAGGCAACGTCGAGTTTTTAGGACTCTATAAACTCAGCGTGTCCGATAAGCTTTATTAGCTTGTCGATCCTGAGGAGCAAATGATGTGACCGACAAGCTGAAGCATATCGGACACTGTTCAAAACGCACTTCGTTGACACTAAAAACGTGGCCCGCGTATCATCGCGGCCTCCTGATCAGTCGGCGTTCGTAAGTCTCGATTCACTCTTTCACGATTCAAATGTCAGCAATCAAGCGGATCGGAATAGTCCTAAAACCGCACCAACCCGACGCTCTGAAAACTATTTGCGACTTGACACTATGGTTGTCGCAAAAGGGTATCGAACTATCCGGCGGTCCTGAGATTGAACGCGAACGAGTCGAACACGAGACAGGTTGTTCTGTCCCGATAGTGGACACTGCCAAGCTAGCCGAATTTGTAGATTTGATTCTCGTGCTCGGTGGAGACGGCACAATGATCGCAACCGCTCGGACGATTGGCGATCATGACGTTCCTGTGTTGGGTGTCAACTACGGCGGGCTCGGATACCTCGCCGAGTTTCGCATCGAAGAACTCTACGCTGCGCTGGAATCTATACTATCCGGTAACTATCGGCTCGACAGACGCGTGATGCTTCGCGTCGAACTTCAACGAGGGAATGAAGCGGTTGTGTCCCAACGGGTTCTGAACGATGTGGTGATCAATAAATCCGCGCTGGCTCGCATCATCGAGATCGAGGCCTACCTTAATCAACAGTTTGTCAATTCATTTCGAGCCGATGGCCTCATCGTTTCCACCCCAACAGGTTCAACTGCCTACAATCTGTCAGCCGGTGGGCCAGTTGTTTTTCCATCGATGAATGCCATCGTCATAACGCCCATTTGTCCGTTCACACTCTCGAATCGTCCTATCGTCGTTCCAGACGATGCTGCTATCGAGCTTAGATTAAAGACTGAGCAGGAGGATGTAGCTCTCACTCTCGATGGCCAGGTTGGGTTCCCACTCAAAGTCGACGATCGGGTAATGATTCGCAAGAGCCTCACTACCTTCAATCTGGTTCAACCAAGCAATAGAAACTACTTCGACGTTCTCCGCGACAAGCTTCGTTGGGGAAGGTGATCGAATTACTGGACCCAACCCCGACTATCCATGATTAAAACGACTCAGACTACGCCCCCAATTAAGCGTCCCTGGTACAAGCCGTCACTTACAACGCAGATCCTAATCGGACTCGTCCTCGGGGGCGTGCTCGGCTGGCTAAGCCCTGCGTGGGGAGACAGGGTTTATTTCCTGCGCGACATTTTCCTCAACATGATCAAGTCGATCATTGCGCCGTTGGTTTTCTCGACGCTCGTTGTTGGCATCGCTGGCGGTGGCGACCTCAAGAAAGTGGGTCGCATGGGTGCCAAGGCGCTGATCTATTTTGAAGTTGTTACAACGCTCGCGTTGTTCATTGGTCTCGGAGTGGTAAATCTAATAAGACCAGGCGTCGGGGTCTCGCTGGTCGCGAATGCGACTGAAGTAGGTCAGCTCGCGCAGAACCATCCTAAGACGCTGGTAGAAACGATAGTGCACATCTTTCCGTCAAGCGTGGTCGATTCAATGGTCAGGGGCGACGTGCTACAGATTGTCGCGTTCTCAGTGTTGTTTGCGATGGGTGTATCGGCAATTGGGAAGAAGGGTGAACCCATACTCCACTTTTGTGACAGTCTGTCGCAGGTGATGTTCAAGTTCACAGGTTACGTGATGATGTTTGCGCCGATAGGCGTTGGCGCGGCGATGGCCCACACGATCGGCACCAAAGGACTGGGTGTCTTGAAGAACCTCGCATTGCTGATCGGATCGCTCTATCTCGCATTGTTTATTTTTGTAGTTGTGGTCCTGGGCGCCGTTGCGCTAATCGCGCGTGTTCCGATCAAACAGTTCCTAAAGGCCGTTCGCGAACCCTTTGTGATCGCGTTCGCAACTACCAGCAGCGAGTCGGCGCTACCAAAAGCAATGGAAGTGTTGGAACGACTGGGCGTGCCTCCACGAATTGTGGGTTTTGTGATGCCTACTGGTTACAGCTTCAACCTCGATGGGACGACATTGTACCTGGCAATGGCTTCTGTGTTTGTTGCCCAGGCAGTTGAATCAACGACGGGACAGCACATGGGATTTGGCAAGCAGTTGGTCATGATGTTGACACTGATGGTGACTTCGAAGGGTGTTGCCGCCGTGCCTCGAGCCTCTTTGGTAATCTTGCTGGCGACTCTGGCCTCGTTCAATCTTCCGATCGAAGGTGTGGCTGTAATTTTTGGCATTGATGAATTGATGGACATGGGCCGCACTTCGGTTAACGTGCTGGGAAACTGCATGGCCACAGTGGTAGTCGCGCGCTGGGAAGGTGAGTTTGATGACGAACGAGCAAAAGTTTTCGGCACCCCGGACGAAGCTCGACTGGATATCCAGCATGGTGAGCCGGCCTTTGCGGCAGCGGCTGCTGAAGGTGATTGAGTCGGCGCACTTAAATTTCATTGTGTTGTCATATGCTCGGCACCGACAGCGCCTAACTTAATCCAATGGTTCTTCCGCTTTACGACGACAATTCCGACCGAACAATTACGCCAGTCGTAAACTACGCGCTCATCGCAGCAAACATCCTGGTGTTTGTATTTCTGCAACAACTCGGCAGCAACGAACATTTCACTTATGCGTTTTCTACCGTGCCGTTGGAGATTATTACCGGTCGAGACGTAGTGACGCAGAGCCACGTCCTGCTTGATCCAGTTACCGGCCAGCGACTCTACATGCCGGGTTTGGAAGCAACTCCATTTTCCGTTTACTTCACCCTGTTAATGTCGATGTTCATGCACGGGGGCATCGCTCACATCGCCGGCAATATGTTGTTCCTCTGGATCTTCGGCGACAACATTGAGGATCGCCTCGGTCACATTCGCTACCTGATTTTTTATCTTCTTTGCGGTGTACTCGCGTCACTAGCGCATGTCTTCGCAACCGCACTCCTGGCAACCGATCAAAGTAGCTTGCTTGTTCCGAGCCTGGGTGCTTCAGGGGCCATCTCCGGAGTATTGGGAGGGTATATCCTGCTGTATCCAACTCGGCGCGTTACAGTGCTCCTTTTTCGATTCCTTACAGTTGTTCCAGCTTACGTAGCGATCGGGATCTGGTTTGGCTTTCAATTGATCAGCGGA
>Ga0163162_10001631_pt1 | contig 20996 bp, 18 predicted proteins | sample S55metaG_FD_115310 | JGI IMG/M metagenome (GOLD analysis project Ga0163162, IMG submission 115310) | Switchgrass rhizosphere microbial communities from Kellogg Biological Station, Michigan, USA - S5-5 metaG | ecosystem: Host-associated > Plants > Roots > Rhizosphere > Soil | place: USA...
ACATCGTTTTTCGTGTGCTTCACCATGAATTCGCGTGCAATAGCAACGCGCACTCCCTTGAGCGGTTTGTCGGCCACGTCTTTATCGCTGACGAGGAAGCTGGCGTAAGGCTCTTTCGGAATGAGGGCTTTGGGAATGGAAGTGAACATGTCATCCGATTCATAACCCTTGATTGCGTCGAGCACCATCACGGCATCGGCCACCGTGCGGCAATGAATTCCTGCCCGATCGCCGGCGTTCTTGCTGCCGACGCCACCGTCCATCAGGATGCCTTTCGTGGTGAGAAGATTGACGATGTTGTTTCGTGAAGCGGGCCCTTTGCAGGAAGCGGATCCCTGCTCACATATGGAGCACGTTGCCAAATTGGCTGCTACGGACACGCCGGAACCGTTGCTTGTGCCTCGCGGTTCTCGTGCGGTGTCGTAAGGATTGCAGGCCTGACCGCCCCATTGCGCGTACTTCAAATTGCCGAACGGCATGTTGGTTTTCGCCTTGTTGGGTCCGGAGGCGGAAGCGCCACCCACATTGTCTGCCGTAGCGATGGCGTAAATGATGGCGCCTTTGCTTCTCAAATCGGCGATGTCCGGCGAATCGTACTTCGGCACATCCATGGCGAAGTTGACGTCATTGCCGCCGGTTCCCCGCATGTCTTTCGCGTCATACCAGTTTTTCAGCGTGAATACGGAGCAATACATCGGCAGTTTCGTCAGGTCGGGATTTGTGCCGTATTGCCTGTCCAGTTCCGCTGCACGCTCGAGTGCATCCGGCATTTTTCGGAATTCTTCGCACGCTGCTGGAGCACCGGCGGGAAGCGGGCCTGCTGATGGCGCCTTGTCGAATTCACCTTTGCAGGTCACCGAGCGTTCGCCACGAATATTGATCGTCTCGAGAGCGTTCAGCTGACCGGCGTTCGGCATGCCAACGCGCATGCCCCACTGCTGCTGGACGCTGGGATCCGAGATTGTCGGTTCCATCCGGCCGAGTTCGAATGGCAGTCCGGAATACTCTTTATAGTTTGGAAATATGCTCGTCACCGGAACGGTGGATGTCGGGAAGGTGATGGACGAACCCGCGCGTATTGCGCCAGTAGCAGCGGGGATCGGCTTGCCATCCGCAGTCACCAGAGCCGTGCAGGTACCGTTGTACGCTTTGGCGCGATCGATATAGGCCTGGACTACCGCCTTGCATGTGGTCTGTCCGGACTTGATGGCGTTCTGGATGCCGGCGATACTGGCCTCCTCGATCTGAAATCCCTGGATCTGGGCTGCGGCCAGGCCGGGAATCAGCACCGATAACAGTCCTGCACTCACAACCCGGACCGAAGACCAGCCGTGCCGCTTGTGGACCAATCGTGTTTTTTGAAACATGTCTCCTCCTTGCGAACACTGAACGTTCGCGTGTTGTTAAATGACCGGAGATTTCCCTGCGCGCGGTATGCGCGCAAGGAAATCTCACCGGACCCGAGCTGTTTTAGAAACTGACTTTCAGTCCGAACTGAATGCGTCTGGAGTCCGTTGACGTCGACGTGATCTTTCCTGCGGCCGACGGAACATTTCCGGCGCTGTCGAAGATCACCGGGCTTGGCAGACCAAAGTTCGTGTGGTTGAGCGCGTTGAATGCTTCCATGCGAAACTGCGTTTTCACCCGTTCCGTGACCTGGAAATTCTTGAAAAGCGACATATCGAGAGTGGTGACTCCCGGCCGGGTCAGCGTATTGCGCCCGACATTTCCAAGAGTGCCTTTTGCCGGGAAGGCAAAGCATTCCGTCTTGATGTACCTGTTGGGATCGCCTGTATTTGTCTGACTCACACAGTCCGGTCCACCGATGAGATTTGGTCCCTGACCCAGCGCCAGTCCAGTGGTGTCCGTCTGGCTTCCACCGCGGTCATTGTTGAGTACTACGGAAAATGGAAGCCCGGATTGGGCGCGCAGGATCGAGCCGATTTGCCATCCCTTGGCCAGCGCTCCAGTAAATCCGTTCGCCTGCATGGCAAACGGAAGCTGCCAGACCAGACTAAAGCTGCCGCTGTGACGGACATCAAAATCCGACAGCCCTCGATTCAGACCTGGAAGAAGCGGTGTCGGGACGGCCCTCGCGCCGGAGTACCCGGAACCGGAGGATGTCGATCCTGTGGACGAAGCCGTATCGATGCTTTTCGCGAAAGCATACGAACTCTGCATGTGAACTCGTGACCCCCAGTTCTTCTGAATACTCACCTGCAGGCCGTGATAGTAGGAATCGGTATTCCAGGTATCGGTCGTATTGATTGTCGAGAAATTCGTATTCAACTTTGGTTTGCCTGCCGGATAGACCCATGTGCCATCGGGCTGCTCTTCCGGAATTACCGTATTCATGTTGCGCTCGACCTGCGGAAGATGAACGCCTCGGGATCCCGTATAGCCGATGTCGCCGACCCAGCCCCGGACTTCACGTTGAATATTGAGATTCCACTTCATGCTGTAGGCGCGGCCCGGATTTGGCTCAATGTAAGCCGTACGAAGGTCGCTCACGGCAAGGAGAGGGAAGGCTCCGGCGGGATACGAACCCAGAGGAGGTGCCGTTGTCACACCCTGAACGAAATAAGGCATCGAGCGGGTCAAAGGCGTGTCGAACAACCAGACCAGCGGCAGGGAATCGAAGATTCCGAAGCCGGCGCGAACGGAAGTCTTGCCGGTCTTGAACGGATCCCATACAAGTCCGACTCTCGGGGCAAAGTTTTTCAACGTCGGGTTCCGGTCCAGAACGGGGCCGCCAACGGTAGCCTCCGTGTCGGTCAGGTAGTGAAGTTTGGCGACCTTTCCATTCACTTCGGTAGGGATCGTCAGGAATTCATAGCGCAGTCCGAGGTTGAATGACAGATTGCTCTTGAAGCGGTAGTCGTCCTGAATGTAGCCCGCAATCAGCGTCTGGCGCAGTCCCCGACCAGTATCGGATCCCGGATATAGCGCACCAAAGCTGGTCGGACGGTTGATGAGAAAGTTTGGAATCGAACCGAAGCTGTAAGATCCTCCATTCAGGTTCGGGATATCGAAGTTGTACTGCATGCGCTCGACGCTGCCGCCGACTTTTATCGAGTGGTTCCCCTTGGTGATGTACAGATTCTCATTGCCCTGGAATGAATTGAAGTACAGCTTGTTCACGTTGACCGCCCCAGGGCCGCCTCCGGGAACGGATATGCCGGTTACCGAGGTCGCTCCGATATTCTGTCCGGGAACAAAGCCGAGAGTTGGATCTTCCAGCAGCGGATTCAGGACTGTCATCACTCCACCGCTGACATTCGTCGTGCGATAAAACCCAAAGCGGGCAACATTGAGCAACTGAGGATTGATGATGTGCGTGTACTCCAGGGAGAACAACTGGCGCCGCGAAGTGTCCTCACTGATCTTGGTCAGCTGAGCGTCGGGCGAGTTTGAATTCGCATCATCGAAGAAATAGCTTCCGCTGAGATTGTCGGAGGCGGAGATCATATGATCGATTTTTCCAAGGACATAGCGGCCTTTGGAAAGCTTGTCTGTCGGCGTGCTGAATTGTCCAACGTCCCCGGCGCCGAGCAAGGGAAGATTCGGCAACTGCATGAGACCGAGCACGCGCGAAATATTGGGATCGACGGTAACCGTTCCCGTTGAGAGAATTCCCATCCGTGCGTTGGGCGAAAGCACGGTGGATATCGCGGTGGTTGCGAGCAATTCCTGAACCTGTTCGTAATTCGCAAACCAGAACGTTCGGTTCTGGATGATGGCTCCGCCCAGCGATCCTCCGAACTGATGGCGACGGAAGGGCGGTATGGTGACGCCGTCAAAAAAATTCCGTGCGTCCAGGGCGCTGTTGCGGTGGAAGTAGAAAGCATCACCGTGTAGCGCGTTTGTTCCGGACTTGGTCACTGCGTTGACCACAGCTCCAGTGGAGCGGCCGTACTCCGCGGAATAACTATTGGACACAATGGAGAACTCGCGTATCGCTTCGACTCCGAGATTGGAGCCCAGGATGCTTCCGGGAGTGCTGTTGGAGTTGTCGTTGACGCTGACTCCGTCCATTCGGAAATTGTTTTCCGATGGCCGGGCTCCGGAGACCGTGAGTTTTGCGCCGTTCCCGTTGCGGCCTCCACTTCCTCCGCTGCTGATTGCCGTCACTCCAGGTTCAAGCGTTGCCAGCTGCACCCAATCCCGTCCGTTGAGTGGCAATTCGCGAATGGTGCTGCCGTCCACGGTCCGGTTCACTGTTGATGCGATAAGGTCGACTTTCTCATCCTCCGACGTGACTTCAACCGTCGAGGAAATACCTTCAAGCTTCAACTGGAAGTCGATAGCGACTTCATTGCCGACGTTGACGCTTATACCTTTCTTTATACCCACGGAAAAGGCCGGCATCTCGGCGGTGACCTGGTAGGTTCCAGGCTGCAGATTCGCAGCACTATAGGCACCCACTTCACTGGTGAGAACCGCTCGCGTGATGCCGGTCTCGGTATTCCGGATTGAAACAGATACGCCAGGAAGGAGCCCGCCCGACAGGTCCGTGACTTTGCCCTGAATCGTCCCACCCGCCGTCTGCGCAGAAACGCTGTAAACAGAGATATGCATAAGAAAAATTGCTGTGACGACGGCCCCAAATTTTTTGCGAGGTCTTTTGACTTCCATGACTTCCCCTTTCACGTTCCAATGCTGAGTTCCTGCTGGAGTTTGTGTAATGGCGCCTGACAGGCGTTTTACGGATTCATCCGCGCGTTCAGGGACGTGCCTGACAATGCCGGCGGAATATTCGGAGTGACTTCGAGGTCACGGATTATCGATTCGAGGGAGAGTGGAGACTTGGATGCTAATTCGTTCTAATTAGCGTATCGAATCGCAGAATACGATCCGCCTTCTTTGGTGTCAACGCTCAAGAGTGTAGGGCAATGGACAATAATGTGGGCTGACGTCATGCGGCAGATGCGGACCATCTTCCTGACAAAGGTGATGGGTCCGCATCCGAAATTCGGTACTTCATTCGCTAGGCTTCCAGTTCAAGGGCTTTCGCGATTCGTCCACCGTATTCCGGATCCGCGGCCCTGAAATGCTCGACCTGACGCTTTTGAATCTCCTTCCCCGCTTTCGACAAATGGTCCGCGATATTGCTCACGAGCCGCGCACGCACCGCTTCACTCATCACACGGTAGAGAAGACCCGCCTGTTCGAAATCGCCCGCGCGGCTGGATTTGGGATACTCCGTGCGGGCGGTGGTTCCATGCAGCGCTTCCGCGACCTCCAGAGCTTTGGAATCCGAGATGGGACCGCCTCGACTGTTCGCGAGAAAAGTTTGGAGCTGAGCCTCCATTACCGTCGATACGCATCTGACCGTCGCGCTGGTAATTGTTTACCGGTCTTGTGGAGTAGGACAGTTCACAGGAATCTGCGCATAATTGGCGCCAAGCGATGCGCCGCACCCGTTTACCCTCCGACAACTTCAATACCTCATCGCCGTCGCAGACACGCTTAGCTTTCGCAAGGCTGCCGAACGATGTCATGTCGCGCAGGCAGCATTGAGTGCACAACTTGCGGAGCTGGAGTCGGCACTTGCCGTGAGAATGTTCGAACGAGACCGCGGACGCGTGCTGCTGACGGACGCAGGACGAGATCTTCTGGAACGCGCGCGCACGATTCTTGCCGATGCCGACAATTTGCGTGAGGCTGCGAAGCCAGTTGGCGATCCACTTTCCGCGTCCATGCGAATCGGCGTCATCCCGACAATTTCGCCATATCTTCTGCCGCGAATAGCAGCGGTGCTTCGCAGGGAATTCCCACGAATGAGGATCCATTGGATTGTGGAGAAGACATCGGTCCTGATATCGGCTCTCAACAATGGAGAACTGGACGCGGTATTGCTCGCACTGGAGGCGGGAATCGGCAAAGTCGAACAGTGTGTCATTGCCACGAATTCCTTCGTGCTTGCGACTCCGCGGAATCATTGGTGGGTATGAAGAAATCCGATGTTTCTACCGAAGAACTGCATGATGTTGGAGTGCTGTTGCTCGACGATGGACACTGCTTTCGAGAACAGGCACTGCGTAATTACAAGAAGTCGAAAGCGCGGGAGCTCGAGTTCCGCGCTACCAGTCTGTCGACGCTGGCGCAAATGGTGGGCAGTGGTGCGGGTGTCATGTTGCTTCCGGAACTGTCCTGTGCGACGGAAGGTAAGGTGGCGGATTTGAAGTTTGGATTGGTATGGCGGAAGGGAATTTCTCTGTCCGATGCGTTGCAGATAGGTGGCGGATTCGATACGGCGGGCGTATCCGAAATGAATCCAGAAGTTGTACCCCCCTCCCCCGGCGCACATCTATGGATGGGCGCCAACCCCCTTCCGTCGTGTGAGGAGCCCATTTCGTCAGTGAGTGAATATGTACCGCGACGTTTTGAACGTTCTCGTCGGTGAGATTTGTCAGCTTCGGCAGTATTGTTGGGAGTGGTTCAGCTGACGTATATCGGTGTCGGCATAAAGCAAAGAATGAACATCGCAAGCCCGAACCATGCGAGGCCGAACTGAAGACCTTCCAATGGAATAGAATCATCCATTGTCATGGGATGTCTCAATCGAAGGATCAGCAGCAGGACAAACCAGAGCAGCCAGCCCGGCCAGAACCAGATCCCGAGGGGAACAAGCGCAAGCACAAGCACTTGCGAAATGCGTTTGTGCAACCCGGGGAATAAAGCGTAGATCATGTGTCCGCCGTCCAGCTGGCCGATGGGCAACAGATTCAGCGATGTTGCGAGAAAGCCGAACCAGGCGGCCAAGGCAACAGGATGTAGAGAGAGTGCCATACCGTCCGGCGGAGTCTTTCCCATGAGATAAGCTGCGATTTTGAATAAGAAGGGTTCGCCAAATCCAATCCAACCCTCCGAAGTATCCATGATGACGAACTTTGAATATGCCAGGCCCACAATCAACGTGGGAACGGCCAGGACGAAACCCGCGATCGGTCCCGCGACTCCGACATTGAATAAAGCAGGTCGATGCTGGAACGGAGAGCGTATCTTGATGAACGCGCCCATGGTTCCCATTGGCGTTGGGGCAGGAATGAAATAAGGAAGCGTGGCATCGATTCCATAGTAAAGGCAGGTCAGGTAGTGTCCCATCTCGTGTGCGAACAGAATCGACATGATGGAAATACTGAAAGGAAGTCCGGATACCATAAGTATCGGATTCTTGAGGATTTCATCGATATCTAATAAAAGATCGCCATTCATCGTGTTATGAAACGATGACATGAGCAGCGTGCCGACCAGCGTTGTGGAAACGCAGGTAAGTGCAAACAGGATGAGGTTTATCCAGGGAAACCTCCCTGCGCGACCGAAGAAACGGCTCAAAGCGACTGCAGATCTTTACCGGGTTTGAACCGGACAGCTTTTCCGGGAGGAATATTCACTTCAGAACCGGTGCGGGGATTCCGTCCAATGCCTGTTTTTCTAGGTTTTACAGAGAAGACACCGAAGCCTCGCAATTCGATGCGATCGTTGGCCTTCAATGCATCCTTCATGCAGCTGAATATGGTGTCGACCGCCTGTTCGGCTTTGGTTTTACTGACGCCGGTGCGCTCGACGATCTGATTGACAAGATCCAGTTTGATCACTGGCAACCTCCTGCTAGTCTTCTATTGGCCAACATGAACTCGTATAACACCAGTATTTTTAACACTATGGAAGGGAATTAGGCAATGTCAATTAAAGCGGACTCATGGATTCGTCGAATGGCGGAGGAACATCGGATGATTGAACCGTTCACTGTGGATCAGGTGGCGCAGGGCACGATCTCATATGGTTTATCGTCGTATGGCTACGATCTGCGCCTCGCCGATGAGTTCAAAATCTTTGCACCGCCGCCGGACCAGGTGATCGATCCCAAGTCGATTCCTCCGGAATATTATCGCGATTATCGGGCCTCTACCTGCGATATCCCTCCCAATGGCTATGTGTTAGGGAGAACTCTTGAGTATTTGCGGATACCGCGAGACATCCTTACTTTATGTGTTGGTAAATCCACTTATGCTCGAGCCGGCGTCCTTATTAATGTCACGCCGTTTGAGCCGGAATGGGAAGGCTATGCAACCGTTTCGATTGCCAATACAACTCCCGCACCGATTCGCATTTATGCCAATGAAGGTCTCTGCCAGCTCCTTTTTTTCCAGTCGGATCAACCATGTACGGTTTCCTACAAAGACCGTAAAGGGCAGTATCAGGCGCAACAGAAAATCGTATTCGGAAAGACGAAATAGACATTTGCTGCCGATGGTATGATGCGACTGCCTTTTGCGTTTTCACGGAGCAAAACATGCCTGCAAAATCCCCGATCACCCTTCGAATGGTTTACGAACTCGTTCACTCGATTGATGCCAGAACGTCCCGTCTTGAAGTAACGACTGGCGGCCTGGTCGAAACAACGAACGGCTTGGTTGAAACAACAAATGGCTTGGTTGCGACAACCGGCGGCTTGGTTGCGACAACCGACGGATTGGTTGCGAAAACCGACGGCCTGGTTGCGACAAGCGACGGCTTGGTTGTGACAACGAACGGATTGGTTGCGACAACGAATCGACTTGTCGATATTACGGACGGTTTGGTTGCGGCGACCAACCGATTAGAAAGAAACTACGATCGGATCGATGCGACGCTTCTTGTCATGAAAGATCGAATGTCCGATCTTGAACAAAGAGTGGCATCGATCGAGGTTCGCCTGGAAGTCCTGACTCGTTCGGTCGAGAGCTTAATACAAAAAGTAAATATCCTGACGGACGAATACCAATCTATTTCTGCACAGCTGAAGCGGCTCGAAGCACGTTTCGATCGGATGGAGGCAGATCGATTGGAACGGCGAGTATCGGTGTTGGAGAGCAAAGTTTCGGAGTTGGAGAACAGCGGCAGGAACTGACCTATATCGCCAATCCGCCATCCACTTGAATGACCTGTCCGGTAATGTAGTTCGCCTTTTCGGAAACCAGAAACATGGCGACCTCCGCCATGTCTTCTGGCTTTCCGATTCGGCCAAGTGGTATTTGTGCCAGTGCTTTGGTGCGGTATTCCTCGTTGAGCACGGCAGTCATGTCTGTTTCGACAAAACCCAGAGCCAGGGCATTGACGGTGATATTGGCTTTCGCAATTTCCTTCGCCAGCGCCTTTGTAAAGCCAATCATCCCTGCCTTTGATGAGGAATAGTTCACCTGCCCGGGCATTCCCACTACTCCGCTGATGGATGTGATATTGAGAATCGTTCCGGATCTCTGGGACACCATGGCGGCAACGACGGGCTTGCTGACATTAAATGCGCCCTTCAGGTTGGTATCCATGACGTCATCCCAATCCTTTTCGCTCATTCGGAGGATCAGTTTATCCCGGGTGATGCCGGCATTATTGACGAGGATATCGATGCGTCCGAACTTTTCCTTGACCGATTTTACAAGTTCTTTTGCCTGTTCGAAGCTGGTGACGTCGGCCTGATAAGCCACCACGGAATCGCCTTGAGCAACGTGGTCGGCAAGTGCTTTGTTCTGAACATACGTGAAAGCTACTTTGGCTCCGCCTGCTGCCAGAGCCTGCACAATTGCGCGTCCAATACCGCGGCTGCCTCCAGTGACAATCGCAACTTTATCCTGAAATGACATGTTTCTCCGTTTCCGCCGAATGTGGCCGGAGAATTCTACCGCAGAAGTTGACCCTTTGGCCGTATGCGTGAGACGGTACGGGATATGCCGGCGGAACGAGTCTATCTCGTGGGATTCATGGGTGCGGGCAAGAGTACTGTCGGGCGCGCCCTTGCGGCTCAGCTCGGGTGGTCGTTCGTCGACCTGGATACGGAAATCGAACGATCGCAGAAGATGTCTGTTCGAGACATCTTTTCGAAATACGGCGAAGTCCACTTCCGAAAGATCGAGCGCGAACAGTTGAAGGATCTGTCGCGAAGGCCCCGTGTTGTGATTGCGCTTGGAGGCGGAGCCACCGTCGATCCGGAAAACCGATTCATCATCGATTCAACGGGCACGTCGGTGTGGTTGAACGTCCCATTCGACATCGTTGCGCGTCGCGTGGCGATGGATGGGATCCGGCCGTTGTTCAAAGATGCGGAGCATGCCGAACGTTTGTATGAAAGCCGCCTGCCAATATACAGGTTGGCGCGAATCCACGTGCTGGCTGATAATCGTCCACCGGCCGAGATTGCCGGTGAAGTTGCCATGAGGCTTCAAGAATTATGATCATCCTGACGTTGACCGCAACTCTCTTGCTCCTGGGTCCGGTCACACTCGAAAGCAGTAAATTCACGATTACACAGGACGGCAAAAAAGTCGGTTCCGAACAATTTACGATCAGTGCGCGGCGCGAAGGGGGCTACATCGCCGAAGCAAAGATACAGCTGCTGGGGGAGTCAACGGTGCAATCGAGCCGGATGGAGCTGGATGAAAAACTGAAGCCGATTTCGTATGAATACACGCGAGGCAAAGGTGCGATTCGCCTGAGGATTGCACAGCCTTTAACTGCATATGAAACGGAGTCGGACGGGAAGAAGTCTTCCATCGATATCAAGTTCCCGGAAAACGCTGCCATTGTGGATAACAACTTCTTTTCCCATTACCTGCTGCTACTCTACAAGGTTGGAGAAGCTGGCGGCGAACTTCCCATCTTTGTTCCCCAGGACATACAGCTGGGTCTTGCCATCGTGAAGCCGAAGGGAAGCAATGTCTATGAACTCAATATCGGCTACATCACGATGGAAGCGACAACGGACAAGAACGGAAAACTGATGAAGCTGACCTCACCCGGATCGAAAGTCGTCGTGGAGCGGTGATTTATCGGAAGGTAGATTGAACAATTCATGAGCATCGTTGTCGTTCTGACGGCATTTGCCGGCGGACTTGTTTCGTTTCTATCGCCCTGCGTGCTTCCCCTGGTTCCCGGGTATCTTTCGATAATCTCCGGTTACTCGCTGGATCAACTCAAAGGCAACGCGCAGAGCGCCATACTGAAGCGATCGGTCGTGAAGAACTCGATCATGTTTATCATCGGGTTTTCGATCACTTTCATTCTGCTCGGCGCGACAGCAACCTGGCTTGGACAAATTCTTCGCGCCAGGATGCAGATCCTGTATCGCATCGCGGGCCTGGTGATCATCGTTTTCGGGCTGCACGTTCTTGGAATATTCAAAATCAATGCGCTTTATCAGGATAAGCGGTTTCATGATGTGCAGAAGCCGCGCGGTGCCTGGGGCGTGCTGGTGCTGGGCCTGGCCTTTGCGTTTGGATGGACACCGTGCCTTGGTCCGATCCTGTCTGGAATACTCGCGGTTGCCGGTGCCCAGGAGACCGTGATGAAAGGCATTGTCCTTCTCGCCGTTTATTCACTGGGATTGGGCGTTCCGTTCCTGCTGACAAGTATCGGGCTCAACCAGTTCCTGTCATTTTACGGTCGATTCAAACGCCATTTCCGGGCCATGGAAATTGTTAGCGGCGTTCTGGTTGTCACTATCGGCCTCCTGATCATGACGAACAGCCTGACCATCCTGAACTCGCACCTTACGTTTCTGGGCGACTTTGAAACCTGGCTCGAATCGTTTTTACCGAAGACGTGAATAAGAACGCCGAAAGGCAACTCTATGCCGGCCCGCAATCGCGTTGGAGGGAACTTCGGTTTACTTTTCGAATAATCGGCGAGTTCATCCAGGGGTTTCGAGCTCTGCACTTCGTCGGTCCGTGTGTCACCATTTTTGGAAGTGCGAGATTCGAGGAAGGGCACACCTATTACAAACTCGCCCGCGAATTGGGGGCTGCAGTCAGCTTCCTGGGATTTACGGTGATGACCGGGGGCGGCCCCGGCATCATGGAAGCTGCAAATCGCGGGGCACAGGAGGCGGGCGGCAGATCGGTGGGATGCAATATCCGGTTACCGCTCGAACAGGAACCCAATCCCTATCTCGACCGGTTCGTCACCATCGATCACTTTTTTGTGCGCAAGGTGATGTTGTTCAAGTATTCCTACGCCTTCATCATGCTTCCGGGCGGTTTTGGAACCATGGATGAATTCTTTGAGGCACTGACGCTGATCCAGACCGGCAAGATTCAGAATTTTCCCCTTGTGGTCATGGGGACCGAATACTGGAGCAAGCTTCGGGAACTCGTCGACGGCATGCTCAGGGCCGGAACAATCAGTGCCGCCGATACAAAGCTTCTCTTTTATACGGATTCCGTCGAAGAAGCGGCTGCATTCATCGCGGCCGCGGTACAGGAATTCGGCATCATCTCGCCGCCGAATCCCTTGAAAATTCTCGGTGAATCACCGCTTCGAAAAGAACCCGCACCTCACCCTACAACTCGAGCGTAATACTCACCGGGCAATGATCGCTGCCCGTCACGTCCGGATAAATCTCGGCAGATTTTATGGCCTTTCGTAAACTCCCGGACACCAGCACGTAATCGATTCTCCACCCGATATTTCGAGAACGTGCATTGGCGAAGTTGCTCCACCACGTGTAGTGACCATTTCCCTGTTTGAACATGCGAAAGGTATCGATGAATCCGCACGTCACAAACTCCTCGAATCCTCTGCGTTCTTCGTCCGTGAATCCCTTCTTGCCACGATTGGGTCCTGGATTTGCCAGATCGAGTTCCGTGTGTGCGACGTTAAGGTCGCCGCAGAAAATGACCGGCTTTTTCTCCTCGAGCAGCTTGCAGTAGGCCAGGAACGCCGGATCCCAATGCTCGTGCCTGAGCGGCAAGCGGCTGAGATCGTCTTTGGCATTCGGCGTATATACGGTGACGACGTAGAACTTCTCAAACTCGGCCGAAATAACCCGGCCTTCATCGGCGCTGTCGCGTTTCAGCTCATCGGCGAACTGAAATCGATTGGAAAATGCCTCGGGGAAACCGTTGATGACCTGAATGGGTTCGCTTTTCGAAAATATTGCAGTGCCGGAGTAACCCTTCTTCACCGCGGAATTCCAGTACTCCTTATAGTCCGGCAGATCGATTTCCACCTGACCGCGCTCCGCTTTCGTTTCCTGCAGGCAAAGAATGTCGGGCTGGTATCTTTCCAGAAACGGATAGAACACGCCTTTCTTCAGCACCGCGCGAATGCCATTCACGTTCCACGAAAAAATTTTCATAAGGCAGATATTCTAGGGGAGGGAAGCATGCAAGTAAACGTCAGCGTCCCGTGGCGCAATCGAATTTCGCGGGGCATAATAGGAGGCTCATCCTTGAACAAAACGCAGCAGGACCTTTAGCGAAATGGCGGATACGAATTCGGCGGCTCGTTTGAGTCTGGATCCCCGGGACGAACAGATTTTCCCGACTTTGAAGCAGTGGCAAATCGAACGAGTGGCTGCCCACGGCCGCGTCCGTCGTGCGGAACGCGGCGAGGTGCTTGCAGAGGTTGGGGATCCTCACATCCATATTTTTGTGGTCCATTCCGGCGAGATTGAAATCATTCAGCCGGGCGACACCGAATCGGTGGTTGCAGTATTTCGCCCGGGCCAGTTTACCGGTGAAATGAGCATGATATCCGGCCGCAGAGCCATACTTCGTGTGCGTATGAAAGAGGCCGGCGACGTTATTGAACTGGATCGGGAGCATCTGATGGCAATGGTGCAGACCGATGCCGAGCTCAGCGAAATTTTCATGCTTGCGTTCATTTTCCGCCGTGTGGCGCTGATTGCCCGGGGATTCGGAGACGTGGTGCTGCTTGGTTCCTCTCATTCTTCTGGCACGCTTCGTGTGAAGGAGTTCCTGAGCCGCAACGGTCATCCCTATTCGTACGTGGACCTGGATCACGACGATGGCGTCCAGCGCCTGCTCGACCGTTTTCATGTCGCTGTGGACGAGGTGCCGGTTCTCATCTGCCGTGGTGATGCGGTGCTGCGAAATCCGACGAACGCCGAGATCGCAGAGTGTCTTGGGTTCAATGAATCCATCGATGCGACCCATGTGCGCGATGTTGTAATTGTTGGTGGCGGACCCGCCGGACTGGCATCGGCCGTTTATGGGGCTTCGGAGGGACTGGACGTTCTGGTCCTGGAATCGAATGCTCCGGGTGGACAGGCAGGCTCGAGTTCAAGGATTGAAAACTATCTGGGATTTCCGTCCGGGATATCCGGACAGGAACTGGCGACGAGGGCAATCACTCAGGCCCAGAAATTCGGTGCTCAAATGATCGTCGCCAGGGTGGCCCGACAGCTCCTGTGCGATCGTAAACCTTTCGCCATTGAAACTGACGACGCATCGCGGGTGTCGGCGCGCTCGATCGTGATCGCATCCGGCGCACGCTATCGCAGGTTGCCTATTGAGAATCTCTCGAAGTACGAAGGCGCGGGAGTTTATTACGGTGCGACATTTGTCGAAGCCCAGTTGTGTGGTGGGGAGGAGGTCATCGTCGTGGGTGGTGGAAACTCTGCCGGACAGGCGGCATTGTTTCTCGCGGAGATTGCACGGCGCGTGCATCTTCTCATTCGAGGCGACAGCCTGGAAGACAGCATGTCGCGATATCTCATCCGCCGTATCGAAGAAAACCCCGCAATCGATTTCCGCCCACATACCGAAATTCAGGCGGTCGACGGAGTCGATCATCTGGAGAGTGTGACCTGGCGAAACAATACGACCAATGAAGCCGAGACTCGACACATCCGTCACCTGTTTTCGATGGCGGGTGCCATTCCCAACACGTCATGGCTGCAGGGATGTGTGGCGCTCGACGCGAAAGGTTTCATCAAGACCGGCCCGGATTTGACTGCGGAAGATCTCGCCGAAGCGAAATGGCCGCTCCACCGACCACCGCACCTTTTGGAAACCAGTCTGCCGGGGGTATTCGCCGTCGGAGATGTTCGCGCCGGAAATGTGAAGCGCGTTGCATCCGCAGTCGGCGAAGGATCGATCACGATTTCATTCGTGCACAAGGTGCTCCACGAATAGCCTTTTGAAAATTGAAGTCAAAATATCGGTGGAAACGATTTGCATCAACGGGGAACAATGAGATCCATGAACACCATGCCTTCGATATGCGAAATGCAGGGTGCGTATCTTCGAAAGGATCGCACTTACGATGGAATCTTTTTCCTCGGTGTAAAGACCACGGGAATTTTCTGTCGGCCTTCATGTCCTGCCCGCCGTCCGCTGCCCCGGAATGTGGATTATTTCTCCAGCGTTCGTGAAGCCGTTTTCGCCGGCTACCGGCCTTGCAAGCGGTGTCGTCCGTTGGATACCGACGGCAGGCCTCCGGACTGGGTTAGTCGCGCGCTGGAGATGGTTCATGGAGCCGAAACAAGAATCCGGGATTCAGAAATCAAACGGTCTGGAATCGATCCGTACCGGTTAAGACGCTATTTTCAAAAATACTATGGCATGACGTTTCAGGCGTACTGCAGAGCACAGCGAATGGGAGAGGCACTGGCTGAACTGCGAACGGGAGCCTCTCTGGATAACGTCGCGCTCGGAAACGGTTTTGAATCCCACAGCGGATTCCGGGATGCGTTCATGCGGACCTTCGGACGAGCTCCGGGGGCGAGCCGCACGCTCGATCGTATCGTCGTTTCGTGGCAGGAGAGTCCACTGGGACCTCTCGTTATCGCGGCAAATGACGACGGCATCTGTCTTCTGGAATTTACAGATCGACGGATGCTCGAAGCGCAGTTTAAATCGCTGAAGAGGTTGTTTTCCAGCGCCATCCTGCCGGGCGAAAACGAACATATCGCACATCTGAGAGAAGAACTCGCTTCGTACTTTGTGGGAAAGCTCCGGAAGTTCTCGGTTCCCCTTGTATATCCCGGTTCGTCATTTCAGGTTCGTGTATGGAATGAATTGCTCCAGATCCCCTACGGCGGAATATGTTCGTATGAAGAGCTGGCAAGACGAATCGACTCGCCTTCCGGGCAGCGTGCGGTTGGCCATGCGAATGGTCTGAATCGAATCGCGATTGTGATTCCATGCCACCGCGTCGTGAACAAGGACGGCAAGCTGGGCGGTTACGGCGGCGGGCTTTGGCGGAAACAGCGTCTGCTGGATCTGGAAAAAGAGTCCTGACGGTTAATCCCTTTTTCTTTGCAACTTCGCCATCGTTGCGCTACATTGCGTAGCGCTACAACTTTTAGCGAGTGGAAGGGAGACGCCATGTCCCAGCTACTGGCCTTCTATATGGGCAGCCTGATACTGCGTTCCATCGGCATTGCCTTAATTGCCGGGGTATTTTCCTGGAAGATTCGGAATGTCGCCATACGCCACGCGATATCTGTCGCCGTCCTCGGCGTCATGATGCTGATGCCTGCCGTGGACTACCTGCTGCCACCATCATGGGTTCCCGCACGCATTCAGGAGATCGCAGCAAGACAGCCCATACCTATGCGTATTTTTTCCGTGAGGAGAACAGGTGTCCCTGAGCGTACTCCGCCGTCAGCAGCGCCGGTAACAGCTCCGGTCGTGCGGGCGGCTTTGGATTGGTGGCGCATTGCAGCGGCGCTATATGCATTGGTGGTCTTCGCGATGTTCGCACGGCTTGCTTTCGGATATCGGAGACTTTCGACTCTGCACCGTACAGGAAGGGCGATTGCCGGACCCATGCGGGAGGAAATGCTCGCGCTACTTCGAAGTCGATGGCGCATACCGGAACTGCTGGAGTCTGATGCAGTGCACGTTCCAATGACGACAGGGCTATTCCGGCCCGCGGTACTCCTGCCCGCCGACTGGAAAAACTGGGACGACTGGAAGTTGAGGGCTGTCCTGTTGCACGAGATCGCTCATGTCCATCGCTGTGACTGGGGTATTGCGGTAATCGCTGCTGCGGCGAAATGTGTGTACTGGATGAATCCACTGGCGTGGGTCCTCGAACGGCAGCTCTCGCGACTGGCCGAACAGGCCAGCGACGATGCGTCCTTGTGCCGGATACACGATGCAGCGCGCTACTCGGAGATACTTCTGGAGTTTGCCGTATCCGCACAAAGCGGTGGGCGATTGATGACGGGAGGAGTTGCAATGGCGCAACGCAATATGAAAGCGCGCATCGAACGTGTGCTCGGCAATCCGCCATCGGGAAATGGAATCGTGAAAATCGCTGGGTGGATATTGGTGATGATGTCGGCTGCGCCGGTGATCTATTCCGCAGCGGTATTGCAGGTTACATCGGAACCTGTGAAGCCACCTGTGGCTGCGTATGCTGCGCAATTCGGGCGGAAACTTTCACCACAGGCACCGCCAGCCAACCGGCCGACAGTGCCTGAGTCTGCACAGGCTACTGTAGCTAAATCTCAGGAGAATTCTCCGACTCCAGCTGCAGACCCGCGAGTCTTGTCTCAACAAATGGAAGTCGTAAAGGAGCAATTGCAGAGTGCATTTGTGGAATTGCAGGCGAAAATTCAGGCGGCGCAGCCCGGCAATCAAACCAACGGCGGTCCGGCTCCGGATGTCCCGAATACCTCGGATAAGGTGGCTACGGTGCTTCAAAGACTCAATCAACCCAATCCGAATCAAAGTCAGCTGGACCAATTGACTGTCAATGAAGAGGCATTGGCAAGATACAAGACTGAAATCGCTGTCCTTCAGCTGAAGATAGAAGAGCAACGGCTCGCCAGTTCTTCCATCGAGAGGGCAGATACGAATTCGAAATACCGAGTCTACGTTACTGGAAGGGTTCAAAGACCGGGAGATATTCCGTGGGAGAAACCGCTGACGGTTTTACAGGCATTGGCCTTGGCTGGTGGCTTCCAGGAGTACGCAAAGTCGGACGCGGTTTCGATTATTCGAACGAATGGAAACTCTTCGACACTGTTTCGATTTAACTATTCCGAAGTGATCAGGGGAGTGAACAGCTCGCAGAACTTTTACCTGGAAAATGGGGACGTCGTCGTCGTTCCGTAACTGTGACTGGTCCATTCAAAGAATTAACGGAGCAATACGAATCATGTTTGGCGGAAGAAAGTCTCTCAGCAATCTGGAGCATCTCGTAATGGACGTTCTGTGGGAACGCGGATCGGCGACATCGGAAGACGTGCGGACGGCACTGGCAAAGCGGCATTTCAGGAAGGAATCTACGTCAATGACGATCTTGAGCCGGCTTGAGGACAAAGGGTACGTGCGGCACCGCTTGGAAGGTCGCACGAACGTCTATGTGGGAATCCAGCAGCCGGCGAACGTGGCAGCGAAAGCGGTTCGGCAGATCATTGATCGATTGTGCGACGGCTCCGTGGAACAGCTGCTGGTCGGTATGGTCGACAACGAAGTGATCGACAAGAAGGACCTCGCGAACCTGGCACGAAAAATCGCAAAACGGAAGACCTCCGCTTGATTCACAAAAAAGGGAAGACGGAGAATACCCCGTATCCCCATATTTTTAGAAGTGTTGCCAGCCCCTGGGTTCGAGCACGGACTCGGAGTCGCCATCCACCAGCAAAATCTGGTGCTTTCCGGTGGCTGGGATGATTTCACCAATGCGGGTGAATGGAGCGCCTTTAATAACTCCTAATAGCGTAACAATCAGCTCGTACTCCTCCCCACCATGCAGAGCCTGTTCCAAGGAGACGTCTTGTGCGGCAGGAATCTTGTCCTTGTAGATTCGAGCGGAGACGTTGGATTCCGTCAGGATGTGGCCAAGATCGGTGGACAGTCCGTCGCTCACATCAATCATCGCGTGCGCAACCCTTCCCACCCGTGCGCCATAGACGTGGCGCGGCTGCGGATATAAATGACGCTGTACTGCCGGATCGTCAACAATCCCGCTGCGCAGCAGGTCCAGTCCTCGTGTCGATCCGCCCAGGGTTCCCGACACGTAGATACTATCCCCGATTTTTGCGCCGGATCGACGGACGGCAGATCCGGTCTTTACGCATCCGACCATCGCGACATCAACAAAGATGGACTTCGCCGTCGAAGAATCTCCGCCCACCAACGATACTTTGAACTCCCGGCACGCTCGAGCTACACCGTTGTAGAAACTGTCCACCCATTCCAGATCCAGATCTCCCGGCTCCGCGAAGGAGATCACGAAATGCATGGGCACTCCACCCATTGCTCCAATATCGCTTACATTGACAGCTACCGCCTTATAGCCGACCGAGTCCGCCGGATGCAGCCCGCGAATGAAGTGAGAGTCTTCAGCAAGAAGATCCGAACAGAACAGAAGGGAATGCCCTTCAGGAATGTCCAGGACTGCCGTGTCGTCTCCAATACCGAGCACGACACCGGAATTCTGAAATTGTGTGCGGATGCGCTGGATGAGCCCGGCTTCGCCCAGGTCGCGGAGAAGCATCTACACCCATCTACCGCGCTGCCGACGGTGACGGCCGCGCGCGTTTGGATGCAGGTGTCTTGGGTGTACGGGATTTCGTTACTCCCAGAGCTGCCTCTGGAAGCAGGGCAGCTTTGAAAACATCCCGGATATCGTCCACAAAAATGAAGTGCATGTCCTTGCGTATTGCTTCGTTGATATCTTCAAGATCACGTTCATTCAACGATGGCATGATGACCGTATCGATCTTTGCGCGCCGGGCTGCCAGCACCTTCTCCTTAATTCCGCCGATGGGGAGCACTTCTCCGCGCAACGTGATTTCTCCCGTCATGGCGATCTTTCGTCGAACCGGTTTTCCCGTCAGCAACGAAAGTATTGCAGTCGCCATCGTGACGCCCGCCGATGGTCCGTCCTTTGGTATCGAACCTTCGGGCACGTGAACGTGAATATCGTGCTTTCCGAAAAAATCTTCGTTAATTCCGAATTCCTTGGCGTGCGAGCGCGCATAGCTGAGAGCGGCATGTGCGGACTCTTTCATCACGTCGCCGAGTTGCCCTGTGAGTGTGAGCAGTCCCCGTCCCTTCATGCCGGTAGCTTCAACAAAGAGAATGTCTCCGCCAACGGGCGTCCAGGCCAGACCGGTTGCGACGCCGACCTGATCGCGTTTCAGCAACTCTTCGGGGAAGATTCGCGGCCGTCCTAGAAACTTGCCGATATTGTCGGTATGCAGCTTCCGAATGTTTTTCTCTCCGGATGCAACCTGCCGCGCCACTTTTCGACAGGCTGTTGCGATTTCGCGTTCGAGATTTCGCAGTCCGGCTTCCTGCGTGTATTGATTGATGATGGCCCTCACGCCGTCATCGGTGAATTCAATCTGTCGGCTGGTCAGGCCATGTTCGGCGACCTGTTTCGGAATAAGATGCCTCTTTGCGATTTCCAGCTTTTCTTCCTCGGTGTATCCGGAGAGCTGGATGATTTCCATTCGGTCACGGAATGCCGGCTGAATTGGATCCAGCATATTCGCTGTCGTAACGAACATGACGTTGGAAAGATCGAACGGTACGCCGAGATAGTTATCGCGGAACGCATGGTTCTGTTCCGGATCCAGCACCTCAAGCATGGCGGATGACGGGTCTCCGCGAAAGTCGGCGCCAATCTTATCGACCTCATCCATCATGAATACGGGATTATTGCTGCCGGCCTGATGAATGCTCTGAATCACGCGACCAGGCATAGCCCCCACGTAGGTGCGGCGATGCCCGCGGATTTCTGCTTCATCGTGAACGCCTCCCAGGCTCATGCGGACAAACTTCCGGCCCAGTGCCTTGGCTATCGATTTTCCAAGCGACGTCTTGCCCACGCCCGGCGGGCCGACAAAACACAGGATGGGTCCCCGCGAATCTTTCTTCAATTTACGTACGGCAAGGTGTTCGAGAATGCGCTCCTTGATTTTTTCCAGGCCGTAGTGATCTTCGTCGAGAATTTTCTGCGCCTTCTTGAGATCCAGGTTGTCCTTCGTGGATTTGGCCCAGGGCAGTCCGATCATCCAGTCCAGATAGTTCCGGAGCGTCGCCGTCTCCGCCGCGTCGGGATGCATCCGTTCGAGGCGGCCAACCTGGCGTTCGGACTCTTCGGCAACCTCAGGAGGCATCTTTGCCTTCTTGATCTTCTTTCGGTATTGATCGATTTCTTCCTGGAGTTCGTTGCCTTCACCGAGTTCCTGCTGGATCGCCTTCATCTGCTGGCGAAGATAAAACTCCCGCTGGTTGCGATCGATTTCG
>Ga0163162_10001632_pt1 | contig 20996 bp, 17 predicted proteins | sample S55metaG_FD_115310 | JGI IMG/M metagenome (GOLD analysis project Ga0163162, IMG submission 115310) | Switchgrass rhizosphere microbial communities from Kellogg Biological Station, Michigan, USA - S5-5 metaG | ecosystem: Host-associated > Plants > Roots > Rhizosphere > Soil | place: USA...
TATCCTTTATGAGTTCTGTATCACCAATCGGCGCAAGAAGCCACGTTTGAGCTTTAGGGTCAAACTGTCTGCCTGTTAATTTTACCCAAACTTGTGTTATCCAATCTTGTAAGTGCCCGGCTGTATTATTAATTTTCATGAGGTTATCTGAAGACTTCTTATTTCCATAGCAATGTTTCTTTTCGGCACATGACCGTAAGTAAATATAGAGACAATTTTCAGTTCGTTAAGCGTTGTCAAAAAGTCAGGCTACAGACAGGAGTAACTATCACGTAGCTATCATGTAGCTATCATATAGCTATCACGTAGCTATCAGGAAAGAGGAGTTTTATTATATTTTATAGAATTGTATGCTGCCAGTCTGGCAGGAGGGTCAGATGCTATGGAAACCTTTTCTTATTTACTTCCTTTACTTCCTTAAGGATATTGATGAACCTTTCAACATTGCTGTCGTAGCCGCCGGCATTCTTGATGATCTTGCCATCCTGGTCGGTGAAGAGATAAAGGGGTTGGGAATTGGAATTGCCTAGGGTAACTTCTATATCAAGGTTCTTAGCCCCGATGTTGTTTATGCGCGAGCTGTCGAACTTAGATGTATACTTTTCTGAATCAGGCAAGGCTCTCTTTTCATCTACATAAAGAGAGACGACTATAAAGTCATTCTTCAGCATATTGCTTACTTCTGTTTGTGACAGAACTTCGCTTTCCATCTTGCGGCAGTTGGCGCAGCTATGACCTGTAAAGTCGAGCATGATGGGCTTGTGAACCTGCTTAGCCGCAGCTATTGCTTCATCCAGGTCAAAGAATGTCTGAACTCCCGGTATTTCTGATTGAAGAAAATCTATGTATTTCTTAGGTTGTACAGTTTGCTTAATGGCATTGGTATTTGCAGAAGTGTCTGCAGTATTTGCATTCCGGATAAGCTTCTCAATATTAAAGTCCTGGGTCTTGTTCTCGGGCAGCCATCCGCTGATGCCTTTGAGAGGCGCACCCCACAGCCCCGGGATCATATATACAGTGAAAGCAAGTGTAGCTATTGCAAAGAATAATCTTGGGATGCCGATATAGGGAACTCCATAATCGTTTGCCCTCAGGTTGTCATCATGATGGAACTTGAGCTTGCCCAAAAGATAGAAGCCAAGCATTCCGAATATAACTATCCAGAGAGACAGGTAAACTTCCCTGTCAAGTATCCTCCAATGATAAACAAGGTCAGCATTGGAAAGGAACTTGAGCGCCATGGCGATCTCGATAAATCCGAAGGAAACCTTCATGGTATTTAGCCATCCGCCTGACTTGGCGATCTTGTTTAATAAGCCCGGGAAGAAAGCAAAGAAGGCAAAGGGCAATGCTATAGCGATAGAGAAGCCAAGAAAACCTACGATAGGGCCTATACGCTCTTTCTGCTGGCTAAGGTCTACCAGCAGGTTGCCAATGAAAGCGGCTGTGCAGGAGAAAGAGACCAGCACAAGTGTCAGCGCCATAAAGAAGATGCCACCGAAGCTTTTGTTGTGAGCCTTGGAATCTATTTTATTTGTCCATGCAGAAGGCAGGGTTATCTCGAATGCTCCAAGGAAAGAGATACCAAAAACCATGAACAATGCAAAAACGAAGAGGTTGAATATAGGACTGCTGGATACCTGGTAAAGAGTGTCCCGCCCGAATAATAAGGTGAGAACAATACCAAGCACAGTAAAAATAGTAACGATAGAGACTGAATAAATAACTGCATTCTTGATCCCCTCACCCTTGCTGCTGCTTCGCTTAAGAAAGAAGCTGACAGTAACAGGGAACATTGCATAAAGGCAAGGCTGTAATACCGCTATAAACCCCCAATACAAGCCGTCGAAGAAAGTATGTGAGAGGGTTTTGTGCATTTAAGAAAGTTGATTAATGATAAGTTATCAGATCTTGATCTTGAACTCTACAAGTTTCGGAGGAAGGCATCTTGAATCATTGCACACCATATATTCTATTGTACCTGCGATCTTTTTGCTTCCGGGCTTTAGCTTTACCAGCTGCACGAACTCCACTGAGCCTTCAAAATACTTTTGGTCCACTTTGAACTCTTTGCTGTACTCAGTTATCATTTTGCCTACTTCCTTAATAGCGCCTACAGGCTTGCCATCTGTTAACTTGATAGTGGTGGGGTCTGAGCCACCATCCGGGTTCTTTACAGAAAAGATATGCCACCTTGTATCGAGGTTGGTCTTGATGTGAACTTCGTATGTATCCTTTCCTTTCTTTACAACTGAATAGTTGAACCTGACAGGATTCAATATCTGGGCAAAGGAGCTGCTGATAAAGAACGCGGTCAATAATATGAAAAGTAGCTTCTTCATTTGGACCTATAGTTTGTACAAATTTATGGGATAATGCATTATTCTACAGGTTATTAACAAATAGTTGAAAGTAATACAGTATTGGGCCTACGCGGTAACAGCAGATGGCGCTTCTATATGATACAGCTGCTTTAGTATCTTCTTACCATCCTCATTGCCTAAAATAGAGCTGCATGCGCGCTCGGGATGGGGCATCATGCCTATAACATTCCTTCCTTCATTGCAGATGCCTGCTATATTTTGAGTGGCGCCATTATGGTTTGCTGCATCATTTACGTTCCCGTCCTTATCGCAATACCAGTAGAGTATTTGGTTATTCTTATTTAATGCTTCGAGGGTTTTCTCGTCAGCATAATATCTTCCTTCTCCATGGGCAATGGGAACTTTGTAAGGCTGCTTTACAGCTGTTTTATCATCTGTCATGTAGATATTAAAACACAGGAATTGCATCTCTGCATTCCTCAATAAAGCTCCGGGAAGAAGCCCGCACTCGCACAGTATCTGGAAGCCATTGCATATTCCTAATACCTTTCCTCCGCGGTTTGCGAAGTCTATAACACTTTGCATCATGGGACTGAACTTGGCAATAGCCCCGCACCTTAAATAGTCGCCATAGCTGAATCCTCCGGGAAGGACGATGCAATCATCTGTAGTGAACATGCTAAGGTCGCTGTCCTTATGCCAGAGCTTTATCACTTCCTGCTTAAGGTCATGCCCGAGAGCATACATAATATCTGCTTCACAATTGCTGCCGGGGAAAACAATGACGCCAAATTTCATGAGATGACAATTAAGAATTAAAAGGCGAAGATAAACAGAATGTGGCGGACTGGGGGATGTTACTTATTAAAGTAGCTGAAGGACACTATAAACGCCACCAGCAGCCAATGCAGGATAATAGGGAACCATCTTTTGCGGGGATAAAAGAATGCTGCGCCTACATATACAGCCAGGGGAACAGCAGCAAGGAGATAGTACTGCCAGGCATTGCCGGAAAAGAACAGGCATAGCAATACAGAAATAGCCAGGAAAGCAAAGAAGGTGTACCAGCTCTTCCTCACCTGGACAACTTGCTTTGAAAGCTGGGAGTGTGCATAGTAGAAGCCTGTAATGACAGAAAGGAGCAGAATGAATATTGCTGTCCACTGCAATGAGGTGAAGTGGAAAACAGGAATTCCCGGAAGGAGGTAAGGAATATAGAACAGGCGAAAAGCATCATTGAGGTATAAGAGGCTTATGAGAAAATAATAAGGCGTAATAACTCCTAAGAATGCAATAAGCCATTCGCGCGGACGAAAGGCCCTGTTAACTGCAATAGCAACCAGGAGAAGAATGCAAAAGCCTGTTGCAGGAAAGTAAAGAATAGATACTATGCCCATCAATAAGCCAATATTATACAGGATCGTTTTGGGGTGAGCAGTGTTGTAAAGCCTGTTCATTTTGGACCATGCCCATATCAGGAAAGTCTGAGCTATCAATACAACACTCAATACATTCCAGTCGGCAAAAAGTGATGTGATGAGGATATAGCACATGGCAGCCATATAATTTGCCTTAGGCATCATGCGCTGCTGGTTAACTACCCTGTTTATCATTAACGCCTGGGTAACGATCAATGAATAGACGATCAAAGAATACAGTAGTGGGTAAGAGGTTAGCAGGTGATCTATCCTGGGCTTAAGCAATTGTGCTGCCCAGCCGTCTATCCACTTTGTTACTGGAGCCTTCGGATGATTGAGCCATGAGAACTTCAGCAGGAACGCATAGGCAAATAGCAATACAGTATTGAAAGGATTATTAGCTCTGAAAAAGGGCATGCTAAGGGTTCATTATACTTGCTATTGAAGACAGCCCTGTTTCACATTTCACATCTCACCATTCACTATAGGTAGTCAATCTTTGCGAAGCAAATATAGTTTCTATAATAACAAGGAACAATGATCTGCCTTGAGCTTACCTGTTTTGCGAGTCTTGGCATGAACTCATATCCTTTATCCAGGCTCTTTAATGTTGGATTGCGAAGTATCTCGCCGGATGGTTCAAGACTCCTGTCAGATAGCATCTGGTTCTTTCTTTCTTTCTCGTTAAATAGAAAGTGGAGCTGGCTCCCTGTATTGAAAAGCTCGTATGAAAGAAAATCGTCGGTGTCGTCGTCGTATTGGTTCTTATGAATAACATTACTCCATTGAAGTGTACCATCCTTATCTAGGTTAAAGACAACAATATTGTTGTAATAATACCTGGTTTGCTGGTAACTCGAGCTGTTATAGTAATTCCTGTACCTGTAATTGTAATAGCTTGGCGTATAATAGTCATACGCTGAGGAATAAGGAGATCCGTACAGGTAATCCTGGCGGTTCCATGGGTTTGTGCGCGAATAGGAATTAAAATCTTCGCCGGCTATTATATAACCCCCATCTCTCTTAGAGATTATGTTCCTTATAAAGAAATTATTGAATGCTGTTCTTAGAGGTCCGTCTGTTCTTGCTTCAGCCTTTAAAGTGTCGTTGAACTCAATAGCGCTTTCGACTATCTGCTTATTCTGCTCCTTGTCCCAGATGCATGAGAATAGCCCTTCGATATCTCCTCTCTTTCGTGTGTAGTAAAATGAATTGATGAGATAGCGCTTATGTATATTATCCGCTTTAACCTGCAATTCATCAAGGTAAAGCTTTTTTATGCTGATGTCATTGATATTAAAAGTATCCGTGTCAGGTGCTTTAATAATAAGTGATATATCAGTCAGATAATCTTTTAATGTGGCCTTACGGCCAATAGCAAAAACAAAGTTGCCCTCGTTGTCTACAATAAAGTCGCTTAATGCATTTTTCCTTTCATCATAAGTAAGCAGCATCCTGCTCTTTTTCATTAGCTCAAGTTGCTGATTGAACAAAAGTGTTGTGTAATAAAATTTATCACCCTTCTTTTGGATCTTGAACACCATTATCTTCTGCTTGTCCTCGCTGTAGGCAACTGTATATATTTTATTATCTGAAAGAATACCTATGGAGGTTGTATCCAGTTCTTTTGGCTCTCCTACTTTGTTTCCAATGCTATCAAGCTTTACAGCCATACAATGCAGCACCCCCCTTTTCTGATGTTCATAGATCATATAGCTGTAGGTAGGATAAGAGATAAAGTCTGCATCTACAAGCTTGTCAGGAAGAAAAGACATGTTGTGCTTTTCTTTAAGCTTAAGATCGTTGTCATATACAGCAATAATATGGTTGCTCCTGATGCCTTTGTAAACAAGGAAGTTGCCACTCACCTTGCCGATAATATCAAAGTCCATGGACCTTGCATCATCTCTTTCGGGTTCAGAATAAATGATCTTTTGTGCTGATGATGCCAGGGGTATCATCAATATGTACAATGCAATGAATTTCAAATATTTCATAGTTCAATTATAATTCTTTTATTTTTAATGTTTATAGTCTTAATGGGACACAACAATTTACGATAAAATTCCATGCCCAAAGTATTGATAACCGGAGGGACAGGCCTTGTAGGTCAAACTTTAACTACACATTTAATTAAAGCGGGCTATAGCGTGATTATTTTAACACGCAAACGTCCCAAAGAGCCTGATCCTGCTGGCAACATCAGCTATGTTGAATGGGATATAAAGACAGGTAAAATTGACAAAGAGGCTTTGACCGGAGCTGATCATATAGTTCATCTTGCCGGCGCAGGAGTGATGGATAAACCGTGGACAGAAGCATATAAAAAAGAAATAGTTGACAGCAGAGTAAAGAGCAGTGAGCTTTTGGTAAAGACTTTAAAAGAGAACCGGCACAATGTAAGATCTGTTATCAGTGCATCTGCGATAGGCTGGTATGGATTGGATAAACCCGGTCAGGTTTTTAATGAGACAGATCCTGCTGCGGATAATTTTCTTGGAGAAACCTGCCTGCAATGGGAAAGAAGCATTGAACCTGTCGAGGAGCAAGGCATAAGGTTGGTTAAGCTTCGCCTTGGGATAGTATTAGCAAAAGGAGGAGGAGCCCTTGAAGAATTCAGAAAACCCTTACGCTTAGGCGTTGCTACAATACTGGGAAGCGGGAAACAAATAATAAGCTGGATACATATTGATGATCTGTGCAGGATCTTTATTTATGCAATGGAGAATGAGGGATTAACTGGAAGCTACAATGCAGTAGCGCCTGATCCCGTAAGCAATAAAGAACTTGTATTAGAGGTTGCACAGTGCATGAGAGGCAGTTTCTTTATTCCCTTCCATGTTCCGGAGTTTGTAATAAAATTAATGCTAGGAGCGAAAAGCATTGAGGTGCTGAAAAGCACAACCGTAAGTTGTAAAAAGATAAAAGGGGAGGGGTTTACTTTTCTGTACCCTTCGCTAAAGCCTGCAATAGAAAATCTCTGTAAAAAGAATTAGGAAGTGTGTACCACAAACTTACTGCTCAGCTCTCTTATGGCTTTTGCAATATGATGAGCGTCTATTCCTATCTCGTTATATAATTCTTTTGGAGTGCCGTGTTCAATGATCCTATCAGGTATTCCCATCATATGTACCTGTGCATTGTAATTGTGCGCAGCCATAAACTCAAGTACAGCAGAGCCAAAGCCTCCGACAATTGTTCCATCTTCAACTGTGATTATCTTACTGTATGAATTAAATACTTCATGCAGCATATCCTCATCTATTGGCTTCACAAAGCGCATATCGTAATGAGCAGGATCAAAGCCTTCTTCTTTCACCTCTCTTATAGCAGCTACAGCAAAGTTGCCCGGGTGCCCGTAAGAAAGTATGGCTATATCTTTTCCGTCTTTTATTTTCCTTCCTGTGCCGATAGTAACTTCTTCCATCTTTGACTTCCACTCTACTTTAACACCTTCTCCTCTTGGATATCTTATTACAAATGGATGATTGGTCTTAGGCAATTGAGCGGTATACATCAGGTTACGCAATTCATGCTCATTCATTGGCGCACTCACGATCATGTTTGGTATGCAACGCATATAAGCTATGTCATATGCTCCGTGATGTGTAGGTCCGTCATCTCCTACAAGTCCTGCTCTGTCTAAACAGAAAACAACAGGAAGATTTTGTATCGCTACATCATGAACCACCTGGTCAAAACCTCTTTGCATGAATGAAGAATAGATATTACAGAATACCTTCATCCCTTGTGTTGCAAGGCCGGCGCTCAACGTTACCGCATGCTGCTCGCAGATACCAACATCAAATGCCCTGTGAGGCATCTTTTCCATCATGAACTTTAAGGAAGAACCCGATGGCATTGCGGGAGTAACTCCCATGATCATCTCGTTCTGCTCTGCAAGCTCTATTATCGTATGTCCGAAAACATCCTGGTATTTTGGAGGTTGCGGAAGCTCAAATGTTTTTTTGTAGATCTCACCGGTTATCTTATCAAACAGTCCCGGTGCATGCCATTTGGTTTGGTCCTTCTCCGCAAGCTCATATCCTTTTCCCTTAACTGTTTTAATGTGTAGCAATTTAGGCCCCGGAATATCTTTCAGATCTTTTAAGGTATCTACAAGCTTGGTAATATTATGTCCGTCAATAGGTCCAAAATACCTCAGTTTAAGTGCCTCAAACAGGTTACTGCTTTTGCTTACAAGACCTTTTAAAGACGCTTCCACTTTAGAAGCCATAGCTCTTGAAAAGTTCTTTGCAGGCAGTTTGCCCAAAGCTTTCCAGAAGTCATCTCTTATTTTATTATAGGTCTGCGAGGTTGTAATGTCAGTTAGATATTCTTTCAGCGCCCCTACGTTAGGGTCAATGCTCATGCAGTTATCATTAAGAATGATAAGCACATTGCTCTTTTCTATCCCCGCATGGTTCAATGCCTCAAAAGCCAATCCTGCCGTCATTGCTCCATCACCTATAATGGCCACGTGCTGCCTGTCCTTCTCTCCTTTATAATGAGAGGCCATCGCCATGCCCAAAGCAGCTGAAATAGATGTAGAAGAGTGTCCTACGCCAAATGTATCATAAGCACTTTCGCTTCTTTTAGGGAATCCGCTAAGGCCATTATACTTTCTGTTAGTATGAAAATTATCCCTTCTGCCTGTCAGTATCTTATGCCCGTAAGCCTGGTGGCCTACGTCCCATACCAGCTGATCGTAAGGGGTATTGAAAACATAATGAAGTGCAACACTAAGCTCTACAACTCCAAGGCTTGCACCGAAATGTCCTCCATAAACACTCACTACGTCAATAATATACTGCCTGAGCTCGTCACACACCTGGTGTAGCTGCTCTCTTTTCAGCGTCTTAAGATCGTCGGGAGAATTGATGGATTTAAGTAAAGGGCCCGGAGTTATATCCATTAATTATTGATTAATAAGCAAAAATAGATAAAGATTAGGGGAAAAAGATGACTTTGGTCTCTTTTACAACTACTTTATCAAGGAATTAGAAATTTCTTAATTCGGTTAATTACTAAGCCACACGCTTTGCAAGTTCACTTGCAACTGAATCTCTGCTCGATCCCGGAAGATCTTTGAACACTTTATAGATCATCTTGGTTTGTGGAAAAAGGATTGTCCATCCTGTAAGGAATATTATGGAAAAGTCTGTCAGAAGAGAAGCTCTTTCATAATACCACATTTCAAGCCTTCCCTTATAAGGATAAATTGTAGCGTAGAATGATTTAGGATCTTTTGCCTCAGAAAGCATCTTCTCTTCATCTCTGAATATCAGGGATCCGATGCCTGTAATACCTGGCTTGTGCTGATAGATAAGCTCCTGAACTTCTTCTGGATATAATTTAAAGCTAACCTCAAGCAAAGGACGAGGTCCAACAATGCTCATATCTCCTTTTAAAACATTTATTATCTGGGGAAGCTCATTGATTTTGGTAATGCGAAGAAACCTGCCAACTTTCGTCACCCTTGAATCGTTCCTTAGAGTGATCTCTCCTGTCCCAATATTAGGGCTGTTTTTTAGCATTGTAGCAAACTTCCAGATGTAAAAGGGCTTATTCTTGTAACCCATCCTTTTTTGAAGGTAAAATACCTCGCGCTCGCCGGTAAGCTTAAGCGCTATCATCACTATGATTATCATAGGGGACAGCAGCAGCAGGGCTATGGAAGCTATCAGGATGTCTATTACACGTTTAACAAGCTGGTACAAAACGGACTAATTTTAATAAATTCTAATAAAATAAAACGTGTAAAAATGTTGCTGCTATGGGCTGAATTTTGCGCCAAGATAGGCAATTATTGAATAAGTTAAAGTTTTTTTAATATAATTCTTTAACCTTCTCTGAGACTGAGGCTAAGTCAGCATCTGTAATATAAGTAGAGCATGGAATACTAAGGCATCTCTTATATAGAAAATCGGATATATCCTCCTTATTATAGTACAGGTTATTCTTGAACATTTTTAGCTGATTCATCGGCACCCAAAGTGGGCGGCTTTGCATCTTATTTTGATTCAGAATATCAAGAACAGGCCTTTGTTTTTCAGTCATTATAGTGGGCAGCCACCAATTCGGCTTTACGTCATCACTTACCTTCTGGAAAGTAATATCACCAACCCCTTCTAGCTCTTTCTTATAAAAGGCTATGATTTCCTGCTTACGCTTAAGAAAAGAAGGCAATTGTTCCATTTGTCCTACTCCCATAGCTGCTGCAGTATTCACCAGGCGATAATTATACCCTATCTCATCATGAATGTATTCAAAAGGGTCGCTTTTTGCCTGGGTGGTCAGGTGTTTGGCTCTCTTAGCCAGCATCTCATCATCGGTCACTATCATTCCTCCGCCCCCGGTAGTAATTATCTTATTGCCATTAAAGCTAAAGGTGCCCATCAGTCCAAATGTCCCGGCATGCTTCCCTTTATAATAAGAACCTACAGCCTCAGTCGAGTCCTCGATGACCAGTAAATCATGCTTTGATGCTATCTGCATAAGTCTGTCCATATCGCACATATTGCCCAATACATGAACCGGCATTATTGCTTTTACAGGCTTCCCATCTTTTTTATAAATACATACCCCGTTCTTATTCTCGGTCTCTTTTTCAAGGAATTCCTCCAGCAGGTCAAGGTCCATTTGCCATGTATCCTTATCCACATCCATCAGGATAGGTTCTGCACCCGTGTATTTAATAGAGTTGATGCTGGCAATGAAAGTGATATTGGGAGCTATAACATAATCTCCGGGGCCAATATTGTTTAATATCAGGCAGATGTGTAGTGCTGTAGTCCCGCTGCTTGTTGCAACTGCATATTTTGCACCAGCAAACTCAGCATTCATCTTCTCAAATTGATCTACATAGCTACCAACACTGCTTACCCAGCCTGTATCCAGGCACTCCTTTACATATTTCCATTCATTCCCGCTGATATTAGGCCCCGACAATAAAAGCATAGTTCGGTTTTATTTATTGGATTAATGTCACTATTCACCTAAATGTTCCTGAACTTCTGTCCAAACGGATCAGAGATAAGTCCGCTTTGAATAAGGGTATATATCTCATGTATCCCTTCAGGAACTTTCTTAGTGATTGTATATCCCAGTTCGTTCTTGATCTTGTCAAAGTTCACCCTGTAGTCGCGCGGATCTTCATTGCTTTCCACGTAATTCACCTTTACATTAGGAACTACTTTACAAACTTCCTTAATGATCATCCCTTTGCTGTAATTCTCTTCAGTAGTGCCTACGTTAAAAACATTCTTATTCACCTTTTCCTCCCCGCTTTCAAGTACTAAAATCACTGAGCGCGCAAGGTCCTCAACATGACAGTAAGGACGCCAGAACTGCTGTCCCCATATTTCCTGCTCTCCATGGATAGCCGCGTTGCGGGTAAATTCATTCACTGTCAGGTCAAATCTTATCCTTGGAGAAAAGCCATACACAGTGGAAAAGCGAAGCGCTGTTGCACAGATATTTGCATCTTTCCTTTCGTTAAGGATATAATTCTCAAACTTAACCTTCAACTCAGCATATAATGAAACAGGTCTTAATTCAGATTCTTCTGTTACAAAAGCATCAGGGTCTTTCATTTTCCCATAATTGCTGCATGTAGAAGCAAACACAAATCTTTTTACTCCTGCCTTTTCAGCCGCTTCAAATAGGGCAACAGAGCCATCCCAGTTCACACTCTTCGCCTCATCAGAAAACTTAGAACATGCAGGGTCTCCTACAATAGCAGCAAGATGCGCAATTGCGTCCACCCCAATCAATGCGTTAGAAACATCCTCAGAGTTTCTTATATCCCCTTTAATAAATTCAAATGATGGATGCATCATAACATCATACAATGCCTCCCCTCCAAATTTTAGAGAATCAAGTACCCTTACGTTATATCCTTTTTTTAATAGCTGTCTTACTAATACAGAGCCTATATATCCTGCTCCTCCTGTTACTAAAATCCTCATAGCAATAGATTGTTATTTTAATAAGGGACAAATGTAACCCTATACGGCTTTATAGGGAAATTTTAGTTGTTTATACCCCTCCTTTTAGGTATGAGGCCTTTATATTAGTGGGATATAGCGTAGATATACCGAAGTAATACCGAAGATATAGCGGAGTAATAGCGGTGTGATAGTATTGTAATAGTATTACAACAGTATTACACTAGTGTCATAACTCTATGGCGCTACTTATACTTCTCTAGCAACTCGTCAGTAACGGGGTAGCTCTTATCCCCGTCTTGCATTATGGCCCAGTGCTTTAGATAGTATGTTGCTTTTATCCTTTTGGCAATCTCCTTCTTGTCCATATCCGGTTTTAGGGTACAAAGTTCGTCTAGTTGGGTACGGCGATAGGGCTTCCTTTGCCAGGTCTCCTTGCTCTCAGGTAGCTCTCCCCCCCTCATAAGTGTATAAATGATCTCATAGAATACGTCCAGTATAATGACATAGCATCGCTGTGTGATCGAGTAAACTGTATCATCTTCAAATACTGGGAACTTCTTCACTGCAACGATCTTCCCGCTGTCCACCTTTGATAGCATATGGTGACAGGTGATACCAAATGTATCAGCCTCATTATATATCGCAAAGTTGGTACACCCTATCCCTGGATACTCCGGCGGTCCCGGGTGCAGGTTAAGGGCGGCAACCTTTGCCTTCTCCAACAGCCATTGCGGTATGATCCATTGAGCCAGGTAAGAGATAATAACATCCCCTTTCCAATCCTTCAGTTCCTCAGGGAATGGATTGTTCCTGCTACTGAATATCACCCATGCGTCAGGATAATGCAACACAAGAAAGTCCGCTGCCTGCTTAGAGTAAGAGTCATTAGCCTTCCCGATGAAAAGTATTGAAAGATCCTTTCTTTTGTTATTTATCATTTTTAGAAAGTAGTTGTTCGTATGCGTCCAGCAGAGCCCTGTGTATAGATTTTTGGTCGTAGAGCTCTGTTACCTCATTATATAGTGCCTCAGCAAAGTTAAGGGCAGCATCCTTGTTATTCATTATGTATTCAATCGCATTATGAAAAGCCAGGCCATGCTTAACCGGGAACAATAGCCCCGTCTTTTTATCACTCACAATATCGCTATTGCCCGGAATATCAGAGCAAACTACCGGCAACCTCATTGCCCCTGCCTGCAATATAACATTAGGAAAGCCTTCCCTATGCGATGGATGTACCAGTACATCAGCAAGAGACATATAATACTCTATATCATTACTCCAGTTAATGTGAGTAATATCAGGATTATGCATTATCTCATTCTCTGTATCCTCGTTCAATGGATCTAACTCAGGCTCAAAAGGCCCTATCAAAATAAGATGGACACCGTATTTTGCCTGCAGGGTCTTAAAGACACTTATAAGTTCCTCTATACCCTTGTCCTTCACCATCCTGCCTACACAAAGTATCTTAAAGCTGTCTTTTATCTTATCATAATTGATCCTCGACTTTATCTGTTCCAGTATTTGAACATTCAAAAGGTTTCTGTTAAACCTGTTCAGGTCTATCCCATTCGTAGACCCATTTCTTATCATCTCCAGTTTAGATGGTTTTGCAAGTCTCTCCTCTATCATAAAGTCCTTCAGTGACTGGCAATTGGGCCATATATGATTAGCTGCTCCTGAGGTAAGTCTTTCTGTAAACTTCAGCACTCTCCTTTTTAATCCTGTCGCAATTATGATAGGAAGCCCGCCAATTGTATGTATCCTGATCTTTACTCCGCATAGCCTTGCCGCTATCATTCCTAATAGCCCTGCCTTCGGAGTATGAGTATGAACAATATCAGGGTTGTATTTTCTGAATATCCTGATCAGCTTTATCAGGCAAGCAAGGTCTTTTATCGGCGTAATAGACCTTGTCATTGGAACTATGATATGTGGACACTTCTCATGTTCAATAACCTCTTTAAGCTGCGGTCCGTCAGCGCTTATCATAATTACATTGAACCCATGCCTTTGCATAAAAGCTGGCTGCCCGGGTAGCAGAACCTTGAAAGCCATTGGAACAGTAGTAATTCTGATAAGGGTCTTCATTTTGCTTAGTTCAGGTATACTTTTTTATACCATATCTCCATTGCCAATAAGGTATAAAGGATCTTTGCTCTTTTCTCCGCGGGCATCTTTATTTTATTATCCAACACTTTCCTTGTAAAAGAAGGATCAACTAAGGACTTATTTAATGATGTCGGGCTGCCTACATAATTCTCAACCATATCTTTTAGGTCATTGTTTATCCATTGTTTTAGAGGGATCTCAAATCCTCTCTTAGGCTGGTTAATAAGCTCCTCTGGCAAATACTTTTTAGCCAGCTCTCTTAAAAGGTATTTGGTCGTTGTCTTATTTATTTTGTATTTGTCATTCATTCCCGGCGCATATTCAAGTAGGTCCTTACTAAGGAATGGACTACGGCCTTCAAGTGAGTTTGCCATAGTGGCTATATCCATTTTTACCAGGAGGTCGCCGAACAGGTTTGTATCAAAGTCCATATTCATGATCTTTCGCAATCCGCTGATAGGAGAGGATGCGATTGCCTTAAAATCTTCTCTAACCTTTTCCATATAATCAGAATCACTACTTATATATTCTTCATAGCCTTCAAAGATATCTACACCGGCAGAAAGATATGTCTCTAGACCTGAGCTACCAGCCAGCTGCATCAATCTGTATAGATAGTTATAAGTTGATTTCTTCTCATGGCTGGCTGGCATTAACTTCTCTCCCAGCTGGGCAAGTTTGGTAACTAGGTAGCTTTCCTTAAAGAAGTCATATTTTGAGAATATCACATAGCGTCTGTATCCCCCAAACAATTCATCTGCGCCATCCCCATTAAGAATTACAGTAAGACTCTTCCTCGCCTCACGGCTCACATAATAACTTGGAATAGCAGAGCTATCGAAGAAGGGTTCCCCATATTGCGACACGATCCCTTCAATATCATTAAGCAGATTATCAAAAGATATCCTGATCTCATGATGATCGGTGTTGTATTTCTCCGCTACTAATTTTGCAAGAGGAGCTTCGTTGTACTCCCCGTCAAAGGATACCGTAAATGTTTTCAGAGACTTATTAAACTGGCTTCCTATAGCAGTTACCAGTCCGCTATCTATCCCTCCGCTTAAAAAACTTCCCACCTCAAGGTCAGATGATTCTAATCTTCTTTTAACCGCTGTGGTGAGAAACCCATCCACTTTATGCAAGCTTTCTTCAAAGTTGTCCTTTATGTTTCTCGAATACTGATCTTTAATGTCCCACCAACGGGATTCTTTTATTTCAAGTGTATTGCAGTCAATCATGAGGAACGTCCCTGCTATAAGCTCTGTAACGTTTTTATAGGGGGTAGATTGCCTGTAAAAACTGCCTAATCTCAAATAGGAATAAAAGTTATTAGTATCCATTTGCAAAGGCAGCAAGCCCTTCAGGCAATTGAGTTCACTTGCAAATACCAGTTTCTCGCTATCCTTATAATAGTATAATGGCTTTTTCCCTGCTCTGTCTCTTGCAACAAAAAGCGTATTTTCTTGCTTGTCATGTATTGCAAATACAAACATGCCATCTAAATAATCAAGGAAAGATGTCCCCAAATGCCTGTATAATAAAAGGAGCGTTTCTGTATCAGATGAGGTCTTGCCTTGCAGGTTAAATCGTTGCCTGACCTCAGCGTGATTATAAATCTGGCCATTAAAAATAATAGTGTACCTGCCATCAAGTGACATTGGCTGTTTCCCTCCTCCTATATCAAGAATGGAAAGACGCAGGTGAAAGAAGTCAACATTGTTTTGCTGATAGCCCTTTTGCTCATCCGGACCCCGGTGCAGCATTTTGTCTAATATCCTCTGATTATCGAGCTTAAAGTTTATACTCCCTGCTATTCCGCACATTTGACAAAGATAATTGTTAAGACTGTCCGAATATCTGCTGGTATACCTTAAGATATTTTAGTATGGCATTATCCAGCGAATAGAATTCGCTCGCTCCTGCCCTGATCTCACGGGAGTTAAATTCAATATTCTGAACAATTTTATTCGAAGCTGTTCTGTAATTCTCAGAGTCTAATTTCTCGATAATGATACCCGCATTATATTTAGAAATAATACTATCAACATCACCAATCCCGCTATTAGTAATGGTGGGAACCCCCATTGACATTATCTCTCCATGCTTAGTTGGAGAAGAGGATAACTTAGAATAGCATGGCTTGATAAAAAACAGTGAATATTTTCCTAATGAAAGAAGTACAGGTACTTCCTTACGGGTACCATGTTTTACAATGATCTTTTCCTTGGGGATGTTATATTTTTCAGCAGTCTTCAATATCACTTCATGGCGGTGTGGTGAAATAAATAAAAACTTCAACTTAGGAACTGCATCACTTACGATCTTACAAAACTCCATCATTTCATCAGTAAGGTACCATCCACCTATTGATCCAAGATAGGTGATGATAGTATCATCATCCTTTATTCCTAATTCTTTCTTGAGAGATTCTCTTTCCTTGCTGTCAATCTTTTCTGCATCAAATAAATTCAGATCAACACTACACGGTATCACTTCGATCATCAAAGGAGATGGCATATTGTTTTTCCATGACAGCATTTCCTTTTTGGCAGCTGCTGTCAGGCATGTATTATAATCAGCTGTTCTAAGGCATTCAAATTCTTTTGCCTTAAAGTAATTATAAACTGCTTTATATATAGGATTTTTAATGTTCCAGCTATTTCCTTCCGCTTTCTCATCCGACCAAAAACCTCTGATGTCGTTTAAGAATTTGACATTATACTTCTTTTTTAATTCCAGAGAAATAGATGCGAGCGGTCCCGAGCGGGTATGGACCATGTCAAATTGGTGTTTGCGCTGAAGTCTGTGTGCAGCAGACCTGAAATTTCTAAGATTTATTAATGTAGAAAGGCCAATCGGGCGTTTATAAAAAGGAATGTGTTCCCAACTGATTGGGTAACCTTTAATAGAGTCAAGAATTAGTTCTTTATTTTTTTTATAAATAGCAGGCTTTTCACAGCTTAAAATTGTAAAAGAATAGCCATATTTGGAAAGACCTTTTAAATAAGGTATGACCTGGCTTTGACCAAGAGGGTCAGTCATCCCATCATATGAAAGGTAAAGGATCTTTTTATTATTCATTTAGTCACAAGCATTATGAGCGGGAAAACCTTTTTCTAAGGTTAGCTTTCCATATTCTCATTTAAGAAATGATTGATAATTAGGATTGGTAAAAATAACCTCTTTTTTAGTATTTTAATCTTTGAAAGAGCAAAGGTATCATCCACTGGCTCAAATATATAAGATTATACTTAGTTTGCAGTTGTTATGCAGCATTATTCCAACTAAGCTAGCTGCTATCTCCTTAAGAATGAATGAAATTTATAGGCCATTAACTGTTTATGATTATATCCTATTCCCTTTATATCTATTTTTAATATCCTTCATTTTTAGGAAAATAAAGAGTAAGTATAAGCAATATCCTCACCTGCAAAAATATTTACAGTTGGGCTTCGTATTCAAGGTCTTGATGGTGGTCGTGTTTACTTTCTTAACCAATTTTCTTTTGAGAGGTGACAGTGTAGACCTCTATTTCAGAGAGGGGAAGAACTTTGCAAATATTATTTCTAATAACCCCAGTCAGATCAAATTGCTTGTTACCGAGGCTGGCCCCGAAACAGATGAGCTGGCAACAGATGAAGAAAAAGGATACTTAGCGAAGGAAACCAATTACATGGTCGTAAGGGTTTCTATCATTCTTTGTTTCTTGACCTTCTCAAAATATTTACTGGTAAATCTGCTGATGGGATTTATCGCATTTTGGGGAAGCTGGAGGTTATTCTTGTTTTTTAGGGAAATTATCCCGGGCAATGATAAGCTTTTGGCAATAGCATGCCTCGGGGTTCCTACAGTAATATTTTGGACCAGTGGAATTGGGAAGGATAGCATTTGTATGGCTAGTATTGGGTTTTTTACTAAAGCTTTTTTTGACATAGTTAACAGGAGGCGGGTCTTGTTAAACATTGTCATCTGCCTGGTTACAATTTTTCTTATCTATAACATCAAGCTTTATATTATAATAAGTTATTTGCCCTTTTATCTCTTCTTTATTCTAATGTATTTAATTGGAAAAACAAAGACTCCTATTTATAGGCTGCTGCTCAGAGTTAGTATTCCGGTAATATTTGCTCTGATGATTATTATTGTTTATGCTAATTCAAATGAATTATTGAAGAAGTTTTCCTCTGAGGCTCTTCTAGAATCAGTAACCAAGGCAAGATCTGCATTTATAGCTTATTCCACATTCAATGAAGGCTCTTACTTTACGCTGGCTAAAGATTTTGATGGAACAATCGGCGGGTTAATTAAGGCCGCTCCCCGTGCAGTGGAGGCGACTTTTTTTAGGCCTTATATATGGGAAAGCAAAAACATGGTTATGCTTTTTTCCTCTTTAGAAAACCTGATAATTCTATTTTTTACAATTAAAATATTCCTTAGTCCACGAAAGCTCTTAAGATTTTTCAAAAGGATATTTTCAAGCTCGCTTATTGTCTATTGTATAGGATATGCAATTTTATTTGCCGTGTTTGTTGGAATCACTTCTTTGAATTTCGGAAGCCTTGTTCGGTATAAATTACCTTGTATCCCTTTCTTTATTGTTGGGCTTATTCTTCTTAATAAAAAAGGCTCTCAAAAACTCAAGGCTATCGCTTAATAATATTCTTTAAAAAAGACTTTGTGCGATAGAGGTATTGTAAAGGATTGTGAATTGCCGCAGGTGTATTTATTTCTCCACGCTCATTATGTGAAAGTAATTCAGTCCATAATGCAAGATGCTTCTCAGCGTATTGTTTCCATGTCCAGTCTGATACGGAACCGGTATAAATCGCTCTTTGCCTTGAAATATTATTCAGTGTCGAAATAATATCTTCTCCATTATTCACTGCATGTGTAATTGCATTTTGAGCATCCAGGTGATAACCTTGTGGGCTCACAATTGTTTTTACTCCTGCAGCAACTGCATCTACAAAACCCATAGAGCCTTCATCAAAACTAAAGTATAAGTAATAATCAAGATTGCGGATCAGGTCAACATACGTATCGTAATCAAACTCTTCGAAATAGTCGACATCAAATCCCATCGTTCGCATTTCAGTAGTTATCTCCGTCCAGCCTGATCCCATTATTTTAAAAGCAAAATCTTCATTTGATATGTTTTTGCATACAGTTATAAGTGTTTCCTCTTTTTTCCTGCCGTCGGTATGTGTCTTGCTTGTAATTCCAATAGTTAATTTTCTTGGTTTGATATGCTCATCATGAGCAGGATTGATAAAAGTTAACTTAGTGGGTTCAATTCCTGCTTTCTGTAGCTTGTCCATAGTTTCCCTGGACATGCATACGCCCTTGTCATAAACATTTTGTTGAGCAATGAGTTGAGAAAGCTTCATCGTATTATCTACGTGAGTGATCATTAAGGTCTCAACCTTAGAGTTCCTTTTGCCCTTAAAGTCTATGTAAATTATATGATGGTTTACATCTGCATCCGCAGTTGGCTCCTGACCGATAGAACAATCAACCCCCAGCAGAGATAAATTTTCGTTCAGCTTTCTCGCAAATTTTCCCAGGATCCATTGCTCACCTTCGTAACAAACTATTCTGACTTTCATTATGCTTTTGTAATTAGGCAGGCATTCCACGTAGTATTGCTGAGTGGTTTCCCTGTCATCCATTCTTCTTCAGCAAGAATACTAAATTCCAGAGACTTAAGCATTTCTCTGAGTTCCTCCAGGAAAAAATATCTCATTTTGTGTGATTCCTTTGTGCGGAATTCCTTTTTAGCTTTCTTATCAATGATTTGTACATCAAATTGAACATCAACTATATTTTGTTCAGGATACATGACAGGGTTGGTATGCCTGATAACTTTCAGATCCTCATTTTCTACTTCCTTAATTCTTTTTGCGGGCTTTTCATTTAAAACGGCAGGGCCGTACCAGAAGTCAAAAATAAATAACCCTCCTTTCTTAAGATGATGTTTTACAGTCGTAAGAGCATTATATAAATCTTTCTCAGTTGACTGATAGCTCATTACATGAAATAAAGACAAGATGGCATCAAACTTTTTATCAATTCTGAAAGTTCGTATGTCTCCTTCTATGAAATCACTATTTGGAATACCGCTATTTCTTGCAATCTCCAGCATTTGAGATGACATATCAACTCCTGTCATTTCATAATTCCTTTTTGACATGTACATATCATGTTTCCCCGTCCCACACCCTAAATTCATTATTGAATGAGGCGTTGTATATGAATGCCTCTTGATAAGAGAATCAATGTAGTCGGATTCGGCTTTATAATCTTTGTCTTTATACAACAGATCATAATACTTCGAATATTCTTGAAAAACCTGATTCTCCATTAACCTTCTAGGATTTTGTGCAATTTATCGGATACTTCTATCATTTCCTCATCCTTTAAGCCAAGGCCGCTTGGAATATAGAATCCCCGATCACCCATCACTTCAGAATTCGGGTACTTTTCATTATTGTATAGCCCCATGTTATTGAACACAGGCTGTTTATGCATTGGGTAAAAGAAGGGGCGGCTTCCTATTCCTTCTGAAGCAAGCTTTTGCATCATAATCCTGGCGTCGTAAGGAACATTTTCTTTTAAGATCATTCCATAGACCCAATAAATATTATCTGAATAATCTGTAGAAGGCAAAGGGAAATATAGTTTGTCACCAAGGTCCTGAAGCAGTTGATTGTACCTGTTTCCAAGATATCTTTTCTTCTCAACAAATTCATCTAATCTTTCAAGTTGTGCAAGTCCAAGGGTAGCCTGCAAATTAGTGAACCTGTAATTCCATCCCAGTTCATAATGAATAAATCTTCTTTCAGGAACAAAAGCGAGATTTCTAAGCAGAGCACATCTTTCAGCAAGTGCATTGTCATTACAAACTATCATTCCTCCTTCACCTGTAGTGAGATGTTTATTAGGATAAAAACTAAATGTGCTGATATCACCAAAGCTACCACATGGTTTGCCTTTATATGTTTGACCATGCATCTCTGCAGCATCTTCAATAACTTTTAAGTTATATTTCTTAGCAAGAGCTAAAACAGGATCCATATCGGCAGGTAATCCGTAAATATGAACAACCAGGATTGCTTTTGTCTTTGCTGTAATCTTTGCTTCGATCTGACTTACATCCATGTTCCAGGTTGAAAGATCACTATCAATAA
>Ga0163162_10001633_pt1 | contig 20992 bp, 14 predicted proteins | sample S55metaG_FD_115310 | JGI IMG/M metagenome (GOLD analysis project Ga0163162, IMG submission 115310) | Switchgrass rhizosphere microbial communities from Kellogg Biological Station, Michigan, USA - S5-5 metaG | ecosystem: Host-associated > Plants > Roots > Rhizosphere > Soil | place: USA...
GTTGAGATCCTCGCGGTCCTACTCCGAAAGCACGGCTACGCGTCGTAGGACAAACGCGCCAAAAGCAACCGCCGCGACAAAAAGCGCAAGCAGCAACACAAAAGGAAACGGCCTGCCGGTCGACGAACGCTGGCATACGATGGAAGCCCTATGTAGCCTGCCTCGCGAGCCGCCTGAGCGTCGGGCCCGCATGGTGGTGGAAGCGTCGAATGCCCGAGCATAGATAGTTCAGTCCCGGCTCCCCGTCCGGGCTTCGCACAAAGCGATTCTTCGGACACTCGCCCCAGTTCATTCCGTGCGTCGAGCCGAAGGACTTTCGCAGCGTCGCTCCGCAGCTCTGCACCACGGCTGTCTCGAACAGATTCACTAGCATGCGTCGAAGGTCGGCTGGCCCTTGCGATCCATACGAAACGAATCATGCAGTTCGCGCGGCCCATCGATGCTGACGCCCACCAGAAAGTTGTTCTGCTTCAGGAAAAGGCACCAGTCGTCGTCAAGCAGGGTGCCGTTCGTCTGCAGATCGTTCGAGATTCTGCGACCCATTGGGGCATACCGCTTCTGGATGTCGACGATGTCGCGAAAGAAGTCAATGCCAAGCATCGTTGGCTCGCCGCCCTGCCACGAAAATATGATCTCCGCGCCGTTCTGTGCTTCGATGTATTGTCGGATGTAGCGCTCCAGCATCGAAGACTCCATGCGGCGACCGCGATGCTTATCGAGCAGGTGCTCTTTATGCAGGTAGTAGCAGTATGTACAGTCGATATTGCATGTCGAGCCGATAGGCTTGGCCATCGCATGGAATCGCCCCTTTCTCTCCGGAGCAGCGGGTTCCACTCCTGATGGCCGTGCCGTGAAGAAGGAGATTGGCTGTTCGACTGCGTCGCCGGTGATTTCGCGCATGTTGAGCCCTACTTGTCGGTTTGCCGCTAGTACATGGTCCGCTTCGGCTTTCTCACCCCAAACCTGCCATTTCGCGCGCCTAGGGCTTCGGACCAGGGTAGACCGTCTTCCAGTCCCTCTTCATGCTGACGACGACCCATCCACGTGCAACGGCTTCGTCCCACGCCTTGTCGAGCCGCGCCAGTGACGACTGCCGGTCGTAAGCGAACTCGCGATCTGAATCATCGTGATGCAGCAGCAGTGCAAGTGTCTCTCCGGGACCGCTCGCCGTGTATTCGAGCATTTCCCGATCCCCGTCTGAATTCCCGAAGGCCAAAATCGGCCGTCGCCCGATCGCACGAAAGATACCAACTGGCTTGCCGGGACCGTCGTCGACGAAGGCGAATCCCGGTACGCGTAACAGCGCAGGCTTTCCCCCGCGAATCTCATACTTCAACTTCTCCTCTGCGCCCACGATCTGCTCGGGCGGGATGCCATAGGCTTCGCTCGCCCAGACGCGCATAAACTGCGCGGTGCCACCGGAGACAATCCAGACCTTGAAGCCGTTCGCCCGCAGCAGATCGAGCAATTCGAGTTGCGGCTGATACACCAGGTCGGTGTAGGGTCGCTGCAGTGTAGGATGCTTTGCGCTGGTCAACCATGCGCGTATCGAGCGATCGTACTCGTCGGTGGACATGCCGCTGTTGGCGACGGCAATCAGCTCGAGCAACGGCTTCCTGTTCTGTGCGAGCGCCGCATCGTCATGGGCGAGGAGCGCCTTGAAGGCGGGATTGCGCTGCCACTCTGGATGACGAGGCGCAGCAGCCTTCACCTGTTCGATCATGAAGGACAGCTGGAACGGTATCGGAGATTCGCTCCAAAGCGTACCGTCGTTATCGAACACGGCGACGCGCGCCTCTTTCGGCACGTATGTTGCCGCGCCCTCGTGCGTCACATCGGCGATGAACTTGAGGATGGCAGCGCGTGCCACGCCATCCTGCCATGACGGTAACGGTGCAGTCGATGGGTGGACCGAAGGCGCTGGTTGTGTTGTCGGTGCTGTGCTCTCCGTACGCGGAGGTTCATGGCTTACGCATGCGGTCAGTGTCACACACATCCAGACAAGCAAGCCCGCCAGACGACGGAACACTTGACGTGACTGCGCGCGAGGTTTGATGCAGCGCATTTTCAACCCTCCATTGAAAATCCCTGAGGCGCGCACCGCCTGTCCCATACAACCGATGAGGAATCGTCGCCCAGGGCGGTCAAGTGATCAGTTTCCACTTGACGTCGGTATGCTAAAGCCATTCTTCTCCAACTCGTCGCGGACGTACTTGAACCGTTCATACTGGGTCAGCGTGATCGGACCCGAGTACCCTTCGCTCTGCAGCTTGCGCGGCGGATACTTCACGTAGGTCTTCATAAGGTCCTTGACCGCGGCGTTGAAAGTCGGGAGTGTCCAGGTGTGCTCCGTGTAGTTGTTCATGAAAATGTCGTAACGTTCCTGGGGATCCTGAAACAGATCGAACACTTGCGGAACTGTCGCGACATAACTCTCAGGGCCCTTCCAACCGAGATTCGAGTCCACCGCCAAGCCACCTGTCTTCACGCCTGCGTCGCCGCGCAGGTTGAACACTGCCTCGAACTGAGCGACCCGCACCGCACCCGGAGTCAGTTCATTCTTGGTGAAGTAGAACCACGAATTGCGCTTGCTCTTTCCGGTGCCAAACAGCACAGGCGACATGTCATAGCTGTCGAAGCTGATCGGCTTGCCTTCACGATCGTTCTTGGGTAATTCGACGCCTGCTAGCGACGCGAACGTCGCCATGCAGTCGAGCCCGCCCAGGATGTCGAAGTTTCTCGAGTGCGGCTTGATCTTTCCAGGCCACCACGCGATGGCCGGAACGCGCGCACCACCTTCCCGGTCGGTTCCCTTGGTGCCCCGGAACGGCGTATATCCTGCGTCCGGATAAACGTCCTGCCAAGCGCCATTGTCTGTCGTAAAGAAAACGAGCGTGTTCTTGTCGAGTCCCTTCTCACGCAGCTTGTCCATGATGTGGCCGACACGCGCGTCCAGCTCGACGAGCGAGTCCGCGTATTTGGACTTCGACAACGACTTGCCGATATAGTCCGGATCGGGCATGTTCGGCTGGTGGACTTTCATGAAATTCACGTTGATGAAGAACGGTTGCCCACGTTGCGCGGCATCGTCGATATCGTCGAGCGCTGCCTTTTCAATGTAGCGATCCACAAACGGAATGCCGACGATACCTTTCTCAGGTTCGTTTTGGTATTGGCCGTTCAGCTTAAAATCTTCGTGCGCTTTCTCTCCGGCCTTACCCGAGAGCATGCCGGTTGTAACCTTGATAAACAGGTCCCGTGTCTGCTGATCCATTTCGGGGAACCATTTTGGATCGGAGTAGGTATAGGCGTTCAGGTGATACAGGCCGACGTATTTCAAGGTTATCAATAACCTGTCCGGGTGCCGTGAAGTGGTCCGCCCCGAAGACCCGAATCTTGGCTCGAAACCGTATCCAAGCAGAGAGACATGCGTCGGTGTCGTGTGCTTCGAGACCGCGTCGGCGAGTCTGCATCTTGCCGTCCGGATTGTTCGCCCCCCAACCTCGTCCAAGACATTGTTCCGTCACCGAAACGCCCGCGTGTCGAGAAAGCTCCGGCACGGGACGGTTCTGCCGACGCACATTGGGCCGATCATCAAACGCTCGCGCACGTCTCTGCGGCAATCATCCGACTCGGCTCCCTCATGCGATCCGCTCACACCTTCCCATTAGGCGTCAGACAATACGATCTCGAACGACGACATCGCGTGGCGAAAGCCTATGGACCTCGTCGAGCGCCTTGGCGTGATGGGCTCCCCATTCAATCAGGGAATCCAGGATGGGCCACAGGCTTTCGCCGAGCAGGGTTAGCCAGTATTCGATCCCCTGACTATCCTCGGCGCTCGGCTGGCGGCTCACCAATCCATGTTCCTCCCGCGCTCGCAACTGCTCAATCAATACAGTTAGCATCCCAAAAGACGACGCTTGACCCTCAAAATGTTAAGCAAGCCTCCACAAAATGTCGGTTGTCCCGCGGCACCCCCTGCCATATTGTTCATTTATAGCATTTTTAATAATACCCGACCGAAGGAATACATATGGTAGACCTGTTCGAATCTCAAGTCCTTGGCGGCATCGTTCCGCTGAAGAACCGCATTGTCATGGCGCCCATGACTCGCACGCGGACGTCCGATCGCGATGTCCCCAATGAGCTGATGGGTATCTATTATGGGCAGCGGACCAGTGCCGGCCTGATCGTGACCGAGGCAACGGACGTCGCGCCATCCAGCAAAGGCTACGCCCAGACGCCCGGCATCTACACAGAAGCCCAGCGGCAGGGCTGGCGTTTGGTGACCGTTGAAGTTCACCGCAATGGCGGCACGATATTTTTGCAGATATGGCATGTCGGCAGGATGGCGCATCCGTCGCTCATGCCGAATGGCGAGGCCCCTTGGGGTGTAACCGGAGAAAGGGCTGAGCATTCCGATGTGTTTGCCCACGATGCCGACGGCAAATTGGGCTTTATTCGTGCAGGCGCGCCAAGACGGCTCAGCACCGATGAGGTATCGGCTTTGGTCGACACCTTTTCCCACGCCTTCGCCAACGCCCGGCAGGCCGGCTTCGATGGTGTCGAAATCCACGGAGCCAACGGCTATTTGTTTGACCAGTTTATGAACTCGGTTCTCAATACCCGCACTGATCGCTACGGTCGAGGTAGCGTAGAAGATCGTACGCGTTTCCTGATGGAAGTCGTTGAAGCGGCGGTGCGTGAATTGGGTCCGGGACGTGTTGGCGTTCGCCTGTCTCCGTTCGGCAAGTACAACTCCATGCCGGCAGACCCTCTAGCCGAGGAAACATTGCTGTACGTTTGCGAGCAATTGGGTCGTCGTGGCGTCGCATATCTCCATCTGATCTACCAGTTGATGCCAGCGGGAAACATGGAGAGCAGCGAGTTCAACGAACGCCACATCGACCACGTTTTGCTAGCCAGGGTTCGTGCGGCGTTTCCTGGCGCGATCGTCTGGTGCGGTGGCTTCACGAGCCGTGATAGCGCCCAGGCTGCGCTCGACACCGGGCTCGTGGACATGATCGCTCTGGGCAGACCCTACATCGCAAACCCTGATCTTGCCGAGCGTCTCAAGCACGGCTGGCCCTTAGCCGAAGCCGACCCATCGACCTTCTATACCCGCCGCGGTGATGTGGGCTACACGGACTTCCCCACCTATTCGGTCGAGCACACAGAAGGTCGTTGAAGTGCTGACTGGGCGGCTCGTCACTGCATAGGCGATTGGCTCGACGCGTTGGCGTAGACCATTGACGAATAGCCGAACAGAGGCAACGAGCGTCAGCCATTGAGTAGCCATCTGCCGACCGTGGTTCCCTCCACAATTTGTTTCTTGACATATGTGTCTAGGATTGTCATCATGCGAACTGGTATGGGAACCGGTCGAGGATAGCTTCGATAACTCGGTGGTTGGCACTCTCATTTGCCTGAATCGCGTTCCTCCGCGTCGGATCGTTTTTAGCGGATTCCTGCGGCGCGTAGGTTGCCGCCAGCGTTAGACCTCGCAGCTTCGGTTGAACGGCTTCTGTTAGCGCGCGAGGTACCTCGGTTCGTCCGTGTCTCGATGAGGCTCTACCGAAAGGTGGAATATTCCGTGAGCGCTCCCTCGCCAATGACGTAGCAGCATGCGCGCCCCGCCGACGAGTGGGGAGGTACGAGCCGCTGCGCGAACAAAATGTCCTGTGTGTTGCGGGCTATTCCGGCTCGCTGATTGCGTGCCGCCGAGATAGCAGAGGGAAAACTGGTGATATTCGAGGAAGGCAACGCGGCCGTCGAATTCGTTGCGAAAGTAGCTTGTGCGCCTGTCCATTACTGCCGGGGCGGCCTATCACCGTCATCAAGCACGCATGGCTGCTGTGAACGCCAACGCCGCTCACGTCGAGCCGGGGGAGGAATGCAGTCCGCCCGATACCTTGCTAGGCCTGATCGCCTATGACGCATTGCCCGATTCTCGTGCCGGCGATCGTGCTCGTCGCGTGGACCGCTATCGTCATATGGGGAACAGGGATCGTGACAGCCATTGTGGCGGCGACGCTTCGCATCCCCTTCTCGAGGACAATAAGCTGGAGGCGCCTGCGGGTGCTGGAGGAAGACGTTCCCGCCCGCGGCACATGGATCGTGCGCGACAATGCACATTTGCTCGAGGCGCCGATTCTTTTCTACGCGTCGGAATTTACGCTTGCGTTATCCGGCAGGTGTACGGGCTTCGATCTTAGGCTGGCGTGGGTCTACGTAGCCATGCGCATTGCGCACAGCATCAGTCACATCACGGCACGTGATCGGACCGACCGCTTTCTCCTATTCATCGCTTCGAGCTTCGTACTGCAGGTAATCGTCATTCGCACCGCGCTGTCGCTCCTCTAGAAACAATGGTTTGCAGCCTCAGCTGCTTCTCCCCTTCCTTGGATGGTTGCCAGCGCCACCGACTTCTAATGTTCGTCGTGCGCTCAGCAAGCGGCGCATAACGGTTTCCTTCGATGAGTCGAGTACCTCAGCCATCTCTTGATAGGTGAGTCCCGGCACGTCGAATAGCAGCACCACGGCGCGCTCCTCGTTAGGCTGTACTCCACAGCCCTTACGACCTTCCAGCTCGTGGCGGCGTCGTTGTCGGAGAACCCCGCGGTTGCGTACCGTTCAGGTTCGCCAGGCCCACGCGATTGCGCGTGGTAGCGCTTTCATTATCCACGAGACCAAATGCGACCCGTCGAGCCAAACGGAATGCAGAATGAAGTACATCTAGACCGGTCCCTCGATCCGTTTCCATTCTTGCCCATCGCCCTCCACGCGCCGATTCCCCGGCATCAGGTTGCCCGCTGAGCGTCGTCGATCTATACCGGATGACGGCAAAGCGTAGTTACCTCCAGGGGTAGCGCTGAAAAAAGGTCAACGCAGTCGGGCAGTAATTTGTTGAATCTGGATGATGTAGCAGACCCTTCCTATGGCAGCCGATCAAGGCGCCGGATTCGAACAGTAGCTAATCTTGATGTCCGTGGGTGGTAAAAGGTGACCGACGGACCTGTGTGACAGCCTCACGTACTCGCGTTTTTTGCTCGCCGCGAGGTAGCTGGAGCTGCAGGTGAAGGGAGTTGACAGTGACGAAGACGGCGTCCTATTGGAATAAATCTGAGGCCATGGCTGTTTTACCAAGACTCTCATAGTCTAACTACCTAACTACATGCCATCCATTGGGATCCCGCGGTTTCTTCAGAATCCATCGCAAGCGAACGCCCAGCCGGGTTTTCAGTGGACGCCGACCCAATTCTCTGGCGTCATGGTCGGACGGCGGCAGCTGGATCCCGCATCGTTTGTCGGCGCGACGCTCGAAGCCCTCGACAAGATCGCGGGCGGTGTAGCCGGCCGCAGGCTGATGGATCAAATTGAACTGGCCGCGGCGCTGATCCACACTACCCTGCCCTACAAAATCGCGATCATCCCGTCCGGTGATGGTCAGCGCCTCTCCCTATCTCCTGGCTCATTCGGCGCGCGGGTATACGCCGGCTCGAACAGTGCAAGTGCGTCGAACCTCGTGCGCGCGCAAGGCGCCCAACAGGTTGGCAGGACGAGCGCACCCGTTCCATTGACAGGCAACGTGTCCAACTTCAATGCGGCTGCGTGGGCAAGCGCCCAGATGCGGTTTCTCGATGGCGATATCGGTTCGCCATCCATGATTCGTTGGAATCCGAGCAAGTACGACTCGCCGGATGGGCATCGACCTCCTTTCATCGGACTAGCCCATGAACTGATTCATGCGATGCGCAGCCTGAAGGGCGAGACCGCGGTATATGCCGAAGCCGATGAACTCGCGGTGACCGGACTTCGCCCGTATCCGGCAGGCCCGATTACGGAAAACGCGATCCGCGCCGACCACGGCATCGCACCACGAAGCCGGTATTCAGGCCTCCAGCCGGGCGCACTGACCACGTGAGCCCTGTCAACGTCCACCCGCCTGTGCCATGCGCCCCCATGTCTGCCATTGCGCCGCATCGGCACCGTAGGGCACCAGCCGCGGGTTGCGCGGCAGCGGGACCCGTATCGAACGGAGTTGGCGAGCGGGCGCTCATGATACGACCGACCCTCGGTCGGTCGCCTCAGCGGTGCAGTGAACATGCGCGCCGCGGCGAAATAGACACTCGTCAGATCACCGAGGTGAAGACCGGGGACGAGCGTAGATCAAAATAGATCCATCCCAACTCGACGAAGCGCCCGTGACTGGCGAGTCGGCGCCCGTCGCGAAGTTGCAGGGCGCATCGGCATATACCGGCAGCGTCATCACCAATGGGGAACTGCGCGTCGAGGTGCGGCGCACCGCGCCGGACATCCCCGGCAAGGCGGTCACCGCGCGACTCATGAACGGCTTCGCGTCGGTTGGCTAACCGCGATATGCGGCCGAACTGGCGCCGCTCGAAGATACGGTAGTCACGGCACGCGAAGCGCTCGAACAGCATGGCAAAACAATGGTCGACGTGCTGTCTGGCAAGCGGGCCGATGGGCTGATCGCGTTGCGCGACTTACCTCGCAGCGACCAATGCACGCAGGCATGACCCGACCTTTAAGGTGATCTTCGCATCGGACTACAAGGTCGTGCATCCCGACCGGAAACCCGCGCTGCCGACCGCGGCCGTTTTTCGGCGCATACCGTACAACATCGGCGATCTGCTTCATGCGTTCGAGCGGCAGCCGTCGCGTGGGATAGCCTGAACCGCCCGGACCTGTGCCGGCCATGGCACCGGCCCCGGTTGATCAGTCATTTTGTCAGCCGTTCGCCTGGTCGCGGGCCGCTCTTTATGCGGCCTTGATTTCGACCTTCCAAACACAGCGCCGTCTTTACGCGGACTTTTCTACAGTAGCGAAGGTTCTACTGGAGATTTCCGTATGTGGCTTTGCCTTCGTTCAGAGTGCCGGCCCAATGCCAGCCTCCTCCCCCCAATCGGGCACCCGGCGCCTTGCGGCCTGCTTCACCTGCGAGGCCTGCCGTCATGATCTGGTTCGTCGCCTTGCTTACGGCCGCGCTGTTCGTCTACCTGTTTTACGCGCTGATCAAGCCAGAACAATTCTGACCGCACGGCGCATCCGCCGCTTGCCCTTCCTCATCAAGCATTGGAAACAGATATGAACGATCTGATATTCGTGGTCGTGACACTTGCATTCTTCATCACCTCCGCGGCGTTTACCGTTGCGCTTGGCAAAATCTGAGAGCACCGACATGGCCTATGACTTTGCCCAACTCGTGATTGTCCTGCTGATCATGACGCCGCTCGTCGTTCTGCTCGGCAAATGGCTCGCACGTGTCTTTACCGCCTCATCCCACGGGCTCGCCGAGCGATGGACCTATGGCGCGCTCGGCGTCGCGCCGTCCGAGGAAATGAACTGGAAACGGTATGGGATGGCCCTGCTGCTGAGCAATGCCGCGATGATGTTTCTCGGCTATCTGCTGCTGCGCGTACAGGATCTTCTGCCCTTCGACGCCCTCCAGCGCACCTCGCAGACGCCCGACCTCGCGTTCAACACGGCAGCTTCGTTCGTCACCAATACCAACTGGCAGTCGTACTCCGGCGAGACCAGTCTTTCGAACTTCTCGCAGATGGCAGCGATCACGTTCCTGATGGTCGTCAGCGCAGCCACGGGCGTGGCGGCATGCGGCGGCTTCATCCGAGGACTGAGCCGCCGGAGCACCTCGCATATCGGCAACTACTGGGTCGACTTCACGCGTGTCGTCTATCGCGTCCTGCTGCCGCTGTCCGTCGTAGTCGCGTTGATCTACGTCTGGCAGGGCATCCCGCAGACGCTCGGCAGCAATGTGACGGCCACGACGCTCGAGGGCGTCAAGCAGCAGATCCTGATGGGGCCGGTAGCCAGTCTCGAATCGATCAAGCACATCGGCACGAACGGCGGCGGCTTCTTCGGCATGAACGCCGCGCATCCGTTCGAGAACCCGACGCCGCTGACCAACACGATTCACATCCTGTGCATGCTGCTGATTCCATCTGCCCTCACCTACACGTTCGGCAGCATGCTGTTGCGCCGCCGCCAGGGGTGGGCGTTTCTCGCGGCGTTTCTCGTGATGTTCCTGGGTTTCCTTGCGCTCATCTACGGCGCGGAGCAGCACGGCAATCCTGCGCTCTCAGCGATCGGCGCCGACCAGCACGCGAGCACGCTCCAGTCCGGCGGCAATCTGGAAGGCAAGGAAACGCGCTTCGGCATCGCTCAGACCAGCCTGTTCGTGGCCGTCACCACGGCCGCGACGACCGGGTCGGTCAATGCCATGCACGATTCGCTGACGCCGCTCGGCGGACTGGTTCCGATCGCGGAAATGATGCTCAACAACGTGTTCGGCGGCGACGGCGTCGGCTTTATCAATCTCATCACGTACGCGATTCTGACGGTGTTCATCGTCGGCATGATGATCGGCCGCACGCCGGAATTCCTGGGCAAGAAGATCGAGGCGCGCGAGATGAAGCTCGTGATGCTTGCGGTGCTCGCGCATCCCGCCTGCATCCTCGGCTTCACCGCGCTCGCGGTCGTTCTGCCCTCGACGGTCGCCAGTCTCAACAACACGGGCCCGCATGGCTTCAGCGAGGTGCTGTACGCGTACACGTCCGCCACGGCCAACAACGGTTCCGCGTTTGCCGGCCTCAATGCGAACACGCCGTTCTTCAACACGACGATCGGTCTCGCGATGCTGTTCGGCCGCTTCTTCACGCTGTTGCCCATGCTGGGCGTCGCGGGCTCCCTTGCCGCGAAAAAGAGCGTACCGGACGGGCTCGGCACCTTGCCGACCGCAACCCCGCTGTTCACCATCCTGCTTGTCTTCGTCGCGCTGCTCGTGGGCGGGCTCACGTTCTTCCCCGCGCTCGCGCTCGGGCCGATCGTCGAGCACCTGATGCTGTCGGGCGGACAACTGTTCTAAGGATCCTTCATGAGCACTCTCGAACACGCCCAAACCTCTTCGGCCGCCGCCCCGCTGATACGCGGCCTCGCGCGCCCCGCACTCACGTCTGCGGTCCTCTTCATGGTCGTCACGGGACTCGGCTATCCGCTCCTGACCACCGGCCTCGCGCAACTGCTGTTTCACAAGCAGGCGGGCGGCAGTCTGGTCGAGCGTGGGGATGCCGTGATCGGCTCCTCGCTGATCGGCCAGAACTTCACGCAGCCCGGATATTTCCATCCGCGCCCGAGCGCGACGGCAGCGCCCGATCCGAAGGACCCGAGCCAGACGATTTCCTCCCCCTACAACGCCGCCCTCAGCGGTGCGAGCAATCTCGGTCCGGCCAGCAAGAAGCTGATCGATCAGGTTCGCGACCGGATTCGCGTGTATCGCCAGGAAAACGGGCTCGGGGGTGACGTGGAGATTCCCGTCGATGCGGTGACCGCGTCGGCGTCCGGGCTCGATCCGGACATCTCTCTCGCCAACGCAAGCCTGCAGGCATCCCGCATCGCGCGTGCACGTGGCCTGTCCGAACAGCAGATCAGAACGCTGATCGGTGAGCACTCGTCGCCGCGTCAGCTCGGCCTGCTCGGCGAGCCCCGCGCAAACGTGCTGGCGCTCAATCTCGCGCTTGATGCGCTTGGACCGAAACCATCCTCGGCAAAGTAAGCGAGGGAGCTCATATGAATGCGAAAGAAGAGATTTTGACGGCCGAAGTTGAAGTAATCCGCGCGCACGTGGCCCCGGTCCTCTGGCAAAAGATCGCCGTCGAGGCGTTGAAGAAGCTGGCTCCGCAGGCCCAGTGGAAAAACCCGGTGATGTTCGTCGTCTACGTGGGCAGCATCGTCACGACCCTGCTCTGGCTGCGTGCCTTGCGCGGCGAAGCGGATGCCTCGGCGGGCTTCATCCTTGCGGTGACGGTGTGGCTCTGGTTCACCGTATTGTTCTCGAACGCAGCGGAGGCCCTTGCGGAAGGCCGCAGCAAGGCGCAGGCGGCGGCCTTGCGGGCCGCCAAGAAGCGGGTGTTCGCGAAGGTCCTCGATGAGCCCCGGTACGACAGCACGACCTACGTCGTGCCCAGCGACGAACTGGTCGCGGGTAAATTCGTCCTGGTGCTGGCGGGCGAGATGATCCCTGCCGACGGTGAAGTGATCGAGGGCGTGGCATCGGTCGATGAATCGGCGATCACGGGCGAATCCGCACCGGTGATCCGTGAATCCGGCGGAGACTTCTCGTCGGTAACGGGGGGCACCAGGGTGCTCTCGGACTGGATCATCGTGCGTGTTACGGCCAATCCCGGCGAGGCGTTCCTCGACCGTATGATCGCCATGATCGAAGGAGCCCGGCGCGGCAAGACGCCGAACGAGACCGCGCTCACGATCCTGCTCGTGGCGCTCACGATCGTGTTCCTGCTGGTGTGCGTCACGCTGCTGCCGTTCTCCGCCTTTAGCGTGACGCTGGCGGGCGCGGGGAGGATCGTCAGCCTGACGGTGCTGATCGCCCTGCTCGTCTGCCTGATCCCGACCACGATTGGTGCATTGCTCTCGGCCATCGGCATCGCCGGGATGAGCCGCATGCTGCGTGCAAACGTCATCGCTACGTCCGGGCGGGCGATCGAAGCGGCCGGCGACGTCGATGTGCTGCTGCTCGACAAGACCGGCACCATCACACTCGGCAATCGCGCGGCCGCCGCATTCCTGCCCGCACCGGGCATCGACGAACGCGTGCTCGCCGATACGGCGCAGCTCGCCTCACTCGCTGACGAGACACCCGAAGGACGTTCGATCGTCGTGCTGGCCAAGCAGCGTTTCGAGTTGCGCGGGCGCGAACTCGGCAACAGCGTGCGTGTGGCGTTCAGTGCGCACACGAGGATGAGCGGCGTGGATGCCGGCGGCCGGCGGATTCGCAAAGGGGCGTCCCAGGCGATTCGTGCCCACGTGCTCGCACTCGGGGGCATATGGCCTGCCGAGGTCGAACGCGTGGTCGAAGACGTCTCCCGACGCGGCAGCACCCCCCTCGTCGTCTCGGACGAAGCCCGCGTGCTCGGCGTGATCGAGCTCAAGGACATCGTCAAGGGCGGCATCAAGGAACGGTTTGCGGAACTGCGCCGGATGGGGATCAAGACCGTGATGATCACGGGCGACAACCGCCTTACGGCGGCCGCCATCGCCGCCGAAGCGGGAGTCGACGACTATCTTGCCGAAGCAACGCCCGAGGACAAGCTCGCGCTGATCCGGAAGTACCAGGCCGAGGGCCGGCTTGTCGCGATGACGGGTGACGGCACCAACGATGCGCCCGCGCTCGCACAGGCGGATGTCGCCGTCGCGATGAACAGCGGCACCCAGGCGGCGAAGGAAGCCGGCAACATGGTCGACCTCGACAGCAATCCGACCAAGCTGCTGCGCGTGGTCGAAGTCGGCAAGCAGATGATCATGACGCGCGGCGCGCTCACGACCTTCAGCGTCGCGAACGATCTCGCGAAATACTTTGCGATCATTCCCGCGGCGTTCGTCGTGACCTATCCGGCGCTCGGCGCGCTCAATATCATGGCGTTGCACAGCCCGGCCTCGGCTATCCTGTCGGCGGTCATCTTCAACGCCCTGATCATCGTCGCGCTGATCCCGCTCGCGCTCAAGGGCGTCAGGCATCGTGCGGAGCCGGCGCAGCGCCTGCTCTCGCGCAACCTGCTAATCTACGGGCTCGGTGGGGTGATCGCACCTTTTCTCGGGATCAAGCTGATCGACTTGCTGATCACCCCGTTCTTTTGAGGCGGCCCCGCGTGCGGGCGGGTCGACCTTGCTCATGAGTGAGTCCATGTCCGCCGAACGTTTCTTTTGGCCGCTGGTCCTGGCGACCCTGGCATGCGCCGCGACGACCCTCCTCGCGAGTCTGCTGCTCCATGTTTTCGACCTCTCCAATGTGGTCGGGCTGTTTCTCCTGACCGTCGTGCTCGTGGCCCTGCGCCTCGGGCGCGTCGCCGGCGCCTGGACCGCGCTCTTGAGCGTCGCGAGCTTCGACTTCTTCTTCGTCGAGCCGCGCTTCTCGTTCGCGGTATCCGACGCGCAATACCTGTTCACCTTCGTGCTGATCCTGGCCGTGGCGCTCGTGACCGGCCAGCTGGCCGCGCAGCTTCACCTCAAGGCACGCGTGGCAACCGCCGGGGAGCGCCATGCGGTTGCGGTCGCGCGGGTCGCGCGCGAACTTTCGGGGGCGCTCAGGGTGGAGCAGATCAACGCGATCTGCTCCGGGACGATCGCGCCGCTGTTCGCGGCCCGGATCGCACTCGTCTTGCCCGACAGCAGAAGCGAACTGGCCTGCGTCCACCCGGAGGACTTTGTCGATACTTCGATCGCGCAATGGTCCTACGATCGTTTGCAGCCCGCGGGGAGGAGCACGCCGACGTTGCCGGGCGCAGCTGCGCTGTATCTGCCGCTCAGGGCGCCGATGAGTACCCGCGGTGTACTGGTGGTGCGAATCGATGAAGCCGCGCGACCCAGCGAACCTGCCGACCGTCGGCTGCTCGACGCCTGTTGTTCGCTGATTGCACTCGCCCTCGAGCGCACGCATTTCGTGGAGATCGCACAGGACACGCTCGTTCGCATGGAAGGCGAACGGCTTCGCAGCGCCCTGCTCGCCGCGGTCTCCCATGACCTGAAAACCCCGCTCACAGCCATTCGGGGCCTCGCCGAAACACTCGAACAGATGACTGACCTGCCGCTTGCCGAGCGCGTCAGCCTGTCAGGTGCGATCCGGATTCAATCGGACAGCCTGCACCGCCTCGTGACGAATCTGCTCGATCTTGCGCGGATGCAAAGCGAGGGGGTCAGACTCAACAAGGAATGGAATGCGTTGGGCGAGGTTGTGGGCAGCGCGCTCGCCAGACAATTTGCCTTGCTTGCGGCGCATGAGGTGCAGACTCAGTTGCCGCCGGATCTCCCGCTCATCGAACTCGACGCGATCGCGTTCGAACGCGTGCTCGTCAACCTGCTCGACAACGCGGTGAAATACACGCCTGCCGGTACGCGTATCTCGATCCGCGCAAGCGTATCGGAGGATACGCTGCGCCTGTTCATCGAAGACGACGGACCGGGCCTGCCGGGCCTGAATGCAGAGCATCTCTTCGAACCATTTACGCGCGGCGTCAAGGAATCGTCGATCAGCGGCGTGGGACTCGGTCTCGCACTGTGCCGCACGATCGTCGTGGCGCACGAAGGCACGATCCACGCGCAACGGCTCACGCCCCGAGGCGTGCGTTTCGAGATCCGATTACCCATCGGCACGCCCCCGGAAATCGAACACGAGGCATTGACATGAGCAAACCGCGCATTCTGGTTGTGGAAGACGAGTCCGACATTCGCCGCTTCATTCGGCTGTCCCTCGAAAGGGAAGACATGACCGTATTCGAGGCCGCCGACGCCTCACAGGGCCGAATCGAGTCCGCGAGTCGCCAGCCTGAACTGCTGATCATCGATCTGGGCCTGCCCGACGGAGATGGCAAGGACCTGATCCGGCAATTGCGCGGCTGGTCGAGTGCGCCTGTGCTCGTGTTGTCGGCACGCGACCGCGAGGAGGAAAAAGTCGAGGCGTTGAACGCAGGCGCGGACGATTTCCTGACCAAGCCTTTCGGCGTGCCCGAACTGATCGCTCGCGTGCGCGCGCAATTGCGCCGGGCGAGCATCGTGACGAGTGGCGGTCCGGCATCGTCGATCGTGCGCTTCGGGGACATCAGCGTCGATCTTGCTACGTATGAGGTCATCCGGGCGGGTGAGGCCGTCCATTTGACGCCGACGGAATTCCGCTTGCTTGCCGCCCTGATCCGCGGCTACGGACGCGTTCTCACACATCGCCAACTGCTGCTGGACGTATGGGGACCGGGCTACGGCGACCGGCCGCAGTATCTGCGGGTGTACATGGGCACGCTGCGCCAGAAGCTCGAGGCCGATCCCACCCGGCCCCTGCACCTCGTCACGGAACTGCAGGTCGGCTACCGGCTCGCCGGCTTATCAAATTGAGGTTTGCCCTGGCCCGACCGATATCGCCAAATCCTGCGGCCATGTTTGTCACAGGAATCAATCATCGCCTCTGACAGGCAAGATGAGCGCGTACTTGCTGAAGGCACGGTACGGCGGGTCGCTAATGACCGCCAAGGCGTGCGGATTCAAGTGGTCGGTGACTGCCACGCGTCGCATATCCGTTTCCCTCCGAGAGCGGGCATACGTTGTCCAGTTTTGGACGACGGCTCCTGGCTGGCAGGCGCCCGCTCGCCGGTCGTTAGGCAATTGGACTTCGGTCTGCTCAGCCATCTCGAGTGCGTCGTCTACCTCGATCCCGAAGTATCGCACTGTACTTTCAAGCTTGGTATGACCCAACAGCAACTGAACCGCGCGCAGATTCCTGGTGCGTCGATAGATCAACGAAGCCTTCGTACGGCGCATCGTGCGAGTGCCATACGCCGCGTCATCAAGTCCAATCGATGCGACCCAACGGTGAACGATGCGCGTACTGACGTGTCGACACATGAGGTGAGCCACGCAGCCGGCTCGGAAAGAGATAGTCGGCGGGTTTCCATTCTCGCGCGGAAATCCACGCCGCGACGCTCTGCCGAGTCTGCTCCGTGATTTCGAACTGCACTGGTCGTTGAGTTTTCTGCTGCATGAACGTTGCTCGCGAAACCACGTGGCCTGCGATGCAGACGTCCTGCACTTGTAGTCGCGTCAAGTCACATGCCCGAAGCTTGCTGTCGATCGCCAAGTTGAACAGCGCCAACTCACGAACATTGAACGACATCTGAAGTCGCGTCCGAATCGCCCAGATTTCCCGGAGCTTCAATGGCGGCTTCTGGCCGGTCAGCTTGCCCTTGTTCCACGGACGTGCGGACCACCAGCGGAATTCAGACGTTCCATGACAATCTCCTTTCGTAAGAAGGGAGATTCATTGTGCGCGTCCCTTAACGGGCGCTGTTCGCCCCTCTTCGGCCGTTGCAGCTACCGCCACGTGAACGGCGGCTTCCGCAGGGTTCAGCGGTCATTCGTGCACGCCTACGCACGTCAAGTCGTCGGCGACATCAGCCCTTCGTTCGCTCCAAGTTGCGGTCATTCGCCACACTGCCGCGCTGAGAGGGGATGGTCTTGGCCAAGATAACTCATGGTGCAGTCGGCTCGCCGCGATGAGTGGAGCTGGAGTTGCACGGGTTTCGCCGGTGGCTTACAGGCCAGATTTGAAGCGCTCGCGACCGGTCGCGCGCAAGCGCCTGCTGCGTGCGAGTGGGGCAGCGCGCTACTCTTCAGCGAGAGCCTCCAGCCGGCCGGCCGCTACCGCCTTCACCAGCGCCGCGTGGTCACGCTCCGTCTGATCTGCATAGGCGAGGGAAAACGCGCCGATAGCCTCGTCAAAGGCGTCGCCCTTGCCCAGATAGCCACTGATGGTCGTGGCGTCCCCGGACTTGGCATGGGCGCGGGCCAAGGTCCAGCCGCAGAGCCCGGCATAGCGTTTGAGCTGCGCAGGGCTGACTTCCTCGGAGGGAGCGGACATCTTCATGTCCCGCAACTGGCGAACAAAAAAGTCATAGCCTCGCTGTCCTCGCAACCATCCCAGGAAGATGTCGCTGGAAGACTGCATCAGCCGTTGCCCCATGACGACACGCTCACCCTGATTGTCATAGTGGCTCTTTCCCGCATAGGGTTCGAGGACCGACCGGCGCTCTTCCTTGAACTGGAGAATCAGGGGATGGTCTTCCTCGTCGAAAAACAACCCGATAAAGCACCGCGTGCCGACGCTGCCAATACCCACGACCTTCACGGCGAAGTCCTCCAGGTGGTAGCGATCCAGGAGGACACGGCGCTCATTGGAGAGCGACTGCCGATACTCGGCTAGCGCCTCACGAACCCGTTCCTCGAAGCCCGCATCACTGACGTGGAAGATAAGCGGTGGTTGGTCGACCAGGCGGCGTCGCCCAGCCACTTCGCCGACAATCTTGGGAAAGAGGTTTTCAACAACGCGCTGGCGGGCTTTTTCCGCCAATTGCTCGCGCATCTTTTTGACCTTCTCATCGGGTGCCATCGCAATGAGGGTCGTCATGTCCAGGCGCGTGTACCAGACTTCCAGAGGATTCATCCGGGAATACTCCCGCAGGTGCTCTCGATATGCGCGCACGCATTCCAGGACGCCTCTGCGGCAATCTGCGTCCGGCAACTGGTTATCGCGTCCTGCGACGGCGAAACTGACAGCCAACCGTTTCAGATCCCATTCCCAAGGTGCCGGCAGCGTTTCGTCAAAGTCATTCAGATCGAAGACCAGATTGCGCTCCGGCGTGGCAAACAAGCCAAAATTCAACAGGTGGCAGTCTCCACAGGCTTGCACCCGAAGACCTGTGCTTGGCGTCGTAGCGAGATCGTAGGCCATGAGCGCCGCTGAGCCGCGCAGGAACGTGAAGGGACTGCGGAGCATACGGCCATAGCGGATCGGGACCAATTCCGGCAATCGATCCTGATTCGATTCTTCCAGGATCTCTATCGGGTCTAGGCGCTGGGTCGACGGTGTCCAGTCGCCATGACTGCTGCGCGGCACGCTTTCGCGCAACGCCTGCCCTGCGGCAAGGCGTTCTGCGCGCGAGCGAACGACCGGGACGTCCTCCACGATGTTACTGACTTCGGTGTTTGCCTTTCCAGGCGTCTTCATCACGGTGTCCATACTCGCCTCCTCCTGCCGGGTTCGCGTCGCGGATTCCACTTTCGCATGACGAATCGTCGCGGTGGCCGGGATGGCTGGCGAGCACGCACGCCACGAACACCAAGGGCACGCCGTCCTGTCCTTGATGTTCCTGCCTGACAGCTATCGTGCGGACTCGGGATGGCACATCGACGCATTCAAGCGTTCAGGGGCTCGGGCATCACGGAAACAAGCCCAGCGCCGGTGATCCGCCTAATTAACCATAGCAGGTAGGCTGCAGGGCCAGTAGATCGAAATCGACAACAATGAACGCTCGGGCCATGCGTGCCAGTTCTGCCATGTCCATGACACGTCCGGAACACCGCTCGAAGACAAGGGGCGCACGACACGGCCCGACCGCTGGCGTTGACGAATGAGCTGACGGACCCGGTCTGCATCCGAAGGTCCGATACCTGGACGAAGCCCTACGTTCGAAGTCCGCGCGAACGCGCGGGCCAACGGCCCTACATCTCCGAACCCGGTCCGACATTGAACGGCCGCCGGTCGGCCGCGTCGGTCAGCAGTGTCTGCCTTGGCAGAGTGCATTAATCGAATAGCCGAAATTTCGTCCCGCCACCAAAGACGGTATCTGCTTTCTGGCAAGTCTGTAACAAGCCCTCTATCCTAGAGAGGGTAGGTCCAAGCTCGCTAAACATTTGTCACCGCAACATGCCGACGATAGATTTGCTCGGTGACTACGCAGGTTTTGCGGACGCTACCCTTTCTTCGTGAGCAGATCGATCGCACTGGCGTGCGCAAATGCCGGTCCTCTACTGGAGACGACCATGAAAAAGGAGAGAAAGACGGCTCGGCAAATTCTGTCTGAGAACCCTCGGGAACTGATCTCAGTCGGCCCCGCTGACGCCGTGCTAACTGCGCTGCGTCTGATGGCCGACAAGGATGTCACAACCGTGTTGGTGTTGCACGGCAGCAATCTTGTCGGCATCCTGTCCCAGCGCGACTACGCTCGCAAGGTCGAACTGGCCGGCCGCAGCGCCGCCGAGACGAAGGTAGACGAGATCATGACTAACCAGGTGTTTTACGTCACGCCCGAGCACACCTGTGACCAGTGCTTGGCGTTGATGCATACCAGGCGGATCCGGCATCTGCCGGTCGTCGATTCCGGGCAGATTATCGGCGTGCTGTCCAACAGTGACGTCCTCGAGGAACTGATCCAGGAGGACGAACATTTCATCAGCATTCTCGAGCATGACATGCGCTACCTGACCATCGATACCGGCGGCGCCTATTAAGCATTCGCGCGCCGAGAAGCATGGACGTGGTGCCCCTCCAATCAACCTTGGGTGATCTCAGGCAGCCTCCCCATCCAGAAACGCCTGACCACTTTGGACAAGAAAAACCACGGGCGCCAGTATTTTGGGGACTTCAGCCATAAACGACCTGCCAAATCCGTTCGACAGCGAGCAGGACGGACATAAGGGCTACCTGGAAGGTCCGTTGTTTGAGCAGAGAGGCCGCCTGAATAACCGTGTGAGGGCGATGGCGAACGGCCGCAGATGGCCGAACTCCGAAACCCGATCCAGCGACGGGCCACGCTTTCTTCCCAGTCAACCCGCATGCGGTAATCTGCTGCGAGCACAGCGCCCCGACCGTAGCTCGGTTTTGGTCATTCACTTCGCAATCGTCCCAGTACCGCGGCGGGTCGCGATGTTGCGCATAGCGTAGATCGAGCCACACGGACCGTCTGGTCTTGGTACCAGTTTGAGCAGACCAGATCGACGACCTCTCAAGGATTCGACCATTCGCCGGTTATGCAAGCATTCCCTATCATGTACGGGATTTCGCCGTTTCCGATCCTTATCGCGACAGATCCAGCCCGAGCGCATTGGCGAATGCTTGCCCTGATTTCGCCACGACGCTCGAGCGATGGACGCCGGGGGCTGCTCATCAGGTGCGGGAAATCCAGTTGCCGTGCAGTCCCTGCGGCACGCGCTGGGGCATCTCGATCACGGCGACGGGCGGCTCCTCGATGCAGCGCGCATCCAGCAGCACCAGGTTGCTGCCTTGGCGCACCGGATCGTAAGTGAAGGCCGCCAGGTAACCATCGTCCTCCGTACGCCCGCCCGGCTTTGGCACGAAGGCGGCCTCACCAACGATCTGGTTGCCCAGGTCATGGCGCGTGTATCGGCCGGTCTCGGTGTCAAGCTTGAGCACCGTGTTGAACACCGCCGGGGGCGGGTTGACCTCCTTGAGCGAGGAAGTCAAGGTCGGCATGTAGACGAAGCGAGTGGGCAGCGCCTCGCGCAGGTGATTAAAGCGCGGGAATTCGGTGATCTCGTTCGAGAAACCGGCTACCTTGAAGTTGCGGCGCGCCGGATCGATGGTCATGCGCTTGAA
>Ga0163162_10001635_pt1 | contig 20984 bp, 17 predicted proteins | sample S55metaG_FD_115310 | JGI IMG/M metagenome (GOLD analysis project Ga0163162, IMG submission 115310) | Switchgrass rhizosphere microbial communities from Kellogg Biological Station, Michigan, USA - S5-5 metaG | ecosystem: Host-associated > Plants > Roots > Rhizosphere > Soil | place: USA...
CTACAAGCATTACGGTCACCACCATGGCGACCACGATGATGACCACTGGATCGCGTTTCACGACAGACTCCTTCATTACAGAGCGAACCGGTTCAGAAACGATAAATAGTTGGAAATGATCGTGAAGCGCCCAAACACCAGCAACAATCCCAGCACGATCAGCAATCCCCCACTGGCCACTTCCAGAGCATGCATGTGCATGCGAAAACGCTTATAAAACTTGAGAAACCGTTCAATGCCCAGAGAAGTCAGCAAAAACGGTACCGCTAATCCCATCGAGTAAACCGCGAGCAACAGAATTCCCTTGGCCACCGAATCCTGAGTCGCCGCGAAACCCAGAATCACAGCCAGAATCGGTCCCACACAAGGCGTCCAGCCAAAGGCAAAAGCGAAGCCAATCAGAAAAGCTCCCCACGGTGTGCTGCCGCCTTTTACGCTATGCAGTCGCGCATCAGTGTATAGCGCCTTGATCTTGAACAGGCCGGTCAGGTGCAAGCCGAACACGATAATGACCACGCCAGCTACTTGCGCCAGTACCGATTTGTAGCGCGCCAGCAACTGCCCGACTTCAGTAGAAATCGCTCCCAGCGAAATGAATACAACGCTGAACCCCAGAATGAAGCCAATGGAATTCAGCATCACCCTGCCTAGCAGGCGTGATTCCTGGGCCTTCAGCTCTTCAACTCCAGCTCCCGAGATCAATGAAACATAGCCCGGAACCAGGGGCAATACGCACGGAGACAGGAACGAAACCAGTCCTGCAACGAATGCGGCCAGAGGAAGAGGAAGGTTAGACATCTGTAATTATTGTACCTGTTGCTCCGAGCCAGCCCTAGTCAAACTCACTCCCTACTGGTTACGTGCGGACACCTGACTGTTGTAGCGCCGGCAGGATGCCGGCGCCACGAAACCAATAGCTAAACAGATGCGCGGCCCCACTCAGAGTTACAGCTATTTACTTTTGCTTGCTGGGGGCGCCGGCTCCGGTGATGGTGATGCGATTGCCTTACGGATAAATCCAGGCGGAATGGCTGCGGTCAGTACGGCTCGATCGTCTTTCTGTTCGATCTTCAGATTGTTAAAAAACGCTTTCATATCGGCATCGCTGTTCGGTACCGACACCGTTCCCTCGGCCGTATGGAAGAGCTGGAGAAAAGTTCCCAACTGTTCCGTCAACCGGTGTGCTTCGTCTGCACTTCCGGTAAAAGCCTCTGCCCGGAAGTTCACCCGTCCTAAATAACGTGCCGACGCAACAATGGTCGCCGGTTGGGTAAACAGCGCCGAAAGCGGACTCTGGCTGGGCAGATTATTTGCCGGGTCCACCTGGAATATGGCCCAGCCGAGACTCACCAGCGGAACGTATTTGTAGAAGCGCCGCAACAGTGCCGGACCGCCGAATGGCGAAGCCACCTTTCGCGATCGGTCCACGATGCCGCGAATCACCATGGGATCGTCGTGGTTTGAGGCGGCCACGGTATCAAATCCCAGTACTGCCACCCGCAGTGTCCGGCCTTCAAGAGGGATGTTGTAAATGTCCACCGAGCGGTAGTTGTCCACCGATCCGGCGATCTTGCCCAGATATGAACGCAGCCGTGCTCCTTCGATCCTGCCCACAAATACTTCTGAAAACCGCGGCGGCTCCGGAGGCACCGCATTGGCCTTCTTTTTCGAAGGATAGTGAATGGCAAAAGCTGCCTGGTCCAGGTCACGCTCAAACTGGAATCCGGTTGCCTGAATAAACTGCTCGTACTCCGCCTCATGCGGAACATCCGGCAACTGACCCGCCATGTTGGCGCGTCGTGCGCGCTTTAGATTGACGTAAAGATATCCGTCCGCGCCGGGAAGCAGGCGGGCAGGTTCAGGCGGGGCATGCTTGCGCAGAACGACGGCGAGGGCGATGGCCGCACCGACCAGCACAACGCCGAACAAGATGGGAAGTCTGCGTCGTATCCGCACAGGGAGCGACAATCATATCAGGTCAGAATGTGTGGGGCGGACACTCCCGTCCGCAGCCTTTGACGTTGAATTTTCTGGACGAGGGAATGTCCCCTGGAGAGCGTGGGACGAAGCTAAGAAAATCAAACTTAAAGGCGGCGGACAGGAGTGTCCGCTCCACACAAACTATTGCAGTTTGGCGTATTCGTCCTTTGCTTCCTTAAGGATAGGCACATCCGGGTCGGCATCTTTCCAGGCCGCGAAGAAGTCCTGATAAGCCGCCTTGGCCTTCACTTTGTCTCCTTGCGCCGCGTATGCCCGTCCCAGCCCCAAACGTGCCAACGTATAAAGCGGCATGGACGGGGCAATGCCACCGTGATCCAGAATCTTTTGATACTCCGCCGCAGCTTTAGCCCCATCATGCAGGCTCAGATACGCTTCCCCGCGCACGTACATCGGCCAATAGACAGCACCGTTCGGCGGCCCGCCTAATTCATACGGGATGGCAGCTTCCAAGGTGCTGACCGCCTGCGCAGCCTGGTTAGCCTTGATCTGGTTGCTCGCCCGTGTCACCAGCAGCCAGACCGAGTTCAGCAAGGTGTCGGTGGGAAATTCCTTGGCCAGCCCGTCCATCAGCTTCTGCGATCCCGAGGCATCGCCGACCCGGGCAAGTCCGTAAGTACCGGCTATTCGTGTGTCGCGATCATTTGAAGCGGCGAGAGCCTCTACTGCCGCCTGCCGGGCAAGAGCCGTGTAGCCCACCTCGGCAAGGCAAGACGAATCCGTCTGGCGAAGTCCCGCGGCGAGTTCTTTAAGTCCGGAGTTTTGAGCCAAAGTGATTCCCTGGGCGAAACTTTGCCTGGCACTCTGAATCTTGCCCAAAGAGCATTGCCCCATACCCGCGATCACCAGCATGATGGGCTCAACCGACGGTCCCTTAGCCAGGTCCAGCGCTCGCTGCATTCCGGCCTTGTCACCACGAGCGAATGCCATCGTGTAGATCGAAAAGGCATCCGTTGGGGATCCCAAACCCTGAGCAGCGGCTTGGTCGATAATCGCTCTGGCTTCGTCGTAGCGACCGAGACTCTGGTAGGCGTCCGAGAGGTTGGACAAAGCGAACTTATCCTTCGGGTCGAGGCGCATCGCCTCGCTGGCATTGGCCAGCGCCTTTTCCGGCTGCCCTGCGATTCGGTACAGCAGCGCGAGATTGTCCCAAGGCACGGTTTCCCGCGGATAGGTCTGCTTCCACTGCTCGTACATCGCCACCGCTTTGTCGATCTCACCCGTGCCTTCGCTGTAGTAGTGAGCCGAGATATAAAGCTTTTCCCGCTCGCTGGCGCGGTCTTTCAACTCGAAGGCCTTCCTCAGGTTCTCCTGCTGCTGTTTGGTCCGGCTCAGGTTGCCGTAGACCACTCCCAGCGTGGCATAAGCCATGGCGAAGTTCGGGTCCAGTTCGATGGCGCGCTGAAAATGAGGAATCGATTTGTCGTCTTCCAGTTTCTGATGCTCTGCCTGTCCCAGGGTGAAAGCCTGCAGCGCCTCTAATGAAGATGTGGTTGCCTGCTGCAGCGGCGTGGCGAACTTCTGTACCGATCCGATTGACTCGCCCAGCTTCTGCCGCAAGTCAGACGCCGCCTTGTCCAGCGACTTCAGCACCTGCTCCTTGCTGTCGGCCTCGACCTGCGCCCGTGCCAGCGAATCGCCGTTCTCCGCGTTCACCGCGTTCAGGTCAATCACGTAGTGGCTGCCCAATCCTGAAATCGATCCGGTCAGCATTGCTTGCACGCCCTCGCGGACGCAGATCTCGCGCGCCACATCGTTAGTGATGCGTTCGTCCGGAGACCTTCCCATAAAGCGCAGGCCTTCCTGAATCCGCGATTGCGGCAGCACGTTCAAATACGGCGACTGCTCCAGTTGCACCGCCAGCGCCTGCTTCAACGATCCGTCGAAGACGCTGTCCCCGGTGGTGTTCACAAAGTCGGTCAGCAGAATGGAATCTTTTTCGGTCAGGGCGCGATTCCGTCGCGAATAGAAGAAGTATCCCGCCGCAATCACTGCCAGCAGCGCCAGCATTGGGACGGCCGTCTTCCACCATTTCTTATTCGCAGGAATTTCGGCGGCCATCGCCGGCGCGGAAATATGTGCCGCCGGTACGCTGCCGGAAGAAGGCGCAGCCGGACGCGCAGCCGCAGATCCGGACGAAGATCCCGAGCCCGCCACTGGCGCAACCGCAGAAGAAGAAACTGGAGGATCCTGCACCGCCGGAATGCTTCCCGAACTGGCAGCCGCGACGGCTCGGCTCGTGTCCGTGTCTCGCTTGAGTCGTTGCAGATCGGCGCGCATGTCGGCCGCATGCTGATAACGCAGGTTGCGGTCCTTTTCCAGCGCCTTATTAAGGATGCGCTCGAGCTCCGACGGCAGATCAGGATTCAGCCGGATAGGAGGCGTAGGCAGCCGCTCCAGAATCGCATTGAAGATCAACGCCGAGGTGTCGCCACGGAAGGGCAAGGTTCCGGTGGACATTTCATACAACACCGAGCCAAACGAAAACAGGTCGGTACGCGCGTCCAACTCTTTGCCCTTGGCCTGCTCGGGAGACATGTAAGCCACTGTCCCCATCGTCGATCCCGGACTGGTCAGGTGGTCCTCGCTCACGGCTGTCGCCTGGGAAAATCCCGCTGCAGCCTCACTGCTGGCCACTGTCGTTACCTTGGCCAATCCGAAGTCGAGAATCTTGGCGTGGCCGCGCTCTGTGACAAAAAGGTTGGCCGGCTTGATGTCGCGATGAATGATGCCCTTGGCATGTGCCGCATCCAGCGCATCGGCAATTTCGATGGCCAGCGCCAGCAGCGTGTCCAGTTCCATGGGACGCCCGGCGATCATGTGCTTCAGGGTCACGCCATCCAGATACTCCATGGCGATAAACGCCTTGCCGTTCTCCTCGCCAATGTCGTAAATCGTGCAGATATTGGGATGGTTCAACGCCGAAGCCGCCTGCGCCTCCCGCTGAAACCGGCTGAGCGCCGAAGCATTCCGGGCTACTTCGTCAGGCAGAAACTTGAGGGCGACGAAGCGATGCAGCCGCGTGTCTTCCGCTTTGTAAACCACACCCATCCCGCCGCCGCCGAGGCGGTCAACAATGCGGTAATGCGAAATGGTCTGCCCGATCATAGTGGCGGCCAGATTGCGTCTGGCGAAGCAATAAAGATGAGGCTGCCATGTTAGGTAACGCACGGGAGCAAGTCAACGTAGCTCAGGAAACCCTGTGGTGCGGTTTGCACCAAAAGCAACCCGCCCCTTGTCATTCCGAAGCCAGGTTTATCGGCGAGGAATCTGCTTGTTGCCCGCGGCGAAACAGCAGATTCCTCGCGCCACAAGACGGCGCTTCGGGATGGCAATCACTTCGGGGACTTTCCAAGCTGCGCCGCTGACTGCGAAAACCAGACTCTCTCATCACCAACAGAGGGGGAGAATCGTGCTCGTGGATGAGGCCTAATGTTTACATGAACAACGGAATGTCTTAATCTGACCTGCTTTTCCCATCCCACACAGGCTTCAGCGAGGAGTACATCGACGGGGATCTCCGCATGGCGACAGACGATTCCCTCGAAGACGACCATGGCAGATCTCTTTATCAACAAACTCCACGACGCATTCGGTAGCTGGCCGATCGCCTACATTCCTTACGGTGGTGCAGACTTCGTGGAAATTCAAGCCGTCGCAACCACCGTGGGCGATGGGGACGATTCGGCTTTCTACAACGCGTGGAACGCCGCTGCTGACCGGATGGTCCGAGAGGCGAACAGCGCTTTAGCCCGGCATCACAAAGATAGCGCTCGAGATCTCTTGCGTCGCGCCAGCGTCTTTTACGCGGCTTCTTACCATCCTCTTTATGGAAAGCCGGTGGATGGTCGCCTGCTGAAAGCATTCCGAAAGCAATCGAACGCGCTTGATCGAGGATTGTCGCTCTTCAATGAACTCATCCGATCAGTACGGATTCCATTCGAGGAAACAGGCATGCCCGCGTACCTGATTCCTGCTGCCGGCCATGAAAACGAAGTTCGACCGCTCATCATCTTTACGAACGGCTACGACGGGACAATGACGGACATGTATTTCGCTTCGGCGGTGGCGGCGACCCGTCGCGGCTATCATTGCCTTCTCTTTGATGGGCCGGGACAGGGAGGGATGCTGTATGAGCAAAGCATCTACCTCCGCCCGGACTGGGAACGCGTAATAGCGGCAGTCGTCGATTTCGCTCTTGGTCAGAGCATTGTGGATGGCCGGAAGATCGCTCTCAACGGATGGAGCCTCGGAGGTTTTCTGGCTCCACGCGCGGCCTCGGGCTAACATCGAATTTCTGCATTGATCGCCGATCCGGGAACATGGAGCATCGCTGATGGCTTTCGAGAATTCATCATTCACAACCTGAAAGTGCCTCGGGAAGAGGCCGCCGATCTCGGACAACTGGATGACCGCATTCTAGCCACGATGGATGCGATCGTTCGTAACGATGCCGGCCTGAAGTGGAAGGTGATTCAGCGTGGATTTTGGGTCCACGGAGTCGACAATCTTCGTGACTACCTGAGTTCAGCCGAACAGTTCACGATGAAGGGCCATGCCGAATCGATCAAGTGCCCCACCCTTTTGACGATGGCAGAGAATGATTCGCTGGGAAGCTCCGCACCGTCATTCTATGAGGCATTGACGTGCGACAAAACGCTGCTGCGGTTCACGGCTGCTGAAGGCGCCGCAGGACACTGCGAAATGCAGAATCGTTCGTTGGTGAATCGGCGAACCCTGGATTGGCTGGACGAGGTCTTCGACAGGGGGGGTGCCTCACGCTTAGCGCAGTCTGCGACCTGCGGCGGCTTCAGGGAAGGATTTCAGGACAGCATGGCAATCTGCAGTCGTCACCGAAAATTACTGATCATGATGACGTCGCTGCTTTCGCTTCCTCGTGTCAATGCCAGTTGCCTGCCATCACGGGACCAGTCAAACTCGAAAATCTGTCCCGACTCAAAATTCGTAATCTGTCTCGGAGGTCCGCCTTCTAATTTCTGCCGCCATATGTTAGAGACGCCATTCCTGGTTAATGCATATTCAACGGCGTCACCCGCAGGCGCCCAACGGGGGGCATTTGCTGAGGCTGGCCAGTCGAACTTGTACAAGTCGGCTCCGCCATCGGAAGAGATGACCTTCAGTTGATATGGCTTGGATGCAGAGGGAGATGCGGGGTTTTCAGGCGGAGAGGCGAGATACATGATTCGCTTTCCGTCCGGGGAGATTCTGAGAGGATTACCAAAACCATTTTCATAATTGAAGTCCTGTGCGACCACCTCTGGAGACTTCCCCCCCGTGATAGGAATTTTTACCGGGGTCCAGGAAGGGCCTCGCACGAAGACCACCCACTTGCCATCGGGGGAACATTGCGGGCCTGCGGCAAATGTCTCATCAGCGATGCGCGTGGGGTTTGAGCCGTCCGCATCCATGCGCCATATCCCTTGCTTCTGTTCCCGATAGGCGGAATAGACGATGTAATGGCCATCACCACAAACCGACGGATCACGATTGAAACGATCATCGTTCGTCAGCGGCGAGCGCCCACTCCCATCCGGATTTACCAGGAATAGCTTGCCATCCTGATTGTCAAAGACGATGCGGCCGTTGGGCATCCAAGAGAATCCTCCGACAACGAACTCCTTCGTAGTGATTTGCTTAGCCTTTGCGGTGTTTCCCGCGGACGCGGCCCACAAGTTGGAGACCGTTGTTAGCTCAGTGTCGACAAGAGTCTGGCTATCCGGCGTGAGGTCCAAGCAACAAAGTTGATAATCCATCAGGTCATTGGTGAGGCGGCGTGCCTCGCCTCGCGGATAGGAAATGAACCAAAGTTGCCCGCGAAACGCCTGACCAGAGTTCTCTATGGGAGCCACGAGACCACTTCCGTCGGGCAGCCAGCGCGGACGGCCGATGGCATCCGGTGTTGAGTAGATTTCACGGACCGATCCATCGGCGACCGATACAGCCCAAAGCACAGAACGAAGTCTTTTCGTGGCCTCTGAGGTTGTGAACGCGACTGTTTTGCCATCGGGAGACCAAGCGACACCAATAAACTCGTCACGGTAGGGCCGTGAAGCGAGCAATCGTTGGTCAGTTCCGTCGGCTTTGGCAACTAAGATATCGGCGTTGCCAGTGTCCGAGTTTACCCGTAAAAAAGCGAACTGCCGACCGTCTGGAGAGTAGCTGGAGCCGAAGTCGATCCCTCCCTGCATCGCAAGGTGTGGTGTTCCGCCGAGCGCGGGTATCCGATAGAGAAAGGTGTTCGTAAAGTTGGGCTTCTCGGAGCGCACAAAATCAATGTAGTTGGCGTCCGGCGAGAAGGTCAGACCCCAGATCCAAACTTCGTCCGGCGGTAGAATCTGGATATCGCTGCCGGTAGCTACTTGACGAACGTTGAGGCTCTGTTTTTCCCCCTCACGCAGAACATAGACCACATAACGCCCGTCCGGTGAAACCGCGACATTGATGGCATTTCCGCTCTGGGTAACCCGGCTGATTTTTATAGACTGAAGATTCCAATCGGTCCTGCGTTCGTTCAGCCTGGACTAGTAAATGGCTAAACCAGCAGTCAGCGCAGCCAAGACAACCAGCATGAGTGCCAGAACGCCCTTGTGGCGTTTTGCTTCATCGAGCAGAACTGCTCCGCCGGAGGGTCGCACCTGCGGCGAGGAAATGGCTGCGGCGGAACTCGCGGCCGCGCCCGCGGTGTGCGTGCTACTGGAGTCCGTATCCGGCTTCAGCCCCTTCAGGTCGGCTCGGACGTCGCCCGCGTGTCGATAGTGCGGCTCTGCCGTATTGTCGGGTCCATTCGGTCCCGTCGTATTGGGTACTTGATCGACCCGAGCGATGAACCGGTATCCGCGGCGTGGAACCGTCTCGATGTAGGTTGGGTCTGTGGCGGAATCGCCGAGAGTCTCGCGCAGTCGGTTCACTGCAGCGTTGAGCCCATGCTCGAAGTCGCCGAAGCTGTCCTCGGGCCAAAGCTTTCTTTGGAGGTCTTCCCTCGTCACCAGCCTTCCGGCATTCGAGGCGAGCATCAGCAACACGTCAATCGCCTGACCAGAAAGCTTCAGTCGCTGACCATGCTTGCGCAGTTCGCTCAATTCCGGCGACAGGTCGAAAGGGCCGAAGTGCATTGAGCCGACTGCCTTGCGTGGGTCCGACATCGCCCCACCCCCATTTGGGCCACGATTTTATCACCGTATCCCCGCTCAACATGCCCGACCATTTCTTTCTCTCTAACTGCTACCTCCCCGATCTATCAACAAGTTGCGCAATGATCAAGAACTATCTGATTCGGACTTTGCGAGCATTGAGATAGCACCAGGCACAGCCCAAGTTCGGTGGCACCGACGAGGTGACCACCATGAAACAGAGCTTGCTCATCGCAATTCTCTTTGCCGCCTGCGCGGCACAAACACAAACCCTTCGCGTCGTCCCGGTCGATCTTGAAGGAACTGCCCAGACAACCAAGAATCTCCAGTTCTTCTGCACACAGGACTACAACCGCGATGAGTGCCACCAACATGCACAGGAGTTGCGACGGGTGCTCATGACGTATCCGCTAGAGCGGCTAGGAAATTGGTCTTTTGTTTTGGTACCGGCCTACAAGTGGAAGGATCTCGTACGCTCCGTCGGTGGACCTACGCGCAGTCCAGCTTTCAGTATTTTCGAACAGCGAACGACGGTGATGGAAAGCAGCCTCTTTTCCGCAACTGCAACCCGTAGTGCCGATTTCTTCCACGTCTTTGGTGTGACAGGAGAAGCCTTGCTTCAGTTGGCTGTCAACCATGAGTTGGGGCATTGCCTCTGCCAGGATCATGACGAGCGGAAGGCAGACGATTATGGTCGCGAGCTGCGCCAGGGTAAGATTCCGGATTGTGGCCGAACATCAAAGCGGAAAACTGGCCATGGTACGGCGAAGAATACTCAGTAGATTTCGTTTGATGGCGACTGCCTGCCGTTCTCGATGGCTTTAAATGTCTCCCTGCGCCCTGCACGATGGCGCCCACACATTCGCCAAGTGTGTGAATCAGTGACACCACCAGGGACTTCTATACTGCCGAAACGAAATCCCTACTCTCCATCCTCGTGCAGTGGAATGCGCGATCGAACAGCCAGAATGTAGGCTTTGGCGCCCGGTTTGTTCTGGTTGTAAAAGCCTACCGTGCAATTGGGACGAAAGTAGTAGGCGTCGCCTGCCTTGGCGGCGTGGCGGCCTTCGATTCCGTCCGTCCCGCCGCCAGCCACGATTTCGCCCTCGCCGTCCATGACCAGGTAGATTTCTTCGGCGGCCTGGTGGTGGTGAGGCCAGTTCGTGCCTCCGGGCGCAAAATCCATCCAGAAAAAGCTGTTCATCACGTACGCCTCATCAATCAAGTCTCGCTTTCCGGTATGCAGGCCGATCAGAAGTTTGTATAGAACTGAGTCTGGGTGGCCATTGACGGTTTCCTCCCTCGCATTCTCCAGGTTCGCAACTTTCGGATTTGGCATCGGTGCCCCAATTGAAATCGATGACGGGATCTTGAACCCCATCACCAGCACGCGCAGCGTGCCATCCGAGTCGTTTGCGATCGAATGCTTCACGCCTGGAGGCAAGTACGTAAAGTCATGCTTGCGCAATGCCTGAACCTGATCCTGGTAATGCAGCTTGCCTGCTCCTTCGACGACGAAGTAGATCTCTTCCTGGCGGTCGTAAAGTACGGTCTGGCAATCGCCATGCGGATCCAAAGAGACTTCTCCGAAGCGAGCTACGCTTTGCAGGGGCCGGCTATCTTTGTCCCCCTCGCCGAAAATAGCCCGGTAGTGGCAAGTCGGGGATGTAAGACCCGCCTTGGCCTCCGAGAGCTCTGGAACGTAGCGGTGCAGCCATGTAGGGTCTGTCTGCCGCTCTTGCGCTCGGGCTCCGTGTGCCAGCAATAACAAGAACACCAAAAGTTTTTTCACGTGAGTTCCCACCTTGCTTTGAGTCTCGTTTTCTGGATGCCCGTTGCTCACCCTTTGTGGCGAACTCCAGGAACACGCTAATAGCTATTACGGTTTTCGGGGGCGCGCCGCCGATGCCAGTGTCTCCAGAGCGGGGAAAGAATGCGGCGACACCAGAGTCATCTCCTGAGGAACGCTGTGGACCTCCAGGGCATGGGACATCATTTCCAGGGCCTGACCGGCAAGCGGCGGAGCGACTACGGTGGCGGCCAGAACTCCGTTTCGTACCCAGGCTTGTCCGGTTTTCGGCAGGCCGTCGCAACCCAGGAATGGAATCGCCAGCCAGCGTTCGCGCGCGGCAGCATCCAAAGCAAACACTTCAAACGCCTTTCTTGCCCCATAGGCCATCGCGTCATTTTGGGCGGCCACCGCTTCAATGTGTGTGCCTCGCGAAGTGGAGAGGCGAAGCCAGCTTGTGACCGCCTTGCAGGCGCTGGCTTCCGTCCAGCTTCCCTTCATGACTTTCAGGTGAACATCCGGCGGTTTAGTTTGCTGCGTCCCCTGAGTGCGGAACTTGGCGGCGTCGGCTTCCGATGGGCCTTGAATGTGCAGGACCGCCCCACCTTTGGGAAGCAAAGCAGCCAGTTGATTTCCTTGAATGCGTCCAACTTCCAGGTTGTCCGTGGAAACCGCAAACATGCACGCGTTGTGTGATCGGCGCAGTTCGCGGACGTACTCCAGTTCGCGATTCATGACCGCCCAGCTGATGCCGTTGACGGCCGCGGCGCGGGCGACTTGCGGCAAGCCAGTACCGCCGGCGGGCTCGAGAATGATTCCGTCGGGACGTGACTCGGGTTCGGCCTGCACGAACTTCAGTATCTGCTGGCTTTGCTGGATGGCGTCGCCGTCAGCGTAGAGAACTTCTACGTCGATCCCGAGGCGCCGGGCAGCGTCCTCTGCCGCCGCAGCCTGTTCGACCTGGTAATCGTTTTCCCGTGTGATGAGCGAGACTACAACGCGGAGTCTCTTCATTGCGGGAGAATAATACGCCAAAGCTGGCTCCGGAACGAAGTACGAGGGTAACCGGGTGGGTCAGTTTGAATTCTCGATGGTCTTCCACATGCTGAATTTTGGGTGGAGCAGCGCTTCAGCGCTGTAATAAAGACGGCAGGGCGTGGGCGGCTTTCAGCCGCCGAGGTACTTCAGGGTCTGAAGGTCTGCTCCACGCCCGGACAGATGATGTCACACCGGGTGGATTGCCCACACAACGCTTATTTAATTTCCCGCAACCGGCCGGTGCTCACGTCATAAATAAATCCCCGCGCCGAAAGCTCTTTGGGAATCCAGGGATGTGTACGCAGCTTCTCCAGTTGGTGACGCACGTTCTCCTCGATATTCTGAAATGCGAAGAAGAATGCTGGAGCGATCGCTGCGGTCCCTGCACGGTTCTGGATTCTCTTGCGCAAATCCTCCTCGCTGGTGTGCATCAGGCCGCAATCGGTGTGATTAATGACCATGATTTCTTCCGTTTCCAGCAGGTAGTGCGACACCAGCAGCGAGCGCAAGCTGTCGTCCGTCACAATGCCGCCGGCATTGCGGATGATGTGTGCATCCCCGGTAGACAGCCCCAGTGTGCGGATGGAAAGCCGCGTGTCCATGCAAGTAAGAATCGCAAGCTTGCGTGCGGGACGCGGAGTAAGGCGGCGCAACTCGTGGGTGCGCGAGTAGATTTCGTTTGCTTCCAGTACTTCGTCAATCACACTCATGGCCAGCCCAGTCTAGCAAAGCCTGAGACTGCTCACGCTTTTCATAAAACGATTGCAGATTTTAGATTGATGATTTCAGATTGAAAACCGGCGGACGTTTCAATCTGCAACCTGAAATCCGCGATCTAAAATCGCCTTTCTCGTCCCCAGGCCTCCACCTCGATAAAGCTGCACCACTTGGCCGAGTCGGCAGCCACAAGGTTGGTGATTCGGAACCAGGAGACACGGCGCTTCTTGAAAGAAAATTCCTGAAATCCAGCAGACGATCCGATCTGGAGGGATACGTGGCTGCCATCGGAAAATTCAACGTCCGCGCTTTTCCAGTAACTGTCGTGCGGAAAATCTGCCCTGACCATCAGGCGGACCTTATCCAACTCGACCGTCCGGCCAAAGTCGAGCTTCCACCAGAGGTCGTTGCGCAGTTGCGGTCCCCACGCTGGTAAGGCCACACGCCGTGATGTCCATTTTGCGTGACTCCGTCAATCGCGTTTCGCGATTCGAAATCAAACGCGTTTAGTGAAGCGCTGTTCGTGGTGGAATGCGGAAAGCTTTCTGGAGGCGCATGCTCGGTTACCCGCACATCGCACGGATTCAGCGCCAGGTTGCGATAGCCTTTAAGCTCCTTCTTCGTTAAGGCGCGAACCGTCACGCGATGAGACTTTCCGGCAAAACTTTCGGGCGCATACGCGCTCCCCGTCTGCTGCTCGTCCGTGCCGTACGGAATCTCGAAGGTCACATTTCCCGCATCGGACGCCAGATAGACCAGACACTCGGGCATGTGCTCGTCCAGTCGCACCGCCATCCGCTGCGGCCCGCTGAAAATGATGCGATCGCCGGGCTGGTACTCGCGTTCCAGGTCTAGCACGGCTGACGGTTCTTTCCCGGACGTCTCTTGGATGTTGGGGCCAGCGATTCGAGCTCCCTGCGCGTCCTGCACCTCAATGTGAAATGGCGCTTTGCCGTTACCCGGAATGTTCGGGTGGCTCTCAGCGAATGCAAGCTGTCCGCACAGAGAGATGGCAAGAACGGCAGTCAATGTTGCCGTTAGGTTCAAGTGGGACCCCGATGTCGACTGGGGGCTGTCCATTGATTTGATTCTAGAAATCATTGGAGTCCTTCGAACGCGCCTTCCACAATTCCGTCCCCTTATCAGTTGCACCAAACCAATAGTGATGCAGCATTGCAATATTAAGCTGTTTCAAAGGCGCAACCTCTTCATCGTTGGAGTATTTGGCCTCGATATACCCCTGTTCCAGCATGTTGGTAATCTCGTCCACTAAGTCACGCAGATGAAAACTAACCCGAACCAACATTCGCGGAAATCGAATGTTTGCATGTTCCTCTTCAGCAGGGATGCGGTTCGCGTAGAGATATAGTTGTTCCACGTCCTCGTAGTCGTCAGCCATCCCGTCGAGAATCGTGAGCTGCAGGTCGGTCAGGTTGGTTTCCGGATTTTCCATACTAAGTACGCCGTACGGGCACGCATTATACGGTCCCCAGTATGAGTGACCCGATGTCTTTGGACGCAAAAGGACACAAATGAAATGAGACACGACCAGCTAGCCAACGGCGGGACTATCCCCGCCCTCAAATTGACTTGCCCTCATCCCCGGCCTAACATTGTCGCCACATGCTGGGCCAGACAATCTCTCATTACCGCATCGTCGAGAAGCTGGGCGGCGGCGGAATGGGCGTGGTTTACGAGGCGGAAGACCAGCGTCTTGGCCGCCGCGTGGCCCTGAAGTTTCTTCCTGAAGACCTGGCACAGGACCCCCAGGCGCGCGAGCGTTTTCAGCGCGAAGCGCGTGCTGCATCGGCTCTGAATCATCCCAACATCTGCACCATTTACGACATTGGCGAGTACTCCGACCGGCTGTTCATCGTCATGGAATGCCTGGAAGGCACGACGCTGAAGCAGCGCATCGAGGGCAAGCCCATCTCCCTCGAAAATTTCCTGGATTTCGCGGTGCAGGTCGCGGACGCGCTCGAAGTAGCGCACGCCGCCGGCATTGTCCATCGTGATCTGAAGCCGGCTAACTTATTTCTGACTAAGCGTGGACAAGCCAAGGTGTTGGATTTCGGCCTGGCCAAACTCTCTGCCGGGCAGCTGCCTCCAATTCAAACCGGCGGCGCATCCATGGCGACTATGGCTGTGGACGCTGCCCACCTTACCAGTCCCGGCAGCGCCGTGGGCACTGTGGCTTATATGTCTCCGGAGCAGGCCCGCGGCGAAGAACTGGATGCGCGCACCGATTTGTTCTCATTCGGCGCAGTGCTTTACGAGATGGCCACCGGCCGCCAGCCGTTCACGGGAAACACGTCGGCGATCATCTTCGACGCCATCCTTAATAAGCCGCCGACTGCGCCCGTGCGCATCAATCCTGATCTGCCCGTGCAACTCGAAGCTGTGATCAACAAGTGTCTGGAAAAAGACCGCAGCCTGCGCTACCAGACCGCGTCCGATCTCCGCGCCGACTTGCAACGGTTCAAGCGCGACACACAGTCGTCCAAGATCGCGGCAGTTTCGGCTACGGCGTCTTCATCGGTAGCGCCTGCATCGTCCTCGGCAAACCAGTCGGCATCCCAGTCGAGCCGCTGGCCCCTGCTCGCGGGGATGGCCGCTGCAGTCGTGATCGCGGCAGTGCTGGCCATCGGTTATTTTGCGGGATGGTTCTCTTCCGCACATCCTTATTCACAAGCGGAACTCAAGCCGCAGCAATTGACCGCCAACTCGATCGAAGATCCGGTCGCCACCACTTCGATCTCGCCCGACGGAAAATACCTTCTTTATGCCGATCTCGAAGGCATGCATCTACGGCTGATCGCCACCGGAGAGACGCAATCGCTTCCCATCCCTGACTCGTTCTGCTTTCGTTGAGCACGCATCGAATGGTCCCAGGATGGGACCAAATTGCTGGTCAGCGGCCCGGTCGCACAGGAAAAGCAAGGCATCTGGGTGATCTCGGTCATCGGGGCCACGTTGAAGAAGTTACGTGACGACGCCTACGACGCGTCGCTCTCGCCCGACGGTTCGCAGATCGTTTTCCGCGATTCGACCACGCGCGACATCTGGCTGATGAATGCCGATGGCGGGCAGGCCAAAGTCCTTATCAAACGCGAAGACGGCTACCATCTGTTCGCGCCCTCCTGGTTTCCCAACGGCAATCGGATCGCCTATGGGAAGTTTCGGATTACGAATGGCGAGACCACGCTTGCGCTCGAAAGTCGCGACTTCAAAGGTGGAGATCCGGTTGTCCTTCTCTCCAATTCTCGACTCACCGATTTCACCTGGGGACAGAACGGACGCCTGATCTACGCGGTCCGCGAGTTGCCGCCGAATCAGTACGATTCCAATCTCTGGGAATTGCGCTACGACTCAGACACCGGCAAGCCGAAGGGAACTCCGCGGCGTCTCACTGACTGGACTGGTTTCTACTTTGGCAATCCGCAATTGACTGCCGATGGAAAACGCTTCGTATTCCTGAACGGCAGATCACAAAGTGACGTCTACATCAGCGAACTGGGCAGCGGCGGCACTGAGCTGAAAACGCCTCAACGTGTGACTCTCGATGACCGTGTTGATTGGCCCGGCGGATGGTCTGCCGACAGCAAGACAATGTTCCTCTACTCCGATCGCAACGGAGATTTCGATATCTACAAGCAGGGCGTAAGCGAGCGCAACGCGGACACGGTCATCACCGGACAGGAAGAAAAGTGGGCGCCGCAGATTAGTCCGGATGGCAAGTGGGTTCTCTACATGCAATGGCCGAAGCCAGTGGAGGGCAAACCCGCTGCAAAGGGAAAGCTGATGCGCATCCCGCTCGCCGGTGGTCCGGCGGAAGCGGTCATGGATGTCACCGGACATCCCGCGATCCTGACCGGTACAGATCCGACGAATTCCGTAGGAGGCTATCCCAGCTTCCGCTGCCCGGTGCACGCCGGTACATGTGTGCTCGCGGAATCCGGAGAGAATCAGATCGCGTTCACTGCTTTTGACCCAGTGCAGGGACGAAAAGCCGAACTTACGAAAGTTGCAGTTGATCCCGACACCGCGAGTTGGGATCTTTCTCCCGACGGTACCCGGGTTGCGATTTCGTTGTTCGATTACAAAGCCGGAGACCTCCAGATCGTTCCACTCAACGGGGGAGCGCCGCAGAAGATGTCCGCCATGCCGTGGACCGAGCTAGTCACGACTGCCTGGGCGGCGAATGGCAAAAGCCTTTTTCTGGCCAGCTATTCTTCCCGCGGAACGTCGATTGTGCGCATGCCTCTCAGCGGCGAACCCAAGCTTATGTTCAAGCAACCAAGTTGGGATATTTTCTCGCTCGCGCCGTCTCCCGACGGTCGTTACCTGGCTTTCGGTCCACTCAACTCCAACTCCAACGCCTGGACAATCGCCGCCTTCCCCTCGAAATAAACTGAGAACTGAGAACCGACAACTAACAACTGGGGATAAATCCGGGGGAACGCTACCAGTTAGTAATCGACCCATCCGGACGGAAGTAGGTTTGAGCCCGAGCCGTCACAGGGTCGGTAATTTCAGCAATCTTCGTCAGCTGTTTGAAATCCAGCTCAACTCCAAGCCCTGGCCGCTCGTTGGGATAGAGCTTCCCATTCTTGAAGTCGAGACACACTGGCAAGTGGGGCAAGGTGCGCCCTTCGTAGTTGTATTCCATGAGCACTGGCCCCGGAAAAGTTCCCAGGGTGTTGACCAGCGCCGCAGTCGCGATCGGTCCGGTGAAATGTGGAACGATGCCTACAAAATGCGTCTCGCAGATGGCAGCGATCTTCATCATCTCCGTGATGCCGCCAACGTTCGGCAGTGTGGCGCGTACAAAATCGATATCGTGATCCTCGACAAGTTTGTTGAAGTCCCACCGGTTGCCCCACTCTTCGCCTGCTGCCAGCGGAACGTTGACTTTCTTGCGCATGATCGGCAGGTCTTGCAGGAACGCCTCCGTGCGCACCGGATCTTCGACGAAGAATGGACCCAGCTCTTCGATCAGATTGCAGCCACGAATTGCATCGGAGAGATCGAATCGCTGGTGGAAGTCGATGACCCAGTCGCCATCTTTTCCAACACCTTCCCTCGCCTCCGCACATTCGTCATGCAGATGAGTAAGCCGCTCACTCGTGTTGTAAGTGGTATTGGCAGGTGTATCCACGGCTCCGAAACGGAAGGCACGATACCCCGCAGCGATCGTGGCGTGAGCACGCTCCTTGATGCTCATACCCTCAGTAATGCCGGGAAGGATGCCGGCCGTGTTGTAGCACTCGCAATAATTGCGCACCATGCCGCCCAGCACTTCATGCACCGGCAGGTTTTGTACTTTGCCCTTGATGTCCCACAAGGCAAGATCGAGCGCGCCGATGGCATGCGTCTTTTCGCGTCCCGCCGGATAGAAGAAAGCCCGGTTCATGTCCTGCCAGAGCAATTCGATATGCTGCGGATCGCGCCCAATCAATCTGCCGGCAGATTGGGACAGCATGTCCTTCGATCCGCCTTCGCCGATTCCGGTGATTCCCGCATCGGTTTCGATCGTGACCACAACATCGCTCTGATTGAACAGTGGGTTCGGATTCGGCGGCAGGTAAGCCCGCACCCGCGTGATCTTCATCTTGGGCAGGCTGGCGAAAGCAGGCAACGTGCCGACCGCGCCGAAAATTGCGGCGCCAGCCAACGACTTAATGAAAGTGCGTCGTTTCATGCGGGAAGTCGTTTCAAGCCAGAACAGCGGCAGTGTACACCACCCAACTAAAGTCAGCCGTCCCGTAGGGCGGCTGAAAGGATGCACGAACGTCGCAGGCTCAAACGCATGTTGTAACATCCCATCCAAACTTATTTTCTGAATTACTACGGAGAGACTCCTTCATGAATCGCGACCTCGATCCCGCCAAGACTCGCCGATCTTTCCTGCGCATGCTGGCCGCGAGTCCGCTTTTGGCCGCTCCTCATCTCTTTGCCGGTTCTCTCAAACCTCTTCTGGCCTCGCCCGAGATAACCCAGTCAGCATTCATGGGATGGCTCGATGCCTTCCAGCAAAGCGAAGACGTCATCACCTCTCCTGACCAGGCCTTCAACGTCATGGATTTCGAACCCGCCGCCCGCAAGGCGCTGCCTCCGGCTCATTGGGGTTATCTCTCCACTGGCGTGGACGACGACGCCACGGTGCGGGCTAATCACGAAGCCTATTCGCGGATAGAGATTCGTCCACGTCGTCTGGTTAATACCTCGAAGCTGGATATGTCGGTCCGTCTTCTTGGCACCACCTGGAGCAGTCCTATTGTGATTTGCCCGGTCAGCGGCCTGAAGGCGTTCAATCCTGAAGGAGACATCGCCGTGGCTCGTGCTGCCCGCACCCTGGACCATCTGCAGATGATGTCGACTGTCGCTACCTCTTCTATAGAGGATGTGATGGCCGCCCGGGGCGCGCCGGTGTGGCAGCAGTTGTATCCCACCAACGTCTGGGAAGTCGGACGCGCCATTGTGAAGCGTGCCGAAGCCGCCGGCTCTCCCGCTATCGTCTTTACTGTCGATCTGCAGGAGGGCTCCAATCGGGAGACCCAGTTTCGCGGCCAGCGTATCGACAAGCGCGAGTGTCCCGCCTGCCACCAGAGCACCTATACCGGCTCTGCCCACGGCAGGCAGGGCGGCGCGTCGGGGGCCTTCGCGGGATACGTGGCGCACAAGCCGATGTTCGATGGCCTCGACGTCTCGAAGCTTACCAGCGTGTGGCCCAATCCCATGGATTGGGATCTCCTGAAACGGCTTCGCGACACAGTCACGGTCAAGTTGCTGGTCAAAGGGATTGTCAACGGAGAGGACGCGAAGATCGCGCTTGAACACGGCGTCGATGGTCTGATCGTCTCGAACCACGGCGGACGCGCGGAAGAAACTTTGCGGTCCACAATCGAATGCCTGCCCGATGTAGTCCAGGCGGTCAACGGAAAGGTTCCAGTGATCGTCGATGGCGGCGTCCGCCGCGGCACTGACATCTTCAAGGCCCTCGCGCTAGGTGCGACCGCAGTCGGTATCGGCAGACCAAGCGCCTGGGGACTGGCTGCCTTCGGTCAACCCGGCGTCGAGGCAGTCCTTACCATGCTGCGTCGCGAGGTGAAGACCATCATGCAGCAGGCGGGTACAGTGTCGGTCGACAAGATCACGCGCAGCTACATCGCGCCGCGGCCGGTGTAAGCGCAGCCGACTAGGCCCTGCGGAAGAGCCGCGATGCGGCACAAGAAACCCTGCCGAAGAAAAGCCTCGAGGCGGCGCAAGAATAAAGCCCCGGGCGTAAGCCCGGTGGTGCTATTTGAGAAAATGAAGCAGGCCCCGAAGGGGCGAAAGAGGTTTTGGGGAACTACTTCTCGGTGGCGGCCGAACACTTGAACGCATAAAACTGCTGTTGAATCACGGCCTGCGCCCGTGACTGCTGCCCCGCCGGCTGGTGCTCCGCCTGAAATTGCACTTTGCAGCTCTCGCAGATTCCAATGACTGGAACGTTCTTGACGCGTTTGATAATGCGAAGATTGCGCTTGGGCATAAACCAGTCTTTCACAGATCGCACAAAGTGTGGGGCGACCACTCTGCACGAATCCGCCGGTAGAGGGTCAGTTTCGCGGGGCCCGCAAAAACCATAAACCACCAAGGACACGAAGTGTCACGAAGGCTTTAGTTCTGGCTTTCTTCGTGAACCTTCGTGTCCTTGGTGGTTCATGCTTTTTTCAAGTTTACCCCACACGAATCCGCCCTGCCCCTTGCACGCAAAATGCCGTTATGGTAACTTTTAGAATTGTCCCGGACATCAGGAAGGGATCAGAGGGTGTCTTGTCCCCAAAAAGGGACTGGCACGATCCAAGACCTGCTGGCGTAGCTCAGTTGGTAGAGCATCTGATTTGTAATCAGAGGGTCAGGGGTTCAAATCCCTTCGCCAGCTCCAGGATTGGTTCCGGAAGGCAGGATACGCTAGGGCAGGATACGCGGCGGCGGCGGCTTGACAGATTTTTCCAACGGCACTCCATAAGGGAATTTTCCAAATGTGGTGTTTGCGTGCGATAGCATTTTCGCGCGCTTTTCTGTTCGTCACTTTCCGGGTTTCGAATCCCCGGGTTTCGAATGGATGAGTCCGTCTGCAACGATCTTCTGTAGCGGTGAATGTCTGCGAGGAATGCCGGATGAGCAGGTAAGGCCGAACTGTTCTGCAGTTCTGCACAGGTGGGTGAGTGGTTAAAGCCAGCAGACTGTAAATCTGCCCCTCCTCGGAGGTACGAAGGTTCGAATCCTTCCCTGTGCACCAGAGA
>Ga0163162_10001639_pt1 | contig 20979 bp, 21 predicted proteins | sample S55metaG_FD_115310 | JGI IMG/M metagenome (GOLD analysis project Ga0163162, IMG submission 115310) | Switchgrass rhizosphere microbial communities from Kellogg Biological Station, Michigan, USA - S5-5 metaG | ecosystem: Host-associated > Plants > Roots > Rhizosphere > Soil | place: USA...
GGACCACGAGCGCCTCTGGCTGAACCTCGCGGGCTACTGCGTGCGTCCGGGGTTCGGCTATCCGCTCGACGAGTGGCGCGTCGAGCAGCTCTGGTCGCTCTACGAGCAGGGCATCCAGTACGTCAACGAGAACCAGGTCTGGTCCGAATGGTGGACGCTGTGGCGGCGCGCGGCGGGCGGGCTCGCCGAAAGCGCGCAGTTGCGCCTGATCGACGACATCGCCTTCTATCTCCAGCCGCCCGGCACGTCGCGCTACAGGAAGCCGCCCACTGCGGCGAAGTCCGGCTACGACGACATGGTCCGGCTCGCGGCATCGCTCGAACGCGTGCCCGTGGAGCGCAAGATCGAGGTCGGGCAATGGCTGCTGACGCGGCTCGCCAAGCCGTCCGAAAACCTTCAGAGCTGGTGGGCCGTCGGGCGCATCGGCGCGCGTGCGCCGTTCTACGGCAGCGCGCACGGCGTCGTGCCCGCAGAGGTCGCCGCGCGCTGGCTCGGGACCATCCTCGCGCTCGACTGGAAGAAGGTCGAGCCGGCCGCGTTCGCCGCCGTGCAGATCGCGCGCATGACGGGCGACCGGTCGCGCGACCTGCCATTCGAGATCCGCGCCGACGTCGTGCGCCGGCTCGAGGCCGCGAACGCGTCGCGCACGTGGATCGACATGGTCCGCGAGACCGTCGAACTCGATCAGGCGGACGAAGGACGCGTGTTCGGCGAGTCGCTGCCGGCGGGGCTCAAGCTGATCGGCTGAGGCTCGCGCACAGGTTGCGGATGAGCGCGGCGGGCCACCGCGGCGTCGAAATGCTTCGCTGTCAGAAGCGAGTGCCGAAGGGAATGCGGTCAAGCTGTCGCGCCGATACATCATCGGGAGAGCAGACTTCTTGATTCCCGGCAGGACGACGCCTATTTTTAACATGTGTCAATTCGACACATGAAGGAGGTCAACATGCCATCACCGAGAAAGGCCCCGCCGAGCAATCCGGCCGAAACGGAAATGTCGAGCCGCAAGAAAAGCGCGGCCGGCACGAAGCAATCGACTGCGAAAGCAGCAGGCGCCAAGGAAATGCAGGTCGCCAAACGCACGACCAAGGCCAAGCCCAAAGCATGAACGGCCAGCGCCCTCGTCGACTATGCCGGGGGCCTCGCCGTCTGCGGGCTGCCGCTCCTGCGCGCCCGGCCAGCCGGAACCGGCGGCCGAAGCGCCGTCGATGAGCCGACCGGACTCCTGCCCTTTTCCCCACGCCTTTCCCGAACCAGACGCCTCTGCCGAAGCACCACGGCCGGCAGCCGGTGCCGCGATCCCGTCCCCGATGCCGTCCCGATTCGCGTCGCATGCTCCCGAATTCTGGCAATTGACGCCCGTATCCCGCTTTTTCACGCCGTATCCCAAAAACTCGTTTTGTCGTACGAGCGCTCTCGCCTAAAGTAGTTAACCTCTCCTTCCTGCACAAGCGAGCATCTCATGGGTGTCCCGGACCGAATCGCCAGCATCGACAAGCCCGGGATCTTCTCTGCCACGGCGCGGGAAGCGGGCGCGAGCCTGGTGAGAAACCTGTCGATACCGGCGCCCTTCCCGGACCCGGTGCTCGAAGCGCAGTTTCTGGAGGATCACAGCCGCCGCTTCTGCGCGTTCCGCCGCGCGTCCGCGCTGCTCGCGCTCACCATCTGGACGTGCTTCCTGTGGTGGGATTTCAGCTTCGCGCGCCACAACAAGACGCTGAACATCGCGCTCTCCGACATCCTGACGCTCCGGTTTCTCGGCATCGCGCTCCTGATCGGCGTGGGGGTCCTCGTGCTCAGGCCGTCGTTTCGCACGCACGCGACCGCGCACCGCGTCATTCTCACGGGCATTTACGGACTGCTTTTCCTGCTGATGCTGATGGTGTCGATTACGCCGAGCCCGTATAACTACACGCAATATTTCATCGGACTTTATCTCGCGCTTTTTTTCCAGTTCAGCTTCTTCTATTTGAAATCGAGAGCCGCATTGACCGTCGGCGTCGTGACGTTCGTCACGGTCATTCTGCTTCAGATCACAATAAGGATTCTGAATCCCGAGGATTTTTTCGCGGGTTTGTTTTACATGTTCAATGTGATCATTATCGGTCACGGCGTATGCGTGCACGCGGAAAGAGTTTCGCGCGAACGTTATTCGGCGGAGCGGGCGCTTGCTTCGCTCAATGACGAATTACTCACGGCGAATGTCGAACTGGAACGCAAGAACCGGCAATTGCAGGTATCGAAAAAGGATCAGGAAACCAAGACGAACGCGCTGCTTGCATTGAAGGAACAGCAGATGCTCGCCGCGGAAACCGCGAGCAAGGAGAAATCGAACTTCCTCGCCGCCGCCACCCACGACCTGCGCCAGCCGATGCACGCGCTCAACCTGTTCCTGCAGGCGGCCGCGGAGGCGATCCGCAACGGCGATTTCGCCGAGGCCGAGCGGCTGATCGACGAATGCGGGCGCTCGTCCGTGATTCTCGCGCGACTGCTGAATGCGGTCCTCGATTTGTCGCGGCTCGAATCAGGCCGCGTCATTCCGCGCTATCACGTATTCGACCTGAAAATGATTATCGAGGAAGCGGCCGAGCAGCTTCGTCCTTTTGCCGCGAGCCGCGGCGTCGATTTGCGGTTGCGATTGCCGAAGGAATGTCTCGTATGCGTTCGCAGCGACGCGCACTGGCTCGGACGCGCCGTCGCGAATCTGGTTTCGAATGCGATCAAATACGCCAATACCGGCAAAACGATGAAACCGACGGTTATCGTCGGCGTGGTGCGCTCGGCCACCCGCGCGCGAATCGACGTGGTCGATAATGGCATTGGAATATCCGCCGATTATTGGGAAGCGATATTCCAGCCGTTTTTCCAGGTCGGCAATCCGGAACAGGATCGCGACAAGGGGCTCGGCCTCGGCCTGTCGATCGTGAACGCGGTGATTTCGATGCTGGACGAGCACCGGCTCGAACTGAAGTCGGCCGAAGGGCTGGGCTCGCGCTTCTCCGTCGAAATGCCGCTGTGCGGCGCGTCGCCCGACAAGCCGTCGCCGCGCGCGCAGCCCAAGGCGGACGCATCCGAGGCGGCGCGGCTCGACGGCCTCTATGTGCTGCTCGTGGAGGACGACGGCCTCGTGCGCGCCTCCACCGAAGCGCTGCTCGCGCAGTGGGGCGTGCTGTTCGATTCGGCGGCGACCTTCCACGAGTACGAGGAGATTCTCGGCTCGGTGGAGCGCTTCCCGGACCTCATCATCACCGACTATCGCCTGCGCGACTTCAAGACGGCGCGGGAAGTGGCGATGCTCGGGGCGTCGCGGCTCGGCAAGCCGTGCCCGTGTCTCGTCGTGACAGGCGAGCCGTCGGCGACGATCGTCCCGCTCTCCTGCGATCACGACGTGCTGAGCAAGCCCGTGAGCCCGGCCGACCTGCGCCGGGAGATCCTCTCGCTCGTATCGGGGAAATGCCCGGACGAGGCGCTTCAGCAAGGCTGAGGCGAAGGCCCGGACGACGGCATCACGACGCCGACGAAGTATTGCCCATCGGCATTTCGATCCCGCGGCGCGCCATCTCGACGATCAGGAACGTGCGCCGCGTGACATGGAACCGCGCGAGCAGGTCGCTGGAGTATTCCTTCGCGGTGTTCTCGCTGATGTTCATCTTGCGCGCGATCGCCTTGTTCGACAGGCCCTGCAGCAGGTAGCGCAGGGTTTCGGTCAGACGCGGCGGCAGATCGAGCGATTCGACGGTGACGCTGTTGTGATTCGACACGGGCCTCGGGCTGTGCCCGCCCTTGCCGAGTACCGTGTTCGGCAGGTAGACGCGCCCGCTCAGGATGGTGCGCAACGCCTCGCGAAAGACGCTCGCGCCCTGCTCGCTGCCCTTCGAGATGAAGCCGCAGGCGCCGTTCTTGATGCATTCGAGCACGGTGTCGCGGTCGTCCTGCGCCGAGAGCATGATCGTCTGCACCTCGCGCTCCTCCTCGCGGATCCAGTTGAGCAGGTCCATGCCGGTCGCGTTTCCCCGCAGGTGATAGTCGAGGAACATCAGGTCGTAGGAGCCGGCGGCCAGCTTCGCCTTGGCCTGATCGAAGCCGTCCGCCTCGTCGATCTCGAGTAGCGGCTCATTGGCGAGAATCAGGCTTTTCATCGCGCTGCGCGTGAGCCCTTCGTCCTCTACCAGCAATACTGTTTTGAAGTATCCGTTTTCCATTGCAGTCCCCGAGGTCACGAACCGATGGTACGCCGCCTTCGGCCTCTCGCCACCCTCCTTTCGCAGGGGTACATTCGCAGCCCCTCCGAAAAATCGCGCCCACCCTCCTCGCGCCGGGTTTCGAATTAAGCACGGCCGGTCGAAACTGCATCCATCCGATCCACTGCATTGCGGAGGAAGACATGGGCGGCCGCTCTACCATCGACGACGAAAGGCAGTTCGCACTCTGGAGCATCAAGCGGGCGCGGACTCAGGATTCGTCGCGGCGCGTGCTGATTGCGCACAAGGACAAGTCGGTGGGCGAGTCGCTTGCCGTCATGCTGCGGCTGAAGGGCCTGCAGGTCATCCTTTCGCAGGACCTGAAAGCAGTGCGGTCGCTCGTACAGAACTGGAAGCCGCAGGCGCTCATTCTGGATACGAGCCTCGACAGCGAGTCCGGCTATGTCTTCATCCGCACGCTGCGCATGGACGCGGACATCACCGGGCGCCTGCTCGTGGCAATGAGCGACGTGTGGCCCGCCGATCCGATCGAGACGCTCAAGGACGCCGGATTCGACGCGCACTGCCGCAGGCCGTGCTCGACATGGCGCATCGTCGATCTGGTCGACGCGTATTTTTCCGCTCCGGCGGTCAGCAAGACAGGTGCCGTATGAACAAGGAAACGTGCCTCGTCGTGAGGGGAATCACGCCGGCGAGCGCCTCGCGCGCCGCCTCGGGCCGCGCCGCGCCCGTCCGGGCGTCGGTGGAGGCGAAGCCTACCAGGCGCCGTCGCCGCCGCGCGGGCGGGCGCCGGTTTCCAGCACGAGCGACGCCTCTATTTCACTACCTGGCGCGATGACGGCCACGCCGGTGTCAGGCAACCCCTTCGCATGCAGGTTGAAGCCGTCGCTCACGTGCGACACCGGCTCGACGCACAAGTAGCCGGCGCCCGCCGGGCAATGCACGACGACGTGCGAGAGCCGCGCGGACGCCTCGAGCCGCAGCGTGCGGCCGTCGGCATAGCGCAGCGTCGCGCGGCCGTCCCAGCCGCCGAGATAACGCGTATAGCCCGCCGGATCGCGCACGTGCAGACGCGCCGGCGCCTGCCCTGACGGCTCGATCGCGATTTCCCCTTCGTGGCGCCAGTCGACGGCGGCGTCGAGTTCCGCCTCCGTCGCCCCGAAATACGGATGGAATCCGAAGCCCGCCGGCATCGGCTGCGCCGAGCGGTTCGCGACGCGCATCGAAAGGCGCGCGCCTTCGCCGCTCACCGAGATCGTCTGGGTGGCATCGAACGCCCACGGCCAGCCGTGCCGCCCCGCCGCGTGCGCATAGTGCAGCACGATGCGCTCCGCGCCCTGCTCCTCGACCGACCACGCCGCATACTGGCCGAACCCGTGCAGCGCGTGCTGCGCGCCGGGAAACGTCGAAAGTTCGACCCGCGCGCCGTCCGGCCCCGGGAACCGCGCGTCGCGCACGCGGTTGGAAAACGGCACGAGCGGATAGCAGCCGCCCTTGGGCCAGGCGTCCGAGAGCCAGCGCGAGACCGTCACGGGCGCAAGCCAGTCATCGATGCCGTCCTCGCGCATCGTCGCGAAACGCGTGATGCGGCCGCCCGCCGCCGGCGCGACCTCGATGAACTGCGGCCCGCTGCCGATGCGCAGCACGGGCGCCGCGCCCAGATCGACGGTTTCACGCTCCATCCGCGACTCCCCTTTGTCCGCGCGTCATTGCTTCTGCTCCTTGACCCGCGACACAAGCTGCGTCGGACTCACGAACTGCAGCGCGATCAGCACCCACACGAGCGTGATCGCCATGTAGATCATCGCCATCGCATCGATGGACTGCGGCGCCCGCACTCCGGTGGAAAACACCGCGTAGTACAGCGCGACGACGAGCGTCTGCGTGCTCGGCCCCGCCGTGAAGAACGTCAGTTCGAACATGCCGATGGTGCGCACCAGCACCAGCAGCCCCGCCGCGAGCATGCCGGGCACGAGCAGCGGCAGCAGCACGTAGCGGAAGTAGCGCGGCGTGTTGGCGCCGAAGATACGCGCGGCGGATTCGAGGTTCGGATCGATCTGCTCGATGAACGGCGTCATCACAAGAATGACGAACGGCAGCGCGGGTACGAGGTTCGCGAGGATCACGCCCGTCAGCGTGCCGGCGAGATGCACCTTGTACATCACGGTCGCCATCGGAATGCCGTAGGTGACGGGCGGCACCATCAGCGGCAGCAGGAAGACGAGCATCGCGAGCCGCTTGCCGGGAAATTGCACGCGGGCGAGCGCATAGGCCGCCGGCACGCCGAGCGCGATCGACAGGATCACCACGGCACCGACCACCTGGATCGTCACCCACAGCACGCTCGTCAGCTGGAAGTCGCTCCACGCCTGGCCATACCAGTGCAGCGTGAAGCCCTGCGGCAGCGGCGTGCCGAACCAGCGCGTCGCGATCGAATTCACCGCGACGGTTGCGATCAGCAGCATCACGTTGAGCAGGAAGAAGGCCATCGTCGCCCACACGAGCACCTTCCACAGCCTGTCGGGCAGGCTCGTCCGCTGCTTCATGCTCCTGCCCGGCTTGGCGCCGTCGTTGAAGGCCGCCTGCGGCGAGCGCAATGCCTGCGCGGCGCGGTTCTCGGATGCCATCAGCCTTTCCCTCCGGTGACCGGGCCGGTGTAGAAGAAGCGGCGCGCGCCGAGCATCCCGCCGACCACCAGCAACTGCACGAACCCCATCAGGATCGCGATGGTGGACGCAAGCGAATAGTCGTAGCTTTCGAAGGCAGCCTCGGCGGCGGCGATGGAAATGACCCGCGTGGGCCCGGCCGGCGCGCCGAGCAGCACCGCCGACGGAAACACCGAGAACGCCTGCACGAACGACAGGCACGCGGTCATCGTGAGCCCCGGCATCAGAAGCGGCAGATAGATGCGCCGGAACTGCTGCCACGGATTGGCGCCGAGCGTGGCCGCGGCGCGCGCGAGGGTCGGATCGATGCCGGTCACGTACGAGAGCGTGAGCAGGAACGCGAACGGGAAGCCCGACACCACGAGCGAGATCAGCACGCCCCAGTAGTTGTGCGTGAGGCGCACTTCGTCGGTGTACAGGTGCAGGCCCTGCAATGCCTGCGGAAACCAGCCGTTCGGGCCGAAGTAGGTCAGCATGCCATCGGCGATCAGCACCGTGCCGAGCGTGACCGGAATCACGAGCAGCGTCGTCGCGAGCTTCTGGTAGGGCGAACTGCGGCGCAGCGCGAACGCCACCGGCACCGACACGCCCACGTTGATGAGCGTCGCGGGCACGGCGAGCTTCATCGTGACGATGATCGTCGGCCACATCGACGTGTCGGTGAAGAACGTCACGTAGTTGGCGAGCGCGCCGCCGCCGTTCATCGGATTGAACGACAGCGCGAGCCCGTACGCGAACGGATAGATGAAGAGCGCGAGGATGAAGATCAGCGCGGGCGCGACGAGCCAGCCCTTCGGGTCGCGCCGCGCCGGCAGCGCGGGCGTGCTCATTGCGCTTCCCCGTCGTAGACGAGCGTGCGCGCCGGCGCGACGCGCAGCGTCACGTGCTCGCCCTCGGCGCACTCGCCCGCGATGCGCGCCCAGAGCTTGCCGAACGCCGTGCTCACGCGGATCAGCGAATCGCGCCCGCCGTATTCGACCGTATCGACGTGCGCGTCGAATGCGTTGTCCGCGCCGGGCGCGGCGCGCTCCATGTCCTCGGGGCGCAGCGCGACGCTCACGTTCTTGCTGTTGAAGCCCTCCATCGGCGTGCCGAGAAGCCGCACGCCATGCGCCGAGACGGCCACCGCCTCGCCCTGCGTGCCTTCCAGCATGAAGTTCACGACATTGCGAAACCCCATGAAGCGCGCGACATGCAGGTTCTTCGGCCGCGCGTAGACTTCCTTCGGCGACGCCACCTGTTGCACGACACCCTCCTTCATCACGACGATGCGGTCGGCCATCGAAAGCGCCTCGTCCTGGTCGTGCGTCACGTAGATCGTCGCGCGCTCCAGCTTGCCGTGGATGCGCCGGATTTCCGCGCGCATCTCGATGCGCAGCTTGGTGTCGAGGTTCGACAGCGGCTCGTCCATCAGCACGAGCGGCGGCTCGATCACGATCGCGCGCGCGATCGCCACGCGCTGCTGCTGGCCGCCGGAAAGCTGGCCGGGCAGCTTCGCGTCGTGGCCGATGAGCTGCACGAGCTGCAGTGCCTCTTTCGCGCGGCGCGTGGCCTCGGCTTTGGGCACGCCGCGCATCTTCAGGCCGAAGCCGACGTTCTCCAGCACCGACATGTGCGGAAAGAGCGCGTAGTTCTGGAACACCATGCCGAAGCCGCGCTTTTCGGGCGGCAGCACGTCGATGCGTTCGTCGTCGAGCCAGATGCCGCCGCCCGTGAGCGGCTGCAGGCCCGCGATGCAATTGAGCGCCGTCGACTTTCCGCATCCCGACGGGCCGAGCAGCGCGATGAACTCGCCGCGCCGGATGTTCAGGTCGAGGCCCTGAAGCGCGGCGAGCTGCTGCCCCTCGGCGTTCGTGAAACTGCGCGAGACCGCATCGAGGCGCAACTGTTCGAAAGAATGCTTCATGACCGCTCCCTGATGGCGCGGCGGCGCCCGCGTTTCGCGACAGCGCCGCCGTGCGTGTTCATGCACGAACCCGAGAACCGCTTACTTCGTCTTCTGTGCGCCGATCTCGCGGTCCCACTTCTGGAACGCGGCGACCATCGCGGCGGCGTTGAGCGGCACCACGTGCGGACGATCCGCAAGCAGCTTCGCGTACTCCGGCCGGCCGAACTTCTTGATCACCTCCTGGCTCTTCTCCGGAGCGGACGAGAGCGGCACGTCCTTCACCGCCGGACCCGGATAGAAGTAGCCGTCGTCGTAGGTGAGCGCCTGCTGCGCCGGCTCGAGCATGAAGTTCATCAGCTTGTAGAGCACCTCGAGCTTTTCCTTCGGCACGCCCTTCGGAATCACCATGTAGTGCGCGTCGTTCACCCAGGTCATGTTCTCGAACGCCTGCACCCGGAATTCCGCCGGCACGATGCCGAGGGCGCGCGGGTTGATGTCCCAGCCGGTCACGGTGACGGTCATGTCACGCGTGCCTTCGCCGAGCTCCTTCATCACCGCCGACGTGCCGCCCGGGTAGTAAGGAATGCACTCGTTCAGTTCCTTGAGGAACGCCCAGGTCTTGTCCCAGCCGTTGACGGGGTCCATCGGGTCCTTGTCGCCGAGGATGTACGGCAGGCCCATGAGGAACGTGCGGCCCGGGCCGGAATTGGCCGGGCGCGCGTAGATCAGCTTGTTCGGATGCGACTTGCACCACGCGAGCAGTTGCGCGGGCGTCTTCGGAATCTCCGTGACGCGCTCCGGGTTGTATTCGAGGAGCGGCCCGGCGGGCATGTACGTCACGGCGAGCCCGTAGCCCTGCGCGAGGTCCTGCATCTTGCGCGGACCCGGCGCGTACTTGTCGAGCACGCCCGGGAAGGCCGCCGAATTGTCCGGCAGGAGCTTGACCCACAGGCCCTGCTGGATGCCGGCCGCGAGCGCGTCGGTGCCGGTCAGCACGAGGTCGATGTCGGAACGGCCCGCGGCCTGCATCGCCTTGATCTTGCCGGGCAGCTGCGGCGCGGGCGCATTGGTGAACGTGATATTGGAGACGAGCGCGGGGTTCTTCGCCTTGAACGCCTCGAAGCCCTTTTGCGTGAGCTGCAGATTGCCTGCGACGTCCACGATATTGATCGACACCGGATCGGCTGCCTGCGCCGCCGTCGCGAACATCGCACCCGCCGCGACGCACAACGTCGCCAACCTGACTGACAACTGTGCACACCAGGTCATTTCGTCTCCTCACTTCTCGATTTTGAAGGGCGCCGGTCGGTTTTTTCTGTGCCGGCGTTCTTGCTTCTGGATCAGGGAAAATAGCGAACGCCGTAAGCTAATGTCAAGCAAATTTGCCGGACACGAGGGGCCGCCGTGGTCCGTGCGTTCGGGGTCTCGCGCATACGCACCGGGCGTTGCACGCATTTTCTCCGGACAAACCCGAACGGGGGCTTGCAGAACTTGTTTAACTGCTTTTTTACGCGGGTTTAGCGTCGCGCCGGACGCCGCGGCTAGTTCAGCGAGCGGTCGAGCGCGATGAGATCCTGAACGGCGGCTGCGATCGGCGCGTGATATTCGTGCGGCGTCGCGCTGAGGAGCGGCAGGATCGGCCCCATATCGGCGATGGCGGACAGCGTCACCGCGTCGTGCAGCACGCGGATCAGCGAGACTTCTTCGCGCAGGGTTTCGAGCGGGAGAAACGCGGCGCGCAGTCGCTCCGCCTCGTCGGTTTTGCCCGCCTTCGCGGCACCGAGCAGCGCCGTGACGGCGCGCGGCGCGATGCAGCCGGAGCCCGTGGTCCACGCAGCCATGCCGAACTCGCGCAGGTGCAGGAGCGCGGGCCGCTCGCCCATGCCCGAGATCACCTTCGACGGCTTCACGCTCTGCAGGAGGCGCCGCAGATAGGGATCGTCGGCGGGATTCGCGCGCTGAATCGCGTACTTCACGGCGACGAGCGTGCCGTTGTCGACGAGCCGCGCGAGCGTATCCACGTCGACGTAGTCTTCGCTCTTGATATACAGCGTGAACGGCATGCCCGCGATATCCGCGAGGCGCGCGAGGCCCGTCTCGACGCCTTGCGGCGTCGTGAAGCCCGCGAGCGGCAGCACCATCGCCGTCCGGTAGGAGGTCTGCGCCAGGATGCGCGCCTGATCGAGCATCTTGCCGTAGTCCGCGCCGATCGCGGGAATCACGCGCGTGTGCGGCCCTGCGCTCCCGGCGAGCATGTCGAGCAGATCGCGATACTCGCTGACCGCCACGTGATAGAAGTTCGCGTTGCCGCCATAGAGCAGTGTACGCACGCCGCCCGCCTCGATGTGGGCGATCAGCCGGCCGTTCTGCGCGGCGTCGGGCGAATGGTCTGCGCGGCGCGCGAGCGGCGGCACGGCCATCACGGTCCGGGCGAACTCGCTTTCGACGATCGGGGAGACGTTCATGGCACCTCGCGCGCGGCTCATCAACTGGATTGCCGCAAAAAGTAGCATTCCAGATTCAATGTTGTCAAACAACTTTGCGCGAGGGTGTCCGCGGACGCGAGCGGCGCGTTACGACCCGAACATGCGGTCGAGCGCGTTTTCGAGGTGGGCCCGCATCGCGCGTCCGGCGCGGGCCGGATCGCGGGCCCGGATCGCTTCGAGCACTTCGAGGTGTTCGGCCTGCACGAGGCGCTGCCGCTCGATGGTCTTCACGAGCGACAGGTTGCGCGACAGGTTCATGCTGAACACGACCTGCTCCTCGATAAACGACAGGACCGTGATGAAGAACTGGTTCTTCGACGCGCGCGCGATCGCCAGATGGAACGCGAAATCGTCCTTCGCGCCGATGCCCTGCGTTTCCACCACTCGTTCGAGTTCGTCAAAGGCCTGCTGGATCGCGAGAATGTCGTTGTCGTCCGCCTTCAGCGCGGCGAGTTCCGCGGCGCCCGCTTCGGTCACGACGCGAAATTCGTAGCAGCGGCGGATGTCTGACAGCGTTTCGAGCGGCGCGAAGCGGCGCACGTCCGGGTCCGGACGGCGGCCCACCGTCGTGCCGGAACCGCGCCGCGTGACGATGATGCCGTCGGCGCGCAGGCGCGCGAGCGCTTCGCGCACGGTCGGGCGCGACGTCGCGAAGCGTTCGGCGAGCGCATGCTCGGTCAGGAGCCGGTCGCCTTCCTTGAACTCGCCTTCCATGATGCTGTTCAGGATGTCGCTGTAGATCCGGTCGGCCAAACCCGACGATTTCCGCTCGTTCATGTCCGGGCAAACGGCTTGTCAGAGTAAAGCCCGATTGTAAGGCAGATTTCGCGAAGATTGGACCGGAAGCCGGACGGGATGGCCGGAAAGCCTGCCCGGGATCGCGTACAACGATGGCTCGATCCCGCGAAAGGCGCGCGGCGCACGCAGGCAATGAAAAAACGCGCCGGGGATCGCTCCCCGGCGCGCCGTCTGGCCGCGCCGATTGCCGAAGCAAGGCGTTGCGCTACATCGAAAGGAGCTTGCGCGCCTCTACCGCGCTCGCCACCGGGCGACCGTACTCCGCGCACAGCGACGCGACGCGCGCAACGAGCTGCGCGTTGCTCTTCGCGAGCGTGTCCTTGTCCCAGCGCACGTTGTCCTCGAGACCCGTGCGGCAGTGTCCGCCGAGTTCGAGGGTCCAGTGATTGACCTCCAGCTGATGGCGGCCGATGCCCGCGGCGGTCCACGTCGCGTCGGGCAATACCGATTTCAACTGCGCGACTTCGAACTCCAGAATCTCGCGGCGCGCGGGCAGCGCGTTCTTCACGCCCATCACGAACTGCACGTGAACGGGCGATCGCAAAAGGCCCTGATTGACGAGATCGACCGTGCTGTACAGCATGGCCAGATCGAATATCTCGATCTCCGGCTTGACGTCGTGATCGAGCATCATCTTCGCGAGCGAGCGCACGAAGTCGGGCGGGTTCTCATAGACGGTCGTCGGAAAGTTGACCGAGCCCGTGGCAAGCGAGGCCATGTCGGGCTTCAGGTCCAGCATCGCGCCGCGCTGCTCGAACGAGCGGCCGCGCCCGCCCGTCGAGAACTGGATGATGATGTCGGGACAGTGCTTGCGGATGCCCTCCTGCAATTGCGCGAAACGGTCCCGGTCCGAGCTCGAATTCTCCTGTTCGTCGCGCACGTGCAAATGGACCAGCGACGCGCCCGCCTCGTAGGCTTCGTGCGTGCTTTCGACCTGCTCGGGGATCGAAATCGGCACCGCCGGGTTGTCCTTCTTTCGCGGCACCGAACCCGTGATGGCAACCGAGATAATGCAGGGATCATTCATGCTCTTCGCTCCTTTGCGGCGCCGGCCCCTTTACGTCGTGAACGTCGGATCCTGCTGCCGTATATTTTGAACTAACCAGTACAAACACGATGTTGCTGCAACAGCCGCCGCCTTGCAAGCGCGGGAAACCCTAACGCCGCTCAGCGGGGAAGCGGGGCCTCGAAGAAAACGAAGAGCCGCAACCGGAACATTCTTCCGATCCTGCCGCGCGGTGCCGCAAGCGCACTGCCGCATCGCGCGTTCCCGGCCGGGGCCATGCTTCACGGCACCGTGGCGACGCCCGCCGCCAGCACCTTGCCGAGCTGTTCGTCCGTCATCGCGGGCATGACGCTGAACGAGAGAAGATCGCCCCACTCGCGCACCCACATCGCGAGCGGTTCGAGCTCGGAGCACTCGCAGACGGCAATGCCGTCTATCGATCCCAGTCCATGCCAGCGCCCGAGCATCCTGACGCCTTCCGGCGGCGCGCCGCCCGTCTTGAGGAAGCGGTCTCTCGCCGCGTGTTCCACTTCGGGAAGAGCGGTCCATCTGACAATGAACAACATGGTGGTCACCTCCATGAACGAACGCCGCACGACCGGCCGGGGATGCCGCAGCGGGCCGGGCCGGGTCAGCGAGTCGATGGCGAAGCCGCGCGTCACGAGTCGCTCAATCAGTATAGGAGTCCGGCGGCGCCCGTTGCGCCCGCCGCAGCGCTGCTGCGATGCGGCTAACGGGAAATCGCAGGCTCAGTGCATTCCCGCGACGGACACGGCGAGCACCGGCTGCGCATAGGTCACCACAGGCGACGGCACGACCGCGTAGCTCACGGGCGCCTGTACGACAACGGTCGTCACCGGCCTGGGCGGAGGAGGCGGCGCAAGCACCGGCACGGGAACGACGACGACCGGCCGCGTGACCGGCACGACGTAGGTGGGCGGCACGTAGTAGTAGGCGGGCCGCGGCGGCGGCGCATAGACGACCGCGGGCGCCACATAGGCGACACGCACGAACGTGGCCGCGGACACGCCTTCGGAACAGGCAAGCGAGCACACCGCTGCCGCTGAAACACTGATCAGACGAAAATTCATTTGAGACCTCACGCATCGAAATCCGGCGGGCGCAGGCTTCGTCGGGCAGGCCTGCCGCCGGTTGATCCGCCCCTCGCGGCACGTTGCCCCTGAGAGATGGCGAACCGTTGAAGCGCTCGTGGCGCCGACGTGCAAACGATACGTAACGGCCGCATGAAAAACGAGCCAGGAGTTATTTCATTCGATGTCACGCATGGCTGGCGCATGGCGAGCGCATGCCCGGCTAAACGGATGGTGCGCTTGCTTAATTGCGCGTGTTGCGGTGACATCCCGTGACATGATTGTCAGGCGGCCGGAAATTGCCTTTCTCGCGGCCATCAATAGAATTGCGTCTGTCATCGCGCGGATCACCGCTTTCACGCGGGCGAAGCTTGACCCATGCTTACGTTGGAGAAACGAACGCCATGAAGAAGATGCTGGCTATCCTCGCCGTGTGCATCGCGTCGGCCGGCGCGCAAGACGCGCTCGCGCAGACCGCCACGATGCCGATGGGCGCGTCGCCGCACGTCGAGCATGCGATGCAGCAGTTGCAGACGCGCTTCACGAAGGCGAACACGACGCACGACGGCAAGCTCACGAAGGCGCAGGCCGAGTCGGGCATGCCGATGGTGGCGAAGCATTTCGACGAGATCGACACGCAGCAGAACGGCTACGTCACGCTGCCGCAGATTCAGGAGTTCGTGCGGCAGCGCGAGCCATCGCACTGACCGCGCGCAAAGATCCGGACGATGGTCGGCTGTTGCGCGCACGCGCGGCGAACGCCGGTCCGGCCCCCTCTCGCATCGTGCTTTCCTGGAGCCTTTCAGAATGGACACCCCGCCGAAAATCATCGTGCTCGACGACGAAGCGGAACTGCGCAACATGCTGCAGCGCTTTCTCGGCTTGCACGGCTTCGAGGTCCGTGTCTGCGCCGACAGCAAGCGGCTCGACCGCTATCTCCAGCGCGAGCCGTTCGATCTCCTCGTGCTCGACCTGATGATGGAGCCCGAGGACGGCCTCTCCGTGTGCAGGCGGCTGCGCGCCGAAGGGCAGACGCTGCCGATCCTCATGCTCACCGCGAAGGGCGATCCCGTCGACAAGGTGGTCGGCCTCGAAACCGGCGCCGACGATTACCTTGCCAAGCCGTTCCTGCCGCGCGAACTCGTTGCGCGCGTGCGCGCGCTGCTGCGGCGCCAGAAGATCGCTTCGGGCGACCCGGTGCTGAGCGCGCAGACCATCCGCTTCGGCGACTTCCGGCTCGACCTCGGCAAACAGCGGCTTTGTCGCGGCGGCGAGCCGTTCGAGATCCACTCCGCGCAGATGCAGTTGCTGAGCGCGCTCGGGGCGTCGCCGAACCGGCCGGTGAGCCGCGACAACCTGATCGCGCGCACGCGGGGCCGCGAGCACGACGCGCTCGATCGCAGCATCGACGTGCAGGTGCTGCGGCTGCGGCAGATCATCGAAGAGGATCCGTCGAAGCCGCGCTTCATCAAGACCGTGTGGGGCGTCGGCTACATGCTGCTCGCGGATCTCGACTCATGAGGGGCATCGCGTTTCCGCGGTCGCTCTTTGCGCGCAACATCCTGCTGCTCGTGGTGCTCGTCGCGGTGAGCGAAGTGTGCTCGCTCGCGATCCTGCTGCATTACGTGCAGGCGCCGCGCATCGACCGCGCGGCCGCCACCTTCGCGAACTACGTGAAGACGCTCGACGAACTGCTGGCGAACGCGCCCCCCGATACGCGCGGCGTATTCACCGCCCGGCTCGGCGGACGCACGGATGTGCCGCCGCAGGCCGAGCTGAATCCGCCGCGCTCGTGGCTCAGGTTCTACCGCACGTATCAGCGCGATACGTTCCTCGCGAGCCTGCGCCGCTATCTCCCGGCCGACATGCCGGTGCGCTGGCAGACCGAAGGCGGCCAGCGCCTGTGGATTCGCGCGCATCTGGCGGGCGAGCCGTACTGGATCGCGCTTGCCGTGCCCGAGGCCGCGCACGCGGACGGCATCGAAACCACGGTCCTGCTCTCGCTCGGTCTCGCCGCGCTCGCGACATTCACCGCGTATCTGATCCAGCGCCACATCAACCGGCCGCTGGAGCATCTCGCCGACGCAGCGCGGCACCTGAGCGCGGGCGGCCAGCCGGAGCCGCTGCCCGTCGACGGGCCCACCGAGATCGCGCAGGTGAGCGTCGCGTTCAACCGGATGACGCAGGCCCTGCAGGAAGCAGACGCGACCCGCGCGCTGATGCTCGCCGGCATTTCGCACGACATCCGCACGCCGCTCACCAAGCTGCGCCTCGCAATGGCGATGGCGATTCCTTCAGGTGCCGACAGCGCGTTCGTCGTGTCGGCGGAGAACTATCTCGACCAGATCGACGGCATTCTCCAGCAGTTCATGGACTACGCGGGCAGCGGCGCGCGAGAGGCGCCGGTCGAGGGGGATATCAACGCGCTCGCAGGGAGCCTCGCGGCGGATTTCGCGGGGCTCGGCCACGAGTTCGAACTGTCGCTCGGGGAGATCGCGCCCTTCCCGTTCCGGCCGGTGAGCATGATGCGCATGCTCATGAACCTGATGCAGAACGCGGTGCTGTACGGGGTCGTGGGCCTCTCCGTGCGCACCTGGACCGACGTGCGTGCGAATGCCGTATGCATCGCCGTGGGCGACCGCGGCAAGGGCGTCGCCGCGGAGGACCTGGAAAAGCTCAAGGAGCCCTTCCGGCGCGGCAAATCGAGCGGCGAAAAGGTGAGCGGCACGGGCCTTGGCCTTGCCATCGTCGAGCGGATCGCGCGGCTGCATTCGGGCACGCTCGAACTGCGCGCGCGCGACGGCGGCGGGCTGGAAGCGGTCGTCGTGCTGCCGCTTTCGGCCGCAGACGCCGCGCACGCGAAAGCAGACGCCTGATCGGCGGTCCGGCCGGGCGCGGTCCAATGGAACGCTTGATGCTTGGAAACGACCCCACCCGAGCCGTTTTCCCTGCCTCTCATCGAACCGGAGCGCGCCCATGTCTTCCCAACCGCTGGAATCGTTCGAATTGCCGACGCAGTTTTCGCATGTTCGTCCGCAGGATACGCAGTACGAAGATCAGGGATTGCGCGATTTCTTCCTTTACCGCGATCTCGGCATCGCGGATGCGACGGGCGGCCGCGTGCTCGCGCAACTCGTCAAGGCGCATGCCGCACCACAGCAAGGCACGGGCTGGCACCGCCATGAGGCCGACTTCCACATCGTGATCATGCTGAAGGGCTGGGCGCGCTTCATGTACGGCGACAAGGAAACGCTCGTCGCGACGGGCGACTGCGTGCATCAGGCGCCGGGCATCGTCCATTACCTGTTCGACTACTCCGAGGACATGGAGTATCTGGAGATCGTCGCGCCCGCCGACTTCAAGACGGTCGGCGCCGACGCACCCTGCGAGGTACCGGCGGTCACGCCGTGGGCGAATGAAACCGCATAAGGCGGTGCGTGCGTGCCTGTTGCGCCTCTCGCCCTATTGCGCCGCCGGCGCGGGACGTTCGTCCTGATCGGAAGCATCGTCCGCGGACGTGGCCGGATCGAGCATCTGCTCGGGCGGTATCGCCTGCAACGGGGCGTCCGGTGCGCCCTCTTGCGCCGTCGTGCTCGCGGCGGGCTCCGGCACGGCCTGCGGCGGCGGTATCGACTGAAGCGGCAGGATCGGCTGCGCGCGCGCGTTGACGTTGGTCGGACTCGCCTCGTTGTCGTAGATCAGCGCGCGCACGCGCGGATAGATCTGGCGCTCCCAGCGCTTGCCGTTGAAGACGCCATAGTGCCCGACGCCCGTCTGCACGTGATGCGCCTTCAGATACGGCCGCAGGCGGTCGCATAGGTCCTGCGCGGCGAGCGTCTGGCCGACCGCGCAGATGTCGTCGCGCTCGCCCTCGACGGTCAGGAGCGCCGTGCGCCGGATCGCCGACGGCTCCACCTTGCGCCCCCTCACTTCGAGTTCGTGCAGCGGCAACGCGTGACGCTGGAACACGGTATCGACGGTTTCCAGATAAAACTCCGCGGTCAGGTCCATCGTCGCGAAGTATTCTTCATAGAAGACGCGGATCGCGTCGGCGGTGTCCTGATCGCCCTTCGCGCGCTCGTAGTGCATGTCGGCGAAGGAGTCGATATGGCGCGGCAGGTTCATCGCCAGAAACGCGTTCAGCTGCATGAAGCCGGGATAGACGCGCCGGCCTCCGCCCGCGAATCCGTAGGGCACCGCGCTGATCAGGTTGCGCTCGAACCACGCGAGCGACTTGCTCTTGGCGAGCTCGTTCACGCGCGTCGGGTTGATGCGCGTATCGATCGGGCCGGCCATCAGCGTCATGCTCGCGGGCTGCGCCGGATGCGCGTCCGCGGCCATCAGCGCCACCGCCGAGAGCGCGGCGACCGTCGGCTGGCAGACCGCGAGGAGATGCGAGCCGGGGCCGATCGTCTCGATGAAGTCGATGATGTGATGGACGTATTCGTCGAAGCCGAAGCGGCCGTGTATCAGCGCGACGTCACGCGGGTTGTGCCAGTCGGTAATGTAGACGTCATGGTCGGCGAGCATCGTGCGTACGGTGCCGCGCAGAAGCGTGGCGAAGTGCCCGGACATCGGCGCGATCACGAGCACGCGCGGCTGGCCGGAGAGCGACGCGTCGTCCTTGACGAAGTGCACGAGCGAGCAGAATGGCGTGGAGTCCGCAATGTCCTCGGTGACGCCGACCGTCCTGCCGTCCACTTCGATCGAGTCGATCGCGAACGGGGGCCGCGCGTGCGTGAGGCCGGCGAGCGCGAGCATGTCGCAGTTCGCGCGCAGTGCGCGGGCCTGAGGCGTCTGCGCGATCGCTGGCCACGCGTCGAGCGAGCGGCTGACGAGCGCCGCGCCGTGGCGCAGTGGCAGCATCAGGTCGGACAGCGCCTGGTAGGCGGGATAGGCGAACTGGTTCATCGATTCCGCACGTGAGCGCATTATGGGGAGTTCCAGTCGACGCAATACATATGCCAATCCACCGCATATAAGGATAGTAACCCCGTAGCGTTGGCATAGCACTTGCGCGAGTCCCGTTCGCGCATGTATTTCGCCGTTTTTTGGTGCGCGGGCGCACGTGAACGTGCATGCGGGGACGTCGCGCGCAGCGCCATCGGAATGAATGGTCCAGATCGTCCCGCTCAAAGGCAACCGGCACGGAGATTCGTATGGCAAATGCCACGCTCACCATCAGCAGCAAGAACTATTCGTCGTGGTCGCTGCGCGGCTGGCTGCTCGCCAGGTTCAGCGGTCTGGACTTCGAAGAGATCGCGATGCCGATCGACGATCCCGCCGCGCGCGCCGAACTGCTTCTGCTGTCGCCATCGATTCTCGTGCCCTGCCTCGTTCACAACGGCATCAAGGTCTGGGACACGCTCGCGATCGCGGAGTACCTGAACGAGGTGCGCCCCGGCGCCGGGCTGCTGCCGCGCGAGTTGCGCGACCGCGCGCATTGCCGTGCGATCTGCGGCGAGATGCATTCGGGCTTCGCATCGCTGCGCTCCGCGCTGCCGATGAACCTCAAGGCGCACTTTCCCGGCTTCAAGGTGTGGGCGCGCGCGCAGACCGACATCGAACGCATCGTGACGATCTGGCACGAATGCCTCGGGCAGTACGGCGGGCCGTTCCTGTTCGGCGAGCGCACCGCCGCCGACGCGATGTTCGCGCCGGTCGTCACGCGCTTCGTGACCTACGACGTGAAGCTCGATCCGGAGATCGTCGCCTACGGCCAGCGCATCCTCGCGATGCCGGAAATGCAGCAGTGGATCGCGGACGCGCAGCATGAAGTGGATGAAATCGACGAACTCGACATGGAGTTCTGACGCCAGCCGCACGAATCAACACGGACTCGAAGTTTGGCGCGGCGTGAACGATACTGGGAAGATGGAGGCAGGAGACGATCATGTCATCCGCAACCGGCTTCGAGAGTGCGCGTTCTCCCGCGCCGCGTCGCGTGCCACGTGTGCCGCGCGTGCGCCGCGAGGCGAGCGCCTCGCCGCATTCCACCTGCACGATGCGCCAGTTCTGCGAGCCGCCGGAACTGTCGCCCGCAGATCTCGCCCGGGTCGATTCGGTCGTGTTCGCGACGCGCAGCGTGCACCGCGGCGAGACGCTCTATTGCGCGGGCGACGACTTCCACAGCATCTACACCGTGCGCGCCGGCTGCTTCAAGACCGTGATCACGCATCGCGACGGCCGCGAGCAGGTGACGGGCTTTCATCTGCCGGGCGAGACGCTCGGCCTCGACGGCATCTGCACCGACCGCCACGGCTGCGAAGCAGTCGCGCTGGAGGACAGCATCGTCTGCATCGTGCCGTACGCCCTGCTCGAATTGCTGTGCCGCGAGGTCAAGGCGATGCAGCATCACGTGCACCGGCTCCTGAGCGCCGAGATCGTGCGCGAGTCGGGGCTCATGCTGATGCTCGGCACGATGTCGGCGGAACAGCGCGTGGCCGCGTTCCTGCTCAATCTCTCGACGCGCTTCGAGGCGCGTGGCTACTCCGCCGCGGAATTCAACCTGCGCATGACGCGCGAGGAGATGGGCAGCTATCTGGGGCTCAAGCTGGAAACGGTCAGCCGGATGCTGTCGAAGTTCCAGAAGGAAGGGCTCATCGACACGCACGGCAGGCAGGTCCGCATCGCCGACCGCGAGGCGCTCGCGCGGGTCTAGGCGAGAGCGTCCCTCACCCGCGGATGCGCAGCACGGCGGCGCCCGTCACGCGTCCCGCGCGCAGGTCATCGAGTGCGCGGTTCGCGTCGGCGAGCGCATAGCAGGTCGTGCGCATGTCGAGGTGGAACTGCCCGGCGAGGCGCATGAACGCGCGGCCGTCGTCGCGGGTCAGGTTGGCGACCGA
>Ga0163162_10001640_pt1 | contig 20978 bp, 11 predicted proteins | sample S55metaG_FD_115310 | JGI IMG/M metagenome (GOLD analysis project Ga0163162, IMG submission 115310) | Switchgrass rhizosphere microbial communities from Kellogg Biological Station, Michigan, USA - S5-5 metaG | ecosystem: Host-associated > Plants > Roots > Rhizosphere > Soil | place: USA...
AAATTCCAACGCGATTTGCCAAACACGAACTTCATATGCTGCGTCGAATAGAATGCCTGTAGATCGGCGATTGATTTTCCATGGGCAAGCGAGAGCGCAAGAGCCGAGCCAGTGGAGGTGCCAGCAAATAGATCTACGTTGTTAATGAGTTCAGGGAATCGTCCTTGTAGACGTCGCAGCAGAGCTGCGACTAAAGCACCACGGATGCCGCCGCCATCGAACGTCATAATCTGAAATAATTTACCCATCTCTTGAACCTCCAGATGTTAATTGTGCGAAGAAGTGACGAAGTCGTACTTCACTTGGTTGGGGACGTCTCGTACATTCCAGACGAGACCAAGACCTGAAAGAATTTTGAGAACGTAGTAGAAGACGTCCAACTCCCACCAGAAAAATCCAGCTCGTGCGGTGCTTGGGTAGTGGTGATGATTATTATGCCAACCCTCGCCGAATGTGAGTAGGCCGAGAACTGCGTTATTCGTCGAATGGTCCTGGGTCTCGTACCTTCGGTTTTTACCCTTGTGACAATAATAATTGATGGCCGAAGAGGCGTGAAGGGCAAGGACCAGACTCAGACAATAGCCAATCGCAAACATGGAATAACCGCCGACCAGGTATGCACTGGCGGCAACGGCAACTGGTGGAAGATAGTAATGCCTGTGTATCCACATGAGTTCCGGGTATACGGTTAAGTCGCGTGCTTTCGCTAAGATCTCCTCGTCGGTGTAACCGTCGTTGAAGACGCTTCCAAACCAGCAGAACCAGAATCCTTGCTCGGGGCTATGCACGTCCAGGTTGGTGTCCGAGTGTTTGTGGTGCAGCCGGTGCTTTCCGGCAAACCAAATGGGATCGCCGAAACCTATTCCGGCCAGCAAACACATGACAAATTGGAATCCCCTGCTCGTCTGAAACGAACGATGAGCAAAATAGCGGTGCAGGCCCACTCCCACACCAAAAGCTGACAGCAGGTATATAGCGATACAGACAATCCAATCGCGCAGATGCACTCCACGAATCACAGCAATGACGGGTTGCACGTGCAGCAACAAGATTAGTAGCGCGGGCATGGCCTGGGGGAGAGCCTTACTGGTTCGCACTGTTTTCCTTCCTACCGTTAAGCGAGCGCTACCTGGCGTTGTTGTTGGCTGCTGACCTTTTCAAGCAGTCCCGAATCGACCATTTCTTTCGTTAAGTTCCCCTCACCGTCTGTCACCATCGTCGGCTTGAAGTAATGCTCGTAGCGCGAGTCAACACGAAAAGCGGGCGTGTAGACTCCGTCCAAAATCTCATTCGTGCTGACATGCGTTCGTCGACGTCCTTTGGCAGACGGAGCAGCAAGTTGAGTCGGCGAAGTCGCAAGGGAGTAGGCGCAGAGCAACGCAGCGTTGGTTAGGGAGAACAGTAGCTGTACTTTGGTGAGTCGTGAGCGGTACCTCTGAAGAAAATGCCACGAATGCTGAAGCACGCGCGCCCGGTAACCACGCAGGCTTAACATCTCGCGCAGAAACGCGACCGCCTCATGGATCGGATCGACCGGCTTGAGTACAAGAGTTGAGCCATCCATGTCGCGAAGCTTTATATGGGGAAGGAACGCGCCCTTGGTGGCAAACTCTGAAAAGAGTGGTGTCCCCAGAAGAGGAACCGGCAACGTGACGAAACTCGGCAGTGTGATCTCCGGAGTGCCGGTTATGAATTCGATCTCGCGGCGCAGGTCCGCTATGGTCCGGTTTGATAAATCGAGCATCAAGCCGTAAACCAGAACTATGCCGGCCTCCAGACTTTTTCTGATCAAATTAACTTGCGGCACATTTGTGTTTTGCGTCTTATGCGCGCCAAGAAGCCACTCTGTGTCGAAGGATTCGACGCCGCAGAAAACGAGTTCGCAACCAAGTCGACGGGCGAGTGTCAAGGTTTCATCTTTATGAAAAAAGTCGCTCGTTACGAGTGCCCCCCAGTTTTGCAGGTAGCCTTCTTCGCGCATCTCTGCGATGAGATCCATGCGCGCCAGGAAATGGCCACGGTCGCTGCCGTAAAAGTTATTGTCGATGAACAGAACATGTTTTCTTCTACCCAGCGCGACAATCTGTTTGCGCATGTACTCCAGTGGGTACGTCTGATAGCCGTGGCCCTCGCCGGTCAAAGAGCAGAACGAGCAACGAAAGTTGCAGTAGCGAGTCGTCTCGGCATACCCCATCCGGCGCATCCAGTAAGCCAAGTCATACCGCGGTAGCATTTGCTCGGCGACGAATTCTTTTCCCCAAGCTTCGTCGACCACTTCACGCAGTTCTTCTATGTCGCCCAGGCAGCAGTAATCAAAGTAGCGTTGCGCCAACAGAGGAAGAGCGCGAATCGTTGGTCCACCCGCAACAACAATCACAGACGGTTTCTTCGTACGCGCGTAGGCGGTCAAATGGAGCATTCGATCGAACGTGTTTGTGAGGCCAGTGAGCACCAACATGTCCGCCCATTCGAACGCCGCTGCATCTGAGAGCGGGCCGCTATCGACTTCGTTATAGAGGCGCACCTCGCAGCGTTCGGTGTCAAAGGCGCCAGCGAGAAAGACCGGCCCCATCGCCTGAGGAAATTTTGTCGTCCTACGCGCCGGCAGCCGCGAATCATCGAAAAAGCAGTTCACTATAAGAACTCGCTTCCTACTTGATGGCTGATAACGCCTGTGAGACGAAGCAGGGCTCATGATCGTGTTCCTGGGCTATGTGACGAACGGCCAACAGAGGAAACTTGGCCTCAATTTACGCCTACGTTAGTTCTACGAAAATGGAGACGAATGAGCAGGATCTTCTGACTAGTGGCTCGATTCCTCGTTGGTTATGCTCACATAATCAACATGAAGAATTTAATAAGAGTTCGGCAGCCGCCGCGGGAAGTTCGCTACAGTGAAAACCACACCGCTCCGTGCTGCCGAGTCGGTCAACCGCCAAACAAAGGCAAAGGCGGCGAAGTCCACGTGCCGCCCTCGCTGTTCTCTCGAGGTAATACTGGGCAATGTCTGTGGCCCTTGTGGATAGGCGCAGCATTATAACGTGGTCACGTAACCACGCAAGCCTCTCTCAGTTCCATGTACTCTAGATGAGATGGTCTGAGTGATTCTGAGGAACTTGGACCAAGCAGCATGTGGCTGGATTTACCGAACCCTTACCGTCAAAGTTAATCTCGCTACATCTCAGGCATGCCATCGCGCCACTTCACGCCATCCAAAAGACACTGCGTTGGACTCACGCCCGTTGATAGTGCTGAATTAATTTGTCTTCAACAGTTGGAAGAATTTCCAGCTGGTGGAGTTAGTGGATAAGTTCGGCGTTTGCTGCGGTCAGCGTGATCGTATTTTCTCCGACCCTTAATTCGACGGGTACATCCCAGATAAGGGCGCCGTTTGGCGACTTCGCCGAACAAAAGACGTAGTAAGTCCCCGCGCGAACTTGCGCTGTCAGGACGACCCTACCTGCCGCATCGAAGTGTCCCTTCGCTACGTAGTACGGCTGAATTGCAGGTGTATAGGCGGGGCAACTCCGCGGCGGGAAACAATTTGCAGCATAGGCCTGAACCGCCTTACCGGGTGTGATGTCCGCCGCAATGGGCGCGCCCACCTTGCGTAACACAATGTCGAAGCGCTCACTCATTAACGTCACGCCCGTTCCTGCCAGTGGGTTCGCTCCACCTGGAAAAGACGAAATGATCGTGACGTTCATACCTCCGCCACCTGTGGACTCTGTTGTGGAGGGAGTCGTCGCAGTTGGAGCGGAAGTAGTCGTCGCTTTCGGCGCTGCTGGTGCAGGTGACGACGTGGCGACAGAACTTGTTGACCCCGCGCCGGTCTTCGGACGGAACATGTCGACATCGCATGTTTCAATGTGCGGTGCAAACGTGACATTGTTGCCGTTCATCCCCGTGACCAGGCGTCCGTTGATGGTAGTGCTGCCCGCGCCGCGCAGAGAGTTGTCCGGCTGCACCGCGAGGGTGAATGGGCTGACGGAGTTCTTGACATGGATCAGTAGCGCGTTCGATGTATTTTCGACAGTGTAGGGCTGGCGAACATGGGCCTCACCGCAATCGAGGACAAGCGAGTTTCCGCTGAAGTCGAGCAGCAGCCTACCGCCACCGTATTTACCAGTCATGCGCAGGCCTACCTCGCCGCCATCTGGAACGAGAGTGCCGAGCACGCCGGTGAGCATCCCAATAGCGCCTGCGTCGTTGGCGGACTGCGCAGAAGCAGGGACAGGCTTGGGATTCGGCGGCGCGACCAACGAGCCAATGACGCACCGCCCCATAGCCGGCCGATAGTCTGGAGTGGAGGTAGTTCCCGTCGCTACACCGTTTTCATAGTGGGTCTTGGTGAAGTAGCCGACGATGATCTGGCCTTTGACGTCTATCAAACCCGGGCCGGTGAGGCCACCATCGGGGCGCATAGTCAGCACGATGGGATTGGGCTCATTCGCAATCGTGATCCGGATCAAGCCGGACCGCTGTTTCTCGAAACTATAGTTGCGCGAGTCGGAGGCGAGCTGGGCGCAGCCATCGAGCGAAACGACGTCTACGTCGAAGTTGAGGGTGGTGACAGTGGCGGGGTTTTTATAAACGCCTCTGAGAATTACACCAGCTGTACCCGGCCCCAACATGGATTCCTGCGCCTCGGCACCAAAGCCGATTAGGTCCATAAAGCCGGCACCCAAGCCCTTGCCCGTGCAGCCGACTGTATCGCCGCCGAGTTCCAGGCAACGGCGCGTGGCGACGGCAGTCGGATCGTCAGAGAGCAGTCCCGGAGGACCATTAGTTTGCCTGTCTGCGGCCTGCTGAGCTGCACGGTCCTTCTTATATTGCTCCATTTCCTGCTGATAGCGCCGGTCGCCGGCAGCCTTGAGACCCGCCTCCGCGTCCTTATAAGCGGACGCGCTTTGCGGTCCCATCAGCCGCTTCGACCAGTCCTCACGGAACGGGCCATCCATTTCGTAGCGCCCATGTAGGCTCTCAAAGGCCGCGGCTTCGGCGGGAGTGTGCGTCTTCGCATAATCCTGCGACATAAAATAGGCCGCGTTTCTATAGGCATTCCACATCTTCTGTTCGCCGGGTGTGAAACCTCCACGAGAGCTACGGTTCACTTTGATGCGATCGATATACGCCTGAAGATAAGTGAAAACTGCCACCTGGCGCGCGAGGGTATCGGTGGGATCCGAGCCCTTGATCTCAGCCTTTACGCGTTCGACCGACGGCAGATCGTTGGTGTAGTCGGAACTGGGCGCTTGTGCGAGCACAACAATGCTACTGCACAAGAGGCAGAGGAGTGCAGCAAGGAGAATCACGTGAGCGCGATAAACCTCGCCGATGCGCTCTGCCTTTGCGACTTGCTCGTTGAAGGCCTTCCAAGTTGGATCATTTATCTTTCGTTGACGTTCCGGCTTAACTGGTAGGTAAACAGGGGTGGTCAGAGACATACATTTCGTTTCCATTTTCTTGAACCCCCAAAGTTAGAAGGGTTAAGGGTTCCCAGAGAACGCACGTTCTGCGGAGTCTCATCTGGCTGTCACTGATAACAGACGGTGCGGCTTATAGCATAGCGACTCCTGATACGCAAAGTTGTTGGGGTTTAAGGATCAGTGTGGCGCCAATTGATTGGAGCCACGGCAGGAATCGAACCCGAACCAACAGCTATGAGACCCGTTGCGTGACATCAATGAAGTTGGACCAAGCAAGATGTGACAGTATTTACAGAATCCGCAGCCGTCAAGGTTTGCTACATCTTGCTACGTCTCAGCACCCCATCTCACCATAATGCGCCAGGTCTCACAACGTCTTGAGAAACGCGATCAGGGCTTCCCTATCAGCCGCGGACAGATCAAGGCCGAAACGATGTCCTTTGATAGCGCGAACTTTCACATCGGCTCCTTTAAAGCCTGTCGGTATGTAGTCATCACGCAGACGCCGCATGTCAAACCAATCTTCCAGAGCGGCTACCGAACCATTGTGCTCAAATGGGCCTCGATACCACACCCCCTTGAGTGACGGCACTTTGTAATAACCAGTACCGCGTCGCGTCTGCAGAGCGAGTCGCGGATCGGTACCGATCGATCCCCAGAGAATGTCATACCTCCGTCGGTGTTCTTCAGGTACTTCGAATCCGTCGACAGCTACGAGAGCGTTGTTGGTGTAGAGCGGTGGTGTGTGACAGACAGCACATCCTTCCCACGCGAACACCTTCTTGCCGCGTGACGCTAATCGGCCGTACCTATTTGGATTCGGTGGCGGCTTCAGAGAATAGATGTACAGTGCAAGCGCAAACAGTTGCTCATCGCTGTTGCGAAGTTTCTTTTCTGGATCGGGTAAAGTGCAAAAATCCTTCGTGTCAGGAATAAAGCCACCATAGCTCGCAAGATTGTCTGCACCCTGATTCAAGGCAGCGTAGCGCATCAGGTCGACAATCGAGCGGTGAAGTTGAAGGCCTGTATGATCAAGATATCTTCGATCCTTGATCCCGATCAAATCTGGTATCTGTGGCGGGAACAACGGATTCGTACCATGTCGCGCAATAACTCCCGGTGGTATTGCCGCATGCATTTCGGCAAGTTTTTCCAGAGACATCTTTTGGATCTTATCTAACGGATCTGGCTTGACCCAGGGCGTGCCGAAGAATGAACGCTCGAAACCAAGTAACCGTTCGACCGTGACGTTGTTTACGGTCAAAGCGGCGGCCCCCTCGAAGGGGAGATTTCCCTGAGCGCCCTTGACGACAGTTCCGTCTGACAATACTCGCGTGTGACACATCGCGCATGAGATTGTTCCGAGCTCGACTTTCCCCTTCTCTCTGATCACGTAGCGGAACCATGGCAATGTGCCATCCCTTGTTTCTGGGACGTGGAGCTTTTCGTACCACTGCGGATTTCTAACGTCTGTGATCTGTGCAATATCGCCGTAAGAGATCGGCGAGTCGAATACCATCTCTCCTGCTCGGATCCAATCCGCTTCAGTCTTTAGTGCGGCAGTGTCAAAGACAGATTCCGGTTTCTGTTGTTTAAGCCACTCCAAATAACCAGCTGGCTCCTTGCCAGGTTCATACACTGGATAATTTTTGTAAATCGTCCGGATGGGTATTCGATAGTAATAGTCGGACGGGATTTGTTTCGGCGAAGCAGTTGAGTCGACCAACGGAAGTTGTAATGCAGTCATCTCCGCGTCGTCCCAAACGCGCGGGATGGTCGGTGAAAACGTCGGAGCGATTGCGAGCGTGCTCTCGGATTTTTGAATTACAAATATGCTTGTCACTAGTAAGAGAACTAAAAACTTTACCCTGTTTAAAGACATCCTGAACTCCTTGAAAATGGCACACGCCTGTCCCACGTGAGTCACGCGAAGCATGATTTGGCTCAGCGAAACAATCCGCCTTACCAAAAGTATGCGCAGTCGGAGGACGAAAAGTGTCAGGGAGGGGAAAGAAATTGCCGATTGCCGATTGCCGATTTGGCGCCTCTCATTGGGCAAGGCTCGTTGAAAAGTCAAAGACTTATGAGAAACATCGCTCTGTAAAACTGGATTTCTTTGGTTAGACGCATCTGCTGTATATCAAGCCAATGATGATTGAGGAATTCAAGCGGCAAAGGGTGGCGACGCCGATCAAGCATCACAAGGAGAACCGGCCAAGGCTGCGCTCGCCAGCGATTGTCAATCGGGATCTTTGATTGGTGTCCCCGCAGGGAGACTATTTAATAATTAGGGAGGTGTAGTCTGTGAGGCTTTTGGTCAGCGTGAGGCGAATTTCAACGAATCAATAACATCCCACGGAAGTAGGTGGATTATTCAGATCCTTTCTAGAAGCAAAAGCGAGATATGTCTTGCGCAAACGTGATTACGGATCTCAGTAGAAGGACTGAACCATCCACCCGATTCCGGGGAACAGCTTAACGGTTTTTACCCGCACCAGCTGAATGCGAAACTTGACGCTGTCTTATTTTCTCCTTCTCCTCTCGTTTGCTTCCACTTTCCTTCTTTTGTGACTCAGACGAATGTAACTGCGATGCCGAAGTTCCTTCGGTCTTCTTTTGATTGTTCATGATTGCGTGTTCGTTCTTCACAATGCTTCTCCTATGTATTGTTGTTATTTCAGGATTACTTGTGTGTCGGATGATGAATTCAGGAATGCCTGGGAGTGCCGCGTTTAGAAGGTCGCCGGTGCGTTCATTATGGCTGACGGTTTCTATCTGTCGGATCTCCTTATTGAAAACTTTATCAAGCAAGGCGCTTCCTCAACTCTCGACTGCCCTGGCGCAACCATCATGCCAGCGAAGCGGTCGACTTTCGTTTAGCGTCAACCTAAAACCTCTGAAAAGAATTCATTTCACATAATTCCACATATCAAGCTAGCTCCATGTAGCAAAGAAAAAAATCACACATCGGACGGGCTTTCGAATGCGTGGCCTTTTTCTTGATCGAAGAAAAATAGCCACAGCACACTTTCCAAGAGAACTAATTAGACAAGAGTCTGGACGCGTCTGCTTAAGCAAACGCCGGTTTTAGCATGGCATGCAGATTTCAAGTGAGCAGATCGAAACCGATCGCCCTGATTGAAAGCGATCAACGAGAAGGTGGCGAAGCAATGAATAGGGGGCCCACTCTTGAGAATTCGAAACGATGGGCTTCGATCGTTGACGATCAAAGGAGAGAAGATGAAAAGGAGAGTTTTCAGCATTACGTTGAGCGTTTGCGTTGTGGCACTGACGGCCGCGATCGCTTTTGCACAGTTACCCGGTGAAACGATTCGCGTAAATATTCCGTTTGATTTTCTGGTTAGGGGAAGGAGTCTGCCGGCCGGTGAATATGAGATTTCACGTCTGAATGATGAGCCGGAAGTACTTGCAATCACCAACATACGCAACCGTCATGAGCATGCAATGATCGAAACAGATCCGGAGGAAGGAAATGCACCAAGACACGGGAAAGTAGTCTTTCATCGTTATGGCGATTCCTACTTCCTACATGAGATTTGGACAGCGGGAATAGAAACCGGTCGCGAGTTACCAATGTCTCATCAGGAGAAAGTGTTGAGACAAGAGACTATGGCCAAGGGCGAGTCAACAGAGCCTCAAATGGTAGCGGTTGCGATCTATTGAAACGCAACGCTCACGATGGCGTGCGGTCCTAGCGGTCGCATTTCAGAGGGCAATCCCATTCGCTCTTCTCTCCCTAAGTGGGCGCGACCCGTGATTGAGGAGGTGCATGATGCAAAGAGCAAGGATGGGAAACAGTTTTAGGTCTAAATTCTTAAAGGTAGTGAGTTTTGGCAGTGGTTTGATGTTGATAGTCGCTTTTGGCAGTACAGAATTGTTTGCTCAATATCGCGAACCTGTAGGTTCAAACACTCAATATTCAAACACGCCGAGGAAGTCAGAAGAGGCAGTACAGACGCTCGTAGCTCCGATTGCCCTATACCCTGACGCCTTAGTCGCACAGATTCTGGCAGCGTCAACCTCGCCGACCGAAATAGTCCAGGCGGATCGCTGGCTGCAGACACATTCAAACCTGCAATCTCAACAGCTCGCAGCCGCAGTCGACCAACAACCGTGGGACGCGAGCGTGAAAGCGTTGACGGCGTTTCCGACAGTTCTTTCAAACATGGATCAGAATCTTTCCTGGACAGCAGAACTTGGTCAGACGTACTTCGAGCAACAACAAGACGTGCTGGATGCAATTCAGATCTTGCGACAGCGCGCTGAACAAGCCGGAAACCTACAGGGCAACACGCAAGAGCGGGTCGTCAATGAAGGACCATCGATCGTAATAGAGCCGGCGTACCCGGATGTCTGTTACTTGCCGATCTATGACCCGTGGTTGATCTACGGTGCTCCGCTTGTTCCTTATCCGGGCTACTTTTATGGGCCATGGATTGCCGCGCCCTACGTTTCTTTTGGACCAGCAATCAGGATTGGATTCTTTAGTGGTTTTGGCTGGGGATGGCCGGCATGGGGCTTCAATTGGGAAAATCGTGTCGTGGTGTTCAATCGATTCCCATATGTGCCGCCGAGCAGGTTCTTCTTTCATGGCGGACCAGTGTTCGTTTCACCACGTGGTTTTTCACCGCGAGTACTTCCACCGCGAGTCGGGAGCGGTTTTGGGCTTCATCGTGGATTCGATACGAATCATTGGATTGGTGGCAATCGTTCGAACCACGTTAGGACCATCGGTGGCTTTGCGGGCAGGAGATGGGTGCGAGGCAGTGTTGGTGAAAAGGCTTTCACTGGCAGATTTGGCGGCCACCAAGGTAGCCATCGTCGATAGCTATTTGGCTTGTCGGGTAGAACCGATGCCTTGAACAAAACAGGCCCGGCCGTACCGATGCCGGGCCAAGTGTGACCGGGTAGTTATGGCTTAGCCGCGGTCTGGTTATTTGATCTCTTTGTTCCTCCATGAATTCTGGAGTGAGCTGAGTTGGGGAGTGAATCATGGAAGAACGAAAACCAAATGAGAGCGTCCAAGATCCTCCATCTTCCGAAGAGCTGGCAACTCAGGAAAACACCCACATTTCGGTTACTGCGACGGCTCACTCTAAATCGACCAACTCTCAACAGACCCACCACCGCAGTCGTAAAGTCTTTGTGTTTGCAATCCTAGGCGTTGCAGTAGTTGCCTTCATGCTCTTCTTTCAACGCCGTGAAACCGGTAAAGCAAAGACCCCAAAGCCCGCACCAGCTGATAGTGGAGTGTTAGTAACCACCGCTAACTCCCGAAGAGGCGACATCGGTGTGTACATCAATGCCCTGGGTTCAGTCATTCCATTCAGCACTGTAACTGTTAAGAGTCGCGTTGATGGACAGCTGATGAGCGTGAATTATCGCGAAGGTCAAATGGTCCATGAGGGCGACGTTCTTGCACAGATCGACCCGCGACCATTTCAAGCAATGCTTACACAGGCACAAGGCCAATTCGATCGAGACAAGGCCTTGCTTGAAAACGCGAATATCGATTTGAACCGGTACGAGATAGCCTACAGCAAGAATGCTATTCCCAAACAACAACTCGATACACAACTAGCAACCGTTCATCAGTATGAAGGCGTAGTAAAGAACGACCAGGGTCAGATTGATAACGCCAAAGTCCAACTAGCTTATTGCCAGATTGCTTCACCTATTTCCGGTCGCGTTGGCCTGCGCTTGGTCGATCCGGGAAACATCGTCCATGCCAGCGATCCGAATGGGATGCTGGTAATTACGCAGTTACAACCAATTGCGGTGGACTTCAGCGTAGCCGAAGATTATCTCCCTGAAATCCGCAAGCAATTACAACGGGGGAACAAGCTTGTAGTTGAAGCGTTTGATCGCGCCGAACAAAAGAAACTCTCTTCAGGGGTCTTGTTGACTTTCGATAACGAAATCGATACTTCAACTGGAACCATCAAGCTCAAATCGAGCTTTCCAAACTCCGACACCCAACTGTTTCCGAATCAATTTGTGAATACTCAGCTCCTGCTCGATACGCATCGAGGTGTCACTCTCGTGCCGTCAGCTGCGATTCAACGCAGTGCGCAAAACGCATTCGTGTTTGTAGTGAAGCCAGATCAGACCGTCGCAATGCAAAACGTCATTGTAGGAGTTACCAATGGTGACTCCACGGAAGTATCAGGTTTGCAGCCCGATGTAACAATCGCCGTAGACGGGTTCGACAAGTTACAAAATGGAGTCAAGGTCATTGAGCGAAATCAGTCAGGTACGACGAATCAACGGGGGGCAAGAGGTTGAGTCCATCGCGCCCTTTTATTCTTCGTCCCGTAGCGACGTCGCTATTGATGGCAGCGATTCTACTCGTCGGAATTGTGGCCTATCGGCAACTCGCAGTTTCTGCGTTACCTGAAGTCGATTATCCAACGATTCAAGTAGTCACGTTCTACCCAGGGGCAAGTCCTGATGTCGTCGCCTCCGCTATTACCGCACCACTCGAACGTCAATTCGGTCAAGTGCCTGGTTTGAACCAAATGACTTCGACGAGTTCGGGGGGCAGTTCAATCATTACGCTGCAGTTTGCACTGGATCTGAACATTGATGTCGCTGAGCAAGAGGTTCAAGCTGCAATCAACGCGGCGCAGAGCTTTTTGCCGACCGGACTTCCCAACCCACCGATCTACAGCAAAACGAATCCAGCTGATACGCCGGTTCTAACTCTGGCACTTACTTCAGAGTCGATTCCACTAACTCAGGTTGAAGATCTTGCGGACACAAGATTGGCGCAGAAAATATCGCAGTTACCGGGCGTTGGTCTGGTGAGTATTAGTGGTGGTCAAAAACCAGCTGTACGCATACAGGCTAATCCAACTGCACTTTCGTCGTATGGAATCAATCTCGAAGACGTGAGGACTGCACTTCAACAAACGAGCGTCAATCAAGCCAAGGGAAATTTTGATGGGCCGCGCCAGTCTTATCAGATCGACGCCAATGATCAGATCCTTTCCAGCCAGGATTACAAACCGATCATTGTTGCTTATCGCAACGGATCGCCGGTCATCTTGTCAGACGTGGCTAACGTAATTGACAGCGCCGAGAACGTGAAGCAAGCCGCATGGATGAATAACGCTCCGGCAGTAATTCTCAATATCCGTCGTCAGCCAGGCGCGAACATTATTCAAGTTGTCGATCGGATCAAGGCGCTTCTACCGCAGCTGCAAGCCACTCTGCCGTCCACTGTACAGATCAAACAGTTGACTGATCGAACGGAGACCATTCGTGCCTCGGTCAAGGACGTTCAATTCTCCTTACTGCTAACAGTCGCACTCGTAGTGATGGTTATCTTTCTTTTCCTTCGGAATCTTTCAGCCACGATTATTCCGAGTGTGGCGGTTCCTCTATCCCTGGTTGGCACCCTGGCGGTGATGTACCTGCTCGATTACAGCCTCAACAACCTGACGCTCATGGCGTTGACGATTTCAACCGGGTTCGTGGTTGACGACGCGATAGTGATGATTGAAAACATCGTCCGTTACATAGAAGAAGGAGAGAAACCGCTCGAGGCTGCACTGAAAGGAGCAGCACAAATTGGGTTCACGATCGTCTCACTAACTATTTCACTGATTGCCGTACTTATTCCATTGTTATTTATGGGCGACATCGTAGGGCGTCTCTTTCGCGAGTTCGCGATCACTCTGAGCGTTACGATCCTGGTTTCCGCCGTTGTTTCTTTGACGCTGACTCCGATGATGTGTTCGCGTCTGCTGCGACACAAGTCCAACCAACAGCCGGGCCGACTCTATCTAGCTTCGGAGCGTGTGTTTCAATCCGTCATTGACGTTTATGGACGCACGCTCAGGACCGTACTCAGGTTTCGCTGGCTGACCCTACTCGTTGCCGCTTCCACACTGGTTTTTACGATCTGGCTTTACGTGATCGTGCCGAAAGGGTTCTTTCCAGTTCAGGACACTGGCGTCATACAGGGAATCTCAGAAGCCTCTCAGCGAATTTCGTTTCCAGCTATGGCGCAAAAGCAGGAGGCACTCGCTGAGGTAATACTGAAGGATCCCGCAGTCGTCAGTTTGTCTTCCTTTATTGGTGTCGACGGTACGAACACAACGCTCAACAGTGGTCGTGTACTCATCAATCTGAAACCCGTCGCCGAACGGAAAGTTAGTGCCACTGATGTGATGCGACGTCTACAACCTGAACTGGCGAAGGTTGATGACGTAACACTCTGGATGCAGCCAGTTCAGGATTTGACCGTAGAAGATCGTGTAAGCAGGACTCAGTATCAATACACGCTCGAAGATGCCGACGCGACAGAGCTCAACCGCTGGACGGAGAGATTTGTTGAGAAACTCAAAGCGCTTCCTGAGCTTCAGGATGTTGCGACCGATCAGCAAACCGAAGGACTACGCACTACTCTGGTGATCGACCGGGTTACCGCTTCACGACTTGGTATCACGCCAGCGATGATTGACCAGACACTCTACGATGCATTTGGTCAGCGACAAATCGCGACGCTCTTCACTCAATCAAACCAGTATCACGTCGTGCTTGAAACAATGCCCGACTTTCAATTGAACCCGGGCAAGCTGCAGGACATCTATGTTCGTTCGGCAACAGGTAGTGCAATACCCTTAAGCACGTTTGCACATTTCGAGTCGGGAACTGCGGTTCTAGCTGTTAACCACCAGGGGCAGTTTCCAGTTGTGACAGTCTCCTTCAATCTTGCCCCTAACAGTTCGTTAGGCGAGGCCACGAGTGCGATAGAAAAGGTTCAGAAGGATTTGAATATGCCCGCCAGTGTTGTGGCGACCTTCCAGGGCACTGCGCAAGCCTTCAAAGCATCGCTGACAAATGAACCGCTCCTGATCCTCGCTGCAATCATTACCGTCTACATTGTGCTGGGTGTGCTTTATGAGAGCTACATTCACCCGCTCACGATTCTTTCAACTCTGCCGTCAGCAGGAGTCGGCGCGATTCTCGCTCTGCTGATCTTTCATGAGCAGTTAACAGTAGTCGCAATTATTGGAATTATCTTGCTGATCGGCATCGTGAAGAAAAACGCGATCATGATGATCGACTTTGCGCTTGATGCAGAAAGGAACGAAGGAAAGAGTTCGTCGGAAGCGATCTACCAGGCATGTTTGTTGCGTTTCCGACCAATCATGATGACGACAATGGCAGCGTTGCTTGGTGCGCTGCCGCTGGCCTTTGGATCGGGAACTGGTTCTGAATTGCGCCGACCTTTGGGAATCACACTGGTGGGTGGCCTATTACTTAGTCAGTTGCTGACCTTGTATACGACGCCGGTCATTTATCTATTCTTCGATGCGATCGCGGAGAAGGTTTCGTCGTTTCGAGGCAAGCAAGTGCCGGTTGAAACATCTGGAGCACCGGCATGAGTCTTTCTTCGCCATTCATCAAGCGGCCTGTTGCCACAACGTTGCTCACCGTCGCGATTGCTCTCGCAGGAGGCGCTGCTTTCAAACTTTTGCCTGTCTCACCGCTTCCGCAGATCGACTTTCCGACAATCTCGGTGCAAGCGAACTTACCTGGAGCAAGTCCGGACGTCATGGCGTCGTCAGTCGCTACTCCGTTAGAGCGTCAATTGGGTCACATAGCTGGTGTCACTGAAATGACGTCGGCGAGTTATCTCGGTTCAACCAGCGTCACTCTACAATTTGAACTGAACCGAAATATCGATGCAGCTGCCAGAGACGTACAAGCAGCGATAAACGCGGCGAGTGGATATCTTCCCGCAAACCTGCCGAGCAATCCTACCTACAGAAAGGTAAACCCAGCGGATGCCCCGATCATGATCATCGCGCTAACTTCGGACATCTATGATCAGGGTAAGTTATATGATGCTGCTTCGACCGTCTTGCAACAGAAGCTTTCTCAGATTCAGGGTGTGGGCCAGGTTGTTGTTGGTGGAAGCTCATTGCCCGCTGTTCGAGTCGATATCAATCCAACTCAACTCAACTCTTTTGGTCTGGGTTTGGAAGACGTGCGTTCAGTATTGGCTCAGCAAAATGCAAACCTCGCGAAGGGGCAGATTGGCGACGACAAGATCACTGCAGACATCACCACCAATGATCAACTGCTAAAAGCTGACTATTACAAGCCTCTCATTGTGGGCTACAGCAATGGGGCCGCAATCAGACTGTCTGACATTGCGGATGTGCAGGATTCTGTCGAGAACATTCGTTCAGCAGGTTTAGCAAATGGTCAACCATGTGCGTTGATAATTCTCTTCCGCCAACCCGGTGCCAACATCATCGAAACTGTCGATGGTGTACGTGAAGCACTCCCGGAGTTAAAAGCCTCAATTCCGTCGGCAATCAACCTCACCGTTGTAATGGACCAAACGACGACGATTCGTGCGTCGGTGAGGGAGGTGGAACGCACGCTTGTCATCGCGATCGCCCTTGTCATTCTGGTGGTTTTCATCTTCCTACGAAATCCGCGTTCTACTCTAATCCCAGCCGTCGTTGTTCCTGTCTCGCTAATCGGCACTTTTGGCGTGATGTATCTGTGTCATTACAGCCTCGACAACTTGTCGTTGATGGCCTTGACGATTTCCACCGGCTTTGTGATGGACGACGCGATCGTTGTAATTGAAAACATCATGCGGCACGTCGAAGGGGGAGTACATCCGATCACAGCTGCGTTGCAGGGCGCTAAAGAGATTGGTTTCACGGTTCTTTCGATCAGCATTTCTCTAATCGCGGTATTCATTCCAATACTCTTAATGGGCGGAATAGTCGGACGCTTGTTCCGGGAGTTTGCGATCACACTCTCGGTAGCGATCCTGATGTCCCTGGTCGTGTCCCTGACCGCAACGCCGATGATGTGTTCACGCTTGCTTAAGCACCAGCAACCGGAAGATCACGGAAGACTCTATAAACTGAGTGAAAGATTCTTTGCCTACATGCTGCGAATCTACGAGCACTCACTCAGTTGGGTGTTACGGCACCAGGCAATCATTCTTGCCGTTTTGCTGATCACGATTGTGCTGAACGTTTACCTTCTGGTGATTGTGCCGAAAGGTTTTTTTCCACAACAAGACACCGGACGTGTGGCTGGAGGAATTCAAGGAGCTCAGGATTCTTCGTTCGCGGCAATGAAACAGAGGATGACCCGTTTCGTCGAGATCGTTAAGAACGACGAGGCCGTCAGTAATGTCGTTGCCTTCACAGGAAGTGGCGGTGGCACCACTACAAACACAGGTCGAATGTTTATTTCACTCAAACCGCTCGAGGAACGAAAGGTTAGCGCGGAACAAGTGATCGGTCGCTTGCGTCGTCAATTGTCGAGCGTTGAAGGAGCATCACTGTTTCTACAGGCTACGCAAGACCTAAGAATCGGTGGCCGCGCCGGCAACGGACAATACCAATACACAATTCAGGGTGACGATCTCGATGATCTTACGAAGTGGGGACCAGTATTGCTGCAGGAAATGCGCAAACTGCAGGTGCTGACAGATGTCAGCAGCGATCAACAAAACAGCGGCCTACAGGAGTCGTTAGTTTACGATCGACCAACTGCCTCGCGTCTGGGAATCACACCTGACATGCTCGATTCAACTCTTTACGACGCGTTTGGCCAGCGCCAGGTTTCAACCATGTACACGTCACTGAATCAATACCACGTTGTGATGGAGGTCAGTCCGCAGTTCTGGCAGGGTCCGGAAGGTTTGAAGAGTATTTATTTACGACCAACAAGTGGAGTCGTAGTTCCTTTGAGTGCGGTAGCACACTCTGAGCCAACGACTGCACCACTGGCAGTCGCACATCAAGGCGAGTTTCCGGCAGTTACGCTCTCGTTCAATCTTGCACCTGGCGTCGCAATTAGCGATGCGGTGAAGGCGATCAATCAAATGGAACAGAACATCGGTATGCCTGGAACAATTCGCGGTAGCTTTTCAGGCACATTGCAAGCTTATCAGTCGTCACTGGCTTCGGAACCGCTGCTGATCATCACCGCACTGTTGGCTGTCTACATCGTCCTGGGAATTCTCTACGAAAGCTACATACATCCCATTACGATTCTGTCCACTTTACCTTCGGCTGGTGTTGGGGCTGTGCTCGCTCTTTTGATCGTGCGAATGGATCTCAGTGTGATCGCCCTAATCGGAATCATTCTATTAATAGGAATCGTGAAGAAGAACGCGATCATGATGATCGACTTTGCGCTAGCGGCGGAACGTGAGGAAGGTAAGAGTTCGCGTGATGCTATCTACCAGGCTTGCATGCTTCGCTTCCGGCCGATCTTGATGACGACGATGGCGGCATTGCTCGGGGCTTTGCCTTTGGCTTTGGGGTCAGGAACTGGTTCTGAGCTGCGCAGACCATTAGGCATTACGATTGTCGGTGGATTGGTTGTGAGTCAGTTGCTAACGCTTTACACGACTCCGGTTGTCTATTTGTACCTGGATCGGATGAGGCTTGGTTGGCAACGAATGCGAAGAGGAGCGATGACTGAAGCATCGCAGGAGAGTTGAGGGTCATTGCCGATTTCCGATTGCCAATTGCCGATTCTAAGACCTTGATAATTCGTATAAAGCAATCGGCACTCGGCAATCGGCAATAAGTGAGGTTTAGGCGGTGTCATTTCACTACAAAATATTCGTCGTCACGTTCATCTGCTTGTTGCTTTTCAAAGGCTGTGACAAGGCACCGAAGTATAAGACACCCACCGTGTCGACCCCACCCGCATACAAAGAACTCACGCCGGCAAACTTCAAGGAGACTGACGGGTGGAAATTTGCACACCCAAACGATGCTGCATTAAGAGGCAACTGGTGGGAGATCTTCAACAACACTGAACTGAATTCGCTCGAGACGCAGGTAAACATCTCAAACCAAAACATCGCCATGGCTGAGGCCAACTTTCGTATCGCGCGAGCGTTGGTTAAGGAAGCTCGCTCGGAATACTTCCCGACCGTTACCGTCAGCCCATCTATTACTGTTTCTCGTAATTCTACTAAGTTAAGTCAATCGAATTTTTCAACCGGGCGAGTGCTTGCAGACTACTCGCTTCCATTCGAAGCAACATGGGAGCCGGATCTTTGGGGACGAGTGAAAAACAATGTGTCTGCCAGTGCTTCGGAAGCGCAAGCTACCGCTGCCGACCTCGAGAACGTGCGTTTGAGTGTTGAAGCTGAACTTGCATTTGACTATTTCCAACTACGCGCACTCGACGCAGAGAGACAGTTACTCGATTCCTCAACAGTGGAATTTCAACAAGCTCTTGATCTGACGAACGTTCGACTTCAAACCGGCATCTCTTCAGAAGAGGATGTGTCTCAGGCGGAAACGCAGTTAGAAACTACGCAGGCGCAGGCGACTGACCTTGGTGTTCAACGAGCGCAGCTTGAACATGCAATTGCCTTATTGACAGGTCAACCAGCTTCCACGTTTTCGCTACCGACGGAAGGATTAAAGGCTGAACCACCAGCGGTACCTTTTGGATTGCCATCACAGTTACTCGAACGCCGGCCCGACATCGCTGCCTCCGAGCGACGTGTGGCTGAAGCGAACGCAGAGATTGGTGTAGCCAAAGCTGCGTTTTATCCATCCCTGACTCTGAATGCCGCAGCAGGACTGGAAAGTTCTTCAATCGTCAGTTGGTTTAGCTGGCCAGCGAGATTCTTTTCTCTTGGACCAACTTTGTCGCAAACACTATTTGATAAAGGACGCAGAAAGGCAGTTACTGAGCAATCGTTAGCAGCGTACGACAGCAATGTTGCTGGTTACAGGCAAAGCGTTCTGACAGCGTTTCAGGAAGTGGAAGACAATCTGGCGGCCCTGCGAATTCTTTCGCGGGAGAGGGAACAGCAGGAGGCCGCTATAAAATCGTCTGAACGTACGGTGGAACTTGCGAACGACCGATACAAAGCGGGAATCGATAGTTATCTTAATGTGATTACAGCTCAGACCACTCTATTGACTAACCAACGTACTGAAGTGAATCTGCAGATGGAGCAAATGACAGCAAGTGTCGAGTTGATTAAGGCATTAGGCGGGGGTTGGAATTCTTCACAACTGCCCACGCCGAAACAGCTAACCTCTAAGTAGTTTGTCCCTTTGGTTCGGTTCTGCACCTTTATGGTCTATGGTCGAAATAAGGTTGTCTCCGAGCGTACGACAGCTTGCAAAGAACTCAACTGCGCCGCGACTGCACCATTTGAGGGCCTCGCTTTTTCCCTGTCCCCTGTAACTACATTAGAACGAGCGTATTCGCCTTACTAACCTGACGGTATACAGGTTGCCATCCTTATCATTAAGGAGAAACAGAAGATGACAACCATTAACTATAGAAGCAAAGCTGGAGGGGCGCTTTTAGTCCTTTCTTTATTGTTCGGAATAGCACTCATGTCGAGCATGACTGCTCAAGCACAGGATAGTAATCAGGATAGTAATAACGACCAATGGCATCGGCGCGACCGCAATCGGAGTGATAATCAAGATCAGGACCGAGATTGGCGACGCAATCGGAATGGCAAGCAGGATAGAGACGTGAATCGAGCGAGAAGTGACGATCGTTATAATCGTGATAACCGCCAAGTCAACAACGGAGCGTATAACAACGGGCGATATAACAACGGCACCTACAACAACGGTCGCTATAACAACGGCGGCTATAACAATGGCGGGTATAACAACAGCAGCCAGATGGCGCTGAACCAGGGATATCAAGCCGGGCTAAACACTGGGAGCAGCGATGCTCAACGTGGCCAGAACTATAGCCCGCAACGTTCACACTACTACAAGGATGCCTCGTCGCAGCAATTTCGGAATGGCTTCGTTCAGGGTTATAACGCAGGTTATCGTCAGTACGGTGGTTCCAACAATAATGGTGACTACCGAAGAGGCAACAACGGCATTGGCAACATCGGCGGCCGAATCCCAGGCCGGCACTAAGGCCAGATCCCAACGACAACATCTAAAAGATTCGAAGATGCCGCGATTGACCGTCGCGGCATCTTTATTTGGCACGCGGGAGGGATTCATTAAATACTTTGGCGATCATTTCCTTGATTCTCAAACGGCGCTCAGGTAGTGGTACAGTTTGCCTGGCAGAAGTGGTGCCCCTACAGTGGTCCTCTGGAGGCAAGAATGAAAGCATCTATTTTTTATCGAATCGCTGCTGTACTTCTTCTACTTTTCGCGGCAGGACATACGCTCGGCTTTCGCCAGTCTGATCCCCAATGGGGAGTTGATGCCCTTCTTAGCTCAATGCGGTCCATTCACTTCGACGTGCAGGGTTTCAACCGCACGTATTGGGACCTCTTTGTGGCGGCCGGATTCTCTGTCGGCGTGTTCTATCTATTCGCGGCGATATTGGCATGGCAGCTAGGTGGCCTTCCGTCAGCGACTTTGGCGCTCATGCGCGGCACCGCGTGGGCGTTCGCCCTTTGCTTTGCCGCCATCACGCTTGTGAGCTGGCGATACCTCTTTATCATACCGATCGCTTTCTCAATCGTGATCACATTATGTTTGACTGCGGCGGCATGGCTTTCAGCGAGGCAGG
>Ga0163162_10001641_pt1 | contig 20973 bp, 26 predicted proteins | sample S55metaG_FD_115310 | JGI IMG/M metagenome (GOLD analysis project Ga0163162, IMG submission 115310) | Switchgrass rhizosphere microbial communities from Kellogg Biological Station, Michigan, USA - S5-5 metaG | ecosystem: Host-associated > Plants > Roots > Rhizosphere > Soil | place: USA...
CCATGATTTTGTATATGGAACGCGGAGCCCCTCGCTCATATGCGCCCGTAGCTCAATGGATAGAGTACTGCCCTCCGAAGGCAGGGGTTGCTGGTTCGATCCCAGCCGGGCGCACCAAGAATTGATTTAAAAACAAGGGCTTACGCAGATAGCGGTAAGCCCTTTTTTGTCTGGTACGGAAATGGTACGGAATGCGTTGTTAGGGGCGATGGTAACGTTGGGAGCTACGCCACGCTAAAGGTTAGGGTGTGCTCAGCCGTTAACCCGGCGAATGGCTGTTGGATGATTGCTTGAACAAAAAGGATTTGTTTTGACGGCGCTATATGTGGAAGTTAAAGTCGCCGATAAGCCGTTTTGATAATAAATAAGCGATCGCATTCGCTCGCCGAGGGGAGTCTATGGCAACAAATGTTGGCAGGAAACGCGCATCCGGGAGCCGAAATAAAAAAACGACCTCTATCGAGGCGGAGGTAACGAATGGCCCTATGGGGGATTCTCCCTTAATCGGGCAGCCGACGCCTGAATTGGTATTTGGATTAGTTGGGCCGGTTGGAGTAGATCTCGACCCAATAATTTTAATTCTCTCCAGGGAGCTCAAAAGATTCAAATATACGTCAAAGACGGTGAGGTTAAGTCAGCAAATTGAATCATTTTTCTCATCTGATCACAGTAGAGACTCGGCAGATGATCGAATTACCAACCTCATGAACGAAGGTACCCGCTTACGACTTGAGAGCAAGCGAGGCGATGCCGTTGCTTTGCTTGGAATCGCAGAAATACAGCGCATCAGAGAAGAAGAACTCGACGGGAAACTCGCAAAAAATGCGTTCGTATTAAGGTCTCTCAAACACCCGCAAGAAGTGGAGACGTTGCGGAACGTGTACGGCCGTGGGTTTTTCCTAATCTCCGCATACTCTCCTCGTGAAGTTCGCGTCACGTCGTTAGCTGAACGTATAAGTCGGTCGGCGTTCGGGAAAGGCAATAAGGCACGCGCAAAAGCAGAAGAGATTGTGGAGCGCGATGAATTAGAGGAAAGTACAACGCTCGGACAAGACGTCAAAGATGCTTTTCCCCTAGCGGATCTCTTCGTTGACGCAAGAAACAAAACGTCTCTAGATGCCCAGATATGTAGATTTCTAGAACTGCTGTTCGGGAATCTCTTTCATACCCCTTCGAGAGATGAGCATGGTATGTATTACGCGCGTTCCGCTGCATTACGCTCTGCAGATCTGAACCGGCAAGTAGGAGCCGCTATACTTCGCCCGGAAGGAGATCTTGTCGCTGTAGGTTGCAACGATGTCCCAAAATATGGTGGCGATCTTTATTGGCCAGGTGACAAAGATGATGCTCGCGACTTTCAACGCGGAGTGGACGCAATGGCGGACGAGCGAGTTCAAGTCATCGGGGAACTTATCGATAGGCTTGATCGAAACCATCTGCTAGTCAGGGATGGTAAGGATGACGAACTGAATGATCTCGTGCAATCTTTAGTGTCCGGTGAGAAGAAGTCCATTCTTAAAGGTACAAGAGTTATGAACCTTTTGGAGTTTGGTAGAAGCGTTCATGCTGAAATGGCTGCATTAATGTCGGCGGCAAGGCTCGGAATTTCGGTTCGGGGTGCAACACTGTTCTGCACGACCTTTCCGTGTCACATGTGTGCGCGGCACATAGTCGCCAGCGGCATCAAACGGGTTGTCTATGTTGAGCCCTATCCCAAAAGTAAGGCGAAACAACTTCACCAAGATTCGATCAGCGTCGACCCACCAGTACCTTCGGCGGACCATGTCAATTTCGAGCCGTTTGAGGGTATAGCACCTCGACAATATCAGGACATCTTCAGCGCGAAAGAAGCTAGGAAGGACGATGAAGGTCGGACCGTGGATTGGCGTGCGACGTATGGTCAACCTAGATTCATGCGGTTCAGAAACACTTACAGAGACATTGAGGACGCAATTGTAGCAATCGAAATCCCATCCCTTGCTGAAAAGCTCGGTGTTAAACTGTCTTAACACTCCCCCCACCACCAAAGGAGCATGCGATGAAAAAGGCAAGCAGTCTATCCGAGCAAGTGCAGCGAGCGCAGCAGTTGCTGGCAAGCTGGCCGGATTCAAGGCGATCCAATCTTCGCTTAGATGGTCATGATAGATTTTCAACAACTGCACTCAAACCAATGCCTGTCCAGTCATCTGATAATAAGATGAAGCGATAAGCGGTAAAAGAATCCATTATGCAGTGGAAGCTGTTTAGTAAGCTGATTCCATCGCATAACGGTTTTGCGATGTGGCCCCGGTAAGGGGCCGCTTTGTTTTTAAAAGGTCATAGCCGCCAACATCTGTAATCTCCCCTGAAAACTCGAAGTTTACATTTGGTTGCAAAGGCTTAGATGGGTGCTTTGGGCTCGCGTTGTTAACATTGGATTATCCATACCGATCCATCGAGACCTAACATGATCCAGCGCGATACAGTCCAACTACTCCGCATTGCTAAAGTCGTTGAGATGACGAGCATCAGCCGTTCAAGCATCTATAACCTCATCAAGCGTCAGCAGTTCCCGCAACCCGTGCGCATTACGCCGCACATGGTTGCCTGGCGCTCCGATGAGCTGCAGGGATGGGTGACGAATCAGGCCAACTATGACCTCATCTAAGCTTTGCGCCGTCGCGCTCCTCACGCTTGCCATCGGCTCGGTGCAGGCAACCCCGCTCACAGATGCCATGCTTGCTAACGGGCCGCTCCAGGCGCCAGTCATCGCGCACTGGGTCAACAAGAACGGCGGCGTGGTGGCTTTCACCAACTTTCACGGCACGTGCGTCGATAACCGCGCTTTTTACGCCACGGACGACGCAGGAAACGTTGTGGACGAAGGGTGCTGGAATGCCGACGCGCAGTGGCTTTATATGAACGACGGCTCAGAGCGCCGGTTCTTCCTCGCAGAGCAAGACAAGGCTTTCATCGATGCTATCCGCCGATAGTTTCGGCCGTTCGTAAGCTCCGAACAGCGCAACGTCCTGCCAATGACGGAATGGCACTGTGAAGGTAGATTCGCGCTGCAGCTCGAATAAGTGATACGCGCCACGAGGTGAATCGCGCTCTATCGAATAAATCATGTTCTGTACTCCTTATCTATACGATAATTATAGTATCGTTAAATCAAGGAGTTAAATATGAAATACCATTTGATCGGTGCCGCGGTCATCGCGTTGTTTTCAGCCACTGCGCCAGCCCACGACGCGCCGACGAAGGAACTGGGCTGCATGGTCTTCAATTCGAAGGGGCGGCACTTGAAGCCCAATGAGATGAGCGAGAAGGAAACGATTCAGGTATCGAACTGCATTCAGGAACGGGAACTGGACGCAGCTCTGGCGAGCTTTGACCGAGACGGAAACGGCTATTCGCTTAAAGAAATGAAATAACGTTCAAGGAGCAACAACATGTGGTTTTTATGGTTGCTGGTGTTTGCGGTACTCGCTTATCTTGCCATTGGCGCGCTCGGACTGATCTTCGCTTCACTTAATGAACTATTCGTGCCGGCCGCTGCGCTGGCGCTGATGATTGCAGTTGTTTGGGCGATCGTGGGAGCGCTCGAATGGCTGACCGGGCTGATGCCGGCCAAGGTTGACGAAGTAGTGTTCGAGGGGTTCGCTGTGCTCTTCACTTTGTGGCTGTGCGGAAGCTGGCTGCACGGCATAGGAAAAGCCCTGCTGCTTGCAGTTCGACCAGCGAGAGATGTCTTTCGGCGGCGCACAAGCAGCAACGCCTGACAACAGAACGCCCCTCGAAAGGGGCGTTCTTATCTCAGTGGACCTCCTGAGCGCCTGGAGTTCGCCCTTGCAGCAGATCGGCGTGGGCATCGACAAGGAACTTCATCTGCGCCATGACAATGCTTATCGGCACCTTGAACGACGTGTCCGTCCAATCTGCCCGTGCCTGCATCTCCCACAGATCATCAAACTGCGCATTGAGTTCCGCAAAGCGCCCGTCGAGCTCAGCAAGAACTTCGGTTTGATCCATCGCCATATACCCTCCCATGAGTTTCTCGAAGTGAACCGGCCGCTGTTATCGCGTCATCTGTGCCCGAAGGCGGCTGTTGCGGTCGTCGCGCTCCTGATCCTCCTGCGCGGCGGCGCGCCCACCGATCGCACCGCGCTGGGCGTAGAGTGCGGCGATTGCGCGACTGGATAGGCCGGCTTGCTTTAACTTTGTCATGCCGCCTGGTTGAGTCGCCATATGAATGACGTTCCGGGCCTGATCCGCCGACATGCCTTCGTTCGCCAGTACACTAAGGGCGCGCACCATCCAATGAACAGGACCAGGTGCAGCGTGGGCGACCAAGTGCCCGGCGAGTTCGGCGCCCACAGCGCTACCCTTCTTTGCTTCTTTTCCGCCCTGCGCCATCAGTGCGTTGTTACGAGCGCGAGCAGCTTCCTTCTCAAATGTCATTCGCACGTCGTTGGTGCTCTTCTGCCCGAGCACTTCGACGATCGCAGGATCTTTCAGCTTCGCTGAAATTGCCGAAAGAGCACCGGCCGGCATCGACGAGTGATCGCGCAGATACTTTTCCAGACCGCCGACCATGCCGAGCTTGGCGTTTGCTTTCTGGTCGGGCGTCATTGCGCGAAAATCTTCAATCTTGGCTGACCCAAGGCCGAACGCGTATCGGTTGCCCCAGGTTTGCGCGGCGATCTGCGCATCGTGGTCGCCCTGTGCCGCTGCCTGGCGCTCATACGCACCGCGCGCGAGAGGAAGGCTCCCTGTTTGCCCGGCTTGCAACTGCTTTTTCAACTCGATAAGTGCGCCGTACCGGGTCGAGCCTTTGCCTTCTGAATCCGCAAGCTTGCCGACGCCCTTCGCTACGTCATCGAGCACTGCGCTCGGAATCTCCGCACCGACTTTATACTTCGGAGCCTTGGCGATATCGCTCGATGCATCCTGTTTCACGATACCGAATGCCTTAAGCGACTTGGCGACGAGCGGTGCGACGTCTTCGTGATTCAGCACCGACTTCAGCTCTTTGGATATCGGCGTGATTTCGCTGCGCGACTTCGAATACAGGTCGTCCGCTTGGGTTTTAAGCTTCTCGATATTGTCGACCGCATCAGCCCGCACGCGCTGCAACGTCGCTTGGCTATCGGCAGCGCGATCGGGGGCAAGGATGCGATCGCCTTGTCCGGCAGCATCGCGGCGCAGGGCGCCACTGAGGGCGCTCGCGTTCTTTGGGTTGGTCTTTCCCGCTTCGCCGGTCAATCTGGCGACGGCCGGCGAGAAGTCGGCGATCCGGGCGTTCGGGTTCTCGTCCACGAACTTGGTCAACTGTTCGACGGTCTTTCCATCGGATCGTAGAGCGGCGAGGATCGCCGAGTTAGCAGCGGGCGCGGTGCGAAACACGTTATTTGCGGTTCCCGCGACACGCTTCACGACATTGCCTGCAGCACCCAGGGCGGCACCACCGACCGCGCCGATGCCGGCGCTTTTTGCTGCGCCAGATAGCGCGCCAGAGACCCGGTCGCCTGGATCGGCGTTCGCCGCCCCTTGCACAGCGCCTTGAGTGGCGCCATACGCTGCGCCTTTTCCGATTGTGCTGCCGCCGATGGCCGATGCAGCTCGGCCGACGCCACTGTCGGCAAGGCTCGTCATGGCGGCTTTACCGACGGCGCGCTCTCCAACGAGACGAGCGCCTGATGCGAGCGCACGGCCACTCGACACAGCGTCCAGACCTGGCACGGCCATCGTTGCGCCGGCGACAGCCAGGTCGATGCCAAACGAGGCAAGCGGATGCTGATCGTCGTACTGGGCGCTGATTTCCTTGATTGCGTGACCGAGCTGAGGGTCGACCTTGGACAAGAGCTTGTCGCCCACACCAAACGTCGCCGACTGGAACGCCTTGGCGCTGACCCCTTTCGGGCTGAATGCGCTCATTGACTCCTTCGGCGCCGGGGCGGCATCAACCGGCTTTGCGGGCGGCGTCACCGCCGCGGTCGCGCGGGGCGAAGATGCTGGAACGTCAGTGCCGATTGTGTCGTCTGCTACGCGACCATCTGAGAGGTATGTTTTCATTTTCCCGCTCCTGCTTTGCGCCAATCGGCGTACGACTGATATTTGGGGTTCGGCGTGCCATCGGGCAGAGTCGGAACCATCGCTGTGTTGGCGACCATCTCGCCGGTCCTGGGGTCGCGGATCGTGTCGGGGAATGCTTGCGAATAGTGATTCCAATACGTGTCCGCGACCTGTGGCGAGATATCCGGGTTGTTCTCACGCATGGTCCGGATGAACTTGGAATGCTCGACCTCTCGACCCGCTTTTACATACCCCTCTAAAGCGAGCTTCGCGGCCTCCGGAGCGCTCATGGTGACTTGCGGTTTTGTCTTCGCGATGTTGGCATTCATCGCAGCCGTTCCCATGGACCGGGCCGCAGCGGGGTTCTCGCTTTGTTGCAGTAGCAGCACGAGACGGTTTGACGACTTGTCAAAATCAACCGTGTTGTTATCCAGCGTATTGACGAGCCCATGCTGTGCGGCCCACTGGCGCGGACCGATCATCGCGCCGCCCAACGCTTCGGGGTGTTGGGTCGCAATGTTGTACAGATTCTGGTACTCGCCCATCACCTGGGGTTGCGCGTGCTCCGAAGTCGCGTATGTCTTGTCGCGGGCAGTCCACGCCGCCTCGTTGGCTTTGCGCGCTGCCTGCACGTCGGCCGGCTTTGCATCAGACGCTACACTCGCAGCAATGGTCGGTACGAACGGGACCCCTGCTTTCTGCGCTGCTTCGCGACGCTGTGCGTCTTGCTGTTGGGCTTGCTGCTGCGCTTGTGCCGCTGCGACCCTCGGCGCGTCGATCTTCTGCTGCTCGCGTGCGTCCTTCTGCTTTTCAAGCTGAACCTTGTCTTGCGCTATCTTGTTTGCGTTCTGTTCGGCTACGGTCTGAGCACGGTCGCGCATCGTGGAGAGAACATGCCTGTCTGCCTCGAAGTTTCCGGTAACGTTTAGCCCGCGAACGACGTTTGCTGTTTCCGGGTTTCCGGAAAGCGAAGACAGCGCAGTATCGTAGGACGCCTGGTCGGTCACATTCGCGAATTGATTTACAGTCTCTTTGGTCGCCTTTGCGCGGTTGTCGAGCTCCTTACCCCGAAGCTCGATGAGTTTTTCCTCTGCAGCATCCGCTTGATCGTTCAAGTGCTCAGCCAACTTCACATTGCCCGATGCGAGTGTGCGCTGTGCTACGTTCCGCAAAAGCGCGATGTGGTCGGTTTGCCCACGCACCGCTGACGAATATTGCACAGGTCTAAGGTCAACGCCCGCAGTCTCAGCCGCCTCGACCTGACTTGCGGGGCTGGGCTTCGCCAAAGCGGCTTGCGCGAGTTGATTACCCTGGGCCTGTTGTTGCTGCGCTTGGAGCGTCTTTCCGATCTGCTGCACATAATTGCGCGTTTCGATCGGCATTTCTTCCGGCTTGCGTCCACCCTGCACCCACTTATCAAAGGCGGCCGGCCCCATGTTATAGGCCGCTGCTGCGTCAAGTGGTTCGGGGTAGCGCCTTTGCATCGCCGACGCATAATCCATCCCAACTCGCTGTTTCTCGGCTGGGGAGTCATCACGAGCTGGCGCCACGCCGAAGCCCGGATCGCGCAGCGTGTTCGGCATGGTTTGCATCGTGCCGGTTGCGCCCTTTGCGCTAGTCGCGTCGGCAACGCCGGCCGATTCTGCATGCATTAGCGCTGCTTGGAACGGCGTGGGCGCGGCGCCACCAGCGACACCGGTTTGCGTGTTCGGCAAGCCACCGCGCGGCGCAGTCATACTCGGCGCGTTTGCAGCCTGAACGCCCCCGGCCGCATTTGGAGCAGAGGCAGCGGACAACTGCTGACCAGGTTGCGGGATAGCAGTCCTGTTTACCGGGAGTTGGGTTTGAGTCAGCCCAAACGGGTTGCCGGTCGGTTGCGCGTTTTGTTGAGTAGTAGGAGCTTGTTGAGAGCGCTGAGCCGCGATCGTGTCAGCGCGAAGCTGCTGGTCGTCGGCAATCGATGTTTGCTTTTCCTGATTTGCCAACTGCGCGGCGTCGATCTGTTGTTGCAGATACTGTTGCTGGAGCGCGGTGTTTGTCGCTTGCGTGGCGCGATCTTCCTGCCCTGTCTGATAGTTTTGATAACCCTGCGCGGCATTGCTCAGTGCCTGCCCGGCCGCGAAGATTCCGTCGAATGCACCACGTGCCATTATTTTTCCCCTGTCAAAAGTGCGAGAACCGCGTCGGGGGTCTCTACGACCGCATAAGGCTCGTCATCTGATGTGGTGAAAACAGCAGAGCCGGTTTTGTCGTCGCCAGCGCGGATAGATTCGATCAGACTGGCGCGTAGCCAGAAGCTGCGGTCCGAATCGGCAGGCTCCAGGTGATACGGCTTGCGAGTGAGCTGGATGAAGGTCATTGCGCACCTCCAACAGCCTCGACGTTCATCGATGCGAGGGCGGCCGTCGTGTCTTGACGGAAACCACGGAACGGCAATGTGCCCGTCGGCGCTTCGAGGTGAAGAGCGCCATCATGTGCAGTCAGCGACCAACCTGCAAAACCTTGGTCGGTTGCACGCGTGAACACATCGAAGCCATTTTTTTCGCGAGTGCCGATATCGGTCCGGAAGACATGGTCCGCGACGATAAAGTCGAGGTATGAACGGGTGTTTTTTTGTGTGGTCGATTCGATCTCCCGCAGCAGCAAAATGACGCCGTGCGCGAAGCATTCGTTGATCAACGCTATTCCGAGATTGCGCCAGGCGCTGTATCTGAGCTGGCTTGGAGTCAAGAAGGCTTTCGGTTTGAGCATGTCGCCCAAAGTCAGGAGTTTGGGCGCACTGTTGTCGCCCTGATGATTCGCGGGTCCACGCATGATAGTAATCTCGTCATTCGGGTTGTTTGCAGCACGCTCGCGCAATGCGATCGAGCCAACGTTTTAAAGCTCCTTGGGTTTGGGTAACGCTTGGGGTTGGCGAAGCTGCTTTAACTACAGGCGAAACGGGGCTGCGTGCGGTGAGGTAATACGGGTGCGCGTGCGATGGAGCGAAGCGAGGAATCTTGACTGATTGCGGTGTTTGCTGCGTGGTCGGACTTGTGCCCGATGACTAATCGTATAACAGCCGTACGGCGTTTACAACATTTTTCTGTTGTCCTAACAACCCGGGTGAAAACCTTTAAAAATTTTGCGCGCGGGAAAACGACGTGTCCGGTTTCCTGAGGGAAATGCGGTCTGGGTAGGCGAATGGCATATAGCAATTGCTATAGCGGAACGCCTTTGTTTGGGCCGACCGTGGAGCGCAGGATTACTAGTAGTGGGGCCCCAAGCGCTTTACCTCCCTGGTGGCCCGGGCGGATTGCGCTGCCGGCGCAGTGCGTCCACGCGGATCTCGCCGCCGCGCCGCGCAGGTCTGGGCCGAGCGAGCGAATCAAAACGAATCGATGCACGCGTCGCTGTGCGCAGGCGGCGGCGCGCGCGTTGATCAGTGGTTGGTCGCCGATAGAAAGGAGGCCCCAAGGCCAGGCGCCCTGTCGACGCATGGTGTGGTTGTGGTTCGTCAGCAACGGCGACGCGTGCCGCGTCATCAGGTTGGTACTCCAGATAGATAAAAGCTTGGTTCGATTAGGCCGTACTGATCCAGTACCAGCAGTTGTGGTTCTTTTGGCTGGTTCGATAATAGTACTTGTATACCCAAAACGAACTGCATATAATCGAACCATCCTAAACGAACCGGCAGCCACATCATGTTCATCCGAGCCTATCTCCGAGCATCGACCGATCAACAAGACGCCAAACGCGCACGCAAGGATCTCGAACGCTTCGCGGCCGAGCGCGGGCAGTTCGTCGCGGCCTGGTATGTAGAGAACGAGTCAGGCGCCACGCTGACGCGCCCGGAGTTGTTCCGTCTTCTCTCAGACAGCCAACCCGGCGACGTGCTGCTGATCGAGCAAGTGGACCGTCTGTCGCGCCTTAATGCTGCCGATTGGGAAGCGCTTAAGGCTGAGATCCAGACACGGAAGATACGCGTCGTTGCGCTCGACCTTCCGACATCGCACCAGCTCGCAACGCCGGGCGACGACTTCACCGGGCGCATGCTCGACGCGCTGAACGGAATGATGCTCGATATGCTCGCCGCCATTGCTCGCAAGGACTACGAGGACCGCCGGCGCAGGACGGCCCAAGGGATCGAGAAGGCCAAGAGCGAAGGCGTCTACACCGGTCGCAAGCCCAACGAAGAGCGAAATGCCGCCATCCTCGCGATGCTCGACAAGGGCATGTCATGGAGCACTGTGTGCTCTGCGACCGGCGCGTCGCGCTCGACGCTTAGCCGGCTGACCAAGGAGCGCGCCGTCGTCGTCGAATGAATTGGCACCGGATTAACGCAAGCCCCGCTCGGATCGAGTCGGGGCTTTATGCATTTGGAACTACCGCACCGCGGAATGCAGCCTAAGATCAAATCAGATCCGCATGCATCGGCTTCCTGCCCGGCTTGCCGGGTACTTTCGGCGGGCGTGGCGGCGCGTCCTTCTTTGGGCGCCCGGGCGGGTAGCCAGTCGGCTTTTTAGACTTCGGCGCCTTGTAGATCATCCCCTGGTTCGGCGTGCACACGATCCGGCTTTCGTACTCCGCAAGCCGGGCGGCGCGTCTCTCGTGTGCCAAGAGCGCCCGTGCGGACCGCTTTTCCGAATCTTCGGCCCGCGCCACGTCTGGATTTGCTTTTAGCCGTAGTGCCTCCGCACGTTCGAGCAGGAGCGTTTCATATTTCTTGGAATTCGTTTTCAGTCTCCGACACCCGCTCCTCATACGGGGCGGGTGAAGCAGCCGATTACAGTGATTGCACTGTCTTCTGCGGTACAAGTCGAGACTGATACCGGGCGACATCTCCTCTGCGCACAAGGGAAATCCCGGTACGCGGCCCAATATGACCGCCCCCGCAGGCGAGATCGCTCCGCGAGAAACCCATACTCGACCTGTAATTGCATCCATACCCGCAAACTTTGCTAGAAGAGCGGAATTGCCGCCGCACCAATCAAGCGCAACGATCAACGCTTCTGCTCGAATCGCGGTATTAAAAGCCTCAATCCTTTCTTTCAGCGTAGTCATCTTAATCTCCGTTTCCATGAAAGAATTTTACGCGAAACCGATTCCGTTACTAGCGTTCTGTTCCATGCAGCTTCATTATCGCAATTGCTATATTAAATGCGGCTCTTCTTGTGCCACGTTCTCTTGCTCCACGCTCCAGTTAAGGTGGAGCCAAGGTGGAGCCCGGCAAACCCTTACCCACAAAGGAAAGCTCCACCACTCCACCTAACTCCATCTAAAAATAGAGTTAGAAATAGATTTGATTGTGTTGTGGGCTGGAATTTGGTCAAAACTTTTTTTCACAGCGCCAACGAAAAATGGGTGGAGCAGGTGGAGTGGTGGAGCCTACGCCCGCAAACCCTTATCCGCAAACGCTCTGCGAGGCTCCACCTTAGCTCCACCTTAGCTCCACCTGCAGATGAGCTAACCAGCTATAGCAATTGCGAAACTCAATTTCGTAACGCTTCAGCCCCGCACCAGATAAGACCTCCGGAGATAAACGACATTAATTTCGCATTTGCTATATTAAGACTATCGTTCGAAAAACTTGATAGTCACAACTTGACATGCATATAAAGCGCGATTAAATTGAAAACATTAAACGCAAAAAAGAAGCCCCAAAGCGCGTGCAAGGCGGCAATGGGGCTAACGTTTGAATCTCCCTACGAGTGAAATAATTATGGCTGCGATTTTAATGCCCGTCAACAATGGGCCCGATACCGACTATTCGATCGATCGCGACGAAATAACGCGATTTTTAAACCTCGCTCGGCCCGACGGCGGCGACCTGATGGTGCTGTATATCGACGCTAAAGGTGGCGCGCCGGTCGCGAGTACATTCGCAATTCCCGAGCAGACCGAAATGCTGTTGGCGTTTGCGGGCCGCAATAACTCGAAGAAACGCAATATCTACTGGCTCCCGAACCTGAGTGGCGTGGCGGGGAAAAAGCCGGAGAAGGCGGACATGACGACCGCCCTGTTCGCTTGGAAGGATCTCGACCCCTCCCCGGGCGATTACGACTCGTCACGCGCAGCAGTCCTTCAAATGGCCGAAGAGCTCGCAGCAAACGCGTCGTTCGTGGTCGATTCAGGGAACGGCGCTCAGCCCTACTTCCGACTTTCCGCACCGCTGCCCATCGCCAGCGACTTCGAAGCATATGAGCGCGTAAACAAGCTGATTTGCGACGGCGGCGACAGCGTCTACAACTGCGATCGGATCATGCGTGTTCCGGGCACGTGGAACTGGCCCACCCCGACCAAACTGAAGAAAGGCTATCCAAGTGAGCCCAGGCTTAGTCGCATCCTCAGCGTAAGTGACGCAACCTATTCGCTAACGGAACTCGAAACGTTAGTCGCGGCCGACGGCGCAGTCGCATCGGAACGTCAGCACGTACGACTGCAGGCGAAAGGTGTCGATCCTGAAACCGGGGAAGTAGATGCCAAAGCACGCTTCGACGACCTGCTCAAGACCGACCGCAAGCTCCGCGACCGCTGGGAAGGCGGTCACGACGGGCTGGGGTCCGACCGTTCGGGCAGCGTCATGGACATCTCGATGTACGGGATGCTGGTGGCGCGCCGCTTCTCGCACGACGCTATCGTCGGCCTTATGGCCCAGTGGGGACACGGTAGCGACAACGGTCGAAAGCAAGGCGATCGCTATTGGGACCGCCTGCGGCAAAACACTGTCGCGGAGCCGAAGCAGCAAAGCGAGGCAGACAAGGCGGTACTGGAGATAAACCGCAAGCACGCGCTCGTGGTGTTCGGCGGTAAAACCGCGATCCTTACCGAAAAAGCTGAACTGTCAGGCCCACAGGTGGCGGGCATTGAGTTCTGGAGCCCGGCGAGCTTTGCCACGTTCTACAAGAACAAGCTGGTAAAGATGGAATTCGTCGACAAGAAAGGAGATCGTCAAACGAAGTGGGAGCCCGTCGCAAAGGTCTGGGATAGCAGCTTTAACCGCCGCGAATACGTGGGCGTCGAGTTTGCTCCCGAAGGGACTGTGCGGGGCTATTACAACTTGTGGCAAGGGTTTTCCGTTGAGCCGATAGCCGGCGTCGGCGCTTTTCGCGCCGCGCTCGGCTGCAAGCGCTTCCTATCGCACATCAAATACAACGTGTGCCAGGGGAACAAGACCCACTTCCGTTACTTCGTTGGTTGGCTCGCCCACATGATCCAGCGTCCTCAGGAGAAGCCGGGAGTCGCTGTTTCGATCCAGGGAAAAAAGGGCACAGGGAAAAGCAAGGTCGTTGACACTGTGCGCGCGCTGCTGGGCTCTCACGCCGTCATCGTGAGCCAGTCTGAGCATCTGCTTGGCAGGTTCAACGCCCACCATGCGACTGCGTTGTTCGTTGCCGCTGAAGAAGCATTCTGGGCGGGAGATAAGAAGGCCGAAGGTGCGCTGAAACACATGGTCACTTCCGAAAGCGTGCAGCTCGAAAAGAAGGGCTTCGACATAGTGGAGATGCGATCGCTCGCGCGCTACATGTTCGCGGGCAACGCCGAGTGGTTGTTTCCCGCCACCGCCGATGAAAGGCGCCTCTTTGCGCTGACCTGCGGCGAGAATCACATCAAGGACTACGCCTACTTCTCGGCAATGGACGATCAGTTGTACGGCGAAGGCAATCGGAAACACGTTCCCGGCCAGGCATCACCGGGGCTTCGATCCCTGCTTACTTTTTTGCAGAAGCTGGACATCTCGAAGTTGAACGTCCGCGATGCACCGGAGACGGCGGGACTTCAACGGCAACGCGCATCTACGCTTGAGCCCCACGTTCAATTCATGTTGAATTGCCTGAACGATCGCAGGATGGGCCCTTTCGGATGGAGCAACTCGAAGCAGCGCATCGCGAAGCACGACCTTTATAAAGCGTTCACCGACGCGGCACGGGCAACCGGCAGAACGCATCTTTGCAGCGAAGCCACTTTCGCGCGCTTCCTGACTGAGACGTTCGGTTGGGCGACAAAGCGAACCTCGTCATCTCCTCGCGAGTGGGAAGTCGGCCCGTGGAACGCCTCGCGCCTGGCATTTCAGGCAAAGCACAAAGTCGATGTAGATACCGGTGAAAGCGACAGCATTGACTCGGCCGACGATGATCTCGACACGCGGGATGGTTCTATCCTGTCGCCCAGCGAAGAAAGGGAAGCGGACAGTCTTGGATACGAAGCGCATCTCGTTGGAGCGTATGCATCCGCAGACGAGCTCTATCGCGACCTGATTATTCGCGTCGCACCCGGTGTTGCAAGCGCCGCAGTGGATCATTTCCGACGCTGCGAAGACCTGCTCTAAGGACATGAAATCATGGCAAAGGATGAGGCATCCGCCGGCGATGAGATGGACACGCCGCCCGGCAAAACGAATTCGCGGGATCGCACTCCGCAGGACCGAGAGCGGATTAACACCCGGCAGCGCGAGCGTTATCGGGCCGACCCGGTTGCGCAGATCACCGCGTCCCGTGCTTATCGCGAGGAACACAGGGATCAAATAGCCGAGCGCCGGAAAGCCAGGTACGACGCGAATCCTGAGCCCGTCATCGCCCGGGCGATGACCTACTACGAGCAGAACCGGGAAGCGGTTCTGGAGCGCGCACGGGCTCGTTACGCGGCGAAGAAAGCCGCCCCTCTAGGAGACGGCGACTGACACCGTTCAGGCAGGGCGCTGCACATGGCAAAATAGGTTGTATCCGCCAGGGCGCTCCAGCTATGCGTACACCCAAAGACCAATTACCCAGCGTTGCGCTACGGATGCGTGCCGGTCAAATGTTGGTTGACGGGCAGACGCCGGACTCGGTTGCGCGCGAGCTTGGCATTTCGACTACAACCGCGAGGCGTTACAGGACAATCATCGAAGACGGCGGTTTAAACGCACTTGCGAGCCTGAGCGTTGGCGGAAGAAAGCCAATCCTTGACGCCAAGGCACTTGAATGGATCGCCAATTCACTCCGCGGCTCACCGTTAGCGTTTGGGTTTGAGAGCGATCAATGGACTGATGGGCGTCTGCAATCGGTCATCGGGAGACGATTCGGCGTTCAGTTCTCTCGCGTGTATGTCAGACAAATCGTGATAAATCTTGGACTTGCCGAGCGACTGAAGGCTCGCGTAGGGAATGCAGACCCTTCAACATCTCCTGTCCTCATACCAACTACACTTTCTTGGATTGCCGCAGCGCTGAACCATTCACCGAGAGTCGAAGGATTCGACGCTGATAGATGGACAAATGAGCGCCTAAGGACAGCAATTGCTAAACGGGTAGGCGTTCAATATTCGCGCACTTACGTTTGGAAGATAGTGACGGACCTTGGGCTAGCGCATCTCGTCAGCAAATCAAAGAAATGAAACGCTGCATTTCGCGATCGTGGCTATGCGCGCCGCCGCTCGGCCGCTACCATCGAGCCGTCCTTTGCAATGGCTTCTCTTACCGGCCTGATGCTCGCCCGCCGTTCACACGGCGGGCTTTTTTACATTGGGGGTTTGTCCTCTGAATCTTGCTGTTTTCGTCATGCTACGTTCACAGCACGGCGACCGGAGAAACGTATGCCTACGATGACATTCGAGGACCTGCCAGCGGCCGAGCAAGACGAGTTCTACGCGATCTGCGATGAAGCGGATCTCGATCCGGAAGACTTCGACGTCACGTTCACCGAGGAAATAGCGGGTGACGCCGAGGTCCGCACCTGCGGGCGTTCCGTAGTCGTTCAATCGGGAAGCACTGTCCGCGCATACGAGAGCGATGCGGATTTGCCTTGGACCGTCGCGTTTAAAGAGGACGTTCACGCCCAAGTTTTCGGCGCAACCAGGTAGGCAAGCTTGCTTGCCGCACCTTGTATCGCGCTTTACTTTGCTCTGATCGCTGGCACGGACGCGGTCTGCGCCGCTTCATTCGTCGGACCCGGCTGAACAGGCTTGGGTGGCGAGATTATCGTTGTCAGCCCCATCGACACCGTGATCAGTGACGGGTAGTCGTATGCGGCCCCCGTTCCCATATCCACCGCTGCGCCGATGATGCCGCCGGCAAGGATGTTCCCATACGCCATGCCCTTGGTGCTCGACTTGATTGTCATGGCGCCGGGCTCTTCGCCCTCCTTCTTGCAAACGACACTCAGGTCGTCATAGGCGCGATGGATTGAGACCGTACCGGGCGACGTGACGAACCAGGTGCCTTTGTCGTTGGTGAGCGTGCACATAGCGCCCGCAAGCATCGTTTCACCCTTAGTGGTCTGAACCGATACGGATTGCGACGAGCCGCCGATGATGGACGCACAGCCAGAGAACATCGTCACTGCGCCGAGCACAGCGATGGTTTTAGGAATGAACATTTGATAGCCCGATTCGTTATCGTTTTATTGGGGCGGTTGTGAACCGGCCTACACCGGTTATCGGCAAGAAATGCTTGAGCTTGAGATCTACGATCAAAGCGAACGGGCAATCAAGTCATTGCACGGCGTCACGACGCAAGAAACGCTATTGCGACAATACAAGTTGTTTTGCGCAGCGCGGGGTTAGACCCAGCCGAAGCGCTCCATTGACCTCGCCTATAGCTCCGCAAAATTTACCATCTTGCCCACCAAAGATGGCTCTGCCTTTTTTGGGATTGTAGAAAAGACGCTGCCCCTTAGGCGAGAAAAAGTTGTTCGTTCCATTCTTTGCGGCGACGTAATAACCAACATATTGCGGGGGGCTACCCCCGATATCCAACAATCTGTTTTTGCCGCCAATACCGTTGTCAAAGTTCGCTGAGCTGTTATCGAAATTTGCTTCAGAGTTATCAAAGTTTGCGGATGAATTATCAAAGTTCGCGATTGAATTGTCGAAGTTAGCTTGAGAGTTTTCGAAGTTGGACGGCGAAAATTCAAAAGGCAGTGCCGACTCGTTGACGACAATCACACCCAAGTCTGCAAACGCCTGCGCAGAAGCGAGGCAGAGTCCCAACGTTAAACAGATTTGTGCGATCGATGTGAGACGCATCGGTGATAACCCCTCTATTTTTATGTTCGAGAATCCTGCGACTGTGCCAGCTTCGCAGGCGGCTCTTCGTTCATTGGGCCCACATGCCGGTAACAGATAATGGCTAAGCCGGAGTCGACCGCTCTAACCGGCTTATCGGCTGACGTACTAGAATCTTTAGGTTTAATCGAAATGCTTTGTACCGTTTAAACTCCGCCCTTTACACGCGGCGCGCGAAGACGCTTTAACTGGCTACACTCCTATCGGCCAACGTCATCAAGAGGGTAATTGCATTTAGACAATCGTTTTCATATCCCACATCGGGAATGCTACGGGCGAACTCCAAGGTCCCTTCCAGCTTCCGATGAATGCCATCTACGTTTTCTTTGTATAGAGAAAGTAAGTTCTTTGGCACTTCTCTGCCGTACATAAAATGGCTTATAAGAATGTGTCCGCAACCCATATCGACGCTTGATAACTCGTTGCTTGTGATGTATTCGGATCCGTCACGGCTTTTTTTGTATCGTTCCACGAACATGCGGAATGCTTGCTCAGCCATATCGATTTTCTGCTCTTGCAGGTAATGGGCGCCTATTTCAAAGTAGCAAAAAATGTCTCCGCGGCGAGCGCCCTCTCTGAAGATGCTTAGGGCGGTGGCAACATCCTTTTTTATTTCTTCGCTTTCCAAATACATTCGGCCCATGAAAGGGTACGCTTCGAGAGACCCGAGTGCGGCTGCGCGCTTAAACAAGCGAAGGGCCTCTACCTCGTCTTTTAATACTTCATCCGACCCATAGTAGTGAGCACAGGCGTCAAAGAATACGTCCATTGAGGGGTTGTTCATTGTTGCTACGGAATCTTTTGACGCCGTTTCATTGTCTTCTGCAGCGACCGAGCCCTGCTGACGATTCGCTCCCTCATGATCTTCGATTGCGCCAGGGGCCATCATAATTGCTCGTATGATCTGATTCACAGGGGCGTTAAAGAATTCTCGATTGTCTGAGATTCGATAACCCTTTTGAGCGAGATAGGTATGAACGTACCGTTCAGCAACGCTGCAATCCTCGAACAACTGTTCGAATACGACTATAAAGGGACTTGGTAGGCCTGTTGCTCGGGAAAGTTCTCGCGCCCGCTCAGCCGGATCACGGTTAGTCATCCCCACCTTCATAAGTCCATCCATCGCGCTATTCGCGAGCACGTACACAAAGCCAACGTTTCTCATTTCGCGTTTTCTAATAGGTTATTGCGGTGGCCTGTTTTGCACTCGGCTCTCACCTTGCAATCAAATTGCAAGGTGAATGTAGCACCTACTCAATCTGTGTTGCGTGCTATGGATAACGTTTCCCCGCGTAGTCCAGCGCCGGCGGCACGTCATCGCTGCTGATCCCCGAGCGCGACCGCTCGCCCGCGATCAGCACCCTCATCTTTTCCAGCGCCACGAGCTGTCCGCGCGTCTCTTGGCGCCAGCAGCGCTCGACCACTACCCGAAAAGACTCAATTTCAAGGAACACCTGCCGCATGCGCTCGATCTCCATGCACGCGCGCTGCACCGCCGTGTCTTCGGGGTACTTGCGCCACAGCTCGCGAAGTTGCCGAGTCGTCGGCGACGGAAAGTCCGGCAGCTGTTTGCGAGGCATAGCTGTGCAAGAATAACTGTATGGATGTACAGTAGAATCTCCACAAGCTCAAGACTGCAATTCTGTTACTCGGTAGGCGGCGGTAGGAAATATTGATTCAATAGATCTGCCAGCTTCCAAACAGGGCAAGGACGACGGCACATCGCGTCATAGCCGGCATCCTTGATCGCCTGCACTGGCTCATCAGTCGCGAAGTCGCACATCGCGAGCGCAAAGATCCGGCTAGTCTCCGGATTCGCAAGGAGCGCGTGAGTGAATGCGTACTCAAACCTGTTTTCCATGCGTGTATCTATCAGTATCGCGTCGGGGCGCCAGTGCTTAATGATGGCAAAGGAGGTAACCAGATCTGAAGCGAAGAGCGATGAAAACCCCTTCAGTCCCAGGAGCAACGCAATCGACTCGCCGGCGCTCACATCTTGATGTGCAACGACGACTTTTTTGAGGCTGCCAAGATTCGCCGGCGTCTTCGTGGTCCAGAAGCCGTGTTGACTCTCGTCGTCATGGGGAAGTCGATGTGTCATGCCGTGCCTTAGTGTCTTTCAATGTCGATGCTGCCTTCGAGACACGACGCGTGGCAAGACAGGGAGTAAGCCTCATAAAATACAGGCGCAAGCGTTGTGCCGTTACCAGCGCAAAACCCGAATCACGGAGCGGAAGGATGAAAATAACGATAATTAGCCACGATCCGCTCCCCGAAGGGCACGTGGAGGTTCACCGGTTCACCTTTCAGATGTTGGAAGAGGGAAAAGCACCGAACGTTGAGACCGTTTCTGTTCGCACCGCCCGGGTGTTGGCAAAACAATTAGAAACGAACAACCCATTCGTCGATATGCTTACGATGATTGGCGCCGCGAAATGCGCTGACTACCCAAGTCTAGTTGGACGAACCTTTGAAGATGCCAGCCTTGAACCATAGCAACGCATCACAGCATCTGCACCGCATCGAGACGGGCGCGCGTTGTGTCGTGCTTCAAATGCCCATAATGCTTGTCGATCATTGCGCTGGACGTTCCGGCCAGCCGCGCTACAACGAAGCTATCCATCCCGGCTGCAATCATCTCGCTGATGGCGGTGTGCCGAAGTGAATACATGACGATTGTCGGAGGCAGTTCTGCCGCCTTTACTGCCGCCCGGAACGGCCCCTTCCAGGAATCTTTATTCCATGCATCTCCGAGCGCCGTCGCAAACAGCGGCGCGTTCCCGATCTTGCCCTTCGCCTGTTCCTCGAAGAATTTCGCCGCGGCAGTCGATAGGGTGACGATTCGGAAATCTGTTTTTCCCGACAGTGCGACCGTGCGCTGGTGTTTGTCGAAGTGGCTAACTGCGATCTTCGCAAGCTCGCCCGGGCGTGCGCTCGTGAGAAGCATTGCGGTGACGAACCTCTTCATATCGTCCTGACACTTAGCCAAAAGCGCTGCGCGCTGCTCTAGCGGCACAAATCCCTGACGACGTCGGCCGACATCCTTGAATTTCGCAACGGTCTTCCAGCCGGCGTCGTGCGCGACGAGCCGATCTTTCAGTGCCAGGTTCAGCGCTGCTTTGAGTGACGCCAGGTTCCGATTGGCGGAATCCTTGGCGCGGCGAAGATCCTCTTCGTCATCCTCGTCCTCATCGACATCAATCTGAGCGGAAAGCCATGCCTTCACATCGGAGGTGCGCAGTTTGGCGAGGTCGATCTTGCCGATATTCGCGTCATACACAAGGCGCTGAAACCGGCCCGTCGCGTCCTTCTCGCTCTTCGCGCCCTTATTCAGTTTCAAATGCTCGGCGTAATGTTCGCACGCCTGTTTGACGGTCATTGAGCCGCGCATTACGCCGAACTCGCACGCGGCTGACCATTCCCGCGCGGCGCGCGCCGCCTCGTCGAATCCGGCGACAGTGCCAAGTGCTTTGTACTGTTGCTTTCCTTCATCACTCCGGCGGCGCGCGATCCAGGTGCCGGCGCCCGTCTCAAGCTTTCGGTAACCCACATAAATGCCAGTCGACAGTCGCGACCAGTACGGTTCACGCCGCGGTTCGAGCTGGGCGAGGGCGGAGCGCTTGGACAAGTCTAGGGACATCTGTTTTATCCGTACGGAATCGATACGGAAATACTACCACGAACAGCTATGGATTCTTATGTACCTGTTTTTCAGCGATTTCAACGAGTTATAAACGGATATAGACTGCTGTGAATCGCTGTGGACAGCCAATCCTGCCCTCCGAAGGCAGGGGTTGCTGGTTCGATCCCAGCCGGGCGCACCAAGAATTAGCGCAAATCGAGTTGCCCGGTTATGCCGGGATCACATTTAGCTCCAAACGCATGCCAAGCGCTGCC
>Ga0163162_10001642_pt1 | contig 20968 bp, 18 predicted proteins | sample S55metaG_FD_115310 | JGI IMG/M metagenome (GOLD analysis project Ga0163162, IMG submission 115310) | Switchgrass rhizosphere microbial communities from Kellogg Biological Station, Michigan, USA - S5-5 metaG | ecosystem: Host-associated > Plants > Roots > Rhizosphere > Soil | place: USA...
GCTAGAAAATGAGCCGGATTTTTTAGCTGCTATTTTAGAGAAGTTTGAATGAAGTTGGTAGACCACGCATCCCGGAAATCGGGACTGAATACTTGTGGTTAAAATTCTGTGGGCCGCAAGCCCCGACGATTCGGGGTGTGCGGGTTCAGCTCCGTAGCGATGACCAGGTCGCTTTTTTTATGCCTTTTTCGTGTACATAATTTATACTTTCAGTCTCAATAGGTTTTTGTACTGACACAACAGATGGGCGCTGATAGCACTTAATAGCTGGACGATATTTAGATTTATTGGGTGTGTTTTTATGTATGCTAGTTGACGGATTAGTGACAGATGCTGCTTCCTTTAATTGCTGACGCGTAATTTCGCAGGCCGCTAGTTGATTTCCCATAGAGCCAGCGTTGCAAAAAATGATAACATTAGTAATCGTAGAATATAAGAGCCGAACGGATGTGTTTGATCGATCAGTATTATCTCAGGAGCTTTGTGAAACAAAACCAACTTATGAAAATGCAGATGAGAGCTTCACTCAAACCGATCCTTGTTATTAAAAATGTGTCATGCACTGATGATCGATTTGGTTTCGACTTAATAATTGGAAATTGTTAAGGTCAGTGAATTAGGGCAAAGAGGCATGATAAAAAATAAATATCTGAGGAAATGCTTGCCCAGTATTTGTTGTAGCTGCTGTGTTTGCCGTTTAAAATTGGTTTTGCACGGAAATTGTTTATATAATAATCGTTATTGAAAATTTGGTAAAATTCTCTCTCCTACTCAATCAACTTATTAAAGAGAATTTTCAAAGCGGGCTGGATCTTTATCCGGCCCTTTGTTATTTGCCGGCGCAAGTCGGAATTATATAAAAGATATTTTCACGAGTTGGCTTACCTTGACAATATAGGGTACTAACCTATTCATGTTGGAGAAAGCGTCTCTTATAGGGACGCCTTTCTTGCGAATTGGGCTGGGGCTGTTTCTACAGTCCCTTTTGCTTTTAAGGAATTTCACTTATTCAGGTTATGAGAAGTGTGGTTTACCTTGCGACTCCGTTTTTAATTTTCAATAACTGGATAGCCTTCGTATACTACGGAGGCTTTTTGACTTTCAAATCTTAATAAACCAAAAACTACAATCATGGAACAATGACAATTGTAACAGGTGAAGACAAATCCCTGCCAGTTCATGCATATTGTCAATATTGGAGTTTGCCCATATTTTGCCGTCAGCTTTGCGGGAGATTTCTTACTCTAAATTCAACATCAGGCGAAGCCGCGAAAATCAACCATTCATAGAAACTCATGTTGTTTTAATCCTTTACTTCACGATTTTTGTAACAAAAAAGACCTCAATTCGTTAAGACTTTAAGCCACTTTCAGAAATGCAATTCTTTTTAAATGATCTCGCCGGTCATTAAGCCCTAAGCCCAATACATGCAACAAAGCGTTTTTATCCTTTCCCTATTTTTTCTGGTAATGCATCTTTCGTTTGATGGAATATGCCAGGACACAACGAGAGCTATTGATCAGAATAAAGTGAAAACAAACAGATCTCATTCGCAGCTGAAATATTCTTTGCATGGTACCATTAAAGCCAAAGGAACGGGCGAGGTAATTATTGGCGCCAGCGTATCCGTAACAGGATATTCAAGCGGGACGGTAAGCAATGAATACGGCTTTTATTCATTAACGCTGCCGCAAAATGATTATGCGATTGAGATCTCGGCAGTAGGAATGAAGTCGGAGTCGATAAAGGTTTTACTGAATAAAGATGTGAAGCTTGATATTTTGCTAGAGGAAGAAGTCACCGATTTGCAGGAAGTAACGGTTAAAGGATCTTCCACGGGCAGGAGTCTTAAGAACCCCCAAATGAGTGTTGAGAAGATCAACGTTCACGAAGTAAGAACTATACCGGTACTATTCGGAGAGCGGGATATACTAAAAACAATCCAATTGTTGCCTGGTATAAAATCAGCCGGGGAAGGCAATAGCGGCTTTTATACACGGGGAGGTTCAGCAGACCAGAACTTGATCCTGCTCGACGAGGCACCCGTTTATAATGCCTCTCACCTGCTTGGCTTCTTTTCCACTTTTAATTCCGATGCGATTAAAAACGTGACCCTGTACAAGGGTACAATGCCTGCACAATACGGAGGAAGGCTATCATCAGTATTGGACATCAAAATGAATGATGGCAATAACCAAAATTTTGGGGTAAGTGGCGGAATTGGTCTTATCGCTTCACGATTAAATGTAGAGGGTCCCTTGCAGAAAGACAGATCCTCCTTTTTAATATCTGCCCGGAGAACCTATGCCGATGTATTTCTTAAGCTGGGCGATTCATCGTTAAAAAAAACAAAACTGTACTTCTATGACCTGAATACAAAAATGAATTTCATTTTAGGCGAAAGGGACAAGATCTTTCTTTCAGGTTACTTTGGCAGAGACGTATTAAGCCAGGATAAAGTAGCAGGGATCAATTGGGGCAATGCAACGGGAACATTGCGATGGAATCATATTTTTAATAAAAAACTATTTTCCAATACTTCACTGATCTATAGTAACTACGATTACACGATCGATGTTCATACAGAATCGATTGACTATGGAATTCTGTCCCGGATAAGAGACTGGAATTTGAAAGAGGAACTCCAGTTATACGCAAATGCAAATAATACGATCATCTTCGGTGTTAATTCGATCTATCATACTATTAAACCAGGAGAGATTTCCGTTACAGGCGATAATGGAACCGTAACACAAGGTTTACAGGACCGGTATTCACTCGATAATGCGATCTATGCAAACAATTCATGGAGAATTAACAATAAATGGAACCTTACGTATGGTTTGCGCCTTTCAGCATTTACCATTTTAGGCAAGGGTGATTATTATACGTTGGATGATACAGGCAAGGTAATTGACACGATCCATTACGGACCGGGAGAAATAGTGAAGACATATTTGAATGCTGAACCTCGTGTAGCGGTGAGTTATCAATTAAACAATTTAAGCTCCTTAAAAGCATCCTATACACGGAATACTCAAAATTTACACCTGATCTCAAATTCAGTTTCTTCATCGCCCACCGATAAATGGGTGGCAAGTACAAACATGATTAAACCCGAGATAGCAGACCAGGTTGCTATCGGGTATTATAGAGATCTGAAAGATCGTAACTACGAGATAAATGTAGAAACCTATTACAAAACGATGCAGAATCAGATAGATTATCGCGACGGTGCGGAAGTATTTACAAACGCAGCGATCGAAACACAGTTATTGTATGGCAAAGGAAGAGCATATGGTATTGAATGGTTATTCAGAAAAAAAACTGGAAGATTAACCGGATGGGTCAGCTACACGCTCTCAAAGACGGAACGAAAAATAGATGGCATCAACAATAACCAGTGGTATAACGCAAGACAGGACAGAACACATGATATAGCTATTGTTGCCATGTACCAACTGAATGAAAAATGGACGCTTTCAGCCAATTGGATCTTTTATACAGGTGATGCGGTGACTTATCCGAGTGGCAAATACACGGTCGATAACGAAGTATATTTCTATTATAGTGAGAGGAATGGCTATCGAATGCCGAATTATCACAGGCTCGATGTTGGTGCGACAAAACAATTGAAAAGAGGCAAGCGCTTCTCTTCGGAACTAAATTTCAGCATATATAATGCCTATGGCAGGGCCAATGCATACCAGATCAGTTTCAGGGAAAGTGAAACGGACCCGACAAAAACCGAGGCTGTAAAGACATCGCTATTCACTTTTGTTCCTTCGATTTCTTACAACTTTAAATTTTGACCATGGAGCATATAAAAAGATTGATACTTGTTTTATGCGTTTTATCTCTTTGTTCATGTCAAAAAGTTGTTGATTTGAAACTACATGACGCAGACATTAAATACGTGGTGGAAGGCATTATCTCTAATGAACCCGGTGTGTGTAAAGTGAACTTAACGCAGTCGAAACCATTTTATGAGGACAATCAATTTCCGGGAGTAACGGGTGCGATCATTACGATTAAAGACAATGATGTGGAATTTTTATTGCCGGAAACACAGCCCGGGGTTTATGAAACCAATCAGATCAATGGCACGCCCGGTCATGTATACCAATTGTCAGTAACGATCAACGGTTACGTCTTTACGGCCTCGAGTAAAATGCCTTTACCTGTTTCACTGGATACAGTTTACATTTCTAACGGACCCTTTGGTGAATTCAAATTTGCGACCGTTGGTTATAATGATCCTGCCGGAATCAGTAATAATTACCGGTTTGTTCAATACCTGGATGGAGTAAAGGATCCTGCCATATTCTGGCAAAATGACGAATTTACCGATGGACAGACGGTCCTGATTCAGCTGGATACGGGCGTCGATAAAAAAGATGACCCGCGCAATATCAAAAGCGGAGATACGGTAATGATAGAAATGCTTGGTATCGATGACGCCGTGTACAAGTATTGGTACAGTCTTCATTTTAATGGAGGAGATGGAGGAAATATTGCGACTCCAGCAAATCCTGTAACGAACCTTAGTGGGGGAGCGCTCGGTTATTTCACCGCCCAAACGGTAGATCGTAAATCCGTTGTTGTACCTTAATTAACCTCCACAGTTATTTTGGGAGTTTGTTTTTCCGGAACAGCTTTCTTATAGTCGGCTATCAGTTTTTCTGTTGACTCGTATGCTTTGTCCAGAAGATCATCTTTCTTTTTTTTCGCCCTTGTTTCAATTCTTTTGATTATAGCATATTCCTTCATCGTGTTAGAAAGGATTGTTTTACGAAAGTTTTTAAGGTTTGAGATCAGGACCTCGTGGTCATGGATATTGCCTAAATGATCCAAAATTGTGTCGAGGTTTTTTAATTGCGGTTTCGTAAACGAGCTTTTGCCGTGAAACATTTTTGCCTGGTAAAAAATATCCTTCAGTTGTTTTCGGACAAGATGAGATCTTTCTTTAAAATGTTTTAGATCCTCCTGTACCTTTTTTAAAGACGAATCGACCATTCCATTTGTTTTAGACAAAACTTCTTCATCATTCAAATATTTAAACTCGGTCTCTATGTTGTTTGTCAGCGCATCCAATTCCTTTGATTCAAATTGTCGGATCGTTGGTCGACTGTATTCGCTGGCCTGGTCCTGCAACAATTGCAGGTAAACAAGGACCGGGTTTAAAAGGGCCGTATTTTTTCCTCCTAATGAGAGTAATAATTTTCTACTCATTTCAATATTCCGGTGTTTTCCTAAGATGGAAAACAAGGAATCAACGCCTCCTGGCAATTCTTTCTTATGTTTCTTTTTTATAAGGCCAGAATACACTTTGGCACAGGAACGAAGTTTTTTGATAGCAACACGCAGATCGTGTATTGCTTCTTCATTGATTTGTTCCTGAAGCGATAAAAGGTTTTCATGAAAAGCCTGCAGTTCTGCCCGCCAATATAGCAATATGGGGTTTTCCTCTGACATTTATTTAAAGGTAAAACTTCCCACAGGCAATTCGATAATTTGTTGTCGTACCAGGATCATTGTCCAAACCGGTAAGAATATTCGATCTTTCCCGTCATTACCTTATCCTTGTTAAAACTTGCTTCTTTTGTTTTCAGTCCTTTGTTATCATACACATACCTCCAGATGAGATATCCAAGATCCATCATGGAGAGAGTCGTGATCTTTTGAGACACCTGGTTTTTCTCTGTATACTCGAACATATAGTCAGGAAGAAGACGGCGTGCCTTTGTATTAAAGCGTACGATGTCTGTCATCCTGTTTTTGTCATCGTAGTAATAGTAAGTTTTTTCCCCGCTTACTTTTTTGACGAATGGCAATTCTTCCGTCACGTTTCCCTTTTCGTCAAGGGTAAAGCGAACTTCTGTTGTATCATTATTATTTAAAATTCTCAGCATCCGTAAGGGTTTACCCTGGTCATTGTAAAACCATTGATGGACTTCATTCACATAAATGCTATCGCCGGTATCAGTTACCATGTTTTTGATCAGCGCCGGGTTGTTTTTCTCGTCATATGTATAGGTGGTAGTAGATACCAGGGAGGAAGAAGTGTCAGACTTATTTGTTAAGAGTCCCTTACCATCAAAGCGATAGTATTCATTGATGATATCAGTTTTATTCCGGGTCGCGATCTTCAGCAAGTTCTTGTCAGCAAAGAAATTATGTGTTTCTGAAAAATCGCTGTTTTTTACCCCGTCGCCATCAAAGCCCGTCGCCTCTGCGGAGAGTACCTTGTTGCTGAGATAGAGTCTGATCGTTTGATTTATCTCCCGTGTGCCAATAAGGTCTTTGTAATAATATTGAGCATGTAAGGTTGCGGAGCTCATCAGGAGAAAGAAAGAACCAAGTATGTTTTTCATCAAGGAATGATATTGTCTTTAGTGTCAAAAATAATTGAATTATTCAGTAACGAAAAAGAAATGAAGGCTTGTATTTTTTGTATTTATTTTAGCAAAAATTTATTGTGAGCCACACCCGGGAACGAAAGGAGAAGAACTGCCTGAATTGCGGAGCTGCTGTGATCGGCCGGTATTGTCATGTTTGTGGCCAGGAAAATGTTGAGCCTAAAGAAAGTTTTTGGCACCTTGTTACTCATTTTTTTAATGATATCACTCACTTTGACGGCAAGTTTTTTACAACACTCAAGGATCTGTCGTTCAAACCAGGATTCCTTTCAAAAGAATACATGATCGGCAGGAGAGCCAGTTATCTAAACCCTATCCGGATGTATGTTTTTACCTCGGCCATTTTTTTCCTTCTTTTTTTTTCATTCTTTCGAAGCAGGGAACCAATAAAAATTGATCCATCGATAAACGGTAAGACTTTAGCGCAAATTGATAAAATGGATTCAGCCACATTTGCAAAGTTTACGACCCATATCAACGAAGAAAGGGAAAGAACGGCGAAGCCGATGACCCGGGAAGAATTCAAAAAATACGTAGATACAGTTTTTAAGATCTTTCTGGATACCTCTTTAGCATTTCATTTTACAGGGACAAATTATGCATCTGTAAAGCAATTTGATTCAGCGCAACGCACCAATGCCCGGGAGCATAGTTGGTTGAAACGACAACTCATTTATAAGGAACTTGAGCTGAATGAAAAATATCATAACAAGCTTGAAGTTTTCACTGCCATAAAAGAAGCCCTGCTGCATAGCCTACCACAGATGCTTTGGATATCCCTTCCGCTTCTTGCCTTGATCCTTAAATTAATGTACATAAGAAGAAAGCAATTTTATTACGTAAGCCATATTATTTTCAGTCTTCATTTATATGTTTTTCTCTTTATCGCGCAGTTGGTCCTGTTTGGTATTTCCAAACTGAACAGGGCCCTTGATCTTGGTTTTTTGACTCTTCTATCAACCATTCTTGTTCTTGGGTTGTTTGTTTACGAATACCTGGCGTTAAAAAATTTTTACCGCCAAGGCTGGATCAAAACCTTTTTTAAATTTTTATTGGTCAATATTTGTTATATTATAATGCTTGTATTGCTATTTGCATTTTTTGCTGTTTTTTCTTTCTTTAAAATCTGATATATATGGCGGTCACACTTGCTGAAGAATTCTTAAGATTAGTTGAGATCATGGATGAGCTCCGGGAGAAATGCCCCTGGGATCGTAAACAAACAATTGAAACATTGCGGCACATGACGATCGAGGAAACTTACGAATTGACTGATGCGATCACGGAAAAGGATTGGAAGGGAATCAGGGAAGAACTCGGAGATCTTTTGCTGCACATTCTCTTTTATTCGAGAATAGCAAGAGAACAACAACAATTTACGCTTGAGGAAGTGATACAGGGGATCTCTGAAAAATTGATAATCCGGCATCCGCATATTTATGGAGACGTAAAAGTGGACAATGAAGAAGACGTTAAGAAGAACTGGGAGAAATTGAAATTAAAGGAAGGAAAGAAATCAATACTAAGCGGGGTACCCGTATCGTTACCTGCTACAGTAAAGGCGTTGCGATTGCAGGAAAAAGCCAGGCAGGTAGGTTTTGAATGGGAAAACAAGGAACAGGTGTGGCAAAAGGTAGAGGAGGAAACTAATGAGCTACACGCAGCTGTCGCAAAAGGCGAAAGAGATAAAATAGAAGACGAATTTGGTGACCTCGTGTTTTCATTGATCAATTATGCACGGTTTTTGCGCATTGACCCGGAAAATGCTTTGGAACGAACCAACAAAAAGTTCATTGACCGGTTCACAAAAATGGAAGCAGAAGCGCTAAAACAAAGCAAAGATCTTGGTGACATGACCCTCGAAGAAATGGACGCCATCTGGAACACCATCAAACATCGACATACTACTTGAAAACCGCTTTCCGACATATTTTATTTTCAAGGTACACCTTGTTAGCGTTGTGTATTATCACCTTTGCTCTTTCTTTTGTTTTCAATTCTTACTATACCCGCGTATCCGCAATAAATCATGAGAAACGGTCTTTAACCCGGTATATCCAAACAAAAGAATTAGACTTCAACGAGGTTATCAAAGACACTCACCTGCTCAGAAAATTGGTTCAAAACAGGGAAACGCTTGATGAATTTAAATCGCTGGAAGAAAAAGAATACGGGATATATATTGTCGCCGAGACAATTTTTGGAACGCAGCAAATGCTATTTTGGAATAATCAAAACATAATTCCTCCTGCAACAAGCTATAACCTGGATGATGGTGAGTATTTTACATTATTGGACAATGGCTATTATGTGATCGTCAAAAGATCCTTTGCTCTCAATGGAATGAGCAACAAATTGTGGACTTACGCGTTAATCCCGGTCAAATCAAAATACTATATTGAAAGCCAGTTTTTGAACGACGAATTTGCCTATAGCAGGACGGCCCATAAGCGCATCATTATTAGTAGTAAGAACACAGACTACCCGATCAGATCTTCTTCCGGCCAGGTTCTTTTTTATATTGACCGAAGACCTACCAGCGCTATCCCCAATAATGATCCCATTACTGTGATCCTTCGTCTGTTGTCATTGTGTTTCTTTTTTGTATTTGCCCATTCGCTGGCAGAATTTGTTGCTCAAAAAAGGGACAACCAGTGGCGCGGCGTTGCTGCTTTAATTGTTGTGCTTATTATATTCAGACTTAGCCTTTATTTCTATCCCCTGGTCTTTGAGTTCCGCCAATTTGAATTGTTTGACCCGGCTGTTTATGGAACCAATTTAGTTAACCGAACACTGGGAGACCTACTGATCAATTCCCTGCTATTTTCATGGATCACTGTTTTTGCATGGTCTAAGCTGGGCAACCAAATGGACCTGCTCAGGCGGGTAAAAGGAGCCGGAAAATGGCTGATCGCAATTGTGGCCTTACTGGTTCTTGTGGTCTCCACATTTGTACTGGCAAGTACGATCAGCAGTCTTGTCGCCGATTCAAAAATATCTTTCGATGTTACAGATTTTTTTAGCCTTAATAAGTATAGCGTAATTGGATTCATCGTTCTGGCTAGTCTGTCGTTGGGATATTATCAGTTTACGCAAATAATGTTTCGGTTCATTTTGCCTGTATTTGAAAAAAGAAAACCCCTGATCTATTTTGGAATTGGCGCTACAGGCCTGGCCTATCTCACTTTCCGTTTTGCTGATCCGGCCATTCAATTTTATATACCTGTTCTGTTGTGGCTCATAGGCTACACCTGGTTAGTGAGCCAGCGGGGATTTGTGATAAATCGCTTTCATATTAATGTGGCGGGCATCATATTCTGGATATTTGTTTTTTCCGTTTCCATCTCGGCTATTATTATCACAGAAAATAAGACAAAGGAATGGACTAACAGGAAAACGATCGCCGAGAACCTGGCTATCCAGGATGATGAGTCCAACGAAATGCTTTTGAAGATCGCGCTGACCTATCTTGATAACAGGTTTCTTGCCTCCAACTTTTATCGCTTTCATGATGAAGAGAACGGCAGGATCTTTCGTGACAGCATCCTTACTGCAAACTACAAGGGTTATGTAAATAAGTATGACACTAAATTGTATGTTTTCGAGGATTCAACGTTTAACCCGCTTTTCAATGACGATGATCTTACATACGAGTCATTGAATAATATCATCTCCATACAAAGTAAACAAAGCAGAACGATTCCTGACCTCTATTCCTATGTCACCAGTAACAATAGGGTCACTTACATTACCAAGAAGATCGTTCAGGATACGGGAAGAGTATTGGGCGCACTATTTATCGTATCCAACCCAAAGACCAATGCGGCCAATGCACTTGAAGCCACTCTGTTCAGAGAGCCAAACGAAAATGACCCGAGGTCATCGCCCAACTACTCATTTGCTATTTATAAAAACCACAGCCTCGTTGAGTCGTCAAGCAAATATCCCTTTGCGACAACATTAACGGAAGACGAAATACCTACGCAGGAAGTTGAGAAAAGGAAGAATGGTGATTTTTATGAAATGTGGTACCGGAACGGCACCGAGAAGGTCATTGTATTAGCACGCAAAGTGGACTCTATCATTGAGGCCATAACCTTGTTCTCGTATATTTTTTGTTCATTTCTTTTCCTGGTAACCTTCATTCAAACTGTTGCATTTCTTTTGAAAATCGGGAGCGATAAAAGAGGGCTTAGCAACTTTTTCCAGATGAATATCCGCACGCAGGTGCACAGTACGATCATTTTTATCAGCATACTTTCTTTTTTGATCATTGCCGCATCTACCATTTCATTTTTTATCACGAGGTATAACAGGAACAATGCAGATAAATTAAGCCGCACATTGAAAGTGATGGAAAATGAAATGAAAAAAAGAATTGCCGAACACAGCATTTTTGACGATGTGACAAAGATATATGAGCCGGGCTCGAACCGCGAGTTGAAGAAACTAGTCTCCGATGTAGCAGATATTCATAACGTAGACGTAAACGTGTATGACCTGGCCGGAAATTTACAGGTCTCGTCCCAGGAAAATATTTATGAAAAGGGTGTTCTCAGCAAACAGATCAATCCCGAGGCATTTTTTCATCTGAGTCAATCGCGCGAAGTGGAAAGAGTACAACAGGAACACATCAGTGACCTGTCATACCTGAGTATTTATGCCCCGGTAAGAAGCGATGACGGAACCGAATACGCTTATGTAAATATTCCATACTTTCTTTCCCAGTTTGAGTTGCACCAGGAAATCTCAAATTTTCTTGTGACAATTATCATACTGAATGCCTTTATCTTTTTAACGGCTGGCGTTATCGCATTATTTATTACTAACAGGATCACTCGTTCTTTTTCCATTATTGGTGACAAGATGCGGGAAGTGAATCTTGGAAAAATGAACGAGGAAGTTGTCTGGAACCGTAACGATGAAATAGGCGAATTGGTAAAAGAATTTAATAAAATGGTAAGCAAACTGGGTGAGAGCGCGGCTGTCCTGGCACGCAGTGAGAGGGAAGGCGCCTGGCGCGAGATGGCGAGACAGGTGGCTCATGAAATAAAAAATCCCTTGACGCCGATGAAGCTAAGTATCCAATATTTACAAAAGGCCATTTTGAATAATTCGCCGGAGGTAAAGGAATTGACCGCTAAAGTTGCCAATACACTGGTGGAACAAATAGATCACTTATCAAAGATCGCCTTTGATTTCTCACAGTTTGCCAATATCGGCAACACGCAAGTTGAACTTTTTGACATGCATGAAGTCATTAAGTCGTTGAAAGAATTATATCAACGCGGGCAGCAGGTGGAAATAAATTGGGACGCACTTCCGGATAAAGTAATGTTGCGAGCCGATAAAACACAGATGAACCGCCTGTTCACAAATCTTTTTCAAAATGCGGTCGAAGCATGCGAAAAGGAACAATGCGTTATTAATGTAAATGAATTTCGCGAGAATGGAAGCGTCGTTGTAAGCGTAAAAGACAACGGGGAAGGGATCCCCTCTTCCATGCAATCAAAAATTTTTGCACCCAACTTTACTACTAAATCTTCGGGAACGGGGCTTGGCCTCGCCATGTGTAAAAGCATAGTTGAACAGGCACATGGTAAGATCTGGTTTGAAACCCAATTGGGTGAAGGAACTACATTCCACATTGAATTGCCATTGGCAAATTAGGTGCACATCACTCCTGGACGGATTTTATTACGTTAAGTATATCCATGAAGTTATCGGGAGAAGAAGTAGCAGGGGACTGGGCAATTTTATCTCTCCATTTTTTGATCTGATCCTGGCATCGATTGTACTGGTCCGAATTATTATTGGTATAAACACATCCCAGTGTTTCTGCCAATTTCTTTGAGATGCGAATAAGATACCCGTCTGGATTCACAAACATTAAGTAAGGATCTGCATCTGAGATCTGCGAACAATTGCCAGGAATATCGCCTTTCAGGCTCGCCTGTCTAAAGTCTGATAGGGACTTAGAACCAGTTGCTGCGGGAAAAGTAGCTGCCATCTGGGTCATATAGGTAGCAGCTTCCGGCAAAGTTTTTTTCCTGGATCGGGTTTCTGTTTGGGCAAGAGCTGGTCTCTCCTTAGGCAAATTGTTACTCAATGGCGGGGTTAGTTCCGGGGTTGGATTTTGATTCAAAGCAGGAGAAGAATCTTTTTGGGGCAAAACTGACTTTATAGCGACCGGCCCTTTGCCTGCTTTTTGATTCAATAGCATGAACGCTCCTACAGCTACAATACCAATGACGCAAGCGGCTACAGCATATCTTACAAACGAGACGATCCTTCCTCGTGACGAAACTCTGGGAAACGTTTTTTCTTCATTGAGCAAAGTCAAAATTTCATTCCATGCCCGGGGAGGAGGTGTAACTTCTATATTATAGAGTTTAGCGGGGTACTGTTCTTCACCGTCTTTTTCCAGCTCTTCCTCAATTCGACTCCATAATGCAGAGGGTGGGGTTTCTTCAACGGCATAAAGTTTTTGAGGGAATTCAGCAGTAATCTCCTGGTCAAGAGCCGTGCCTATCCTGCTCCACATTATTTCAGGCGGCGCCGCTTCATAGTTATACAATTTTCTTTTTAATTCCTCACTCATAGGACTACCTGTTTCGTTCTGTAAGAAATTTTTTTACCAGGTCCTGGAGTACTACCTTGGCTCTTGATAATTGAGATTTGCTGGTGCCTTCACTAATATTTAGCAGATCGCCGATCTCCTTGTGAGTATATCCTTCTACTACGTACAGATTAAAAACGGTCCGGTACCCGGGCGAAAGTTCCTGTATCAGTTTCATAATATCCTTTTCGGCAAGATCATCCAGTACCGATAAATATTTGCCCTCTACTGTGTTCTCATGTTGCTCCGTAATGGGCTGTTGATACGTCTTTCGCCTGAAATGTTCAATCGCTGTGTTTACAAAAATCCGTCTGATCCATCCTTCAAAACTTCCTTCTCTCCGGTAACTGCTTAATTTTTTATATACCTTAATGAAACCTTCCTGTAGTATATCCTCTGCTTCGGCCGAATTGCCTGCATATCGTAAGCAGACCCCATACATTCTTGGTGAAAACCGGCGATATAGCTCCTCCTGCATTCGCCTGTCTCCTTCCAGGCATCCATGTATCAAGTCGCTTTCGGAAATAATTTGGTTGCGTTCTGTATTCAACTTTTTTGATTTATTCTGCCTTCCTGAATGGACTATTGGACAAATAGGCGATCAGTTTATCGGTGGCCTTTTTTCGATGGCTAAACTGGTTCTTTTCCTCCATCTTCATTTCGGCAAATGTATGAATCGAGCCATCAGGTAAAAATATGGGGTCATAACCAAACCCGCCTTCGCCCCTTTTGTTATACCCGATCGTTCCCTCACAAATTCCTTCAAACAGGGTTTCTTTTGAATCAATGATCAGTGAAATGACCGTTCTGAATTTTGCTTTTCGATTGACTACCCCTTCTAATTTTTTTAAGAGCTTTTCAATATTCTTGTCGAATGATTTTTCTTCACCGGCATACCTCGCACTTTTCACTCCCGGTTCCCCATTCAATGCTTTTACTTCAAGTCCTGTATCCTCGCTAAAACATCCGATAACTGACTGATCTGTTTTTTTCATTTCATAAATAGTTCTTGATTTATTGTTCGCATTTTCTTCAAGTGTATTGAACGGCTCCGGGATATCAATGTCGATCCCTGCCTCTTTCATGGTGATGATCTCTACAAACGAATTTCCGATCACTGAACGTATTTCATCCACTTTATGCTGGTTGTTGGTGGCAAAGATCAATTTCATGTTACCGGTTTTTTGAGCTTGTTTACATCAAGTTCAAACTCCAAACATTCTTTTCAGACAAACCCATAACTTACTTTTTAAAATTTTGTCGGTTTCCAGCACTTCAAGCACGGGCGTATGTAAAAAAATACAGTTGTTGAACGCCTGCACCTGGAATTCAGGGAAGCTTAGCGGCATTTCCAGTTCTTCAGGAGTCAATCCCAGCAGAATAGTAAAACTGCTTTTAAATTTTTTCTGCAGATCCTTATACAAAGCGGGGGCACCATGAGCGGCATTAACGATAGCGACATCTCCAAGATTTAACTTGCAGGCGCCTAAAACCGATGTGAGAAAATTTAATTGTTCATCGGGCAGATACGGAACATGGTTATAGCGAACAACTATTAAAACGTTCTTCTTATATTCTCCCAAATGCTTCCAATGGGCAGCTTTTGTGTCCTTTGTATCAGTTTCAATGGCCGGAGGTGCCTGTTTTTTTTCTTTTCTACGTGCCTCCTTTGTTTCAACAAGCGATGTCCTGTACATATCCGCAAGCAGCGATGGATTCAATTGAATATTATTGAGTGACATAGGCGATATGCTCAAAAAGGGTCAGCTTTTTTTTCGTTTCTTTGTCTTGCAAAATAACTTATTTATGATAGAGGCTATGGATATTTCAATTACAAAAACAAAACACAGCAAATTACAAGACATTAACCTGGAAAATATTCCTTTTGGAAGGTATTTTACTGATCACATGCTTGAGGCCGATTATAGAGATGGCGAATGGACGAATATTGAAATAAAACCTTATCAGCCTTTGTCGTTGGAACCCTCCCTGGTTGCATTGCACTACGGACAGGCCATCTTTGAAGGAATGAAGGCGTATAAAGACAGGGATGGGAATGCCTTTATTTTCCGACCACGCGATAATTTTGACCGGTTTAATGCCTCGGCGGTAAGAATGTGCATGCCGCAAATACCAGAAGAAATTTTCATTGAAGGCCTTCGGCGGCTGGTTGAGGTGGACAAGAACTGGATCCCGGCCAAAGAAAATCATTCATTGTATATACGTCCTTTGATGTTTGCCTCGGATATAGCTCTGGGGGTAAAGCCATCCGATACTTATAAGTTTATCGTTATGTTAAGCCCAACGGGGCCATATTATGCGGAGCCGATGAAAATTGCCGTTGAAGAAAAATATACAAGGGCCGCTCCGGGTGGGGTAGGATTTTCAAAAAATGCAGGCAATTATGGAGGCAGCATGCTGGCAGCCACGATTGCAAGGCAGAATGGTTACGACCAGGTGTTGTGGACAGATTCCTTTGAACATAAATGGCTACAGGAAGTGGGGATGATGAATGTGTTCTTTATTATTGATGGTGTAGTAGTGACTCCCTCACTGGAAGATGGATGCATTCTCGCCGGAGTTACCCGCAGCAGTGCCATTACCTTACTGCAGGAAATGGGCTTAAGGGTCGAGGAAAGAAAAATTCATATTGATGAACTACTCCATGCCTATAAAAAAGGTGTACTGAATGAAGCATTCGGAACAGGTACGGCCGCAACAATTGCCATGATCAGGGAGTTGAAATATAAAGACCAGGTGATGCAATTTGACGTTACCAGATTGAAGACTGCTTCCACGTTGAAAAAATGGATAACTGATATCCGCGAGGGGAGAAGAGAAGATAAGTATCATTGGATGTGGAAGGTTTAAGGGAATAATTCAAATCCCAAAGGGCCAAATCTCAGTGCCGGGCATTATAAAAAATGTAAAATCCAAAATCTGAATTCTAAAATCTTTCCCCTACCTTTGCCTCCCGAAAATTTCGGGACTAAAATTAAAAGGTCAGAATGCCTACAATTCAACAGTTAGTACGTAAAGGAAGAGACATTATAAGGGCAAAGAGTAAATCAAGAGCGCTGGATAGTTGTCCTCAGCGCCGTGGCGTTTGTACCCGTGTATATACAACTACACCCAAAAAGCCCAACTCAGCTTTGCGTAAAGTAGCTAAGGTCCGTTTGACCAATAAAGTAGAAGTGATCGCTTATATCCCTGGTGAAGGCCATAACCTGCAGGAGCACTCGATCGTGTTGATCCGCGGTGGTCGTGTGAAAGACCTTCCGGGCGTACGTTATCATATTGTTCGTGGATCCCTGGATACTGCCGGCGTAAAAGATCGTAAGCAAAGTCGCTCGAAATACGGAACAAAAAGAGAAAAGGCCGGAGCTAAGAAATAATCACAGATCCGCGGATTCGTATGGATCTCGCGGGGCAAAAAATAAAAATATTAAAACAATCTGCGTAATCCGCGGTAAAAAATAATCAGCGATGCGTAAAGCACAAGCAAAAAAACTTCCACTAGCGCCAGACCCAAGGTATAATGACAAACTCGTTACCCGCTTCGTGAATAATATCATGTGGCAGGGAAAAAAGAGTACGGCTTATGATATTTTTTATGATGCAGTAGAAAAAGTGGCCAAACAAACCGGTGAAGACGGATATGAAGTTTGGAGAAAAGCGCTGGCGAATGTAACGCCTGCTGTTGAAGTTCGCAGCCGTAGAATTGGGGGAGCCACTTTCCAGATACCGGCTGAAGTTCGTGCCGATCGAAAAATTTCATTGAGCATGAAATGGTTGATCCGCTACAGCCGTGAAAGGAATGGTCGCAGCATGTCCGATAAACTGGCAAACGAAATTATTGCTGCCAGCAAAGGTGAAGGTGCCGCATTCAAGAAAAAAGAAGATACACACCGTATGGCAGAGGCTAATAAAGCTTTTGCCCATTTCAGGATATAAGCTTACAAGAACATGAATCCTCTAAGCCATTCCATTTTTGGGGTGGCTTTTTTGTTTACAGAATAAAAAAGCCGCTCATTGAGCGGCTTAAAATTTTAAATAAAATCATATTCACATCGCACCAGAGGAAGGCGTTCCATTATCTTCTGAAGACTCGGTAGGAGTTGTTGAAGATTCCCAAGTCCTTGGTTCATCCATGGGCGGTGGCGGCGGGGGTGGCGGCGGCGGTTTAGGAGTTGATTTTTTAGGCGCTGCTTTTTTGGGAGCCGCTTTTTTTGCTGCTACTTTCTTTTTAGCCGGTGCCTTTTTTCTGGGAGCAGCTTTCTTTTTCGGAGCAGCCTTCTTTTTAGAAGCTTTCCTTTTGGGTGCCGCTCTCTTTGCTTTTTTCCTTGGCGCTGCTTTCTTTTTAGATGCTACTTTCTTTTTTGGCGCAGCCTTCTTTTTGGATTTCTTTTTTGCTGCCATACAATAACGGGTTTTGGTAATTTTTGTTTAGAAATGAAATTTGTTGTAAGCAACTTCAAGTTACAAACAATGAAATGTAATAACAAAATTTTACACGATGTTTTCTTATATTTTTTGAAAGTTGTTTGGAAAAAAACAACGGAAGCATCGGTGATGCAAACCGGGTAAATGAAAATTATTAGTGGTTGTGTTTTTTCAATACTAAGTGTTTTGTGCAACAGAAATACATCAAACCAAAACGAACATTTCACTAACCCTCCTGGTTCTTGCCGTTGTGAAATAATTGGCGAGATCCCGGTTCCCGCGGGATATACAAGGGTCGCCGAAGAAAGGAAATCATTTGGGGACTGGCTTCGGACAATCAATCTAAAAAAGGATCCAAGAATATATTTATTCAATGGCCGGTTGAGAGATGATCAGTCAACGCATTTTGCTGTGCTCGATATACCGGTAGGTGATAAAGATCTTCAGCAATGTGCCGATAAGATCATGCGACTACGGGCTGAGTATTTTTTTAACCAGGATAATATCGATTCAATATGTTTCACAGCGACGGATGGTACCCGTTTGTCCTTCGCGCGGTGGATGAAAGGTGATCGCTATCGTTTGACCGGAGCCAGGCTTGCAGTTTATAATTCCGGAATTATTGGAGGCGATAAAAGGCAGCAACTGGAAGAATATCTAGAAGTTGTTTTTTCTTATTGCGGAACGATCTCATTGAATAAAGAGACCAGGGCTGTTAATGATCTGAACAATTTAAAGACCGGTGATATATTCATAAAGGCTGGCTGGCCGGGGCATGCGATGATCGTTGTGGATGTTGCTGTAAACGATAAGGGTGAAAAGACCGTGCTTGCCCAGCGTTTAATGCCGGCGCAAAGCATAAACATTGTAAAAAATCTATTGGATGCAACGGTAAGCCCATGGTATAAAGTAACAGGTGCTCTCAAGCTCATTACCCCGGAATGGGTTTTTTACCGGGATCAACTAAAGAGGTGGTGATCCTGCTATTTAGCCTATTAAATTAACCTCCAGTTAATCAGCAAAATTCCGCTTGTTTTACATACCTTTGCCCGCCAAAATCAGCATTGCCTTTTCAATTGTTTCGGGGCCTAATAACTGTCAGAACGTGGAAGAGTGCGACCCCGATATGCCGGGCAAGCTGCAAAAGGCAATGCCCAAAGAGGGGAGGCTGACAACATAAAAATTACAATTTAACACTAATCATGGCTGATCTTAAATTTCAAAGAAACTTCGGAATTGCCGCACATATTGATGCCGGTAAAACCACTACAACGGAGCGCATCCTGCGCTATACCGGGATGATCCATAAAATTGGGGAAGTGCACGAAGGTGCTGCGACAACTGACTGGATGGAGCAGGAAAAGGAAAGAGGTATTACCATTACTTCTGCTGCGGTGAGTTGCCAATGGAATTTTCCTACGGTATTAGGAAAGCCCACGCCTGACACAAAAAAATATTATTTCAACATCATTGATACTCCTGGTCACGTTGATTTTACCGTGGAGGTAGAACGTTCCATGCGTGTGCTTGATGGGTTGATCGCATTATTCTCTGCAGTAGATGGAGTAGAGCCGCAAAGTGAAACCGTTTGGCGCCAGGCCAATCGTTATAACGTTCCGCGTATTGGGTTTGTAAATAAGATGGATCGTGCCGGGGCTGATTTTTTGATGGTAGTGAACCAGGTAAAGGAAATGCTGGGCTCAAAAGCAGTACCTCTTCAATTACCGATTGGTGCCGAAGACAATTTCAAGGGTGTCGTTGACCTGATCAAAATGAAAGGGGTCATTTGGCACATGGAAACCGAGGGAATGACCTTTGATGAAATTGCAGTGCCTGATGATATGAAGGCGGAAGCGGAAGAATGGAGGGCTCATCTTGTGGAAGCGGTAGCTGAGTACGATGATAAGCTTTTGGAAAAATTCTTCGATGACCCAAATTCCATTACGGAGGCTGAAATTCATGAAGCAGTTCGGAAGGCAACAATTGATCTGAGTATTGTGCCAATGCTTTGTGGTTCTTCATTTAAAAACAAAGGGGTGCAAACTGCCCTGGATGCCGTTTGCCGCTATCTGCCCAGCCCCATTGATATTGAAGCGGTGAAAGGAATTGATCCCAATACGGGAGAAGAACTTTCAAGAAAACCAGACGCAAAAGAACCATTTTCAGCGCTGGCATTCAAGATCATGACTGACCCGTTTGTTGGTCGTTTGGCTTTCTTTCGTTGCTATTCCGGCCATCTTGATGCAGGTTCTTACGTATTGAATGTAAGAAGTGGAAAAAAAGAACGCATTAGCCGCATCATGAAAATGTTTGCTAATAAACAAAACCCGATCGATTTTATTGAAGCAGGGGATATTGGTGCTGCCGTTGGGTTTAAAGAAATAAAAACCGGTGATACCCTTTGCGACGAGGATCACCCGATCACCTTGGAAAATATGTTCATTCCGGAGCCGGTTATTTCTGTTGCGGTTGAGCCAAAAACACAGGCCGATGTTGATAGAATGGGAATGGCCATTGGTAAACTGGTTGAAGAAGACCCAACACTTCGTGTGAAAACAGATGAAGAAACAGGGCAAACCATTTTGAGCGGAATGGGTGAATTGCATTTGGAAATTATCGTGGACAGGATGAGAAGAGAATTCAAAGTAGAAGTTAACCAGGGGGCTCCGCAAGTGGCTTACAAGGAAGCCTTCCAGGCAACGATCGAACATCGCGAGGTATTGAAGAAACAGACCGGGGGCCGCGGTAAGTTTGCCGATATTGTTTTTGAGATGGGTCCGGTAGAAAAAGAATGGAAGGCTGAGAATCCGGATAAGCATTTTCAATTTGTAAATGATCTTTTTGGTGGATCTATTCCGCGTGAGTTTGTGCCCGCCATTCAAAAAGGTTTTGAGCAGGCGATGACAACGGGTGTTCTTGCAAGTTATCCTGTCGATAATATGAAGATCCGCGTGTTCGATGGAAGCTTCCACCAGGTTGACTCTGATTCAATGTCATTCGAACTTTGTGCTAAATCAGGTTTCCGTGAAGCAGCAAAAAAAGCAAAACCCGTTTTACTGGAACCTATCATGAGAGTGGAAGTAGTAACTCCAGATCAATACATGGGTGATGTAACCGGTGACCTGAACCGTCGTCGTGGAATGTTGGAAGGAATGGACAGCCGTGCCGGCGCACAGGTCATCAAAGCCAAAGTTCCGTTGAGTGAAATGTTCGGATATGTCACGCAACTGAGAAGTTTATCTTCTGGTCGTGCATCAAGCACAATGGAATTTTCACACTACGCTCCTGCACCAACAAACATTGCTGAAGAAGTGATCGCGAAGGTGAAGGGAAAGGTGAATGCTTAATACAATAATAACAGTATTCCATAATAAAATCCTGCCGGTCAGCAGGATTTTTCTTTTGCGCGAGAAACTAATATAAACTCTCAAGCTTTGTATACTGGAGTTTATAAGTCGTATGCACCGATGGCAAAAACTCATTGACA
>Ga0163162_10001646_pt1 | contig 20940 bp, 12 predicted proteins | sample S55metaG_FD_115310 | JGI IMG/M metagenome (GOLD analysis project Ga0163162, IMG submission 115310) | Switchgrass rhizosphere microbial communities from Kellogg Biological Station, Michigan, USA - S5-5 metaG | ecosystem: Host-associated > Plants > Roots > Rhizosphere > Soil | place: USA...
CAATAAATAATTCTTTGCGTGCGTCAAAACTTTTCATGTACTGCTCCAGGCAGTACTGGAAGTCATCGGGATGTATATTGTCTGTCCACCCAAATCCTAATTCCTTCTCCAGCGGTCGTCCTGTAAAATCCAGCCATGCCTTATTCAACAACGTGGTAGATTTCTCGGGGTTGGACATCCAGATCATTACGGGTGCGGAATCAACGAGCGACTTCAGCAGGGCTTCGCTTTCTTTTAATTCCTTGAGCATGGTTTTTTCTACAGTGACGTCCATCACGGTGCCGTACATGCGCATTGGTTTCTTACTCTCGTCAAAAATCGTTTTGCCGTTCACCATGATCCAGTGAACGGATTGGTCGGGCCATAATACTCTTGTTTCATAGCTCAGCGTTCCTTTATCGAGTGATTTTTGCACGGCCTTATCGCGAATAGGCATATCTTCCGGGTGAATGGCATCGAGTAAAGCCTGGTGTAAATTTTCCTTTTTGCTGTTGTTCAATCCGAAGATCTCGATCATACGTGGAGAAGAAATAAAATCCTGGTTTGCCAGGTTCCAATCAAATGTGCCGAGCTCTGCGGCGTCTATGGCCAGGCGTGAACGTTGTTCGGTTTCTTCCACTTTTTGTCGTGCCTCCACTTTTTCTGTAACATCCGCGACCGTTAGTATTATTCCGGAAATGCTCCCATCCGTTTCTGTCATCGGCGCATATTCGAAATCGAGATAAAATTTTTTTCTCCCGTCTTTGCTATCCACAAACGCAATCGATTCCGTTTCCTGGTGTGGGATACCAGTTTCAAAAACCTGTTTGAGCAAAGAAGGATATTTTTGATGTTCCAGTTCGGGAAATGCTTCGATCAATTTTTTTCCCTCGACCTCTTTCGCGCTGCGTCGCCAGATGTTTTTTAACAGGGTCTCATTTGCTATGTCGATAATAAAATCGGGACCCTTCAAAACAGCCATTGCAATCGGCGACTGCATGACCATGTTCCGGAATTTTTTTCCACTCTCTTCAATTTCCTTACGCGCCCTGATCTGGTCTGTCACTTCATTCGCTATAGCCATTACGCTATTAATTTTATTATCTAATCCGCGCAATGGATGGTACACAAAATTGAAATAACATTTTTCCCGCTTTTGATTTCGCACTATATAAACAGGAAATTCATTGCCATAGAAAGGTTTGCCCGAGTGAAGTACTCCAATAAGAAGTTCTTCAATACCCTGGCCTTGCAATTCCGGAAATCCTTCGAGCAGCGGTTTTCCTACAAATCCTTCTTCATCCCGATCAATTAACTGCATGTAAGATTTATTCGCCAATTCTACCACGAGGTCATCACCACGAAACATCGCAATTGCCACCGGCGATTGCATAAAAATGTTCTTCAAATTTTGCTCTGCTTGGCGACGGCTGATTGATATTTTAAGTGTTGAATCAATTCTTGTCAATAATTCTTTTGCGGAAAAAGGTTTTACGAGGTAGTCGTCAGCGCCAGACTTCAGCCCTTCGATTGTAGATTCTTCTCCTGCGCGAGCTGATAATAATACAATTGGAATGTTGGCTGTTTTTGAATTTTGCTTCATTCTTTTCACGAGTTCGAACCCATCTACCTCAGGCATCATGACATCGCTGATCACCAGGTCCGGCGCGCGATTTTCAACAGCTTCCAAAACTTCTTTGCCATTTTGTACAGCGGTCACTTCATATTCATCCTTCAACAGCCGGTAAATATAATATCGCATATCCTCGTTGTCATCTGCGAGAATAATGTATGGTTTGACTTTATTCTTTTTACCAGGAGGTTCTTGTACACCTGGCAATCCATTATTTCCGGAATTCTTTCTCCCTTCATTTCCGGGAATCCATTGCAGCGCTTCCTTAATGTATGCATCGACGGACTTTGTTGGAAGTTGCGTTGCGTCATCGAAAATTTTAGTATCATCTAGGTGTTTCTTTCCAATTGGAATAGTGACTGTAAAAGTAGATCCTTCATTCACCTTACTCGTTACTGAAATGTCTCCGTGATGTAGTTTCACTAACTCCTGAACAAGTGAGAGTCCGATACCAGTTCCCTCTTGTGTCCTTCCGCGGGAATGTTGTACTCTATGGAACCGGTCAAATATCTTATTGATCTCCGACTCGGCGATTCCCACACCAGTATCGATTACGGAAAGACTGGCGCTGTTGCCATTCTTTTTGAGCAGAACGCGGATCGTTCCCTTTTGCGTATACTTGAAAGCGTTAGACAAGAGATTCAAAACAATTTTTTCCCACATGTCGTGGTCAACATAGACATCCCCGGTTACCGGTTCACATTCGACGATCAACTCCATTCCGGCTTTTTCAACAGCGGATCTGAAATTACTCGCGATATCACGTGTCAGCGAAGTAATGTCAGTAAGTTGATATGAAACCTGCATTCGACCTGCTTCGATCCTTGAGAAATCAAGAAGGCTGTTCACTAATTTTTGCAGGCGCAAAGTATTTCGATATGAAACTTCCAGGTTTTCTTTGATGGAGTCAGGAATATTTTCCCGTAGGGCATCTTCCAGCGGACTTATCATGAGAGTCAGCGGCGTTCTGAATTCGTGGCTGATATTACTGAAGAAAACCGTTTTCGCCTTGTCAATTTCTGCCAGCGCTTCTGCTCTTTTTCTTTCGTCTTCAAAGGCACGCACGTCTGATATATTACTTCCAATTTGGTCCGCAATCAGCTGAAAAAAATCGTATTGTTTTTCATCATATAACGAATATGGGTTGAGACCGATGAAGAGAACTGCAGTCGATATTTTTTGTGCGCCTGATGTTATTGGCAAAATCAACACCTTTTGCGGCTGTTGATCCCATGCGCCTTTTGGTAGTTTGCCATGGTCTCTTTCGAAGTGTATAATCTTTTGCTTTCCTGATTCAAATAATTCGCGTAGGGGCCAAAGTTTGTGTTCGGACATGATGTCGATGGTTGGCGGAAAAATATTTTCAGACATTGTTTCCGTTACCTTTATCAAGTGTGCGAGTCCGTCGGTCTGTTTTATTACATACAGTACAGCAAATGGAAAATCGTACGGATTTTGTTTTAACACATGGATGGTCTTTTCATATACGCTACTCTCGGCTTTATATTCGTACGTATTTTTTCCAAGATCGCGTAAAGTGCGCAACTGGCGTTCACTGATGATGCGCTGCGTATCATCCGTGTTTGCGCAAATAATTCCTCCCGGCTCACCATGATCGCCCTGAATCGGACTATATGAAAATGTATAGTAAGTTTCTTCGGGATAACCATTTCTTTCCATAATAAGCAATAAGGCTTCATCGTATGTCCCCTCATTGTCGCGCATTGCTTTCTCCGCGCGCGGTGCGACTTCGTTCCATATTTCCCGCCAGACGTGAGATGCGGGCTGACCAAATGATTCGGGATGTTTTCCGCCAACAATCGCTTTATATGGATCGTTGTAAATATTGATTAGTTCTTTACCCCACCAGACGAACATGGGTTGTCGCGATGTGAGGATAATCCGAATGCAGGTTCTCAGGCTTTGCGGCCAGGTTTCAGGCAAGCCAATGGGAGTTTGGCTCCAATCAAATGAACGAATCAATTCACCGCATTCACCACCTCCCGAGAGGAAATCCGTATTTTGATTCTGTATTATCTCCGTCGAATTTTTCATAATAGGGGGATCGAATACAAATGAAAATTTAAATTTAAGGTTTCTCTTATGATATGAGGAAGAAGGCGCGAATTAAAATTTTTTGCGAACAACAAAGTTGTGCAAAAGTTTACATCAATTTTGCAATTATAATGCCCTTCGGAAAAAATATATTTGTGGAGAAAATTCCTCATAAAAAATTTTGATTAATAATCTTTCTGCGAAAAGCTAAGCGTATCTTTTGGAATGGTTTATGAACCGTCATTCTAAAATAAAAATCGATGATGACTGAAGTAAAGGAGCAGGCGAATACCGCGCTGGAAAAACTTTGCATTGACACAGTGCGTGTATTGGCGGCAGATGCAGTACAAAAAGCAAATTCTGGTCACCCTGGAACGCCGATGGCGCTTGCGCCGGTGGGACATGTATTGTGGTCAAAGATGATGCGCTATAATCCACAGAATCCCGAGTGGCCGAATCGGGATCGATTTGTGTTATCTGCCGGACATGCATGTATGCTTCAATATAGTTTTCTGCATTTGACAGGATATGACATCACGTTAAATGACATCAAAAAATTCAGACAGTTACATAGCAAAACGGCCGGACATCCTGAATATGGATTACTTGCGGGGATAGAAGTAACAACCGGACCATTGGGACAAGGATTTGCAAATGGAGTTGGAATGGCGATTGCTGAAAAATACCTAGCGTCGCGATACAATCAAAATGGATTTAATCTTTTTGATTATCGTATCTATGCTATCTGCAGTGATGGTGACTTGATGGAAGGAGTGAGTAGTGAAGCGGCTTCGATTGCGGGTCATCTCAAGTTGGGCAATTTGATTTATTTGTATGATGACAATCATATCTCGATCGAGGGAAATACATCGCTGGCATTTAGTGAAGATGTTCCTATGCGTTTTGAAGCGTATGGTTGGCATGTGCAGTCGGTCGACGATGCAAATGACATTGGCGCTATCGCTACTGCGATACGAAATGCAAAACTGGAAACGGAACGTCCGTCGCTAATCAAAGTGCGGTCCCATATTGCATACGGAAGCCCCAATAAGATGGACACCGCCGGCGCACATGGGGCACCGTTAGGCGAGCCGGAAGTGAAACTGGTGAAAAAGAATTTTGGCTTCGATCCTGATCAATACTTTGTTGTACCTGACAAGGTGCAAAATTATTATAGGGAGGCGGGGAGAAAAGGTCAGCAGGAAGAGCATCAGTGGCACGAGTTGTACGAGTCTTACAAGAAAAAATATCCCGAGCTCGCGAATGAATACGAGATGTTCAGCGAGGGAAAATTACCGGCGAAGTGGAAAGAAAAACTCCCGGTGTTCAAAGGCGAGGATAAAATTGCAACAAGAAAAGCGTCGGGAAAAGTGTTGAATTCAATTGCCGATATTTTTCCGACTTTGATTGGCGGCTCTGCGGATCTTGCGCCATCGACTGATACGTTGCTTGAGAAATATGATTCGTTTTCGGCTGAAACAAGAAACGGAAGAAATTTTCATTTTGGAATCCGCGAACATGCGATGGGCGCAATTCTCAATGGCATGGCAGTTACAAAATCATTTATTCCTTATGGTGCGACTTTTTTAATTTTTTCCGAATATATGCGTCCCCCGATTCGACTCGCCGCCATTATGAAAATAAAACCAATTTTCATTTATACGCATGATAGTGTAGGACTGGGTGAAGACGGAACAACGCACCAACCGGTTGAGCAATTGATATCGTTGCGATCTATTCCAAATCTAACAGTGATTCGCCCGGCAGACGCCAATGAAACCGCACATGCCTGGCGGGTAGCACTGGAACAAAAAGATGGCCCGGTTGCGCTTATACTTACCCGTCAGAATTTGCCGGTGATAGACCAGGACAAATATGAAAAAGCATCTTCGGTTGAAAAAGGAGCTTACATATTGTCTGAATCTGAAGGCGAGCCACAGGTTATTTTAATTGGAACGGGTTCGGAAGTTCAACTTCTATTAAAAGCACAGGAAGAATTAAAACAACAATCGGTCGCTGCACGAGTCGTAAGCATGCCTTCCTGGGAGCTTTTCGAAAAACAAAAAGAAGATTACAAACAAAAGGTATTTCCCAAAAATATCAGGAAGCGACTTGCTGTAGAAGCAGGTTCTCCCATTGGCTGGTTGAAATATGTAACGGAAGACGGAGATGTTTTGGGTATTGAACGATTTGGAGAATCTGCGCCGGGTGAGGAAGTCATGAAAGAGTTTGGATTTACGGCGGAGAATGTGGTGAAAAGAGCAAAGAAGTTATTGGGGAATACGTAACGCTGAACGCGCGTTGTGCGTTTAGCCTTCAGCGTTTCGCTTTTTCCGCTACATTTATAAAAAGAGCATTATGACTCCTGTAAAGCTGGCCTTTTATGCGCGTGTTGCCCTGGTGTTGCATGGAATCGCGCTTGTTTTGTTACTGATGTATCTGGGGCGGACTATTGTGATTCCTTTATTTTTTGCCTTTCTCATTTCAATCTTGTTGGAACCTTTGGTAAAATGGTTTGAGAAAATTCATATTCCACGCGCACTGGCTGCGATATTTTCCCTGCTGATTTTTATTATCGTTATTGGTGGGATGATTTATTTTTTTAGCAGCCAGGTTGCACGATTTTCAAAGGACCTGCCAAATCTCGAGCAAAAGATTGCGGACAAATTTCAAAGTTTCAGACAATGGTTATCCGATGAATATCACGTTAACGATGATAAACAGCTTCAATACATCGAAAAATCTGCGAACGGAATGGCAGGGTCAGTTGCCGGAAGGCTTGCTACAACGTTTGTTGGCATTGCTGAATTTATTATCCTTACGATTTTTTTCCTTGTATTTACTTTTTTCATGTTGTATCACCGGAGGTTACTGGTTAGTTTTTTAATTGCAGTGTTCAGCAAGAATCATGACAAAAAAGTAAGGGCCGTGATAAGCCAGATCCGGGATGTGATTAAAAGCTACGTGTTAGGATTATTAACGGAGATGGCCGTTCTGATTGTTTTGATTTTTACGACGCTCTGGTTTCTCGGAATTAAATATGCGTTGTTGATGAGCGTGATGGCCGCAGTTTTAAATATTATTCCATATCTCGGGATATATACGGCGGCTGCCGTGAGTGTGCTAATCACGTTGGCAAATGGAACAAGCGGGAATGTGATTACAATTATCATTGTGTTCCTGGTTGCACATTTTGTCGATGCTAATATTATTCTTCCAAGAATTGTTGGAGGAAGAGTTAAATTAAATCCATTTATCACAATCATTGCAGTGTTGGTTGGACACCTGCTTTGGGGAATTCCGGGAATGTTTCTATTTATTCCATTGACGGCTATTATCCGCATAATAAGTGAAGAAGTCGACGATATGAAACCCTGGGCAATTTTGATAGGAGAGGAGAAGAAGGATGGCAAATGAAGTCTATTCTGGTAATTTTTGTTGGTAAGTTTGGTTCACATGTTGGAAGGTGTGGTTTCACATATTGGTAGGTTTGGTTTCACACAAAGGCACAAAGTACCACAAAGACTCTTTGTGATACTTTGTGCCTTTGTGTGAAACCCAATTTACCAACATGTAAAACAAAACTTACCTTATTTGAATTGAAAATAAATTAGCGCCACTGCGCTAATCGACATCAGAATCAATGTTACAAATCCGAGAATATTTGCCGTTCTGCTGTTCACGGAATCTTTCATTACTTTTTTGTTGTTGCAAATGTGAAGGATGATTCCAATCATGAAGGGCGCCGTGAGTCCATACAAAATCGCAGTATAGATAAGGGCTTTCATTGGACTAAAATGAAAGAAATCCATTGACAATCCCGCGACAAATGAAATAATAACGACTATGTAAAAGCCCGGTGCTTCTGTAAATTTTTTTTCGAGCCCCTGCTTCATGCTGAAAGTTTCTGCAACGATGTAAGAAAGTGATCCGGCCAATACAGGAATTGCAAGAAATCCTGTACCGATAATTCCAAACGCAAATAAAACATATGCTACATTGCCTGCGAGCGGTTCCATAGCCTTTGCTGCCTGATCCACTGTTTCAATATTACGGATCCCACCATCATGAAGGACAACACCGGTTGTAAGAATAATAAAGAACATAACGAGATTGGAAAAAAACATTCCCGTATATGTATCGATTTTTAAATTTCTCAGGAATAATTTGTCGACCACGACAGTTTTTTTTCCGTGCGAAACATCTTCTGCTTCCATGGTTGCCTGCCAAAAAAATAAATAAGGCGAAATGGTTGTTCCCAAAATGGCGACGATGATCTCCAGGAATTCTTTGTCAAACTTGAATGTCGGTATGAACGTGTGCCTCAGCACATCGCCCCAATTTACTTTTACCAAAAAAGGGATTACTAGATAAATGAATAACACCAGGCAAAGCCATTTTAAAATGTAAGCTAGTTGCTGATACGTGTACTTGATCACTGCATAAAGGATCATACATGTGAAGGCAATTTCGAATACAAAGATGGGTACCTGAGGAAATAATAGGTGCATTACGGCGCCCATACTTTCGATATCCGCACCGATGTTAAAGATGATTGCGGGGAAACTGAAAATCATTGCGAGATACAAGAACCACTTGGGATAATGTTTTTTCAAGACACCGGTGAGTCCGCTTGATGTAACCGCGCCGATCCTTGCACACATCTCCTGTATTGAAGCCATCAATGGGAAAGTGATGAGGGACGTCCAGAGTGTTGTCAATCCAAATCCTGCTCCTGCCTGGGAATATGTTGCGATCCCTGACGGGTCATCGTCACTTGCGCCGGTAATGAGTCCGGGTCCAAGTGACGAAAAGAATTTCCTAATTTTTCCTGGAGATTTTTCGGGTTTTGCGTCGGCAGTTTTTTTCAAACAATGCTCTTTATTGGATGAATATACGAAAAGTCGTTCCCGCATTGAATTCAATAATGGAAGGCTGGCCGGGTTTTCCAAATAATATCTTAGTGGATTTTTTTCTACATCTTTGAATCGCGGATTATGCTGATATGAGGGGTTGATTTTCGCCGAAGAAGCTCATCTCAGGAGTATTCGTTTACTAACTCCGCGAAAATCCGCTTCCATTTCGGCGTAGTCCGCAATTGGCAATCAACGGCAGGATATTATTAATAGAAAGGCCTGTTCTTTGCTTACTTGAAATATCGAACTATGGCAATCAATCCCAGGGTGAAAAAGATTTTGCGGCGAATGTCCCGTATCATTATGATTGCGGCTTTGGTTGTTATCATACTACTAATCGCGATCATCCTGTTGATCCGCACGCCAATGGTTCAGAATTTCGCGAGAAAGAAAATTGTTTCCTACCTCCAGTCAAAACTCCATACAAAGGTTGAAATTGGCAATTTGTATATCGGTTTCCCGGAAAAAGTAGTATTGAAAAATATCTACCTGGAGGACCTTCAAAAAGACACGCTCTTGTATGGCGGCAATATCGAGGTTGATATCAGTATGTTCAGGTTGTTGAAGAATGAACTGAAGCTAAATGAAATTAACCTTGACCAGGTAACGGTTAAGGTTAGTCGCATGTTGCCCGATTCCACTTTCAACTTTCAATATATCATCGATGCGTTTTCCAGTGGTGGCAAAAAGGAAACGACTCCGACGGACACGGCGAACGCCATGAAATTTTTAGTTGGGAAAATTCATCTGCATAAAATTGCAGCAACGTACAAAGATGATGCGTCTGGTAACGACGTTCACGTAACACTCGGCAATTTTGAAACCAATATCAAAACGCTCGACCCAATACATGACGTGTATTCAATCAAGAATATCAGTCTTTCTGAAGTAAAAGGAAATGTTCGTCAGTACAACCCGATTCTTGTTCTTAAGAAAGCGATTGATACGATCAAACAACACAATGCAACTGCTCAACCAATAACTCTTGAGCTCGGACCTGTCTCCTTTAACAACATTGGTCTTATCTATCGCAATGATGGGAACGCGCTTAATTCAAACCTTCAACTGGGAACATTGAACTTGGAACCAGATACAATCGATTTGCAAAAACTATATTTCCGGATGAAGCTGCTTGAAATGAAAAATACAGTTGCTTCAATCCAGTTTGACAAAAAAAGACAGGATAAAAAAGATCAGCAAAATAACAAAAAGGAAGATCCTCATAATACTGCTTCCAGTGATACCGGCGCCTTATGGAAACTGGAATTGTTAAAGATTAACCTGGAGAATAATTCCTTTGCATATGATGACGACAATAAAAAGCATATTACAAAAGGGATGGATTACAGTCACACTAAATTGGATCATGTTATCATCAAAGCCGATAAAGTTAACGTCACTCCAACGGAATATGCCGCAAACATTAACCAGGTTTCATTTTCAGAAAAAAGCGGATTTGAGTTAAAGAAACTTTCAGCCAATGTGCTCTACAACGAGCACCAGGCACAATTAAAAAACCTTTTTATACAAACTGATCATTCAGTTATCCGCAATCAGTCGAATATAACGTATCCATCTATGGAGATGCTGTCAAAGAGTCCCGGAGAGATGGGGACTGACATTTCTTTTGATCATTCGACCATTGCTGTCAAAGATATTTTGACATTTGTTCCCTCCCTGGCGCAACAATTAAAAGGAAATGAAAGTAGCGTACTTAATGTAAACGGGAGTCTGAAGGGAAAATTAAAGGATATGCAGATTCCCGGACTGGAAGTTTCGGGCTTTGGAACAACGTCGATTATTGTCTCCGGAAAAATCAAAGGCTTGCCGGATGCAAGCAAATCTCAATATGATATCGTTTTGTCCAGGCTTGTAACGACCCGCAGAGATATTGAACACATCGTTCCTGCGAATGCCATTCCTGAAAGTATCCGGGTACCGGAAAAGATCAGTGCCAAAGGTTCTTTCAAAGGAAATTTCAACCAGTTTGTTGTTGCGTTGAATGCGGTTACCAGCAACGGGAATGCAAATGTCGCCGGAACAATAAACATCAAAACGAAAACGTATGATGCGCATGTAAGGACGCAATCGCTCGATGTGGGATATATTTTAAAGCAAGACACTTTGTTGGGAAAGATTACACTCGATGCAACAGCCAAGGGATCGGGATATGATTACCATACAATGAATTCGGTTGTGCATGCCAGTTTGATCGATGGTGAAGTAAAGGGTTACAACTACAAAGATCTCGCGCTCGATGCCAATTTGGAAAACGGGAGTGGAAATATTAAATCTTCGATTCATAATAATGATATCAGTTTTGATTTAGATGCAGATGCAAAGATGAATTCAAAATATCCGGCACTGAAGATCAACCTGCAACTCGATACATTGAATCCCCATCTGCTCCACCTGGTGACTGATACGATGCATCTCAAACTAACTTTGAATGCAGATTTTGCGAGTACAAATCCAGACTCGCTCGATGGAAATTTGAAAATTTATAATATCGTATATGCCGACAGTGGTCACCGCATTGAGCCTGATACGGTGACGCTAGTTGCAGCGCGAACGGATTCCGGGCAAAGTATTCGACTCCATAATGAAATGGCTGATATTGACTGGCATGGGCAATATAAATTGACTGAGGTAGGGCAGGCGCTGCAACAAACGATCAGCAGTTATTATACGTTGCGGAATTTCAAAAAAGAAAATATTTCGCCGCAGCGTTGGCAAATGCAGTTTACTTTTCGTCCATCGCCTGTCGCATTGTTGTATATGCCTGCGATAAAAGGATCGGATAGTGTAACTGCCCTTGTGCAATTTGACAGTGAGGCACATGATTTGGATCTTTCTTTGAAAGCACCGCTAATCAAAATGAATGACCAGGCAATCCGGCAACTGAATGTGACGGCAAATACAACCGACAGTGCGTTGGTGTACGATATTCATGTGGACCGTGCCGGAAAAGAAGGCTTTCAAATATTCCGTTCGGATGTGCGTGGATACCTGGCGCATGACAACGTCATCTCCACAATTGATTTGAAGGATGCTAAGAACAAAGAGCGTTATGTAATCGGTGGAAAGATTTCGCAGGTGGATAACGGAATTAAATTTGTCTTCGATGCGGATAGCCTTTTATTGAATTATGAAAAATGGGATGTGTCGAACGACAACTATATGCAGTATGATTCTTCAGGTCTCATTATTCATCATCTCCGTTTGAGTTCGGACCAACAATTAGTCACTATCAATAGTGCAACTGCTGCAGGAACCGCACCGATTGGCGTCGAATTCGACAACTTTCATATTAAAACACTCACGTCTTTTGCAGAACAGGATTCACTATTGCTCGATGGTTTGCTAAACGGAAGAATTTCGATCAAAGATATTTTTACAAATCCTGCTTTTACTGCAGATCTCGCGATCAACGATCTCGCGTATAAGTTGGATACGATAGGGAATGTACTTGCAAAAATCAACAATGAGCAGACAAATGTTTTTGCAGCAAATATTTCATTGAAAGGGCGCGACAATGACATTCAATTAGACGGGAAATATTATACCGGTGATAATAAAATGGATATGAAATTGGATGTCCGCAAACTCAATTTAGCAAGTGCTACACCATTTACCGGTGGCCAGATTAAAGAGATGAGCGGAACTCTCCAGGGAAGTTTGCATGCGACAGGAAGTCTCTCTCAATTTGTATTGAACGGCGGATTCCATTTCGATAGTGCCTACATCACTCCGATGATATCCGGAGAAAGATTAAAACTTCCAAAGGACACCATTGAATTTGATAGCGACGGATTCAATTTTTCACAATTTACTTTGCTCGACTCGGCAGGTGACAAGGCAATTCTCGATGGTAATGTATTTACAAAAGATTTCAAAGATTATAAATTTGACCTTTCCCTGGGCGTACATAATTTCCGGCTCGTTAATGCACCAAAGGAACCGAATCGGTTATTTTATGGAAAACTCAATCTTGATGCGTTTGTTGATCTTGTTGGTGATTTGAATAGTCCGAAGATCAATACAACCGTTCACGTGAACAAACAAACTGATTTCACACTGATTCTTCCAAGCAACGATCCGGAAGTCCAGGAACGACAAGGTGTGGTAATCTTTACGGATAGTACCCGGCATGTAGATACGTTGAAGTTGCGGTCGGAGTTAGATTCACTTAGTAGGGTTGCGCAGCTGAAAGGTATTGACGTTGCAGCAATAATAGAAACGGATAGCAGCGCTCAGTTTACAATGATCATCGATGAACGCAACGGCGATGCGCTGACACTTCGTGGCCGTGCATCTCTCTCTGGAGGAATTGACAAAAGTGGGAAGACGAGTCTGACCGGAAATTATGAATTGGAAAGCGGCGCTTATAATGTCTCGCTAAGTATTTTAAAAAGAAAATTCACTATCCAACGAGGAAGCACGATTACCTGGACCGGCGATCCAACAACAGCAAACATTGATATCACTGCATTATACCAGGTGAACACTGCTTCGATCGACTTGGTGGAAAGTCAGCTCGCAGGAAGATCGCAGGAAGAAGTGAATCGCTTCAAACAAAAACTTCCCTTCTTCGTCAACTTAAAAATGACGGGTGAGTTGTTGAAGCCTGTTATCAAATTTGATATCACATTGCCGGAAGATCAATTATCACTCTGGCCAGAAGTTGATAATAAGTTGCAACAGATAAGGACTGATGAGTCGGAAATGAATAAACAGGTATTTGCTTTGCTATTGCTAAACAGGTTTGTCAGTGAAAACCCATTCGAAAGTGCTGCAGGAACTACTGACGCTGCAACACTGGGTCGTCAGAGTGTTAGTAAGATATTATCAGATCAGATGAATCAACTTGCGGGAAGCCTGATAACGGGTGTTGATATTAACTTTGATTTGGTTTCGGACAGGGATTATTCAACGGGACAGGCTGTTGATCAAACGCGATTGGATGTGGGTGTTTCGAAAAGACTTTTCAATGATCGGATCAAAGTAACCGTTGGAAGTAATTTCCAATTGGAAAATACATATCAAAATCAAAATTCTACCAATATTGCCGGAGATGTAAGTGTGGATTATCGGTTGACCCAGGACGGTAGATACATGGTAAGGGCGTATCGAAAAGATCAATATGAAACGATTGTTGAAGGACAAGTGATAGAAACAGGTGTTAGTTTTATTTTGACCTTGGATTATGATCAATTCAAAGAATTGTTCAGAAGAAAAAAGCAAAAAGAAATCCAGGAAAAGCGTTCAGCTCCAAAATCCAAAACCAATCCTCCCAAAAAATGAAGCGTCATTTGACGATATGGATACCGGTTGCGATCGGAATCATACTGTCGATGGCCTGCAATGAAACAAAATATCTCGGCCCGGGTCAGTATTTATATACGGGAGCCAAAGTCGAACTTAAATCCACGGAAAAACTTTCCAAGAAAAGGAAGAGCGAATTAAAAGATCAACTGGAGGATTTGGTCCGGCCAAAACCGAACAGCAAGATTCTTGGCGTCCGTTTTAAATTATGGGTCTACAATATTACTGACACGCCGAAGAGAAAGGGACTACGGAATTGGTTGAAGAATAAATTGGGTGAAGCGCCGGTGATTGCTTCGATGTCTGTATTTCAAAAAAATCAGGCCGTATTACAAAACCGGTTGGAAAATCGTGGATTTTTTCAAGATACCGTGATATTGGACACCATTGCGAAGGATAGAAAGATGTCCGCTCGATATACTGCTCAACTCGGCCCAGAATATACATTCAGGAATATCACTTACCAGGCCGATTCTACTCCGCTTGGAATTCAAATCGACAGTGCAAAACGGAGGTCGTTATTAAAGAAAGGAAATCCTTATGATCTTGATGTTATCAAAAATGAACGTGACCGAATTGATCGTCGACTCAAACAACGGGGCTATTATTATTTTAATCCCGATTATGTTTTGATGGTTGCTGATTCAACCGTCGGGAATCACAAGGTTGACGTGAAAGTTGTTGTAAAAAGAAGCGCACCACTGCGAGCAAAAGAAATTTATAAGATCAATGATGTAACCGTTTTTGCAGACTACGATATCTATACCGACACGACGAAAGCGACATTATCGACCAAAAAATTTGAAGGATATACAATCATCGATCCAGAGGAGAAATTCAGACCAGCGATTTTCACACGCGCACTAATGTTTAAATCCGGTGACGTTTATAACAGGCGAAATCATGAACTGTCGTTGAGCAGGTTGATTAATTTGGGTGTTTTCAAATTTGTCAAAGTCCGATTTGAAGATGTTGACAGCGTATCGAAAAAATTGAACGCATTGTATTATTTAACAGCTACTGAAAAGAAGTCGATTCGTTTCCAGGTGTCGGGGCTAACTAAATCTGACGATGCAAATGGTGGGTTACTCACGCTCAGCTGGCGTAACCGGAATTTTTTCAGAGGCGCAGAACTATTTACGGCAAGTGTTTATGGAGGACTTGAACGACAATATATCGGCCAGGGGCAGCATGTCAATACGAATAAGGTGGGAATTGATTTTAATTTGTATATCCCAAAATTAATTTTGCCGTCATTTATTCATTTTAAACAAGCCAGCGTATTTATTCCAAAAACGAGAATCAATCTCGGGTACGAGTATTTCAACAGGACGACACAATACACCCTGAATTCTGCGAAGACAAGTTTTGGATACATTTGGAAAAGAGATATTATAGTGGAAAATCAACTGAATATTATTACGATTAATTATGTAAAACCTACGAACATTACGCCTGAATTTCAAAAGCAACTTGACACGAATCTTACATTGGCCCGAAGTATTGAAAGGCAATTCATTATTGGTCCCAATTACAACTACAACATGAACACGCAGAACAGGGCAAATCAAAATAAAAACAATTTCTATTTCAATGCAAACATCGATCTTTCTGCAAACCTCCTCGGATTGATTACCGGTGCAGATGTTGATAAAGGAAGAGAGAAAAAAATATTGAACACGCCATTCTCACAATATGTACGCGGTGAGTTGGATTTCCGGCATTACCTGGCATTATCAAGACCTAATAATCGATTGTCTGCTTCGGCGAATACTGTCCTTGCGAGCAGGATAACAGGAGGTATCGGTTATGCGTACGGCAACAGCAATACAATGCCTTTTATAAAAGAATTCTTTGCCGGTGGTGCAAATGATTTGCGTGCATTCCGTGCACGGTCAATCGGACCAGGAGTTTACTACGCAGGAAATCGTGATACTGCTTTTCTTCCCGATCAACCCGGCGACATAAAATTGGAAGCAAATACAGAATTGCGATTTAAATTATTTTCGGTGTTTCGTTGGGCATTTTTTGTAGATGCGGGAAACGTATGGACGATACGGTATGACTCGTCGCGCGTCGGTTCGCAATTTGGACGGAAGTTTTTGTCGCAACTGGCCGTTGGCGTGGGAACCGGATTGCGGGTTGACATCAGTATTTTGATTTTGCGATTGGACGTTGGTATACCGGTGCGGGAACCCTATCTTCCAGAGGGCTCGCGATGGGTATTTGATAGTAAAAACATGGTTTGGAATTTTGCGATTGGGTATCCGTTTTAGAAGATTCCTGCCCCTTAAAGGGGAATGGGTGTAATGTGCTTTTTAACCCGGAAAAAATCCAGGTAATTATTATTTGACATATTTATGAAACTTGTTATCGTCCGTCACGGTCAATCACAATGGAACCTGGAAAACAAATTTACAGGTGAAGTGGACGTTCCACTTACCGAACTTGGCAGGGAAGAAGCACGGAAGGCCGGGCAGAAATTAATCGGGATCCGATTTGGAAAATGTTTTACCTCGATGCTGATTCGGGCACAGGAAACCTTACAAATTATACTCCAGGAAATTGATCAGCTATCCGTTCCCGTTATAAAAGATAAGGCACTCAATGAAAGAAATTACGGAGACCTCCAGGGATTAAATAAAGCTGCGATGGCGGAAAGGTTTGGCGAAAAGCAGATCGACATTTGGAGACGTGGTTACGATGTTGTGCCACCGGGAGGTGAAAGTCTTAAAGATACCTATGCCCGCGTTATTCCCTACTACCAGAAAAATATTGAGCAGTTTTTGAAAACACAAAATATTCTAATTGCCGCGCATGGCAATAGTTTGCGTTCGCTCATGATGTATCTTGAAAACATCAGCGCGGAAGAAATTCCCATGGTTAATATACCAACCGGTGTGCCGCGGATTTATGAAATGGATGAACATTTGAAAATACTCGACGCAGAATATGTTTAGTGTGCGAATTATTTTATACCGGCTGTCTCTTTCACACCACTGAAAATCGATTTCCATAATAAATTAAACATTGATCTTACGGTATCCCTTTTATAGTGCACATCTGCCCATCTGGGATCTTTCCCGTTCGCCGGATTTGAATTTTTCATCACAATGTTTGCGACAAGGCTCGGTAAAACCTTTTTTGTGTATTTATTTTTAGCATCATTTTTTTTAAGCAGTGTTACCTCGATGCGATCATAAAGAATCAATAATTTTCCATAATCGGAATAATTATCTCCTTTCAAATCGAATTGCACCTTTTGAATATCTCCTTTTTCGATTTGCGCCAGCGCCATTGGTTTGAGGAGTAAATTCAAATCTTCGCCGGACAAATGCCCCATATCTCCAGTGATATCAAATTGGCCATTTGGATTTTTTAAATACATAGTCAGGTAGGCATTGAGTGGTGCCTTGTCCAAAAATTGCGAGTGAAATTCCACTTTGAATTTATTATTGTGGGCGATGAGGGACGATATATTGGTGACGTTGGTCAATACTGCTTCTGTGTTTACAAACTGCAGTTTGCCGCTGCTATCGCTCTTGGCATTTTTTTCTTTGTATTGGATGAAGGAACGATGCATAACGACCTTCCTGATATTAATTGGGAAAGGTATTTTCATCAATTGCTGCTGGGGAAATGCGCCAACGCGACTGACAGAATCATGTGGGAGCGAAATGTCGCGATAGATTTTAAATGAACTTTTACTGACAACAATCTCGTCGGCTACTATCATCTTTCGCCAAAGATCACGCAGGCTAAGATTCCGCAGAACGAGTCCTTCAAAAGTAAAATCATACAAATCTTTTGAATATTTCAAAGTCTTTGTAAAGGCTTCTTCACTGAGTTGAGGAACGACCCGTATTCTCCCGGCTTTGAAACTTTTTACCTGGCTGATAAACTCGAGATCCTCGAAATGGTATGAGTAAGTTTTGTTCTTGGAAAAGATTGCAATTTCCTTGCACAGCAAATCGATATTTTTTGAGAAGAGAATTCTGGACGTGTCGCTTTCCTGCGTACTGTCAATTTTGATATCCGACAAAATCATCGAAACATTTGTCCCTTTGAATTTCGTTTTGCCCGTTTCTATATCTTTTACAACAAGATTAGCCTGCGTCAGTACGATGCTATCCATCGAGATGCTTTTCAGGTTACCGAGTATCTGTTTATAGATTTCTTTACCCGGACTGTACCCAGTTGTATCCTTTAGAAAATTACCCAGGGCAATTTCTATAGTGGGGTTTTTTATCTCGATCTTATTTCCCGAAATTTCTTTATTCAACAATGCCTTTGGCGTTTTGATTCCGGAGATGTGGAGTGAAGGAAGTTTTAGTGTTATCAAAACGGGCGGTTCCTTATGTTCTTTTTTCATTTCTTCATAAAATGCCGTATCTGGAAGAAGCTGGATATTGTCGACATTGAGCGTGCCTGTTACTTCATCCAAAGTGAGATTCTCGTAGTGTAACTTATACAACCCTTTTGTATTGGTGACGAGCTCATTGATTTTTTCATGCGCGAGTTTATACTTGTAATATCTCCAAAGCAGTGCTCCGGTAATTAGAACCAGGCCGACTACTATCAGTATTGTGTATTTAGTCTTTTTTTGCATTTGGCTAAATACCTAAAAAAATCGGGCCTCGGGCTGAAGAAATCTGATAATTGGCCGTGGGGCAAGGTTTGGTTTCAGACAAAGGCACAAAGAAAAATCAAGACACAGTGAGTCGCTATGCAAATCGTGCGTAATTATCAGCGATTCTTTGTGTCTTGATTTTTCTTTGTGCCTTTGTGTGAAACCAAACTTTGCCCCACGGCCAATTTCCACATTTGTGTCAGCTCGTAAATACATTATAGTTGCTCATAATGCCTTTTACCGGGATTTTTTTGAACGTGGAAAGCCCGGTTTCATTTTCCTGCGCATAAGCAAACCATTTATAAAGGTGCATGCGTGCCGTTTTCAAAATGCTGTTGGGTGAAGTTCGAACTGGTTTTTTTTCTGCATAATCTGCATGCGTAATCCTTACCTTGATCAGCACGATTTCATTTTTACGTGCTTTGTCTTTGGTTTCATCGTTGACATAAATGACCGAATTCATTTCTTCCGGATCATTTACAATAAATGCTTTCCCAATAATCTTTAAATAAAAATCTTTCCCTTTTTTAAAAAAATCAAGTTTTGCTCCAAACGAGTTGTCCAGCTCGAGAATGTTCTGTGAAGGTTTTGGAATCGCAAACCATATTTGTCCGACTTCATCTACCTTCAACACTTCTATGATATGAGTAGGTATTTTTAACAAAGACTCGCTAATGGAAAAAAATAAAGCATGTTTCAATTCCTCGATTTTATGTTGGATGAATGAGAGAGGTAAAACAGTTATCATAATGCTGAAGTTTATGATTCATGGTTCCAAAACAAATACCAGTTTTGAAAATGGCGACTGTGGAGAGTTTCAGGGTCCTTTTCTCATACGAGAACCATTTACACTTCGTTATAACTCTTTGTGCGATTATCTTTTAAACGCGAACCAAAAAATAGATGTAGGTGACGCGTAATATTTCGTCGTAAAAATCCACCAAGCAATTTCTGAGTAAGGATTTCCCCAGTTTTTTTGATATTGGACGGATGAACGAATTTTTTTCAGTTGGCACAAATTTGCTGCTTGGATAAATATGCAGTTCAAAAGGATAAAGCAGTTTTTTGCGCTATTCAAGAACTCGGCAATTTTCTTCAGTGATTACAACGGAATGAAGTTAAGCGCTGCACTTTCTTACTATACGGTTTTTTCATTGGGACCGTTTTTGATTGTGATCATTTCCCTCGCTGGAATTTTTTTTGGAAAAGAAGCGGTGCAGGGAAAAGTGTATGACCAGATCAGTGGACTCGTCGGCGCCGATGCTGCATTGCAGGTACAATCGATTATCCAGAATATTCAGCAGTCTCGTCATGGAGCTATCGGAGGCATCATCGGGTTTATTGTACTACTTATTGGGGCGTCCGGAGTATTTTCGGAAATACAGGGATCTTTAAATTATTTGTGGGCGATTCGTCCGAAAAATAAAAAGGGAATAGTATTATTTCTTTTCAGGAAGCTTCTCTCATTTTCGCTTTTAATCGGCATGGCGTTTATCCTCATGGTTTCGTTAATCGTGAATGCGCTGATTGATGTACTAAGTACTCGACTGAAGGCTTATATTCCGGAGTCTGTTGTGGATTTCGCCTATGCCGTCAATATCGTTTTAATTCTTTTTATCATCACTGCTCTTTTCACGCTTATTTTTAAAATATTGCCAAACGCAATTATCCGGTGGAGGGACGCCGCAGTTGGAGCGTCAATTACTGCTTTCCTTTTTCTTATTGGGAAATTTATCATCGGGTTTTATCTCGGCAATTCTAAGATTGGTGCAACATATGGTACAACGGCGTCCATTGTCATATTGATGTTGTGGGTTTATTATTCGTCGATCATATTGTATTTCGGGGCGGCATTCACCAGGGTCTATGCGGAGTCTGTTGGAAGAAATATTTTATCCAGATGATTTGCGTGAGGCCTTTCGTTGTAAATTTGGTTTCATACAAAGACGCAAATGCAAGTATGCGCCGAGGCATTTGATCTTTCAAGCATATTCATGTGTATTTTTTTCTACGCAAATAAAATATACATCAGTTTAGAAAATTCTGGTATTATTTTTTCAAGGTCATTTTAATCGTCGATGATTGCTTGCGTTTATCCTTTCCCGTTTGAGCGGAAATGAAGGACACCGGAGAAACTTTTATTCACCCGTTAAGAATGTCGCTGGTTAAGGCTTGAAGATTAAATTCTTCGGGTGAATTATTATGTGTAGAAAAGCGATTCGTGCCTTTTTAAATATTGAATAACGAACAGTAAGTTTTAATTTTAGGTAATAAGGATTGTACAGTTGATCGACCTGAAGTTGCATTTTCGCCTCAGCCTGTTCGTTTAATTCATTAATCGTAATAAACAATTAGAAAAAAGTTGAAAAACAATCCTATCCAGGAGTTTCTGACACAGTTGA
>Ga0163162_10001647_pt1 | contig 20926 bp, 14 predicted proteins | sample S55metaG_FD_115310 | JGI IMG/M metagenome (GOLD analysis project Ga0163162, IMG submission 115310) | Switchgrass rhizosphere microbial communities from Kellogg Biological Station, Michigan, USA - S5-5 metaG | ecosystem: Host-associated > Plants > Roots > Rhizosphere > Soil | place: USA...
ATATAATACACAAACTGGTAATTTAAGCGGTTATACGGCAGGAAGTTTTGAGATCAACCTTGGTATTAATTGGTAAATTAATGCCAGTCTCAAGGGGATTAATCCCAATGATCTTAGCTTAAATTGCTGGCTACTATCTCAAAGTAACCTTATTAAGCAATAAACGATTTTAAAGGTAAAATGGTCACAGCTAAATACTGTGGCCATTTTACCTTTAATCAAAGCAGGTTTAAAAATAAACCTAAGAGGATGCTGAATAGCATAATTATTTGTACTGGCCCCAATTTTAATCCTTTGTAAAACCTGCCTTGGTTAAATAAACCTGACAGAGCGGTTAGCCACAGTGAAGCGCAGCGCAACAAGGACTATTAGCGATGGCGGGACTGTTCTAGCCATGAAAAACAGCGCTTTCGTTTTCAAAAAAAAGACTTTTGCTATGGAGCAGTATTTTCTGAAAATTTTCAATGCGCTTAGGATTAGCATGCTTTTATTTATGATCTGCCCTAAATATTAATTTGTTGAAATCTTTCGCATTTTATCATTAAATTACAATAAACTGTAACCCTAAAAAACAAAAACAACCTAATTACAGTTAACTTCGTATTAAGGCAATAATGTAGGCAGAATGGAAGTTGGTTGATCACTATCGATAAAATTATTAAATGATGTCATGTTCTTTTTGTTTTTCTGTCAAAACTTGTAAATTGCTTTAGTAAAAAGATACATATTGTCAGTTTCTGATGGCTAAAAAATCCTTACAATAAACCGACAATATAATGTATGCAATCGGACATTTTTAATAAATGTCCTTTTAAAACCTTTAGAACACTTATTACGTAGATAGATATAAATAAAATATTATTTATCAGAATAGTAATCTTACATTGAATTTTGGGTTTTCAGGCACCTTTATGCCTCTTTATCCACCCATATGGCGCAATTGTTGATAAAATAAAGAAAACAGGACGTTCGTTTTATAAAGTTATTTTATAGTTTAGGGACGTAGCTGTTAAGAAAGGTATTATGGAAGCAAAATTTTCACCACAGGTTAAAGATGTAATCTCTTTTAGTAGGGAGGAAGCGCTCCGCTTAGGGCACGATTACATCGGAACCGAGCATTTATTATTGGGCCTCATTCGCGAAGGCGATGGCATGGCTATAAAAATTTTAAGATCGTTAGGAGTTGATACCGGTAAATTGCGCCGCTCAATTGAAGATGCTGTTCGCGGTACTTCGAGTGTTACAGTAAACTTGGGTAATATTCCATTAACTAAACAGGCAGAAAAAGTTTTAAAAATTACTTACTTAGAAGCTAAAATATTTAAAAGCGATTTAATTGGTACTGAACATTTGTTGTTATCAGTTTTGAGAGATGATGATAATATCGCCTCACAGATCTTATTGCAATATGGCGTTACTTATGATGTTTTTAAACAGGAAGTTGAAGTGAATAAAAATGGTTTCAGAGATGATATCTCCAATAGCGCTTCTACAGGAGGCGATGATGATTATCGCGAAGAGGAAAGCTTTAGTACACCTAAAAAAGTTTCGGATATAAAATCTAAGACCCCTGTTCTGGATAATTTCGGTCGTGATTTAACAAAAGCTGCTGAAGAAGGTCGTTTAGACCCAATCGTTGGCCGCGAGAAAGAAATTGAGCGTGTATCGCAGATTTTATCACGCAGAAAAAAGAACAATCCAATTTTAATTGGAGAGCCTGGTGTGGGTAAGTCTGCAATTGCAGAAGGTCTTGCCTTACGTATTGTGCAACGTAAAGTTTCGCGTGTACTTTTTGGTAAACGTGTAGTAACTTTAGATTTGGCATCGCTGGTAGCCGGTACAAAATACCGTGGCCAGTTCGAAGAACGTATGAAAGCCGTGATGAACGAGCTTGAAAAATCTACTGATGTAATTTTATTCATTGATGAGATCCATACCATTGTTGGTGCTGGTGGAGCATCTGGTTCATTAGATGCATCCAATATGTTCAAACCTGCTTTGGCAAGGGGCGAAATTCAATGTATCGGGGCTACAACATTAGATGAATACCGCCAATACATTGAAAAAGATGGCGCTTTAGACCGTCGTTTCCAAAAAGTAATGGTTGAGCCTGCTACACCAGATGAAACTGTAGAGATTTTAACCAGAATTAAAGATAAGTACGAAGAACACCACGGTGTAACGTATACAGATGAAGCTATTTTAGCCTGTGTTACTTTAACCTCGCGTTATATTTCTGATCGTTTCTTACCAGATAAAGCCATTGATGCTTTGGATGAGGCAGGTTCGCGAGTTCACTTAACCAATATCCACGTTCCGCAGAATATTATTGATATTGAAGCTAAAATTGAAGATATCAAATTAGAGAAAAACAAGGTGGTACGTAGCCAGAAGTACGAAGAAGCTGCGAAACTACGCGATACAGAGAAAAATTTAATTGAAGAATTAGATAAAGCTAAAGCGGAGTGGGAAGCGGAAACCAAAACTAAACGTTACGAAGTTTCAGAAGATAACGTAGCCGAAGTGGTTTCAATGATGACTGGTATTCCGGTGCAACGCGTTGGACAAACAGATAGTGCTAAGTTGTTGAATATGTACGATAAAGTGGCTGAGAAAATTATTGGTCAGAACGATGCGATCAAAAAATTGACCAAAGCCATTCAACGTACAAGAGCAGGTTTGAAAGATCCTAAAAAACCGATTGGTTCCTTTATTTTCTTAGGTCCAACCGGGGTAGGTAAAACCGAATTGGCAAAAGAATTGGCCCGTTTCATGTTTGATAGTGATGATTCTTTGATTCAGATCGACATGAGTGAGTATATGGAGAAATTTGCAGTTTCGCGTTTGGTAGGAGCGCCTCCAGGATACGTAGGTTATGAAGAGGGTGGACAGTTAACTGAAAAAGTTAGAAGAAAACCTTACGCCGTAATTTTATTGGATGAGATAGAAAAAGCACATCCGGATGTATTTAATATCTTATTGCAGGTGTTAGATGAAGGTCAGTTAACGGATAGTTTGGGTCGTAAAGTTGATTTTAGAAATACAATCATCATCATGACATCTAACATTGGTGCCCGCCAACTTAAAGATTTTGGACAAGGCGTTGGTTTCTCTACAACAGCGAAAACAAACCAGGCCGATTCTCACAGTCGTGGTGTAATAGAAAGTGCATTAAAACGTGCTTTTGCTCCTGAATTCTTGAACCGTGTAGATGATGTAGTGGTATTCAATAGTTTAGGTAAAGAAGAAATCTTCAGAATTATCGATATTGAATTAAAAGCTTTATTTGGTCGTGTTCATACCCTTGGTTATGAAATTGCATTGACTGATAATGCGAAAGAATATATTGCTGATAAAGGTTTTGATAGTAATTTTGGTGCGCGTCCGTTAAAAAGAGCCATTCAAAAATATTTAGAAGATCCGATTGCCGAAGAGATTCTTAAAGGCGAACTAGCCGAAGGTGATGTTTTGGAAATTGATTACGATAAAGCCACTGAACTGGTTTCGATTAATCACAAAAAAGGCGAAAAGAAAAAAGAAGAGCCAAAGCAGGAAGAAGATTCTTCAAGTAAATAATCAAAAAAACTCCCGATGAAAATCGGGAGTTTTTTGTTTTAGATAATAATGATGTGCGCTAAATTTTTACTTGCTTTTGGAGTGCGAAAAAGATGCCTGCAAATCCTGGTGAACATCATCATGGTTGCCAGCCTTTATTAAAAAACATAATAATTGGTGATAACAAGCGCAAAGGATTGTCATCTCGACTGGAGAAGAGCGAAGTGCCTGCCCTTACAGGCGGGGAGAGATTTATTATAGATTTTGCTGCGCAGAGCCTTCGGGTTCTCGGCTTCATTTCACTTCGCTCTAAATGACGATCTTTATTTTACATCAAATCTACTAGTGCCTGGTAATAACGTTCATAATTTTGCGGGTCGGTATTTAAAAACAGGAAGGGCTCTATCAGTTCTAACTCCATCAATAAAAATTCTCCATTAACCAAAGTACCATCCACTCTGGCATACAGGCAGTTTTTAGCAAATAAATCAACATATTGCTGTGCTATAGCAATATGTTCATTACCAGGTTTTTGCGGATGCACAGATCCACCATGTGCTGGCTGGACCCTGAAGTCGCCAGGTTTAGCTTTTTTAACTAGTGAATGGCTATAAATCCCATTAAAGAAAATGAATGACCATTCGCCATTTTCCAGGATTTCTGGCAAAAATGGTTGAAGAATAAAGTCTTCGTTTTGGATGAGCTGATCTAGTTTTTGGTTCACTTCTTCAACATTTTCTGCTGTTACTTTAAAAGTATTTTTGGCGCCGCCACTAATACAGGGCTTCACAATTAATTTACTGGTATTAAATTTTTCGAAGAAATGCTCCAGATTTACACTTTCTTTATTTCGAATAAAAAAGCTAGGGGTAATCTTTAATCCTGCAGCTTCAATTTCCTGGAGATATTGCTTGTTGGTATTCCACCTTACCACCTCAATAGGGTTAAGTAATTTTACTTTCTTTGCTTCCAACTGATCAAGCCAAATATAAAACGCTTCAATCAGGTCAAAATAATCCCATGGGGATTTTAAAATGGCAAGCGAATAATCTTCCCAGGCTATATTTGGATCATTCCAGATAATTTTTTCAATATTTAATCCTTTATCTTTTAAAAAATGTAAAAGTTTATCATCTTCATTTTCAACTGTGGCGCTATCATAAGCTCCTTTATCCAGATAGGTTACTAATGCAATGTTCATGGCGTTAAAACTAAGTTTTATCAAATTGGATTACAAATTTACTAAGGTGGATTACAAAGCCACACCTCAAAAATCCCGATTGCAAATCGGTAACGACTGTTAACTGTAGTTTTTTTCGCTCTATGCCGCGGGGCATGGTAGTTTTTCACAGTTAATATTGTTTTTAGCGGTGTTCAAGAATGCTGCGCATTTTGGAGCGCCAAAGTACCCAAAGCGCTTTGTCAATCCAGCAATAAGCCTTTTGCACAATCCCATGCACATCAAAAAAACAGCGGCACTTCCATTTTGTGTTCAATATTTTTTAGATTTTAAATCATCGCTTATGAACACAAAACCACTGCGTTTCAGGTTTGTTACTGCCAATTTACCTGAACTGCACCTGTTTTTTTGATTTCCCTGGCTCTTGGGATTGACGACGTTCTTCGGTACAGCCTGTACTTCTTTTAAGCAACCTAGCATGATGCTTAAACTATTCTTAAAAAAGATGGTCAAAACGCTGGCATTACAAATCTGTACCAACGAATATTCTTGAAATGGCCGTGATGATAAAACCACGGCCCTGAGCGCCAGGGATTTCTCTCCCCTAATGTTAAAACATACTTACCTGGTTACTCGGAACCTTAAATAAAGTATGGTCTAAAATAATATCCTTCACATTTAAGCCATTTAAACGGCAATGCAGTCTGAAATTGTCCCTAATCATTTGTGAAATATTACCATCGCCACGCATGCGGTCGCCAAACCGGCTATCGTTTACATTACCGCCATGGCAACTCTGTATCGAATGCCAAACTTTATCAAAACGGTCTGGAAAATTTTTCTGAAGCCAATCTTCAAATATCTGACCGATGGCACCATTGAGCCTTACCACTGTATAGCCTGCTTTAATAGCGCCTGCATTGGCTACTGCTTTTAGAATTTTCGGAATTTCATGATCACTTAAACCTGGAACAAGAGGCGCAACCATTACACCCACAGGAATTCCATCTTTACTGAGTTCTTTTACTACCTTTAACCGTTGTTTGGCCGTGGTAGTACGCGGTTCCATTACCTGGCGTAAATCTTCATTTAAACTGTTAATGGAAACATAAACCATACAGAGATTTAACTTGGCCATCTCTTTCAGAATATCCCGATCACGAAGAATAAGCGAATTTTTGGTAATCATTCCAATGGGCTGTTTGTAGGCCAATGCAATTTCCAGCAACTGCCTGGTTAGCTTAAATTTTCTTTCGGCAGGTTGGTAGCAATCGGTATTTCCAGAAAGGGAAATGGTGGTGGCATCCCAGCCTTTTTTCTCCAGGAACTTTTTAAATAGTGTAGGCGCATCTTTTTTAACGATTATTTTCCGCTCAAACTCTATTCCGGCACTGTAGCCCCAGTATTGATGCGAATTACGGGCATAACAATACGTACAACCGTGTTCGCAACCTTGATAAGGGTTTAAAGAATAGGCCATGCCCACATCCGGACTATCAACCTTATTAACAATGCTTTTCGAATTTTCGAAGATAAAAGAAGTTTTACGATCACTTTCCTCCCAGTCGTCTATCCCTTCATCATGCTCCTTTACATAAACATCTTTTAAAAATTTGTTATGTGGGTTAACCTGAGCGCCTCTTCCCTTAAAATACCGTTTTTCTTCTTCGCCAATCATGAATTAAAATTACTAATATTTTTAGTAATTTTAAATATCAATAATGGTTACTTTTCAACAATTTTGGTTTTAGATCCCATCATACATCCTACATTTTCCATCACTCCTTCTTTGGGAGTGGTACATAATCCATTGGAACCATATCGGCTACTTTCTCATATGCCCAGTAACCTTCGTAAAGCAATGACCTGGAATCGTAGATGCCACCATTTTCATAAAAACGTACGCCTTCGCCAGTTAAATTGGCTACTGAAATTTCATTTTCCGGTACATCCAGCGGTCTGAAAATCCAGAAGCCTGTTTTAGAATAAGCAAGCGATTCTTTTTCCTTAGTATATTGAATCAACAGCGCATCGGTATAGCTCAGATATTTTAAATTCTGGTTATAGTAATGTACTAAGGTATCGGTAAGTACCTCAGCCCTCGAAAATTTATCAATAATTTTGGGCATTTCCTGTTGTTTGGTCCAAAAAGCAAGTAAAGCGGTATCTACTTTTCCTTTTGTTTGTCTGATGCCGGTTTTTTCCGGTACGGCTTTAATTTTTTCTAAATTGGCATTGATCACATATTGCGGATAACGGTTTGGGTTGGGGATTTTGATCATTTTATTGATGATAAATCCTTCTTCCTTTGTTTTATTGGCATAAAGTGAACGGAAGAAATGTTGTGATGACCCATAATAAGACACTTCTCTGGCAGCAATATATTTTTTCTTTTTAGCCGCAGAAGCCTTCAACTCTTCAAAAAACGGATGCCCGGAGTAATAAATAATATGTGTGCGAGAATTATACTCAAAATGATCGAGCATGTATTTAAGGCGATAGCCCAATGCCTTATTTTCTACAATTAAAAATTCTGTAGTAGATACGGTTAAAGTACTTTTGGTAATGTCAAAATCTACGTTTAAAACCTGGGGATTTAATATCTTACACTGTGCTGCATTGGGTGTTTTACCAATAAAAAACTCTTTAAACTGGTTAATGTATTTTTGGCGGTTAGGATCGGCCCGGATCACCACCTCATCAAGCTGGGCAACATTCTCCTTTAAAATCAATTCTACCTGAACCGATTTGTCGGAAATGATAACACTTTTAGAATAGGGGAGGTAACCAACAAGCTGCACAAGCAGATCATAACTGCCGGGCTTTAGGTTTGGAAGTTTAAACTTTCCGTCATTATCGGCAACTGTTGCAATTTTATAACCGCTTAGGTAAATACTCGCACCTGGCAATCCATCTTTTTTATCCCTAACCACACCACTGATCGAGAAAGTGTTTTGAGCAATGGCATTAGTACCCAACATGATCAGCATAAAGGCTACTAAAAGGCTTTTAATCATGGAGACGAATGTAACCAAAAGGTGTAATATTTATTAAAAACGGAAAAGAATTTTAACAAATTTAACATTTGTTGGTGATCTTCAATAAGAGCTGTCATCCTGAGCATAGCGAAGGATCTTTAAAACGATATTTTTCCAAAATAGCTCAAACCAATTGTAATGAAATGATTGGTTTTTATTTGAAAACGGACGGTCTGTTTTCCATGGACAAAGTACCCCCGCCATCGCTTGTAGTCCTCGTTATACTGCGCTTCACTGTGGGCTACCCGCTCTGTCAGGTTTATTTAACAATGGTCGGTGTTTCATGGGATTAAATCCGAAGGAGTAAGGTCGTTATGAGAAGCTAATAAATAAATTAAATTGCTGTCATCCTGAGGGATAATTTATTATACAAAATCAATATGCTTGACAGATAAATTTTATGTAGGTATATCTCTCGAGAAATCGTCATTCCCAACTTGATCCGATGGCTATCGGATGGGAATCTTAATACAAGCGCTTTCAGATTCCCGCATGCGCGAGAATGACGACCGCAAAGTGAATTCTGTCAATGGTAGCAGAGCGAAGGATCTTTATAAGAGGATTATCAATTAGGCCTTTATTTAATAGGCAGTGTTTTTCTGGAAACGAGAGTTTGTTTTCCATGGCTACTGCATATCATATTCTTAATTTTTCACCTCCACATCAGCAGGTGGTAAATAATCCATCGGCACACTATCTGCAATTTTTTCCCAGCCCCAATAGCCCGCAAAAAGCATCGCACGTGGATTATAGATACCGCCATTCTCATAAAAATATACTGGTGCTACTTGTAGCGTAATGGTTGATATTTGATAGTCTGGCATATCTAAAGGCCTGTTGATGGATAAACCTATCCGGTTGGCAAATAATGGATCCTCCTTTTCTTTAGAATAAATAATGTATAATTTATCGGTGAAGTTTATGCTTTTGATATGCTGATTTCGGATATGAACTAAGGTGTCTTGCGCAATAGGGCTGCGACTTAAAATGGAAATGCCATCAGGAAGATTTTTCTTTCTGAGCCAGTAACTGAGGGAATCCCCATGATTAAGATTTATCGTTTTTCGTAATAAGCCTTCCTGCATTTTTGTTAAACGTTTAATATTTGCCCTTATGGTACTGTCAGACGGTTTGTCGCGATTTGGTTGGGTAATTAATTTATTAATGATAAAGCCTTCTTCAGTTGCCTTACCATTATAGAGGGATGTAAAAAAGTGCTGTGGAGAACCCAGGTAGGCGGTTAAACGTTTCTTTGCCCAGATCTTTTTTTTCCGTGCCGATCCTTTTAAATCTTCATAATAAGGGAAGCCTTCATAATAGATTATTTTTGTTCGGCTACTGTACTCAAAATTATTGACCAGGTATTTTATCCGGTATCCCAGTGCCTGGTTCTCAATAATTAAAAATTGATTTGTTTTTACCGTAAGCTTTGACTCCTCATTGTCATAGTCAATCAGTAGCACATTAGGATTAATCATTTTGCACTGTTCAGCATTTGGTGTTGTGCCAATAAAAAAATCTCTAAACATGGCTAGGTAATGAGCCCTGTTCGGATCTGGTTTAATGGTGACTTCGTTTAATTGTGTAACACTTTCTTCTAAAATCAGATCGATTTTTATAGACTTATCAGAAATGATAATGTTTTTATTTAGTGCCTTGTAGCCGATAAGCTGAACTAAAATATCATAATTACCAGGTTTAAGCTGCAGGGCGTAATCGCCTTTATTGTTCGAAACGGTTGCAATTTTATATCCACTTACATATACGCCTGCACCAGGTAAAGCTTCACCATGTTTATCTTTAACTGTACCCGAAAGCATGTAATTTTGTTGTGCGAAACAAATATTACCAATAAATATCAAGAATAAGGTTAATAAGGATTTCATAACCTAAATATAAACTAAATTATTAGTTTTTTGTGCATGAAAAATAAATGTTACATTAAAAAGGCCTCCATCTTCAGCGTAAAGTAGCACGGAGATCCTTCAACTACGCTACCAATACCGTTATTTAAAAGAAGCATCTTCATCTCGCCCTGAGCGTAGTAGCATGCCTGCCCGTACAGATGGGGAGAGATCTATCTGGTGTGAAAGCGACTATCGCGGTGGTCTGTGTCTTCACAGACCACTAAATTTATCAGTTTTGATATGAAAGGTCTGTGGGAACACAGACCTTAGGATTGGTAGGGAATTATTAGGCCAATAATTCCTTCGCATTTTCTATTGCTGATGCGCCTGGATTTTTACCGCTCAGCATTTCGGCAATTACACCAATACGTTCTTCCTGTTTAAGTTTACGGATTCCGGTTGTGGTTTTTCCACGTTCTTCATGTTTATGAACAAAATAGTGCGATGTGCCTTTAGCAGCAATTTGCGGTAGGTGCGTAATCGAAATTACTTGCATGTTCTGTCCTAAATCTGCAATTACTTCTCCAACTTTTAGTGCGGTTTCGCCAGAAATCCCGGTATCAATCTCATCGAAAATAATGGTCGGTAACGATGTATGTTTAGCCAATAAGGCTTTTATGGCTAGCATTAAACGCGATAATTCACCACCAGAGGCCACTTTGTTCACTGGTGCGGGCGCCTGACCAGCATTGGCAGTAAAGAGGAGATTTATTTCATCCAAACCATCTTTATTCAGTTCGCTCCATACTTTTTGATGTAAAACCAACTTAGCATTTAGCATCCCTACTTTTTTTAAGGTAACACTGGTTTGTTCCTCTACCACTTTAATGGCTTTTTTACGATTTGCACTTAATTGATCAGCCTGTTTATGTAAAGCTTTTTGAAGTTGATCTATTTCTATCTGTAGATTTTCGATCTGCTCATCAGAAGATAGCAGTTTGTTCAGATTTTCTTCCAGTTGTTTTTGAAGTGCCAGTAACTCGGCATTATCTGCAACCCGATGTTTTTGCTGGAGCGAATAAAAAAGATCTAATCTTTGGTTAACCAGTTCTAAACGATCTGCACTGTGTACCGTGTTTTCTTCAATGCCAGAAACTTCGTCGGTAATATCTTTTATTTCGATAATTGATGAGCGCAAACGTTCGTACAATACATTAATTGCCGGATCGAATTTTTCTATGCTCTGTAACTGTAACGAAGCCTCTTTTAAAATCTGAAGGGCAGAAGGTTCGCTTTCGTTAATTAATCCTGAAGCGGTAAGTAGAGCCCGTTTAATGGTTTCGGCATGTGTTAAGCGTTCCAGTTCTTGTTCCAGTTCTTCCTGTTCGCCTTCCTGTAATTTTGCCTGCTCCAGCTCGTTGAAAAGAAACTGTTCATAATCCTGTTTATTACGGGCTTCGTCGGCTTCAGCGATTAATTTTTTTAACAGGGAAGTATCCTGCTTAAGTTTTTTAAAGCCGCTGCGGTAACCAAACAATAAGGATTGGTGATTGGCGAGTGAATCAACAATCAATAATTGAAAATCAGCATCATTGATCTCCTGCGTGGCATGCTGCGAGTGGATATCGATCAGCTTTTCGCCAATTTGTTTTAGAATAGATAAATTGACAGGTGTATCATTAATGAACGACCTTGTTTTACCATCTATTGATATCTCTCTCCTTAAGATGCTTTCTTTTGAGAAATCAAGATCATTTTCTTCATAAAGCCCCTTCAGATTTTCATCAGCCAATGTAAAATTGCCTTCAATAACACATTTTTTATCCTGGTTAAAAAAGTATTTACTTTCTGCCCGCTGACCTAAAATTAGCGATAATGCGCCAAGTATGATTGATTTACCAGCACCGGTTTCACCTGTGATAATATTCAAGCCTTTATCGAATTCGATATCCAGGCTGTCGATTAATGCGTAATTACGTATAGAAAGTTTTTGTAGCATGCTTAGCAAAAATATTAAAATTTATTCAACAGGCCCCTACAAAACAAAAACAGCGAAACAAATTTCATTAATTTTTTACATCTGCCTGTTTTAAAAAATTAAGTACAGTTTCATTAAAAAGGAGAGGATTTTCGTTAGGTATCATGTGCGTTTCCTTCTTAAAAATAATTAGCTGTGAGCCGCTGATGTTGCTGGCAATAAGCCTGGTATGTTCAGCTTTAATTACATCCTTTTCTCCGGCCAGTACTAATGTTTTCGCACTGATCGTATGCAAGTCTTCAACATTGATGTTGGGTTCTGTGGATAACATCAAAAGCAATCTTGTCATTTGCTTTGATTCTGCATCATTTTTTTGCTGAAGCATTTTTAGATCTTTTTTTAATTGATTTAGCATGCTTTTTTCGACTGCATTTTCTGTTGGGTTTAGATTTGCACCCATTACAATCAACTTTCCAACGTACTCTGGATATTTAATTGCCATAATCAATCCTGTATTTCCTCCATCACTCCACCCCAAAACATTTACTTTTTTAAGATTCAGGGAATCTAAAAGAACCTTCATGTCAGAAGCAAAAATACCATAACTTAATTTAGAAGAATCATTATCAATACTCTTTCCCTGTGCCCGGGTATCAACGGCAATAACACGATAATACTTGGCTAATTCGGGTATCTGTTTGTTAAAATCTACAATCGACTGGCCATTTCCATGCAATAATAATAAAGGTTCGCCTGTACCGTAAGTTTCGTAATAGATTTTTATTCCATTGATATTGTAATATCTTCCTATGCGTTTGTTGGCCCCATAGTTGGTTTTAAAAATCACAGAAGCTTTTGTTGTTTTAATCAGTAATGCTTTTCCGCCAATTGAATCTGTTCTATTTCGCAAACCTATGGTGCTACCGTCCGGTACATGTGCATTGGTTCGGAAACCTTTTAATGGATCCTTTTCATTATTTTCAAAATCTGCGTTTTTTATAGGAAACGTTTCCCAATCTCCACTTTCAGTTTTAATTTCGAACTTTAAATTATCTGCGAAAAAGTTCCCATTACCTTCAAAATTGGCATAGAGCCATATTTCTTTAGCCTTTGGATTTATTTTACTGCTGATTTTTAAAGGATGCCACACGGTATCTTTAGTCACGTCTTTCGCTAAATTAGCATCAAGCCATTCGTCATCGTTAATAACCTGTTGGGCTTTAATCACGATATTTTTGAGTGAGTCTGTTTCTGTCGATTTTAATTCCAATGAATATGTAAATCCCTGCCTGCAAATTTTTCGATTTTTAAAATAATACCAAAACTGTATGAGTTGGAAACCATTTTTGTTTGGGCAACAGTAGTTAAACTGAAAATGGTTAAAAGGGTAATGATGTTAAACTTAATGGAGCGCATAATAAAGTAATTTTAAACTCTGGCGAAAGTACAAATTAAATTAAGTCGAAAATTTATCAAACAAAAACAGCGGAGAATTTTCTCCGCTGCTCCTTAATCTGTTTGGTTGTGTGTTGTTTTATTTAATCGAAATGCTGATGGTATTGTTATTTGCAATGGCAATTAGGTTATCGGTTTTTAGAAAACTTTTTAATGCCAACTGATCTGCAATTTTAAAATCAGCTTTTTTATAGGTTACTACGGCATTCTCGATTTTCAATGTTTTAGCTGGATCTGAAAAATTTTTATTGTTGTAAAGCATTACAGCAGGACTGATCTGTGAACTTTTGTTGCCGCCTTCAACTTTTTCTTTTTTCTCTTTCTTCTCCATTTTCTCTTTCAGCTCCTTTACTTCACCGTCGAATTTTTCTTTCAGCTTTTTATATTCTTCAGTCTGTCTTACTTTGCTGTTGGTGTTATTGTTGTCGTTGTAAAAGAATACTGTACCATCTGGGCCGGTAAGTGAGTTTCTATTTCCTTTAAATATAGAATCAGATTGTAAGTTGGTTAGGCCTGATAAATTAACCATATCACCTGATTTCAGTACCTGCATTCTAATGTTATCCAATTGGGCTCTAAACTCTGGTGTGTTGATTTTTGCAGCCATATCTTCTCCAAATTTTTTCCATTTGGCTTGTGCTTCTGGCGAACCGAATTCTTTATTCATATCTTCTCCCATTTTTTTCCATTTTGCCTGAGCCTCTGGAGAATTCATTTTCTTTTGCATCTCTTCTCCAAATTTTTTCCATTTAGCCTGTGCTTCAGGAGAGCTGTATTGTTTGGCTACATCTTCTCCAAATTTTTTCCATTTAGCCTGTGCTTCAGGAGAGCTGTATTGTTTGGCTACATCTTCGCCAAATTTTTTCCATTTAGCCTGTGCCTCCGGTGAGTTATATTGTTTGGCCATATCTTCTCCAAATTTTTTCCATTTAGCTTGTGCCTCTGGCGAGTTATACTCTTTATAAAGTTTTTTGTGTAAAAGAGAATCGTTTAATCTGAATTTAAATGAACTATCAAGATTGATCCTGTATATTCCATTGCTGCCAAAAAGTTCGTCCCTGTAAAAATCTTTTCTTAGGCTATCAGGCATTTCTTTAAGAGAGTTGTACTCTTTTTTGTTGCCATTTGCATCAATGGTAACAATTTTAATCTTCCGTTTTTTAGTGGTATCAGTATAAACAACAGTTTTAACATCATTGTGGTTAATTACACTTAACACTTCAATTTTTGGCGTTTTTTTCGTTTCTTTTTTATTTTCTGTTGGGTTGATCCAGGCAATAGAAAACAGGCAGGCTACTCCTAAAGTTAGGGCTGCCATTTGTTGTTTGGCGTTTAAATAATTTGTTTTCATGTTGGTTATTCTTTTAATGCGTTGATACAAATTCTGGGTCTTGCCTGTTGCTGCCAATGCATAAGCAGGACTGTTTTTGTCTTTTAATAGTTCGAGTTTAAGTAGGGCATGGGCATAATTTAATGGTTTCCCGGTAATTTTTAATACCAGATCATCGCAGGCATGCTCGCGCTCAATATGTATAAACCTACCCGCCATCCATACAAATGGGTTATAAAATAATATGGTTTCTATAGCAGTTTTAATCAGGTTCAGTAAGAAGTCGTTTCTTCTGATATGTGATAATTCATGAATTAATATCGCCTCTACCTGATCGTTGTCTAATTGGTTTACCAAGGCTACTGGAAATAATACCACAGGTTTTAAATAACCGATAACCAAAGGCACGTTAACAATAGAAGACAGGTGAAACTGAGTAACTTTGTTGATTTTAAGTTGGGCAGTTACTTGTTCGAAAATAATTTTCCAACTATCCGGAATGGCACTTAAACTTTCTTTCTTTAGTTTGGAGAGCTGACCATAGCCTTTAGCAATAACGAATAACTGAAGCAAGATACCAAGAACATAAAATATGACTACTATCGGGAAATATTGCTCTGCCCTGCTGCTAAAACTTGGAGGCAGGTTATTGAAATATTGGTAAACCTGCACATTTTGAGCGTTGATTGGCAGCGGCTGCGTATTTGTATTTAATGTTAATTGATGAATGAAATTGTAGCCAAAGCCAACAAACATTAAAATGATGGCACCAAAAGCAAGATTGTGCTTGTATTTTGCTGCCATTTTCGGAATGCTAAGCAAAACGATAAATAGGATGCCATAAATGATGGCGCTTTGCCAAAGTGAGTTTACAATACTCCAGCCAAATGCTTTGATAAACTGTTGTAATAAAGTTTCCATAACGGTGGTTTTAATTTTTTATTCGGAGATCATCCGAAAATTTGTTGTTTATCAGGGATCTAAACCCTGCACCTTTCAACCTTCAACAATAGCCTTATTTTATGCTATCTAAATATTTTTTTATTTCGTCAATTTCTGCAGCACTCGCACTGTGGTTACCCAAAGCCTGCATCACCAACCTTGCTGCCGATCCGTTAAATACATTATCGATCATTTTGTTTACCAATTGTTTTTCAGTTTTATCCTGACTAACAAGTGCTTTATAGATGTGCGTTTTTTGAGTAGTATCTCTCTCTACCATTCCTTTCTCATGCAAAATCTGCATCAGTTTTAAAGTAGTGGTATAACCGGAGTCTTTTTTATTCAAAGCCTCATGAACTTCTCTTACCGTTGCATTCCCCTTTTGCCAAAGCACCTGGAGGATTTCCATTTCACCTTCTGTTGGTTTGATGTTCTGATTATCCATATGTTACAAGTTGTACGAATTATTTCGTATTCAAATGTACGAAGATATTCGTAAGATAAAAATATTTTAATAAATTTTTAATTTTATTAGTTAATTGTTGACAATGGTTAATTGCTTAACTGTGATATTGGACGCTGGTTAGGGGGAAATGCTGCATCCGTTTAGGCTTTAGAAAGTAAAATGTGCCCATGAAAAACTGACTTTGGTAATTAAACCTGATCGATGTGGATACTGGCTTGTGTGTAAGGCCTGCAGGCGTATGAACGAAAGCAGACTGGCTTTAATTGAAAAGCTGAGATTGCTTTTCTAAAATTAATTACAACAAAGAGAAACTACTTACTGGTTAACTGTTGAAAATGGTTAATTGTTTAACCATGATATGATATGCTAGATAGGGGAAATGTTGCATACAATCAGGCTTTAGAAAGGGAAAACGTGCCTATGAAAAGCTAACCGAAGTTATTAAACCTGATTGATGTGGATACCGGCCTGTGTTTAAGGCCTGAAGGCGTATGAACGAAAGCAGGACTTACTTTATAATTGAAATGCTGAGATTGCTTTTCTAAAATTAATTACGACAAATAGAGAAACTATTTGAAGGCAACTATTGAAGCTGGTTAACTGCGTTTATACATATTCTCAAATGCTTTAATCTAATCTTGATTAGCTGCCATAATACCTAAGAAAGATCCTGAAATAAATTCAGGATGACGAGCGGCATTAATTCTTCTTTAATCCCTCGTACTTACCAATATTTGCCGGATCGATTTCTGCCAGCATATTATAGGCTTTCATGCGCTCTTGTCCATTGAGTTTAGAAAGTACATTGGTTACCTCTTCGGCTTTGGCCGCAAAGTAAACATTAGGGAAAATAGAGCCCAGTTTCTGCTTATCCATTTGTTGTAGTGCAGGTAGTGCGGCAACAATCTGCGTTAAGCCTTTATCATTATCGGTTAGCTGGTCAAGGCCACTTAAATGATAACTGTAAATGAAATTGCGGAGCTCGGCAAAAATTGGGTTTAAAACATTTTCGTTAAACCAAAAGCGGTTACGTAATCCGTCGGCTGCTCTCCAGCCCGTATTACCCGAGGCTTGTGCTAGGTTAATGATGTTCTGTGCTTTTTTATAAAAAGGAGTTCCGCCCATTTTGCTAAAACTATCTTTATCCATTCGGATGATGGTATAGGCATAGTAGGTGAGGAGAGCACTGATGTTGGAAATGTAATTTTGATCAGAGAAGTCGATTGTAGACCCATCGTTGAAATTAAAATCGAAATTCTTATCGCTCATATTTAACAAAGTGCTATTGTAAGAGCTGTTAAAAACCGGTCGACTGCTTTGAATTTGTGCTTCTGCCGTGTAACCAGAGCCACCATCCCATGAATTGATGGTAATGACGAAACTACAATCTATACGTTCCTGCGCTTTATAACTTTCGTTACTGAATTTGTTATTGTTCAAAAAATCGCGGATTGTTTTTTGCAAAGCATCTAAGGTTGGTTTGCTAATGTTCGAAACCTGGGGAGCCAGCAAAGTTACCCTTGCATTTAGCTCTTGCGCCTGTAGCTTTCCAAAACTAACCAATAGCAGTATCCAAACAATCTTTTTTATCATTTCGCAATTTTTAAAATGGCAGTACAAATATCTTTGGCAACAGCTGTTTTCGATTTCATTTCAAATATCGTCCGTTCTAAAGCTTTGTTAAAAATAGTAATTTTATTGGTATCTGATTTAAAACCTGCGCCCTTATCATTCAAAGAATTTAGCACCACCAGGTCTAGATTTTTCTTTTCCAGTTTGCCTTTTGCGTAATTTTCTTCATCATTGGTTTCTAAAGCAAAACCTACCAAAACCTGGTGCGATTTTTTTGCTGCACCTAAAAAAGCCAGTATATCTGTCGTTTTTTCCAACTCCAAAAACAACCCGCTATCCTGTTTTTTAATTTTTTGGGTGGCAACCTGTTTGGGGCGATAATCGGCTACAGCTGCGCACATTACGGTAATATCGGTTTCTGCAAATGCAACAGTACAGGCATCAAACATTTCTTGTGCACTCACTACATCAATTCTTTTTAAAATTTGATCGGCTTTCTGTGCAGTTGGTCCGGCAATTAAAGTTACCTCTGCACCCAGTTTGGCCATTTCATCGGCCAGGGCAAAACCCATCTTACCTGACGAATGATTGCCGATAAAACGTACCGGATCAATAGCTTCGTAGGTAGGACCAGCGGTAACCATTACCTTTTTGCCAAATAGTGGCAACGATTTTTTAATAGAATTACTTAGGAAAGAAACAATTTCTTCAGGTTCAGCCATCCGGCCTTCTCCCCAGAGCCCACTGGCCAGTTCGCCATTGGACGGAGCAATAACGGTATTCCCAAAACTGCTAATACGTTCAATATTATTTTGGGTTGTTTCATGTTTCCACATATCCAGATCCATAGCCGGGGCTACATAAACCGGACATTTGGCTGAAAGATAAACAGCCGTTAATAAATTATCGCAGATTCCAGTTGCCAGTTTAGCCAAGGTATTGGCACTGATTGGCGCAATGATGATAAGATCGGCCCATAAGCCCAGCTCAACATGATTGCTCCATACGCCTGTTTCTTCTTCGAAGTATTGCGTATAAACCGGATTTTTAGAAAGCGTAGCAAGGGTAAGTGGTGTAATGAAATTAGCACCATCAGGGGTAAGAATAACCTTTACGTTTGCGCCAGCTTTTACGAGTAGCCGAACCAAAAATGCCGACTTATAAGCCGCGATGCTACCGCAAACGCCAAGGATTATATTTTTATTTTCTAGCATAATGCGCAGAGTACATAAGGCATGGGAGCATAGAGCGTAGTGCTAAACGCTTTGCCCTAAACGCTATGCGCTATGCAGTTACTTTTGTTCTTTAGCAGGATTTCTGTGATAAACTTTTTCGTTCAAAAATTCATCAATAGCAACTAAAACAGGCTTCGGCATACGCTCGTAATGCTTGCTGATTTCAATCTGCTCACGGTTTTCGAAAATTTCTTCCAAATTATCGTTGCTAGAAGCAAATTCTGCCAATTTACCGTGTAACTCTTCTTTAACGTTGTTCGAAATCTGATTTGCTCTTTTAGCGATGACCACTAATGATTCGTATAGGTTATCAGTAGTTTTATCTAAATCGTGTACGTTTCTGGTTACTGTAGTATTTGGTACAGCAGGTTTGTTAGTATTCATCTATTACTTGTTTTTAATATTCGTGTTATCTGCATTTGTTGGTTTTTGAGAAACGGTATCTTTCAATTTACCGGTTCTGATCAACATCTGCTTGTATTTTTCCTGGTCGGCAGCATATAATGCCAATTCTTGTTTAGTAGCCACAATCCCTGCCTCAACATTACCTTTAAGTGCCTTTGCATCTTTTGCAAATTTACTGTCAGGGTGATTTTCAGTGAATTCAGTATACAAAGAAAGTGCTTCATTGTAACGGTCTTCCTGGCGCATAATGTAACTGTTTTTTGCATATAAATATTGCGCCTTAATCATCAGGAAATCCATTTCCTCAGCATATTTAATATCCGGGTAGTCTCTCTGCGCATTTCTTAAAGCAATAACAGCTGCCCTGTAGTTATCTACATTACTAGGCCCTGTTGTTAAATACATTTTAGCATTTTCAAAAGCTTTATCCTCTAATTTACCCCTTAATGTAGCAATATATTTGCCGGCAGCTGCCGCACGATCGCTGGTAGGGTATAAGTTAATGAATAGTTGTAGTGCATCAATAGCTTTATAAGTATTTTCCTGGTCTAAAGAGAAACTTGGCGATTCTAAATAATAGCAATAAGCTGCCATGTATCTCGCTTCTTCTGCATTTTTACTTGCCGGGTAGGTATCCGCAAAACTTTTAAATTGGTATCTCGAAGTAGTATAATCACTTAATCTATATAAGGTGTAAGCATAATAATAGTTCAGATCCTCAGCTTCTGCGCGGCCGCGATATTTTTGAGAAAGGTCCTCAAAAAGTACTAATGCTTTACTGTAATCGCGTTTGTTATACAAACGAAGTGCCTCCTGGTATTTTTTTGCAACGTCATTGCTCGCTCTCAATTTCTCGAAACGACTTTTACAACCCGCAATACCCAAAGCGGCAATAAATACTAAAATAATTAAGTGTTTAACTTTAAACATTCTGCAAAGATAATTAATAATACGATAACATCAATAAAAACAATTGGCCGCTAAGCTATGGAAAGCAATTCAGTACAAATATACAGTTAACAATTTTTAACATATATAGGTAATCGCACTTATATACTATATAGTATAGTTCTATTTTTTTTTTAGCAAAGCAGGTTCAGTGCTACTATATAAGTATGTTCCCGCTATTCGCTCCAAATCCTCGGCTCGTTCCTCGCCTCCGGGTTTTCCGCTGTTATCGGGTTTAGGTGGGCCGGTCTTCCGAAGTTTCAATGTGCTGGTTGCCGGAGAAAGGCTGGGCAAAATTAAGAATTGCCGCAAAATCCCGGGTGCCGCCGTCATCCTGAACTTGTTTCAGGATCTTTTTACTACACGAGATTCTGTAGTTTTTAAATGCTATAAGATTTACAAAACTGCCTTAAACAACTCTTCTTCCAAAAAGTTTTAAGCACGGTAAAAATATTTCCTGTTGAAAACCATTGACTTACGTTTAACCGTACAGTATTTAATAAATTCCCTTTGCAGGAGAAGATATTTTTCCTACTTTTGCATCCCGCTCCGGAGGAGAGGACAATAAACTGAAAAGGTGGCTTAGTGATAAAGAGGACAGGATTTATTTTAAAATAATTCTTGCCAAAGAGAAAAAGATTGCTACCTTTGCAGCCCGGTTCGGAAGAGCGGAAAGCTAAATAACATTAGCATATTGAAATAAGGTTAAAGAGAAAAATAAGGCTTCAAAAAATAAAATTTATTTTATTTGGAAGTTAGAAAAAGTTCCTTACCTTTGCACTCCCAACCGAAAGGAAGCGGAAAAATCAAGTAACGGATGTTACAGCGATTAACAAACAAGATTGAAACAAGCGGAAACATGTCCGGGACGAATAAGACCTGGACGAACTGAAGTTTGAAGATATATAAATGATCGGCCGTGAGGTTTACCGGATCAATAAGTTCTTAAAAGAGATGTCAATGTAGCGTAGCGAG
>Ga0163162_10001651_pt1 | contig 20905 bp, 16 predicted proteins | sample S55metaG_FD_115310 | JGI IMG/M metagenome (GOLD analysis project Ga0163162, IMG submission 115310) | Switchgrass rhizosphere microbial communities from Kellogg Biological Station, Michigan, USA - S5-5 metaG | ecosystem: Host-associated > Plants > Roots > Rhizosphere > Soil | place: USA...
GGCCAGCAACGCATCGGCACCTTCGTTCCACGCCCGGCGGTTGAGCACGCCGGTCAGTGCGTCGTTGTCGGCCAGCACCTGGGCGCGGTCGCGGTCGCGGCGCAGGATCAATGCACGGTCGGCCAGGCCCACGGACAGGACGATGGCTTCGAAGGCGCCGGCGACCAGCGGCGCGTCGGACAACCAGAAGGCGTCGGCCAGCAAGCCGCTGACCTGGATGGCGCGCAGCGACGTCAGTGCCAGCAGCGGCGTCCAACCGACGAGGAAGAACCAGGCATAGCGCGATCCGCGCACCGCGGCGATCACCGAGGCCAGCAGCAGCAGGGCGGAGCCCAGGATCAGCAAGGGCCCGGTCAGCACCTGGCTGGTGCTCATCAGCACCTCGATGCCGGTCAACCGGGCCAGGGCCACCAGCGGCATGCCGAAGGCCAGGGCGAGGATCGGCACGCGAAGCAGTGGCACGTACTGCCTGATCTCAGCAAAACGCAGCAGGAAGATCGCGGCGAAACTCACCGAGACCGCCACCGTGGCTCCCGCGATCACCGCGCCCAGCCCCGAAAGGAACTGAAGTTCCAGGGGGTGGTAGATGAAACCGGTCTGGGTCGCCTGGATCAGCACGTAGCAGATCAGGTAACCGGCATACCAGGCGAACAGCATGTCGCGCAGCATCAGCGCGAAACACAGCGCCATCGCCGCCATGGCCAGCATCACGGCGAAACAACTGGTGGCGAACACCAGCCAGCCGGCGTCGGTGTCGAGGTAGTCGGGCCAGGACTGCATGCGGAAGGTCACCGGGCCCGGCATGCTTCGCGCCGGCTCGAACTTCAGCAGGATCGGGTCGGCGGCCCTTTGTCCGGCGGAAAGGACGAAGGCCAGGCGCCCGTGGCCGTGGACCACATTGGAGAAGTCGTCCAGAGCCATGCGCATCGGGGCGCGCCCGCCAGGGTAAAAGCTGACCGAGCCGGCTGGCGGCGTGTCCACGTGCAACACACGGTCGTCGGCGATATAGGGCGGCTGCATCTGTAACACGACCCAGGCGCCGTCACGCTGAGTGGGGAACAGCTGCAGTCGCGAAGGCGAAAATGGCAGCAGGTGGCCTTCCCGGTATTCGGAAATGACTTGCTCGGGCGTGTCGCCGGGACGTACTTCCCGCCACGCGCCGCTAAGGTCCTGGGCGTGCAGGGTGTCGAATCCGGCGCACAGCAGAAGCATCGCAAACCAGATGCGACGCCACTGACAGCCCGGAACGATCCGCCTGCTCATCCGCTACACGATTCCCGCCCGTGCCCGCCACGGGTGCCCGCGACGATGCAATGTCCCAAGGCGCCCCGTCCCCCGTGGCGCCACCGATGTGACCCGTCGCGACTATTGTGCCCGCGCTTGCAGGAAAAGATACAAAAGTCTGTGATTTGGATCACAAACTATCATGCTGATATTGACGACTTATCTGTCTTATCGGCAGAAACCCAGAGAACTTAAGAAGTTGCGGTATGTCGTGCCGCCAGGCAAGGCAGCGGTTACCTTCCGGGTGTATTTCCCGGCGGGGTCTCCGCACGGAGTTGCTGCAGGCGTCGCATGGCCCGGGCGCCCATCAGGGTGCCCACCAGGACGAGGGCAAAGGCCAGGAAGCTTCCGGCCACTCGCCAGGTGGGGTCGGCCGAGGCGGCCGCGCGAAATACCAGCATCAGCCCCAGCAGGGTGACCAGGACGCTACGGGCCAGGGCGATGTACTGGACGGCGCGGGCCTGTCCGGGTTTGCGGGGCGATTGCATGCCGTTATTGTAGCGGAGCGACCTATGTGTAAATTCGGCCAATTCTCCGGCCGGGCAAGTCTTGCCATTGCCACACAGCGGTAGCCTCGATATGGTCGCCCGCAGGGTTGGGCCAGCAACCGGGGCTGCTGGTTACAGGGGGCCACGACCGCGCAAGCCGGTTGCGGCAAGGGAGTCGGCGAGCCGGAGCGAGGTATCGTCCCTGATGGATAGCCTGCGCGTGGCCAGGAGCGAGAGCGCCCCGGAACAGCAGCTGCGTTTCCGGCGCCTGATGCTACTGGCAGCGCTTGCCTGTGCGGCCGGCATCATCGTGCTGGTCGCCGTGGTGCAATTCATCACCTGGCGCAATACCGTGGCCAATGCCACGCGCCGGGTGAATTCGGCCGCCGGCAGCATCGTGCGCCTGACCGATCTGCAGGTCGCGAGCACCGAAGGACCCCTCCAGGCATTGATCGAGGCTGCCCGTAATCCCCAGGCGGATCTCGCCGCCGCGGTAGTGCAGGTCAAGGCCCGGCATCGTGAACTCGACCGCCTCGTGGTGCTCGACGCGCGTGGCCAGGTGCTGGCGGGCTCTGACGGACGTATCGGCGATGACTGGTCGCGCGTCACTTCGCGTCCCGCGGCGGACCTGGGTGGCATCGCCTTGCGGCTCGCTTCGTCGCCGGAGCGTGCCGACGGAGCATCGCTGCGCGTGGTTGCCGCATTGCCCGCGCAAAAGGAAGGCCAGCCTGCCTGGGTCGGTGCGCAGATCGCCCAGTCGACGTTTCGCGGCAATTTGCTCAATTCGCCTTTCGGAGCCACCGGCGCCTTCGAAGTGTTCGATCGCGACGCCGTACTGCTGACCCGCACCGGCGAAGGCGGCGCACAGGCGGTAGCCCTCGGGCGCGACTGGTTGCGACACGCCCATCCGGGGCAACGTCCGGTACGCGACGATGGCGATGGGCGCTTTTATGGTTACAGCGTTTCACCCCATTTCGGCTATGCCGTATTCGCCAGCATGTCCCGCACCGATGCGCTGGGCATGTGGAGCAGCCAGGCTTGGCCTGCGTTGGCGGGGATGGTGCTTTTGCTGGCTCTCATTGCCGCCGGATCGCGCCACGTGCTGCGTGCCCAGGGCAAGCAGGCGGAGCTAGTGGCGTTCCTGCTTCGCCAGGCCGAACAGCTGGACAACGTGCAGCGCATCGGCGATGTCGGCCTATGGGAGCTGGATCTTGCCAGCGGCCGCTTGGCTTGGTCGGGTGAGGCCGCGCCCATTCTTGGCCTTGCCGAATGTGAGAAGGTCAACACCATTGCAGGCTACCTGGCGCGCGTGCATCCGCATGACCGGCAGGATGTGTCGTCGTGGTTCTGGCAATCCATGCACCAGGATGGTCCCTTCGAGTGCGAATACCGCGTGATCCGTGCCAATGGCGACGTCGCGTTCATGCACTTGCGTGCGCGGCGCCAGGGCGATGGGTCCGGGCAACGCCGGATCGAGGGAACCATCCGCGAGGTGACGACATTGCGCCACACGCAGGCGCGCCTGCGCGAGAGCGAATCGCAATACCGCTTCCTGTTCGACCACAGTCCATTGCCCGCCTGGGTATTCGACGTGCAGTCGCATGCGATCCTTGCCGTCAACGATGCGGCGGTGGCGACGTACGGCTATGAGCGCGAGGATTTCCTTCGCCTGCGTATCGAGGATCTTCGGCCGACCTCTGAACCGCAGATGGAACGCGCGGTGGACAAGCCCGATGCGGGTGATCGTGCCAACCCCATCTCGCTGCACCGTGATCGGGACGGCCGCCTTCTGCACATGCGCTGCTCCGGTTCGGAGATCGAGTTCGCAGGCCGCGCGGCGCAGTTGGTGGTGGGCATGGACTTCACCGCGAAGGTGGCTGCGGAAAGGGAACTGGCTTCGAGCAACGCACGTTTCCAGATGCTTGCCCGCGCCACCAACGATGCGGTGTTCGACATGGACCTGGTCACGGGCGATGCCTGGTGGAGCGAAGCGTTCTACACCGGTTTTGGTTATGCGCGTAAAGACGACAACGGATTCGACGCATGGTGTTCGCGCGTGCATCCGGAGGACCGCGAGCGCATCGTCGGTGGCCTGAAGGATTTCTTCGCCGGGTCTGGCGTGACCTGGGCGGGTGCCTATCGCTTGCGGCGCAAGGACGGCAGCTATGCCGACGTGTTCGGCCGCGCCTACGCCTTGCGCGACGACAGCGGGAAGGCCGTGCGTACCATCGGCGGCATGATGGACCAGACCGCCATCGTCGCCACGAGGGCAGCGCTGGCGGAGAGCGAGGAGTCGTATCACGGACTGCTTGCGCACATGCCGCTGCCCTTGCTGCTGTTGCGCAACGGCAACATCGCCTACGCCAACCTCCTGGCCGAGGAATTGCTGGATGAGGCTGGACAACTGGTCGGTACCTCCGTTTTCCAGTACATCGACGGCGACTTGCGCCATGTGCTGGACGCGCCGGACCTGGCGGCAACGCGCATCGATGCCCGGGTATCGCCACCTGGGCGGCCGCCCTTCGAGGCGGAACTGTCCGTGTCGTTGTACCGCGATGCGATCGGCAGCGGCGTGCAGGTGATCATCCGCGACGTTACCGACCAGCGCCATTACGAGCAGCAGCTCAACTACCAGGCGATGCACGACGAGCTTACGGGTCTGCCCAATCGTCGCGCGCTGCAGGATGCGGTCTCGGCCATGATCACCCAGGCCTGGGAGGAATCGCGGCAGCTGATGCTGCTGTTTATCGACCTTGATCATTTCAAGTACATCAACGATGCGCTGGGCCACCTGGTGGGTGACGAAGTGCTTCGGCAGGTGAGTTCCAGTTTGCGCCAGGTGGTAGGCCCGGACGGATATGTGGCGCGCTTCGGCGGTGACGAATTCGTCGCCGTGGTGCCGTGCCATGAAGCCGATGGCGTCGTTCCACCTGTGATCCCCGCCCTGAAGGCCGCGATCGAACGGCCGTTGATGGTCGCTGGCATGCAACAGCACCTGTCCTGCAGCATCGGCGTGGCTTACTTGGGAATAGATGGCGACGATGCCAACACCCTGATCCGTAACGCCGACACGGCGATGTACCACGCCAAGCGCATGGGGCGTCATACGTGGCGTCGTTATTCGGCCGCGCTGCACGATACGGCGCTGGCGCGGTTGGCCGTGGTGTCCAGGCTTACCGAGGAAGCCCTCGACGACGAGCTGGAATTGCATTACCAGAGCCAGCACCGCGGCGTGCAATCGGAGGTCTTTGGCGTCGAGGCCCTGTTGCGCTGGCCGTCGGGCCCGGGTGAGCTCAGCCGTCCCAACATCCTTGTTCCCCTGCTGGAAGAAACCGGCTCCATCGTCAACGTCGGCCGCTGGGTCCTGCGCCAGGCGTGCCGTGACCAGGCGGCGATTTCAGCGATCATGGGCCACGCGGTGAGCATGGCGGTCAACGTATCGGCATTCCAGTTGGCCCACGACGACCTCATTGGCGTGGTGCGCGATGTGCTGGACGAAACCGGCGTGGAGCCGCGCTACCTGGAACTGGAATTGACCGAGAGTGCGTTCCTGAGCGAGCCCGAACGTGCCATCGAAACCCTGCGCAAGATCAAGGCCCTGGGGGTGACGATCGCCCTGGACGATTTCGGCACCGGTTTCTCCAGCCTCAACTACTTGAGCCGCATGCCAATCGACAAGCTCAAGATCGACCGCTCCTTCGTCAGCAAGCTTCCGCAAGACCGCACCGATGGCGCGCTTTGCGAATCCATCCTGTTCCTGGCCAACAGCCTTGACCTGCAGATGATTGCCGAAGGCGTGGAAACCGCCGCCCAGCGGCGCTGGCTGCTCGACCACGGTTGCCAGGCCATGCAGGGTTACCTGTTCGCCAAGCCCATGCCGCTCGACCAACTGCAAAGGGCCGCCTACACGGTTTGATCAGGTCCGATGGCTATGCTTGGCCCATGAGCCTATGGAAGCTGGCCGTTCGAACGATCAAGACCGCTGTCGCCGGCTTCGACGACGATGAGCTGATGACGCGCGCCGCCGCGCTTTCCTTCTATTCGGCGCTGTCCTTCGCGCCGATGCTGGTGCTGCTGCTGTGGATCGTGGCGGCGATGCAGACGCAGTGGCAGCAGGAACTTGTCGATGCCCTCACCGGTGTCGTGGGCCCGCAAGCCGCCGGCGCAGTGAAGCTGGTGATCGACAACGCCGAAAAGCGTCCGCACCTGGGCAACGTGGTGGGCCTGGTGGGCCTTGGCATCACCCTGTTTTCCGCCTCCGCGGTATTTGCCCAGCTGCAGTCCACGCTCAACCGGGTGTGGAAGCTGAAGGTGAAGCCCGGCGCGGCGGTGGTGGGTTGGTTGCGCACGCGCGCCCGAGCCTTCGGCCTGATCATCGGCATCGTCTTCCTGCTGATCATCTCCTTCGTGATCAGCGGCCTGATTCATGCGCTGATGCCGGCGAACATGCATCTGTTGACCGGCGTGGAATACGGCATCTCGGCGGTGGTGTTCGTGGTGGCTTTTGGCGCGATGTACCGCGTGCTTCCCGATGCCGATATTCCGTGGCGCGACGCGGTGCGGGGTGGCATCCTCACCACCGGGCTGTTCCTGGCCGGCAAGTACGTGATCGGCATCTATATCGAACAGGCGCGCATCGGCGGGGCGTACGGGCCGGCCGGGGCCATCGTGGTGCTGCTGACCTGGGTTTATTACGCGTCGATCATTGTGCTGCTGGGCGCTGAGTTGACGCACGGCTTTGCCGTTGCCCGAGGCGAGCGTATACGTCCGGATGCCCATGCGCAGCGGTTGGACGATGATGAAGCAGCACGCCAGCGGAGCGATCGCGGTCCTTGAGAAGCCAGTTCTGGGGTCTTGGCAGGCGATTATTCCTAATCGCGGGCAATTATTACCACGTTTGAGAAAAATTCCATCGACGCTGATATGCGTTTCAAGTGTGGACGCGCCTAGGAATTGCCGGGGTCACGACCCATGCATGCAGGCAAAGCGCCAAAGTTTGAGCATTGTTCCATTCAATACTCTGTAGGTGCATTCCTACACTCCGCCCTGTCATGGCCAGTCATCAGGTGCCGCATTGCGGTGCGAGGCCGTGCGCCCAACTAATGCCAACCCCAGGACAAACCATGAATACCAAGCTTGTTTTTGCACTTGCAATGACTTCCGCCCTCGCCGCCGGCTCCGCCATGGCGTCCGAAGGCATCGTTACCTTCACCGGCGAGGTCACCGACGTGACCTGCGTGATTTCCGGCGGCGAAGGCACCGACGGTGCCGTGGGCGACATCACCGTTGCTCTGCAGCCGGTCAACGCCAATTCGCTGGACGCAGCCGGCAAGTCCGTCGGCACCAAGCGCTTTGACATCCTCGTCGACAATGGCGCCGGTCAGCCGTGCCAGTCGGCTACCAAGGCCACGTTCGGCTTCAAGAACACCAGCCTGAATATCGACCCGACCAACGGCAACCTGAACAACACGCTTGCTGGCGAGTCCAACGCCCAGCTGCGCATCCTTGACCAGGATCTGGCGACCCCGATCGACCTGCGCATCGCGTCCACCAAGGAAGTGGATCCGTCCGTTGCCGGCGCCCGTTTCATCTATGGCGTCCAGTACTTCGCCAAGGACGTGACCACGGTCGGTCAGGTGAAGACGAACGTCGAGTACGCAGTGACCTACCAGTAATACCCGAGCCGGTGGCTGCGAAGCGGCCACCGGCAACTTTCCCAACTTGAGGTGACGTATGACTGGCACGATCCGTTCCATCTTCGCCGCTGCTCTTGTTGCCAGCCTTTGCGTGGTGCTTCCCGCCACCGCGGGCGTGGTGATCCAGGGCACCCGCGTGGTGTATCCGTCCCAGGACAAGGAAGTCACGGTCAAGCTTTCCAACGAGGGTGCGAAGCCTGCGCTGGTCCAGTTCTGGCTGGACGACGGCGACGACAAATCGACCCCCGAAACGGCCCGTGTGCCGTTCACCAGTACGCCGCCGATTTTCCGGCTCGAGCCGGGCAAGGGCCAGGCCGTACGCGTGATGTACACCGGCCAGACGCTTCCTGCCGATCGGGAAACTCTTTACTGGGTGAACGTACTGGAAGTGCCACCCAAGGCCAGCGATGCTGAGGCTTCCAATCGCCTGCAGTTCGCTTTCCGTACGCGCATCAAGCTGTTTTATCGCCCGAAGGGCCTTGATGGCAATGTCGCCGACGCACCAGGCAAGCTGGCCTGGCGTTGGAGTGGCTCCACCTCGGCACCGAGCCTGGTGGTGAACAACCCGACGCCGTACTACGTGAACTTCGCCAGCGTTTCGGTCAAGGCAGGTAGCAAGTCGTATGTCGTGGAAGAGGGCGGCATGGTTGCCCCGCACGGCGAGGCAACGTTCACTCCGAAAGGACTGACTTCGCGCGACGCGAAGGAAGTGTCCTTCCAGTGGATCACCGACTACGGCGCCGTCAAGGACAGCACCGCGCCAATCGGCGGCTAATAACAAAGCACCGCAGTAAACCCAGCGTGCCGGCCTCGTGGCCGGCGCGATAGGGCTCCTTTGCCTTCGACGTGATGAGAACTGCCATGTACCGCCATGTTTCCACAACGCCAGCAGCCCCTCGCAGCGCGCTGCCGATGCGTCGATGGCTTGCACTCGCAGTATGGGCTGCCTTGGCCTCGCCGATGACGATGGCTGCCTCCTCTCCGTCGGATGCGGTGGAATTCGATCCTTCTTTCTTCCCATCCGGAGCCGCCGAGCATCTGGATCTAAGCCGGTTCTCGCGCGCGGACGTCAATCAGCCCGGCGACTATGTCGGCAACATCACCGTGAACGGAGCTTGGCGTGAACGCGGAAACATTCGGCTGGCGCAGATTCCCGGTCACGAAAGCGCGCAACCCTGTTTCAGCCGCGACCGCGTTCTCCTGTGGGGTGTAGACCTTGACAAGCTCGAGGCCGATGCAGGCGCCGCAGCAAGTCGTCGTCTACCCGTGGAAGAAACCTGTGCGCCGCTCAGTGATTTCATCCCGGGTGCCACCATGGTCTTCGACGCCGGCGAGCAATCGCTCGATGTCCAGGTGCCGCAGATATACATGTCCCGTGATGCGCGTGGTTACGTGCCGCCTTCGCAATGGGATGCGGGCATCGCTGCCGCGCGTCTGGATTACAACGCGAATACCTATCGCAGCGTGTACGCCGGACGCACCAGCACATCAAGCTATCTTGGCCTGGATGGTTCGCTGAACCTCGGTGCGTGGCATTTGCGCCACCAGGGCAATCTGAATTGGAACAGCCAGCTCGGGCGCAGCTATACGTCGACGGCGACTTTCCTGCAGCATGATATCCCCCAGTTGCGAGCGCAGTTCATCGCCGGCGACACCTTCACCGATGGCACGGTGCTCGAGTCGGTGCGTATGCGCGGCCTTCGCATGTTCTCGGATGACAGCATGCTGCCGCAGTCGCAGCGTGGTTACGCGCCCGTGGTGCGCGGCGTGGCCGAGACCAACGCCCATGTGGTGGTCCGCCAGAATGGCTATGTGCTTTACGACACCTCGGTGGCGCCGGGCCCGTTTGTCATCGACGATCTTTTTCCCACCGGCTATGGCGGCGACCTTGTCGTGGACGTTACCGAAGCCGACGGTCGGGTTCGGCAGTTCACGGTGCCATTCGCCGCCGTGCCGCAGTTGTTGCGTCCTGGGCAGAACCGCTGGAGCCTGGCTTCCGGTCGCGTGCAGGAGCTTGACCTGAAGTCGCAGCCGTTTTTCCTTCAGGGCACCTGGCAGCGTGGCCTCACCAATCGCTGGACGCTCTACGGCGGCAGCACCATCGCCAACGGCTATCGTGCCTTCACTGGCGGCGCGGCGCTGGCGACCGGCGTAGGCGCTTTCTCGCTGGATGTTACGCGCGCGCGCAACCAGGCACCGGGTCAGAGCGCCAGCCAGGGCCAGAGCGTGCGTCTGGGCTACAACAAGAATTTCCTCGACAGCGGTACGAACCTGGCCGTGGCGGCTTATCGGTACAGCACCGAAGGGTATGTATCGTGGCGCGACGCGGTAAACCTTCGTGACCGCGCGGCACACGGTGGCGAGGACAGGCCGCTGATCGGTCGCGAACGTAATCGCTTTGACTTGAATATCAGCCAGAGCCTCGGCCTTGGCTGGGGTCAGCTCTATGTCAATGGCAGTGCGCGTAACTTCTACGGTCGTAGCGGGCGCGCCGTTGATTTCTCTGCCGGGTACAGCAATCGCTGGGGTATCGCCACCTATGGCTTCTCGGCGCAGCGCACGAGCGATACCGGCGGCCGCCGCCTCCTTGCGAATGGCCTGCCACCGGCCGATGGTCGGTTCGACGACCTGTTCGAAAGCCGTCGTGACACGCGCTACATGTTCACGCTCAACGTGCCCTTGGGCAATGCGCCGAGCGCTCCGCTGCTCGGTTCGACGATCAGCCAGGACAGCGTGAACCGGAACGTGCAGGCAAGCCTCAACGGCACGGCCGGCGCTGAGCGCCAATGGAACTACGGTGCCAGCGGAAGTCATCAAGCCGGCCAGAGTCAGCTTGCTGTCAGCGGGGGTTATCGTGGCAACAAGGGCTCGCTCAATGCAGGCGCCGGTTGGGGCAGCGGCTACAACCAGCAGAACGCTGGCGGCCAGGGCACCTTGCTGGTCCATGGCGGCGGCGTTACCTTTGGCGCCGTGGGTGGCCAGTCCATCGGCCTCGTTCATGCTCCCGGGGCCGCCGGTGCGGGCATCCAGAACGTCGTGGGTGCGCGGGTGGATTCACGCGGTTACGCCATCGTGCCGTATCTGCAGCCTTACCAGCTAAACACTGTCACGCTTGATCCGAAGGGCGCCGACGCAGGCCTCGAGGTTGAGTCGACGACGCTCAATGTCGCCCCGCGCCTGGGTTCGGTGGTGAAGCTCGACTTCGCTACCCGGGCGGGCCACGCCGTACTGGTTCAGGTTGATACGGCCGGTGGTTCGCCTTTGCCCTTCGGCGCGGACGTATACGACGGCGAAAACAACGTTATCGGGGTGGTCGGGCAGGCCAGTCAGCTGTTCATCCGTAACCTTCAGAAAAGCGGCGTGGTAACGGTACGGTGGGAAGGCAAGACCTCCAAGTCGTGCCGGGTCAGCGTTGATCTGCCTGACAAGTCATCCAGTACCGGCATGACATCTGTCCCGGGCCAGTGCATGGCTATGTCCGCCCAATCTTCGATGAAGGAACATGCGCCGTGAACCGCATCTTGACGACCACGCTTGCCAGTTTCGCTGCGTCGCTGATCGGCGCATTCTTCGCAGCACCGGCCCTGGCTGTGGACCTGAACATCTATTTCACCGGCAAGTTCATCGAGCCCACTTGCAACATGACTTTGCAGGATGTGGACCTTGGCAACGCGAGCGTAGATAAATTTTCCGGAAGCTTCCAGGGCGCATGGCACCCGGTGCCAATCCGTTTTAGTGGCTGTGCTGATTTGACGTCACGGGCAACGCTCAGCTTTAGTGGTAAAGCCGATGCAAATGTTCCTGAGTTTTACGAAGGGATGGTTGGCGTCGGCGTGGAGCTGCGCGTGCAGCCCAATGGCTCTGTGCTTGGCCCAGGCAGCACGGCTCCGGATGTCGCCATTACCGGTGGCGCAGGAGCCGCCAGCTATGTAGCCCGTATGTCCCAAACCGCCCCAGGTGTTTCACCGGGCATCTTTTCAACCCCCGTGACCGTTTCGGTAACGTATTTCTAGTGGAGGAAGCAGCATGACTTACCCTGCACATCCCTGGCGTTGCCTCTTGGCTACGTTGATCCTTATCTGCGTCAGTGTTTCGGCGAGAGCCGCCAATTGCAGCTACACGGCTGAAACGCCGGCGAGACTCGTCTCGGTATCCAATCTCACGGGCTCCATCACGGTCGGTCGCGATGTGGCGGTGGGTAATGTGATCTATAGGGCTTCCTTCTATAACAATATTGCTACCGATGTTTATATTTCCTGTCCTGTCGGCACATTTACGGCCGGCTATAGATACATCATGCAGTCTGGAGTGCCCTCCGGCTATACGCATCCCCAGTACGGTACGGTCTATAACACGTCCGTACCGGGGATTGGGTATGCGGTATGGCGAAACAATGCACCTATGCCACAACTAAGCACCTATGGCGGTGGCGGCACTTTTATTATGCCCACAGGGTTCGACGTGAGCTTCATTAAGACCAGCCCCGTTGTTGCTCCCGGGGTAATCAATGGTGCGGAACTGATGAACATCGAGGCGATGGTCCAAGGAGATTCTGTCGTACAGGGTTTCGTCAGCAGGTTCGTTGGAACGCTGACAGTCGTAGCCAACACTTGCAGGACGCCTGATGTGACGGTCGACCTTGGTGAACACTCAACCTATGACCTGCAGGGGCAGGGCACGACAACGAAGATGGTCGATGTAAATATTCAGCTCTTCGATTGCCCGGCATTTTACGGAGCTGCACGCCGAACCATAACGGAAGACGGCGTCATATCTGACAACGCTCCCGACTTTCGCGCCAACAATATTCTTTACTCAGTGAGACCCACCACTTCGATCATTGATTTAATAAATGGGATCATGGCGATCCAAAATGCTGGCGGGGCGGGAAGCGCCCAAGGCGTTGGCATCCAGATCCTCAACGCCACCACCTTACAACCCTATGTCTTAACAACCACGCAATTCAGCGGATTGACGCTGACCGAATCCAGTGGGCCTAATTATGTGATTCCGCTTAAGGCTCGCTATATCCAGACAGGTCCGACGGTGACCGCGGGTCAGGCCGACGGTCAGGCAACAGTGACCCTCATCTACCGATGATCGCCAGCTTAAGCTCGCCAGGCGACGGGTTTCTCAAGAGCGAAGGCATGTAGCACCATGCGTACGCGCCAGCGTGAAGCGGAGGACGCCGATACGACCGGCGGTCTTGCCGCCTGCCCGATATCCGCGGAGGGTCTACTTGCGCGGCGGCGGGCTCGCAGTTGCGGTCGGCTCTGCCGGTAGCACTGCATCATTCATTGATAGGTGAGGACGGTCGTCACGTACCGAGGTTGTTTTCGATCGTCGTGACGGTTCGGGTAACGTATTTCCAGGGAAGGAAGCGGCATGATTTACCCCACGCATCCATGGCGTTGCGCAATCACTGGCCTGCTACTGGCCCATGCCAGCATCACGGCACGAGCAGCCAACTGCACCTATACCCCCACGACACCTACGGCGGCGACCTTTGTTGTCAACCTGGGTGGCGCAATTACGGTAGGTCGCGATGTACCACTAGGTACACAAATCTATCAAGCGGCATTCAGTTCCGGGGCGCGCCCTACGCTTTCGTGTCCCCCGGGGTCGTACACGCGAATGCATGGATACATCACTCCACCCGGCATTCCGTCTGGCTTCGTCGACGGCGCCAAGGGCTCGATCTATCTGACTTCCGTTCCAGGCATCGGTTACGCTGCGTCGTTTTTGGGCAATGGTCTGCCTTACGCGGAGCAGCTTACCTTCCCTGGCAATACGAACTATTCGGCAACCTCGGTGCTGGACATCAGCTTCTTCAAGATCGGCGATGTCGCTCCGGGCGCCATTCGTGCCATCGATCTGCCCGAAGTGGAACAGGTGATGACGGGCGATGGGAGCATTCGTGCAAACCTGTGGCGCTTCGTCGGCAGGCTGGACATCGTTGCCAGCACGTGCGTTACGCCTGACTTCATCGTTGACCTGGGGAATCATCAGCTGGCGGAACTCAGTGGCGTGGACACGGCGACCAACTGGGTTGACGTACAGGTGCGCCTGCAAGATTGCCCGGCCTTTTTCGGTAGCTATCGCCGGGACGTGACCGACGATAGCGGCTTTCGCACGGCCAATGCCAACGCCAATCAACTGCGATACGTCGTGGACGCGACCACGACGGTCATCGACGCCAGTCGCTCGATCATGGCGCTGCGCCATGCCGGGGCGCCCGGTACTGCTGCGGGCATAGGTATTCAGGTGGCCCTTGCCAACGAGTCACCCGTTGGCTTCGGCAGGCTGCGGGCAAGTGGGCTGTCGCTTACCGACATCAGCGGAACGTCGTACACCATTCCATTGAAGGCGCGATACATCCAGACCTCGCCAGACGTTGCCTCTGGCGTGGCCGACGGACAGGCAACCGTGACGCTCATCTACCTGTGAGGTTGCCAGGCGTCAGCTGCGCAGCTTCCACCCCGTGCGGAAGATCCACCACACCACCGCCACGCACGCCAGCAGGAAACCGAAAGTCGCCGCCAGGCTGATGCCCACGCTCACGTCCGACACTCCGTAGAAGCTCCAGCGAAAGCCGCTGATCAGATACACCACGGGATTGAACAGGGCGATCTTCTGCCACAGCGGCGAGAGCATGCTGATGGAATAGAACGCGCCGCCCAGGAAGGTCAGTGGCGTGACCACCATCAGCGGGATCACCTGCAGCTTCTGGAAGTCATCGGCCCACAGGCCGATGATGAAGCCGAACAGGCTGAAGGTCGCCGCGGTGAGTACCAGGAAGCCGACCATCACGAACGGATGTTCGATGTGGTACGGCACGAAGAACCGTGCGGTGATGAGGATAAGCACGCCCAGCAGCACCGACTTGGTCGCTGCCGCGCCCACATAGCCGAGGATGGCTTCGATGGCCGAGACCGGCGCCGATAGCAGTTCGTAGATGGTGCCCGACCACTTCGGCAGGTAGATGCCGAACGAGGCATTGGAGATGCTCTCGTTCAACAGCGAAAGCATGATCAGGCCGGGAATGATGAAGGCGCCGTAGCTTACCCCGCCAATCTGTCCCATGCGCGAGCCGATGGCCGTGCCGAACACTATGAAATAGAGCGACGTTGAAAGCACCGGCGAAGCGATGCTCTGGGTGATCGTGCGGAAGGTGCGGGCCATCTCGAAACGGTAGATGGCGGCGATGGCATGGACGTTCATGCGCGGCTCCCATGCACCAGGCTCACGAAGATGTCCTCGAGCGAGCTTTCTTCCGATTTCAGGTCCTTGAAATCGATGCCCTGTTCATTGAGTCGACGGAGCAGGGCGGCGATGCCGGTTTCCTCGGCCTGGGTATCGAAGGTGTAGGTGAGTGACTGGTGATCGTCGGCCAGCGTGAGCGGCAGGTCGGCCAGCGCTTCGGGTATCGCCTCCAGCGGGGCCTGCAGGGTGAGGGTGAGCTGCTTCTTGCCCAGTTTGCGCATCAGTGTCGCTTTATCTTCCACCAGGATCAGCTCGCCCTTATTGATCACGCCGATGCGGTCGGCCATGTCCTCGGCCTCCTCGATGTAATGCGTGGTAAGGATCACCGTGACCCCGGTTTCGCGCAGGGCGCGGACCATCTCCCACATGTCGTGGCGAAGTTCCACGTCCACTCCCGCGGTGGGTTCGTCCAGGAACAGGATGCGTGGCTCGTGCGCCAGCGCCTTGGCGATCAGCACGCGCCGCTTCATGCCGCCGGAGAGCGTCATGATCTTGGCGTCCTTCTTGTCCCACAATGACAGCCCGCGAAGAACTTTCTCGATGTGCGCATCGTTGCGTGGCTTGCCGAAGAGGCCGCGGCTGAAGCGCACCGACGACCACACCGATTCGAACGCATCGGTGGACAGCTCCTGCGGCACCAGGCCAATGGCCTCGCGCGCGCGGCGGAAATCGGTCAACACGTCGAAGCCGTCGGCCGTGACGGTACCGCTGGTCGGCCGGACGATGCCGCAGATGATGCCGATCAGCGTGGTCTTGCCGGCCCCGTTGGGGCCGAGCAGGGCGAAAATCTCGCCACGGCGGATATCCAGGTCGACGTTCTTCAGCGCCGTGTGGCCGCTCTTGTACGTCTTGCCGACGCTCTTGATCGAGACGACCGGCCCGGCGGGGGCTGCTTCAGCGTGCATGCGTTGGCCTTATATGGAAAGCATCAGTGCACCGCGGGTGCGGCACCCGTACTGGGGGCGGTTTCGCGTAACCACAAGGCGCCGATCACCGCGGCCAGGGCCGCGAAGGCCGCGCCGATCAGGAAGGCCAGCCGGTAGCCGGTGGTCAGGGCTACAAGCGGTGACTCCGTGCCGGCGTTGTCGCTGGCCACCGCGGCTACGCTCGCCAGCACCGCCAGGCCAAGCGCGCCGCCCAGCATGAAGGCCGTATTCACCACGCCCGAAGCCAGGCCCGAGTCGCTGGGCCCCACCTCACTCATGGCGGCCATCAACACCGGGTTGAAGGCGATGCCGGCGCCCAGGCCCAGCAGGAGCATCGGCGGCAGGATATCGACGATGAAATTCCCTTCGATGGGAACGCGGGCAAACCACAGCAGTCCGATCGTCGCCAGGACGAGGCCGGCCACCAGTGGCTTGCGTACGCCAAAGCGCATGACCAGCTTCGCCGACAGGCCCAACGAGAATACCGCCATCAGGATATTGGCCGGCAGGAACGCCATGCCTACCTTCATCGGGTCGTAGCCCAGCACCAGCTGCAGGTAAAGCGCGGAGAGGAAGAACCAGGCGAACATGGAGGCACACCAGAGCACACCCACCACGGACGAAGTGGAAAGGTTGCGCAGGCGGAACAGGCCCAGAGGCACAAGTGGAGCCTGTACGCGTGATTCGTTCACCAGGAAGGCAATGAACAGCAGCACCGCCACGCCGCCGAAGCCAAGCGTATGTGCCGAAAGCCAACCCATCTCACGGCCACCGACCACGGCGTAGACCGCCAGCATCAACGCGGCGGTTATCGATATCGCGCCAACCAGGTCCAGGTGCCGCGTGGCTGGCGGCGTATGCACCACCGGCAGCAGCCGCCACGACCAGGCGATCACCAGCAGGCCGATCGGCAAGTTCACCAGGAACACCCAATGCCAGCTCAGCGCGCTGGTCAGCACGCCGCCCAGCATGGCACCGATGCTGCCGCCGCCGGCACAGACGAAACCATAGGCACCCATGGCCTTGGCGCGATCGGCGGGGGCAGGGAACAGATCCATGATCAGCGACAGCGCCACGGCGGTAACGACCGCCCCGCCGATGCCCTGCACGGCGCGCGATACCACCAGCACCGTTCGCGTGGTCGACACGCCACAGGCCAGTGACGCAAGCACGAAGAGGCCGATGCCCAGCAGGAACAGCTTCCGATGGCCGTAGAGATCCCCCAGGCGTCCTCCCAGCAGCAGGAATCCGCCATAGGTGAGCATGTAGGCGTTGATGACCCAGGCCAGTGCCGTTTCATCGAAGCCGAGGCTGGCCTTGATGGAGGGCAGGGCGACATTCACGATGGTCGTGTCCAGCACGATCATCAATTCACCCAGGCAAAGCAGGATCAGGGCCAGCCAGCGGCGATCGGCGAGGGGATGGTCGGTCATTCGGCGTCCATGGTGGGGGAATACGCATGCGTCGAACGGGCCGGCCACATTTCGACATCGCGCATGGTACACCCGGTGCGATGGGCTGCCGCCGGGGGACGCAGGTTTCCGCGGGGGGCGCTAGGCTACGTTCGCAGTTCCCAACCCAACCTAAGCTCTGGAGTGTTGCCATGCGTTCCATTTACCGCCGTGCCCTCGTATCCGCCCTTTTGCTGGCATCGGCTTCGGCTGCCGCCGCCACGTCGCCTACAACGGGACTGGGCCAGTCCTGGCCCAATGCCTCCGACGTCAGCGCGAGTCCGGGTTATCACGTGTATGTCTTCGAAAAGCAGGGCGTACGCTACGTCCAGGTCAACGATGCCGCGGGCACCGTGCGCGGCGCTATTGCCTATACCGATCCCAATACGGTCCTTGATCTGCCCGTCGGCGTGGATGCGGCCAATTGGGTCACGGTGACCGACAACACCGCGCCCACCGCCACGCAGCAGGTTTACCAGGACGCCGCCGTGACGGTGATCGTCGCCCCGCAGCCCGATGGCTCGGCGCGCATGATGCTTGCCCCGGGCGACTGCGATAACCCCGCGCAGTGCTCGATCCGGGTTCAGTAAAACCGTAGGAAGGTCAGGAACGCTCGGGCCGGGCTTCGGCCCGAAGCGTCTGTTTTCGTGCGCCCGCCAGCAGGATGCCGGAGAGCGCGAACGCCAGGACCACTTGAACCTGGATCGTTGCCGGGTCGAGCAGGCCCTTGGCCGTGATGGCCAGGGCCAGGCTCGCCCCCATGCCACCCACCGCCGTCCCATGCCACCCGTGGCGCCAGGCCAGGCCCACGACCGGTAAAAGCAGGGCAAGGCGGCACGCCTGGCGGAGGGCATCGTCGTGCGTGCTGACGGCAAGCCACGCCATGCAGGCGAGCGCTGGAAATACCCACCAGAAAATGTCGCGGAACAGGGAGCTGTGCCAGATCACCGAGAGGCTGAAGGGTGCGTCACGGAGCGCACGAGCGCGCTCATGGAGCGCGAGGATGACGGGTGTGAGAGTGAGTGCGCCGAGGTAGGCGCCCAGGACGTAGGCAAAGAAGAATTTCATCGGGGAGATGTCCGGCCACTTGCCGGGCGAATGCAGTAGCGCTGCCTGCAAGGTGGCGGTGGTGATCGCGGCCGTGATCAAGGCCGCGCCCAGCGTCGCTACAAGGATCATCGGCATCCTCGGCCGACCCTCGGGGTCATACAAGGGCCAACGCTGGCGTAAAGGCTTCAAGAACGGCATCCACAACGCCACCGTTGGGAACGAGGCCAGGATCGCCCAGGGAATGCCGAACCGGTCGGCGCAAAGAACGGCGTTCTCAGCCAGCGGCAAGCCTTCACCGATGGCAATCGCTGGCCAGTAGCGCATCGGCAGCAGCAGCAGGCAGGCAAGGCGCAGGCCGGTAGTGAGCAGGAACTGCGGAAACGAAACATACAGGGCGACCTGATAGATCACTCCGTAGGCGGCGGCGATAGCAACGTGCTGCCCCCACACCCAGGGTGCCGCCCTGACAATTTCGCCTTCCGTGCTTCCCTTCACGCCCGATCGCCCCTAGCCAGGTGGTTGTGGTCCGCTGCTACCCCCACAAGAATGCCACGACTGCAATTAAAACATGGGTCATAAGTCTCACGTCTGCAACACTCAGGGCATCTTTGCCGAATATACCTAACGAGCGCGGCCTGATGGATGGCAGCCGCAAAGCGCATGGGGACGAATGGCACGCAAGGATGGCGTAGAGCAGGAACTTGCGCCCCCGGACGAAGCGCGACCCCATGCGTTGACGTAGCGACGGACAGCGTAGCGGTTACCACGATGCACTTGACATGCAATTAATTACTTGCCTATTCTTAAGGCAAGACATTACTTGCCTATAGCATTCATGGCCGACCGCCCCGATCACAACGACCTGCTGTTCAAGGCCCTGGCCGATCCCAGTCGGCGCAAGCTGATGGACCTGCTGCATGCGCACGATGGCCGCACGCTCAACGAGCTGTGCGAGCACCTGGACATGACCCGGCAAGGCGTGACGCAGCACCTGGCCGTGCTGGAAGCGGCGAACCTCATCGCCACCTTGTGGCGCGGTCGCGAAAAGCTGCATTTCCTCAATCCCGTGCCGCTGCAACAGGTTTACGAGCGCTGGATCGCCAAGTTCGAAAAACCGCGCCTGAAGGCGCTTGCCGATCTGAAACGACGACTGGAGAAACCCGATGGCTAGATCGACCTACGTGTATGTCACCTACATCCGCACCACGCCAGAGAAGCTGTGGTCCGCATTGACAGATGCCGATTTCATCAAGCAGTACTGGTTCGGCGTGCACTGCGAAAGCGAATGGAAGGCGGGGTCCCCCTGGAGCCTGGTGTCGCCCGAAGGCCAGCTGCTGGACTCCGGCCAGATCGTCGAGGCCGAGCCGCCGCGGCGCCTGGTGATCCGCTGGCAGAACCAGTTCAAGCCCGAACTGAAGGCCGAGGGCGAATCGCTCTGCACGATGGAGCTGGAACCCAAAGGGTCTGCGGTCAAACTCTCCATCACGCACACCATCGAACGGGAACCTGCGAAGTTCATCGAGGCGGTGTCCGGTGGCTGGCCGAAGGTCATCTCCAACCTCAAGTCGTTGCTGGAGACGGGTACCATCGCGCTGCAGGAGCCTTACTAAGGGTCCGGGGATCGCCATGGATGCCCTGTTCGAGATCAAGCTGGACATCGCTGGGCGCGGGACGCGCGCATCGGGCCGCACCTTGTATGAAGAGCTCAAGGCCGCGATCGTCGATGGGCGCCTGCGTCCCGGTACCCAGTTGCCGGCCACGCGTGCTTCGGCCACCTTTTTCGCCGTCTCGCGCAATACGGCGGTGCAGGCCTATCACCGACTGTTGACCGAAGGGCTGCTGGTGAGCCGGCAAGGCTCGGGCACCTATGTGGCCGATGCGTTACCCGGGTCGAAGGGCAAGAGCGCGGCCGTTGTTCCGGCCGCGTCCCATCCCGCACTCAATCCCTTCTGGCTGCGCAAGGAGGTGACCTCCGCCATGGGGTTCTGGCGCGACACGCCCGATACAACGGCGGCTTCCGTCCCAAGCCTGGATTTCCGGCCGGCATTGATCGACCCACGGTTATTTCCCTTCGACATCTTCCGCCGTGTGATGTCGGGGCAGTTGCGCGGCCTGGAGAAGCGTCCGGCGCGCTTCAAGAGCCCGCAAGGCAACCAGGGCAACTTCCACCTTCGCCAGGCGATCACGCGCCACATCGCCTTGATGCGTGCGGTGGTGTGCAGCGCCGACGACATCCTGGTGACCTCCGGCGCGCAGCAGGCCTTCGACCTGCTCGCGCGCGTGCTGGTCACTCCAGGTCAGACAGTCGTTGCCGTGGAAGACCCGGGCTACCCGCCCATGCGCGTCGCCTTTGCCGCGGCAGGCGCCACCCTGGTGCCCGTGCCCGTCGACGATGAAGGGCTGATGGTCGATCGCCTGCCCGCGAATGCAGGCGTGATCTGCCTTTGTCCGTCGCATCAGTTCCCGCTTGGCGTATCGATGTCACCGCGGCGGCGCCAAGCCCTGTTGGACGTGGCCAAGCAACGTGGCGCGGTGATCGTCGAGGACGACTACGACGGCGAATTCCGCCACGAGGGAAGTCCGCTGGAGGTATTGCGCACGCCTGAAAACGCCGACACCGTGTTCTACGTCGGCACCTTCTCCAAATGCATGCTGCCCTCGCTGCGCCTGGGTTACCTGGTGGCGCCGGCGTGGGCCATGCCGACCCTGGTGGCGGCGAAGAACTGCATGGACTGGCATTGCCCAAC
>Ga0163162_10001653_pt1 | contig 20900 bp, 18 predicted proteins | sample S55metaG_FD_115310 | JGI IMG/M metagenome (GOLD analysis project Ga0163162, IMG submission 115310) | Switchgrass rhizosphere microbial communities from Kellogg Biological Station, Michigan, USA - S5-5 metaG | ecosystem: Host-associated > Plants > Roots > Rhizosphere > Soil | place: USA...
GCAAAATATTGGTCCGGATGGGCCTTCGGTTCGTGGTTTTATCAACGACTTTGTTAAAAAGGAGCTTGATAACTACCTGCATAAAAACCAGGCTGCTGCTGATGCCCTGTTAAAGCGGATCCTTCAATCAGAGCGGGAGCGTAAGGACATTGCCGGCATCAAAAAGCTGGCTAACGAGCGCGCCAAAAAAGCATCGCTCCATAACCGTAAACTGCGTGATTGCAAGCTGCATTTTGAAGATACGCACGAACGTAAACAGGATACAACCTTATTCATCACCGAAGGTGACTCCGCCAGTGGTTCCATTACCAAATCGCGGGATGTAATGACACAGGCTGTATTTAGCTTAAAGGGTAAACCGCTTAACTGCTTTGGCTTAACCAAAAAGGTGGTTTACGAAAATGAAGAATTTAACCTGCTGCAGCACGCACTGAACATTGAAGATGGTTTGGATGGCCTGCGTTACAACAATATTGTAATAGCTACCGATGCCGATGTGGACGGCATGCACATCCGCCTGTTGCTCATGACCTTCTTTTTGCAGTTTTTTCCCGACCTGGTGAAAGCCGGTCACGTTTCCATCCTGCAAACACCACTATTCAGGGTACGCAATAAAAAGGAAACCATTTACTGCTACAGCGATGAAGAGCGTCGTAATGCCATAGCTAAATTGGGCAATAAGCCTGAGATCACCCGATTTAAAGGTTTGGGCGAGATCTCGCCCGAAGAGTTTGGTTTGTTCATTGGTAAAGATATGCGCCTTGATCCGGTGATATTAAGGGATGCTAATATCAAAGCATTGCTTGAGTATTTCATGGGCAAAAACACGCCAACCCGCCAAATGCACATTGTAAACAACCTGCGGGTTGAAAAGGATGATGAAAGTATCAACCCAACAATAGCTAAAGAAGCTGAAGCCGAAGAGGAATTGCCGGTAGCAGTATAAAGAACCATGATTTGCCTGATTAAAGGATTTCCCTGAACTGCGTAGCATAAGGGGAGCTTTGATCAGGCTTTTTTTATCATGGAAATCAAATAATCCTAAAAATCAGGGTTCTTATTGAAAAATTTCCTTATCTTGTTTCCCCCCGATTTTTTAACAAGGGTTGATAACATATGATAAGTCATGAAATTAAAATAGCCTTTGATGAATACGAATCATTGGCCGATCTCCATAAAGCCGACCGTGAGCTGTGTCTTGAAGCGCAGAAAGCCTTAAAAAATTCACATTCTCCATATTCAAAATTCCGTGTTGGTGCAGCATTACGTTTGCAAAGCGGCAAAATTATCTATGGCAGTAACCAGGAAAATGTAGCATACCCATCGGGTTTGTGTGCCGAGCGGGTAGCATTGTTTAACTGGGGCGCCAACCATCCTGATGATCCGATTGAGGCTATGGCTGTAACCGCCCATTCAGATGATTTTCCTATTGTAAAGCCAATAACCTCATGCGGATCATGTTTGCAGGTATTAGCCGAATGTGAAAAGCAGCAAAATCAATCAATAAAAATTATATTGCATGCCGAAGATGGCCCAATATGGATCATTAAAGGCATTGAAAATCAATTGCCGTTTTTATTTTTTGAAGAACGTATAGCTACCCCATAATGAAACTAAAGCTTTTTTTATTCTTTATCGGTCTTGCATTCAGCACCGGTGTATCGGCTCAACAGGGCTTTCCGTTTGATAATGAGATCAGGGCATTTAAACACCAGGATAGCCTGAGCTTCCCGAAACCGGGCGGTATTTTGTTTATAGGCAGCTCATCTATCCGTAAATGGACTGATCTGGAGCAGCGCTATGCAGGTAAGCCAATTATCAGGAGGGGAGTAGGCGGCTGCGAATTGTGGCAGGTAGCAGATTATTACACCCCTTATATCCTGTTCCCGTACAAGCCGCGCAAAATTTTTATTTATGCGGGCGAGAATGATATTTCAGCAGGTAAATCTGCCCAGGCCGTTGCTTCTTCATTTGCAAAACTCTGGGAACTGATCCATCAGAAATTACCAAATGCCGAGGTGTATTTTATGTCGATAAAACCAAGCCCGGTGCGCGCTAAGTATTATGATGTTGTTTATGCAGCTAACGAGTTGGTGAAAAGTTACCTGAAAGGAAGACCTAAAAGTTACTATGTTGACCTGGTACCGTCTATTTATAAACCAGGCACAACCCAGCCCGATTCAAGCTTGTTTAATGACGACTACTTGCACTTAAATAGCAAAGGTTATGACAAATGGCAAAAGGTACTTGACCCGTTGGTGAAATAAAAAAAGGCCCCGCACCAACGGGGCCTTTACCTACTTACATATTAAACACTAAACTAAAACTTACTTATTTAAAAACGCTGTACACGTTTGTGATTTTCCAGCCGCTGCCGGTGTTGGTAACAGTTACATAATTGCTGCGGGTGAAGCTGCTGTATTTCATATCAACTTTTACTACAGCCAGGTCATTGTTGCTTTCAACTATTGAAGTGCTGGTAACGCAATCCTGCTCGGTATTTTTGTTGGCTTTTAATAAGTCAACTACTTCGGTTTTGCTAAAACTTAATACTTTAGTGCCGCGCAACATGCTGAATTTTGCCGATTGATCCACCACTTCGCTGAAGCCTTGTATTTTGCCGCGGGTCATGGCATCTATATAAGTGTTGATGGCGTAGTTTTTGGTTAAATTATCGCCTTCTATTTTATTTGTAGCTTTTGCTGCAGTGCCTACTACTAATAAGGCTAAGCCAAGCATGATTGATTTTAAGGTTTTCATATTGTTGTTGTTTTTAAGGTTTTTAAATTCTAAATTGTTTTTATACTCATAAGACATCGCTACTATGTGTTACGTTACAGCGTATACAACTAAATATGACGATTTAACAAACATTTAACATTTTCGCATATTTTTTAGGAATGATGAGGACAATATGCCGCTAAATAATACTTATGGTTGATTTTAATACCATTATATTACAATTTGCCGAACAGGGCGAAAAAACCGGGTGGACCTACATTGAAATTCCGGCTGATGTGGCGCAGGAAATGAAGCCCGGGAATAAAAAATCATTCCGGGTAAAAGGTAAGTTGGATGAATTTGAAGTGCGCGGCATGGCTTTGATGTCCATGGGCGAAGGAAATTTTATTATGGCCCTGCGAAGGGAGATCTGTAAAGCAATCCATAAGCATCGCGGTGCTATGCTCCGGGTACGCCTTGAGCCCGATGATGATTTCAAATACGTTATTCCTGATGATCTATTAGAATGTTTTGAATACGAGCCTGAAGGTGGCGAGTTTTTCCAAAGCCTTGCCGAAAGCCACCGGGGGTATTTTATAAAATGGATTGAGAGCGCCAAAACTGAAGTTACCCGCGCCAACCGGATAGCGCAAACCGTTAACGCCATGGTTCGCCGTATGGATTACGGACAAATGCTTCGTGCTCAAAAAAAAGCAAGGGAATAGCATGTGCAATGCATCAGCTTTAATAAATTTGATCATTAATAATTATTGATGGAAATCCCCTCGTTTAAACTTAACGGCCGCATCTGGATAGAAATTGGCGACGATAAATTGCTCGGTCATGGCCGTGTTGAGTTGCTTGAGCGGATCCATGCATCCGGTTCCATCAGGCAGGCTGCGCTGCAAATGAAAATGTCATACAAACAGGCCTGGGATTTGGTTAACCACATGAACGATGGCTTTAAACAACCAGTGGTAATTTCAAAAAGAGGAGGAAAGGGTGGCGGCGTGGCCTTGCTTACACCTTTTGGGCAGGAAATTATTGCGCAGTTTAAGGATTTACAGCAAAAGTTCTTTCAGTTTTTAGAAGAAAGCAGTAAAAAGTAAAAGTTTTATTGTTTTTGCCGTCAGAAAATTAAAAATCAGCATCTGTATTGGATTAGTTTATCAGATGTATTCTGCATTTTTGCGTTATGCTTTTAAAAATATAACGAAAATTACAATATGAGAAAACAACTACCAATTTTACCCTTGCTTTTTATTGCTTTAATAATGTTTTTCCATAATAATGTTGTTGGGCAAACGGCGGATACCGGCAAACGTGTTTTTAACCTTGGCCAGGTAAACATCCTTGGCATAAAAGACAGCGTAAGGTCAAGCAAACTAAATGCTCATACGCTTAATTTATATAACCGGTATGATGTTTCACATGCGCTTAATTTGTTGCCTGGTGTTATACTTACCGCTGTAGGGCCAAGAAATGAGTCGGCTATTAATGTGCGTGGGTTTGATATCAGGCAGGTGCCCGTTTACCTGGATGGCGTACCACTTTATGTACCTTATGATGGTTACGTTGACCTTGCCCGCTACAATACTTTTAATTTATCGGAGATCAACGTATCTAAAGGATATTCATCTGTGCTGTTTGGCCCAAATGCCGAAGGTGGTGCTATCAACCTCATCAGTCGTAAACCGGCAAAGCCATTTGAATTGAATGCAGTTGCCGGTTACCTGAGCGGTGCTTACAGGCTCAATACCAATATTGGCGGCACGTTTGGTAAGTTTTATTACCAGGTATCAGCCTCGCAATTGAAACGCGATTACTTCCCGTTATCATCAAAATTTACACCTGTTAAAAATGAAGATGGCGGTCACCGGGATAATTCATACAGTAACGATGTTGACCTGAGCGGGAAAATTGGGTTCACCCCAACGGCATCGCAGGAATATGCCGTAGGCTATACCTATCACCACGGTACAAAAGGTACACCTGTGTATGCCGGCGACGATACCCAAAACTCCTTATTTAAAAGCCCGCGTTACTGGAAATGGCCAAACTGGGATACCCGCGGCCTGTACCTGTTAAGCAACAACAAGCTCAATAGTACAAACGTGATCAAAACCCGCTGGTACTATGATCAGTTTAAAAACGAGATTGACAGTTATGATAACGCGTCATACAATACCATTACCAAACCTTATGCCTTCAGGAGTATTTATGACGATTATACATTAGGCGGCAACGTTACCTTTGAAAACACCGACCTGAAGAATAACAACTTCAGTGTGGCAGCCCATTTTAAACAGGATGTACACCGCGAGCATAACATAGGTGAGCCAACCCGCCGCGATGCCGATAACAATTTTTATATCGGTGCAGAAGATACCTATCACATTACATCGGCATTAAAGGTAAATGCAGGGGTAGCTTATAACGACAGGCGCAGCACCCAGGCCCAGCAATATACCAACAGCACAATAAGTGATCTGCCAGCCAATAGTAACGGTGCCTGGAATGTTCAGGGCTTAATACAATATGATGTTGATAATGCCAATTCACTAAGTTTTTCAGTAGCTCGTAAAACCCGTTTTGCAACTATTAAAGACCGTTATTCTTACAAATTTGGCACCGCTATCCCTAACCCGGACCTGAAAGCTGAAGATGCGCTGAATTACGACCTGAGCTATCACTCGCTTGTTGGCGGCAAGCTTTCGATACAGGCATCGGGCTTTTACAGTAAGATAAATAACAGCATCCAAACAGTAAACAATGTGGCTGTTGACCCGGTAACAAAAGCAAACCAGTCGCAAGTGCAAAATGTTGGTCGCGCGGAATACTATGGTGCCGAATTTGCAGTGAGTTACCCGATCATCCCACAGTTAAGGGTTGACGCTAATTATACTTTGATAGTGCGTAATAATCTTTCAGCACCGCAGATCCATTTTACTGACGTGCCTAAAAATAAAGTATTTGCATCGTTGCAATATTCGCCGCTTGCCAAATTGTATTTCCTGGCATCTGAAGAGTATAACTCAAAACGATACAGCACCAGCTACGGTACAATATCCGGAGCTTTTTACTTAACCAATGTAAAAGCACATATCACCTTGGTTAAAGGGTTTGCTATTGAAGGAGGTGTTAACAACCTTTTCGACAGGAATTATACGCTGGTTGAAGGTTACCCGGAAATGGGCAGAAATTACTTTGCCAACGTGATTTTTAACTACTAATTTTAAGGTATAATAGGATTAAAGCCCACGTCGTTGTAAGTTCGTAAACCTAACGGGTTGTGAGTGGGAAATAACAATAGGTGTAGAGGGTTGTCATGCTGAGTGGGTAAAATCCGGGGTCTCTGAAGGAGAAATGACATGCCCCATCGTCATGCCGAATTTATTTCGGCATTCCACAGGACAGGTAGCCGCTTTGCTTAGCATGGCTGCTTAGCGAGTGGGGTGCCGAAACAAGTTCAGCATGACCTTATTTTTATTATGTCATGAGTAGCCTGTCGAAGGACGTGAGTGGAGGCCGTCTCACCATGCTTCGGCAGGCTCAGCATAACCCCTTTTTTAACTCGTCATGGATAGTAAACGGAACAAAAACGATTTGTAAAATCAACGTGAAAGATAACCAACAGGCACAGCATAAACTATCAATTTCCCAGCGTAAGGGTAAGGTTTGGGCTATATTTTTCCTGTTGCTTGTTGTCGCAGGTTTAACCGCGTACACCGGCACGAATCCCGTAGTTCCCATGGGCGATTATGTATTTAATTACCCCGCTAATTTTGGTAACCGGATCAATGTGCCTGCCAACAACCCCACCACCCTTCAGGGTGTTTATTTAGGGCGATTACTTTTTTACGAGCCGAAACTATCCGCAACCAATACCATATCATGCGGCAGCTGCCATCAACAGTCAAAAGCCTTTACCGATGGCAGGACTTTAAGCGTAGGTGTTAATAATGGGTTGGCAACGCGTAATTCCATGTCGCTCGCTAACTTGCTTTGGACCCGTAAATTCTTTTGGGATGGCCGGGCTGCAAGTCTTGAAGAGCAGGCCACTTTCCCGCTGACCAATCCGCATGAAATGGGGCAGGCTGTAGATGTGTCAGTTCAAAAGCTGAGCAAAACTAAGTTGTATCCTGGTCTGTTTAAAATTGTTTACGGCGATAGCATAATAACAGGTGAACGGATTGTTAAAGCAATTGCACAATTTGAACGGACGCTAATCTCTGCCAATTCGCGCTATGACCAATACCTGCGCAATGCTTATCAACCTACAGATGATGAACTAAAAGGAATGGAACTCTTTAACCGTGGTCCTGATCCGGAGAAAGGGATCCGCGGAGCTAATTGCACCCATTGCCATGGCGGGCCAAAAACTTACCTGGAACTTTTTCATAATAACGGTCTCGATAGCATCTCAAAAGACGAAGGTATGGCCGAGTTTACCGGTTTGGCTACCGACAGGGGGCGCTTTAAGGTGCCAACCCTGCGCAATATCGCCTTAACAGCTCCTTACATGCACGATGGCCGTTTCAAAACCCTTGATGAAGTTGTTGACCATTACAGCGAACACATTAAACAATCAGTATCGTTAAGTGCTTTTTTGCAGGGTGAATCGAACGAAGTGGGGGGGAAGTCATTAAAGTTATTGCCCAAAGAAAAAAAACAACTGATAGCCTTTCTGAATATGCTTACCGATTCTACCTTTATAACCGATAAGCGTTTTGCAGATCCGCATCAATCAACAAAAAATTAAACATCATACCATGAAAAAATACGCCATTATACTGCTGTTACTGATAGCAGGCTTAGCAACGCAGGCCCAAACAAAGGAAGCAGTAGTAAAAGTAACCGGAGAGGTAACCACCCCGCTCACCATCGGCAGTGTCGACCTGCAACAATACAAGCAAACCACTGTTACCCGTAAAGACAGGGACGGGAAAGATCATACCTATTCGGGTGTGATAGTATCTGAGATCCTGGCAAAAGCAGGTGTTACTTTAGGCCCCGAACTACGAGGCGAAAACCTTGCTAAATTTCTTTTGGTGGAAGCCAGCGACGGTTACCAGGTACTTTTTGCCCTCGCCGAATTAGATAAGGGTTTTACAGATCGTACTATTATCCTCGCTGATAAAATTGATGGTCAACCCTTGGCCCCGGCAGATGGCCCGTTCCGCATTATTGTTCAGGATGAAAAGAAGCCGGCACGCTGCATAAAGCAGGTTACGGCGATGAAAGTTATGTTTGCGAAGTAGGATAGGTAAGTGATATTTAATTTGAAATGCTATCTTAGAAGCTGTTTAAAGACGTCATTGCGAGTAACCATCAGGGAAATCCTGAAAAAAAATGTGATGACGCGTTAAAAAACACTATTGATAATCAACAACTTACAATCACGTCATTATAAGGTACGAAGCAATCGCGAACTATAACAGGGCGGACCTGCTAATCGAGGATTATTAATAATTATAAATTGATTTTACAGGTATTAATGAGCTCCCTCTGGTCGGTTGTCTTCGTGCCTCGCAATGACGCTTTTTTATTTAATAGCTTATTAATTTAAACCTTTCGTGATCCCATATAGCCAGGCCGTAGAGCAGCTTGAAGAAGAAAAGCCGAAAATATATACTCTTAATTCAATCAGGATAGCAACGTTTTTATGCGGCCCTTTAGCTGCTGGTTATTTAGTATCACAAAATTATAAGGCTTTTAACCAGCGGGAAAAGGTAACAACTACCTGGGTAATTTCTGTTCTTGCTTTGCTTGTAATTATTGGGCTGGCCGCTGTTACTTCAAGTATTGAGCGTTTTCCCAAATTTGTATTTCCATTAACTTATGCCTGGGGCACTTTCCTGCTTGTGCAAAAGTTTCAGGGCGAACAAATGAAGGAGCATTTTGCAGCGGGTGGTAAAACTTTTACTATCTGGCGGGCATTGCTCGCCGGGTTAATTTGTTTAGTGGTAACCCTGGCAGTCATATTTGTTATTCTTTTAATGATACCAGGCGCTCTTCAAGAATAAAACCCGTAAACAGACAGTTACAGCACCAGAGGTGCTAAAGGTTTGTAGAAAATGAAATAAAAGGATTTTTTGTGCCAGAGATACACAACTTCGACGCCCTGCATCTCTGGCACAAATAATTTATTCAACCTCTTCCATCAGAGTGTTAAACATCACAAACTTTTCGTTGAATTTTTCCTGGTGGGTAGCCTGGAATTTGTGCAAGTGGTTCATATAAAACTGCTGAAAATGGTCGATGCTATCCGCGTTGTATTGAATACAGTAAGTAACTCCCTCGTTAGGCGAATCAATAACAGTTAGAATCCGGTATGAGCTGAAAAGCCCGGTAGCCATTATCGCCGGGATATGAATGGTTTTGATATAGTTAAGCCATTCTTCGTGAATGGACTCTTCAAGTATTATGGTGTCGTTGTATACAATCATGCTGTAAAATTAGTTATTTAAGTTGAATGGTTGATTGGGAGAGTAGTTGATTGGGAGAGTGGTTATTTCGTAGATGGCTAATCTTATATGCATTTTCAAAACCACTCACTTAACCAACTTAATCAACCATTCACCTATCTATCCCAACCATTCACAGAACCTAAGACGCATCCGGTTTATCGCCCCTTAATAACCTGAAGCGCTTACGGGCTTCGTTGATCCAGAGGCTGCCGGGGTAATCGGTTATAATTTTCTGATAGTAGGTTTGAGCCGTAGTTTTATCGTTCAGCCTGTTTTCGTAAATATCGCCTAACATAAATACGGCATCATCGGCCCAAAGGTCGGCGGGATGTTGTTCAAGTATTTTTTTCAATAATGGCACCGCGCCTGCATAATCCTTTTGTTGGATCAGGATTCGCGATTTCGACATCATGATATCATCCTCTAAACTATTATTAGGGAACTTTTTACCAATGCTGTCCAATATCATTACTGCTTTCTCAGGGTTTTGAGCAAAGATCTGGAGATCGGCGCGGGCATACATTTTAAGCGCTGCACCGCTGCTATCGGCAGCAAGGTTATCCTGGATCAGCAACAACAGGTTAAGGGCGTCGTTTGCTATTAACTGCGATGTTGCAACCTTCAGTACATCCAGCTGGCCTTTTGCCCAGGTAAAATCGCCGGTGTAATAGGCCATTTTCGCATTCCGGAATACAGCATCCTGCCCGATAGCAGTACCCGGAAAATCTTTTTCAACCTGGCTGTAAAGCAGGGTGGCTTCCCATGGCTGATTGTTGAGCAGGTAAATATCTCCTAAGTCGAGCTTACAATCGGCCAATAGGTTTGGCCTGATATCGCCAAGTTTCGTAGCTTCTTCCAACAGTTTTTGGGCATCCTTTAGTTTGTGCAGTTTAAAGGCTTGCAGGTTGGCCAGCTTTTGCATGGCAAAGGCTGTGCTGCTGTTGCGGCCAAACTCAGTAAGCAGGTCGTTATAATCTTTTTCAAGCCCAAGCAGGTCTGCCGGCAGGTATTTGCCCGATGTTACTTTAAGGTTTTTGGTATTGATAAGCTCAATCTTTGAGGGGATGTACAGCGGAGTAGTTTTTCCTTTGCTGATGATATACTCATATCCGCGGATGGCTTCATCATAAGCTTCGTTGGTGATGAAGGTACGGCACAGGTCGTAAATGCTGTTGCCATCGTCATTTTGCCGGCGACTCAGGGCCAGCGCCTGGTTAAGGGCCAGGTCAAACTCTTTTTGTTGCAGGTATTGCCAGGTAAGCAGATCGGCGTAAATGGTTTGCTGCGGATCTTTTTGAATGCGCCTCAACAACGCCGTTTTAAGCATGTCATAATCAGTGCTGCCTTCGTACACATTTGAAAAAGCGTTTTCGGCCTGGTTTATGAAGTTGGGGTTTTGAGGTAAAAAATTCAGGTATTCTTCGGTGAGCGATATTTTATCGCGCTTAAAACGATAGAGGTTGATAAGTTCATAGGTAAACATATTATCGTTTTTCAAAAGCTTACGACCTTGCTGAAAAATTTTGATAGCGTAATCAATATTGGCGCTTTGGTAAAATTGTGATGCTAAAGCTGCTATCTCGCCCTGATCGGCGGGGAGACTTTTGATCAGGTCATCATAAATAGCGTCAGCTTTGCTCATATTGCCCTGCTGGGTATAAATATTGCCCAGCATGATAGCGTACTGGTGGTCATCAGTATGACGGCGGATCAGCTTTTTGGTGATGCTTTCGGCCTCGTCAAATTTCTTAAGATTGAGCAGCGTATTTACATATACACTGTAATAATTTTCGTTGTTTTGCTTGTATAGTTTTTGGTAAATTTCGAGCGCTTTTTGTGGTTCGCCGTTGGCGTTGTATTGCTTGGCCAGCAGCAGTTCATTGTCCTGCGCAAGCAGCCGGGCGCTAAAGCAAAAAGCAAGAATAATAACAATATATAAAGCCCTCATCTGTTCAAAAATAATCAATTAATAGGATTGATTAAGCTGGTTTACCGTATTATTTATATAACGGCATATAAGGGTAAAATTGTAGTGACATCTTGATAACATCGAACTTATTTATCTAATTTGACTCCATATAATAAAATAGGGTATTTGTAGCTATGCTTAGCCGGGTCAGATTTTTTCTTGTTGTAAGTTGCATCATCGCTTTCTTTTCCTGCAATAGGAACAAAGTAAGGCAAATACCTATTATTGACTTTTTTAAAACACCCGAAAGGAGTTTTTATCGCATTTCGCCAGATGGTAAATATGTGTCATACCTTAAGCCGTTTAAGGATAAACAGAATATTTTTATACAATCATTAGCTGATGGTAAGGAGCGGATGGTTACCCAATTTGAAGATTATTCTATCCGTGGCGATTATTTCTGGACTTTTAATAATCAGCTTGTTTTTTCGCAGGATCTTATAGCTACTGATTCGGTTAAGATGTATGCCTTTGATGTAGCTACCGATAAAAGCCGTATTATATTATCGCTCGGTAATGTAAGGGTGGGTTTGGTTAACCGGAACCGTCAACAGCCCGATATCATCACTATTAAAACCAACGAGCGCGATCCCGGTAATTTTGATGTTTATCGCCTTAACGTAAAAACAGGCGAAATGAAGACTTACCTGCTTAACCCGGGGAATATTACCGAATGGTTTGCAGATCCTGATGGGAAGATCAGGTTAGAAAGAGCATCTGACGGGGTTAATGAAACCATTTTATTTCGCCCGGATGAGGATAAACCATTTAAGGCCATTATTGAGAATAATTTTAAAAATGCAGTAAAGCCTATAGCTTTTACCGGCGTTAAAAATTACTTCTATGCGCTTTCAAACGTAAACCGCGATAAGATGGCCCTGGTTGAGATCAATGCCGAAGATGGTAAAGAAGAGCGGACAATTTTTAGCTGCAGCAAAGCAGATATCACCAGTTTTGAATACTCTAAAAATAAGCATCGTATAGAGTTTACAGGCTGGGATGAGGCTACACCACGGAAGCATTTTCTTGCACCTGATGTTGAGCAAATGTACCACACCATTCAGCAGCAGCTTAAGGGCAATGAGGTCAGGGTGGTTGACCGCGATAGCTCTGAGAATAAATTTATACTGAATACTTATACCGACCGTAACCCTGGCTCGTATTATCTTTTTGAAAAAAGCAGCGGTAAATTAACCAAGTTGAGCGATTTAAACTCCAGCCTGGTTCCGGCCGAACTGTGTGCTATGAAACCCATTTCATACCATGCGCGCGATGGTTTGCTGATCAATGGCTATTTAACCCTGCCTTTGGGCGATAAAAAAGATAATTACCCGGTAGTAGTTATGCCGCATGATGGCCCGTGGGGGCGCGATACCTGGGGATATGATGATCAGGTGCAGTTTTTAGCCAACAGGGGTTACGCGGTTTTCCAGGTTAATTACCGGGGCTCGACTGGGTATGGTAAAGCTTTTCGCAGTGCGGGGTATAAGCAGGTAGGCGGCAAAATTCAGGATGATATTACTGATGGGGTACACTGGCTCATTGATACCAAAGTAGCCAATCCTAAAAAGATAGCCATATTTGGCGGCCGTTTTGGGGGCTTTTCGGCGCTTTACGGCGTGTCGTTCCATCCTGAACTATACAGTTGCGCTGTGGTTCAATATGGGCTTATCAACTTTTTTACCTATATCAAAGACGCACCGCCATTTGTTAAGCCGTATTTAAAAATGACCTACGAAATGGTTGGCAACCCCGAAACAGATGCCGACCAACTGCGGGCAATTTCTCCGGTTTTTCATACCGATAAAATAAAAGTACCTTTAATCATATTCCAGGGTGCTAAAGACCAGCGGGCGAACATCAGCGAGCTTAACCAGTTTGTGCGCGAACTGCGCAAGCGCAACGTTGATGTGAAATACTTTTTAAAACCCAATGAACGTGCATATTTCAGGAGCGAGCATAACCGTATGGAAATGTATGCCGAAATAGAGAAGTTTTTGGATAAGAATATGCGGGTTAAACCATAAGCCGACATGGCAGTACAGAAAAACGCTTACCGGCAAAATTTCACACTGATCACCATATTCCTGGTGTTCATATCCATAACTTTTGTGGTAGCCCTGTTTATATCTTATAATCTTACTGCTAAGTATGTTGAAAACGAGTTTGCCTCAAAAAAGGTAGATGTATTGGAGCAAACCATTAAACCTTATTATGAGTTTTTTCAGAATAAGATCCCTGAAATAACTTCATACCAGGGTTTTCTTGATTCGGCATCTGCGGGTAAATATGCAGCCTCTGTTTTTCATGATTATAACTTTGTGCGCCGGGTTGTCTTTTATGATGCCATCATTGGCGGCACAACCGGTATGACTGTGCGCAAAAATAATTTGAACATCGCTGCTAAGGCAGTTTATCAGTATTGGCACGTTAATGACAAGGTTTACGGGGCCGAGCAGCGGAGAACGGTCAATGAAGATGATTTCGGGGAGATGGCCATTAAATTGAGTAATTATATCGCCTTTTCAGATACATCCCGTGTATCAAGCCAGGATGAACTTTTTAAGGCTTTTTGGGATGTGAAGCCTGACAAGATAAGTTATACCAACATCCTGCGCCGCGAGGATGTACGTATTTATCGCGATCTGCAAATGCTGGGTAACAGCAAAGGGGCTTCATACAAGCAAAACATGATGACCTTTTACCTTGACCCATACCTGATAAAGGTAAAAAATACGCATCCCGAGCTTTACGAAAATGTATCCATTCAGCCTGTAGTGTATGATCCTATTGACAGCGAGGGCGATAAACTGATCACGGAAGTACCATTGCCGGTTGCTTTTTCTGACTATAAGCTGTTTTTTAGTTCGGCACAGGGGTACTTAACCGCCGAGATTAACCGTCGCTTTATGCCCATTGGCGCTATCGTATTGTTGATGACGCTGTTTTTGATGCTGATAGGCTGGCTTATTTACCGCAACCTGAACGTGAATATGAAGCTGTTTAAGCTTCAGTATGATTTTATCAACAACTTTACCCATGAGTTTAAAACACCGGTAAGCGTAATTAAAATAGCCGGTTCAAATCTACGAAGCGATGGTGAGCTTACCGAAAGGCAACGCCGACATTACGGTAAGATCCTGGATGAAGAGGCTGATAAACTGAATGAGTTGATGAACAAGCTGCTTTCATTCACCCAGATCGAAAATAAATCTATTACTTTAAAACAGGAAGAAATTGACATAGAAGCTTTTATTGGCAGGTATATTGAAACCTTTAAAATAAAGTATACCGATTTTAATCTTAAATTTAAAATCAATGGGGTTGAAACTTTTTACACCGATCCGGTATTATTAGGGAGTGTTTTCCAGAATCTTATTGAAAATGCATACAAATACTCGCACCCCCAGCAAAAGGAACTGTTTATCAATATTTCGCAGGAAAGACGCAACATTGTGTTTTCATTTGCTGATAAGGGGATAGGGATACCAAAAAATGAACTGAATAACGTTTTTAAAAAGTTTTACAGGATAGAAAATCAATATAATCAAAACGGGAGCGTTGGCCTTGGTTTGGCATTTTGTAAAGAACTGGTTAATTTTATGAACGGCGAGATAGCCGTTTACAGCAAGGTTAACGAAGGTTCGGAATTTATAGTTACGCTTCCATACGAAAATTAAGATATGAACAAAGAAATTAAAATTGCGCTGGTTGAAGATGACGAAAACCTGCGTTTCCTGGTTGCAGAGCGTTTGCAGTCAGAAGGTTATAAGGTACTGGAAGCCGGCAACGGTAATGATGCCGAAGCCATGATATTGGCCGAACAGCCTGATATTGTACTGCTGGATTGGATGCTGCCCGGTAAGCCCGGCTCAGAAGTTTGCGCAAATATCCGCGAAAAAGGTTTTGACAGCCTCATTATCATGATGACTGCTAAAGCCCAGGACGTTGATAAAATAGAGGCTTATAACTTTGGGGTATCTGATTATATCACCAAGCCTTATAATATGGATGTGCTGGTAGCCATGATCGAAAATAAGATCAAGTTTTCCCTCAACAGCGAAAAGCCCGAATCATACCGTTTTGCCAACATGGAGCACCTGCCCAACACGCATTTGCTTATCCGTGACGGCCGTAAAATAGAGCTCACCATCCTCGAAAACAGGATCCTGCTTTACTTCCTTAAAAACAAAAACAAGGTAATAAACCGCGAAGAACTGATGATGGAAGTTTGGGGCTATAACGCCGACGTGAATACCCGCACACTGGATATGCACATTGTTCGTCTTCGTAAAAAGATAGAAACCAATGCCGATTCGCCGCAATATTTACAAACTGTAAGAGGGATTGGGTATAAGTTTGTTTATAACCAGTAATACTCTTAAATACCGTCATTGCGAGGTACGAAGCAATCCCAATGAAGCAGAGCTGCTATGCAAGTCTCTCTGTACAGTAGGGGATTATTAATATTTATGATTTGTTTTTTATAGGTATTAATGAGCTCCCTTCGGTCGGTTGTCTTCATGCCTCGCAATGACGTTTGAAAGAAAGGGTCAAGCCTTCCTATACACCCTCGCCACAATAAAATCCCCAAAAAAGGTTTTATCCTCAATCACATCATACCCAGTAGTATTAAAGCGTTTTTCAATGGCTGGCAGCTTGCTGGCTTCTATCCCGCAAAGTAGCCTGAAAAAAATAAACATGCTTTTAAGCAGTATATTTTGCCACCAGCGGCCGGTAAGCTGAAAATCGGCATTGAGCCAAAGGCCACCGGGCTTTAACAGGTTATGCAAATGATTAAAAACGATATCAACCGTTTCATCCAAAAAATTATCGAATAAAAATGGTGTGATTACGACGTCAAACCCATTGGGAAGCTTAACGTTTTCAACAGCATCATTAATAAATGTAACCTGGTTTTGGCCGGTTTGCCTTTTTTGCGAGAGTGCCGTCATATTAGCCGAGATCTCCACGTAAGTAATGTTTAATCCTGCCGGGTGTATTTTGGTAAGCTCATCCAGGATCCAGCCTGTTCCGCCACCGACTATAAGTACTTTGCTATTTGTCGGGACAAAGTTTAACAGGTATACCTGGGAGTTTACCAGTGCTCTGCCGTATACTAATCTTGAAAGCCGATCATAAAACCATGCCGAGTTGTTATAATTGGCAGCCATGGTTTAGTGGAAAAAATATTTAAGAGCGTTGAAAACTACAATAATCACGTACTGCAAAATCAGTACGCCATCCATATAAAAGAAGTAATAATACTCGTCTTTTTCCCAGGCCGACCTAAAGATGAGCCAGCCGGTGAGGATCATGGTCAGCGTGAGCGCAAAAAAATCAAGGCTGAACCCATTTTGCCTGAACAGGAACAGCAGCACAATGTAACCTGCAAGGAGTACCTGGCAAAATAGGTACGCATTTTTTTCGCCCCAAACTACGGGAATGGTTTTGAGCCCCATTTTACGGTCGTCAAACAAATCGCGGATATCAAAAGGGATTGTTAGCGCACCTATGAACAGAAAACGTTTAGCGATGAGTATCGTGGTATCGCGCATGGAAATATCAGTCAGGTGCTGGTGCATCGATTCCAATACCGGAAACAACACACAGCTCATTGTCCATACCAGTGTGATCAAAAAAGGCTTTAAGCCTGGGATGTTCCGCAAGCCAAATTTGTGCTCGCCAACGGTGAACAGCGGCAGACCGTAGCCAAACGAAAGGATACTGAGAAATATGAGCAGGATCTTTGATTCGGTAGTGATGATAAAGAACAACGGGATCAGCGACAGCAGCGAAACAATGGTAAAGGTTACCATCAACCTGTAATGTGCAAAAAACCAGCGTACTCTCTTATAGGGCGATCTTTGGGGTTTGGCTGGCCTGGTGATCAGGATGCAAAAGTTGTAAATACCCAGCGTTGAAGTAAACAATAAACCCAAAACAGGAAATACCGGTTTCGATCCTATTAAATGAAAGGTTAACAGGGCCTGTGCTACGGCACAAAGCGACATGAAAATATTACTAAAAAGCAGAAAATCTAATACAGATTGTAGTAATTTCTTCATCGGTAATAATTGCCAGCCTGTACCTGATCATCTAAGAAATAGGTTGCGAAGGATCAATGCCGGCTTTTAGTGTAAATATCGTAATCTCCGGCAATATTCCAACTCTGCCGGTTAAACCAACAAAGCCAAAGCCTACATTTACATATAATTGTTGCTTGTTTTCCTGGTAATGGCCGGCCCACTCATTATAAACATAGGTGATAGGGCTGTACTGGAAATGTTCGGTACGTACGCCAAACTGCATGCCGTGGGTATGCCCGGCAAACATGGCATCAATTTGAGGGTATTTAGGTAATACCTCGGCCCGCCAGTGCGATGGATCATGCGAAAGCAGGAGTTTTACCGGCAGGTCATCGGTGTTTTTTACCGCAAGGTCCATACGGCCATATTTGGGAAAGCGGCTGTATTCGCTCCAGTTTTCTATACCTAAAATACCAATTTCTTCACCATCTATTTTAAGGCGGCGGTTTTCGTTCCTGAGCAGGTCCCAGCCCATGTTTTTGTGGGTAGCTATCAGGTCGTCATGGTTTTTCTTTTTATTTGCCAGGGAATCCCAATCGCCATAGTCACCATAATCATGGTTGCCCAGTGTTGAAAAAACACCGAGTGGCGCTTTTACCTTGCTGAAAATATCCTGATAATCGATCATTTCTGAAGCTTCGCCGTTAACCAGGTCACCGGTAAAAAATATCAGATCGGTTTTTTCTTTCAACAGCATTTCAACACCGCCAAGCACTGCCTTTTTGTTATAAAAGCTTCCCGAATGAATATCCGAGATCTGCCCTATCCTTAAGCCGTCAAATGCTTTTGGCAAATTAGGCAGGTACATGGTTTGGTATAGCACATGATAATCGTACGAGCCTTTTGGCATAGCCGTTTTAATAGCAGCCAGCGGAACAGCAGCAGCCAGCAAACCGGCTTTTAACAGGAACTCCGAACGGGGAATGGCTTGGATATTAGTGGCAGTTGCAGGAGCAGTTTGATTATGAGAAGCAGTGGCAGTTGGAGTAGTAATTGCCGATATTTTCTTTTTTAGTGCAATTTTCCGCCTGATATCATCGGCAAAAATGAACAGTATAAAAGTGAACTTGCAGATGAGCAGGATAAATGTAATCAGCAAACAGGCGGCACGTACGCCGGTACCCGCTATGGTAATATAGGCACCGGTTAAAAGAGCGGCAACTGCGAGGAATGAGCTTGCCCAATAAAAAATGGCGAATGCTTTTGATTGAAGCAGTCGCCATTTTTGGAATGCGCCGCGGATGCCATGTAAAACATACCGGTCAACCAGCAGCTCAATTATGATCCAGAATAATATACTCAGCGCTTTTAATATCATATTAGCGCAAATGTTTAATATCTGTCGTCGTCAATATCAAGGTCGTCGTCATCGGGCTGCAAGTTAAACAAACTGTTAAACATATCCGAAAACGCGAAGCCATTATCGAGGAAACCTTTATTCAATTGTGAAAACTCCGAAAGGCCATGAAGTACAAATTCCATCAGCAGCAATTGTTGGCTTTCGCCCAAACGCGGGTGGATCTTTTTAACCAAATCTTTCAAACCTGCTACTTCTTCCAACGCCTTTTTGTACTCCTGCAATGGCATATCATCAACCAACGCTACGTTATTGCCATCGCCAAACCAATTGATGATAGCGGCATATGGATTAGGTGCTTTAGCTTTTTTAGCCTTTTCCGGATCGGGAAAGAATGACAGCAATAAGCTTTTGATCGCTTTACCGATTAAGATGTTGGCCACTTTGCCAGGTCCTTCTAATTCGCCTTCGTAAACCAGTTCAATTTTACCGGTGATGGCAGGGATCACACCTAAAAAGTCGGTAATGCGCACGAAAGTTGTTTTTTCGTGGTTGATGATCATCCTGCGTTCTGCATTACTGATCAGGTTTTCATAAGCCGAAATAGTTAAACGTGCCGATACACCTGATTTTTTGTCGATGTATTCAGAGTTACGGGCTTCAAAAGCAATTTGCTCAACCAGGTTCTTTACTAAACCATCGGCCTCGATGGCTATCCGCTGATCATCAGTAAGGGATGCTTCCTGTTGGGTGATCTTGCGCGAAATTTCAACCGAACGCGGGTAGTGTGTCAGGATCTGGCTTTCGATACGGTCTTTTAGTGGTGTAACTATCGAACCACGGTTGGTATAATCTTCAGGGTTGGCTGTAAACACAAACTGGATATCCAAAGGTAAGCGCAATTTAAAACCGCGGATCTGGATATCTTTTTCCTGCAGGATATTGAACAGTGATACCTGGATCCGAGCCTGCAGATCGGGCAGCTCGTTGATCACGAAAATGCCGCGGTGCGCACGGGGGATCAATCCGAAATGGATCACACGCTCGTCTGAATAGGTTAATTTTAAAGTGGCTGCCTTAATAGGGTCAACATCGCCAATTAAATCGGCAACGGTAACATCAGGTGTAGCCAATTTTTCGGTATAGCGTTCAGAGCGGTGGATCCAGCCGATAGGGGTATCATCGCCTTTTTCGGTTATGATGCTATGGCCGTACCATGAAATTGGGTTATAAGGATCATCGAACAACTCTGATCCTTCAATATATGGGATGTACTCATCAAGCAGGTTAACCAGTAAACGGGCAATACGGGTTTTAGCCTGGCCACGCAATCCTAACAATAAAATGTTGTGGCGCGACAGGATAGCAGTTTGCAGGTCGGGAATAACGGTATCTTCAAAGCCGATGATGCCTTCAAAACCGCCTTCGCGTTTTTTAAGCTGTTCGATCAGGTTAGCACGTAATTCATCTTTAACCGAACGGCTTTTGTAGCCTGTTTGCTTCAACTGGCCGAGGGTTTTTATATCTAATAATTTACTCATTCTTATATTATGATTTCACCGATGAAGATTGATTTCACCGATTTTTTATTTGCTGGGATTCCACAGATTATTTTGTGATTTCACCGATTTTTAACTAACCTCTAATCTCCAAACACTAATCTCATCTTACAGTCTTTCTCCTGTTCCTGATGTAATCCTCAAAAATGTATTCACCAAGACCGTTAAGGGAGCTGTAAAATGCTTTGCCGCCATTTGTTTCTGTGAATTTACGCACAAACTGTTGCAAGTAAGGGTCTTTAGCTATCATGAATGTGGTGATAGGTATTTTTAACCGTTTACATTGGGCAGCCATGTTAAGGGTTTTGTTAACCACTTTCCTGTCCAAACCAATACTGTTTTTATAATACCTGGTACCTTCCTTTAAGCAGGTTGGCTTACCATCGGTGATCATAAAAATTTGCTTGTTGTGCGTTTTACGGCGTCGGAGCAGATCGGTAGCCAGTTCCAAACCTGCGTAGGTATTGGTGTGGTAAGGGCCAACCTGTAAGTAGGGTAAATCCTGCAGGGTTATAGGCCATGCATCGTTTCCAAAAACAACAATATCCAGTGTATCCTTAGGGTATTTGGTGCGGATGAGTTCGGCAAGGGCCATAGCTACTTTTTTGGCAGGGGTTATCCTGTCTTCGCCGTAAAGGATCATGGAGTGCGAAATGTCGATCATGAGCACGGTTGAAGTAAGGGTTTTGTAGTCCATTTCCTCTACTTCAAGGTCGCGTTCGGTCATCATAAAATCGCCGATACCATGGTTAACCTGGGCGTTATGGATAGACTGGGTCATATCTATCTGGTCAA
>Ga0163162_10001656_pt1 | contig 20888 bp, 18 predicted proteins | sample S55metaG_FD_115310 | JGI IMG/M metagenome (GOLD analysis project Ga0163162, IMG submission 115310) | Switchgrass rhizosphere microbial communities from Kellogg Biological Station, Michigan, USA - S5-5 metaG | ecosystem: Host-associated > Plants > Roots > Rhizosphere > Soil | place: USA...
AAAGCGTGGCCGTAAAGTCCGATGTAAAGATCGACGTAACCGTCGCGATCGTAATCAAAGAAACAGGCGGTGACGCTGGTCGAGTTGAAGTCGAGGCCGAATTCTTTTGATTGATCGACGAACTTGCCGCCGTCATTACGGAAGAACTTGTTGGGAGCAAGATAACGAGCAACGAAGAGATCGTCGTCGCCATCGTTGTCGACATCGGCAAACAGGCCGGCGTTTGCCTGATCGACTCCATCGAGACCGGCCTCCGTCGTGACGTCGACAAATTTGACCTCGCCGGAACCATCGCTCACGTTTCGATAAAGACGCGAACGCACACCATCCGGAAAGATGATGTCCTGTCGCCCATCGTTATCGTAATCAGTGACGCTTACTCCGCCGGAGCCGTGTTCGATGATGTCAAACTTCATCTTCGCCGAGTATTTTTCAGCGTCGAGTTTAGGATCGCGCGCGTGTTTGAAGTCGATCCCGGCGCTCTTGAGATCAACTTCCCTAAATCCGGCGCCATCGCCTGCGACGCGAAGGCCTTCGAGCATTCCGGCGTTTTCGACCAGCTCGTCTTTGACAATTTTCCAGTCAAAGGCGTTCGGTGTGCCTTCGTTGACGAGACTCCAGCGGTAGAAATAACGATCCTGAAAAACAACGCCGTGCGGATCCGTTCCGTCAAGAATGAACTTCACGCGCAGCACCACACTTTTTTCAAGATCGATACTCTCGATCATGTCGATCTTGGTCCAGATGTTTGAGATCGACTTGATACTATCGAGGTAATTCACGACCTCGCCGCGAAGCTTTTGCTTGTCGAAATCGTCGCGGCCTTTGATTACAACTCGAGAAATCGAAACGTCGCTTTCTTCACTGGCGGGAGCCATTTGCCACTGCCCGCGTCCGGGAGACCGGAAACGATCCGAATAAAGACTCATGACCGGCGCCGGATCTTTCTTGTCGAAACTCTCGCGCAGCGCTCGGGTGTAGTTACCGAGGAACGCGTTGACTGACTTCCCCGTGTTGAAAAACTTCGCGTGCTCTTTGTCGCTCCGCGCCATCAGGTAGAGCGCAACGGCAATGACGGAGCCAACAATGACAAGCAGAACGACTGTTAGCATCGCCAGCTTCTTCAGCAGTCTTCTTTTTGACCGTCCGTTCATTGCCTCACAACCTTCAAGCCGCAAAAGGAGCACAAGGAACACAGCCGGTTTCAGCTAAGTTTTTGGGCTTTTTCATGGCTTCTTTCTGCAAGATTTTCTGTGCCACCTGCATCGCCGAGACGATTACTGGCGTGATGCCGCCACCGGGCTGTGTCCAATGGCCCACGAAATACAAGTTCTTCAACATCCCATTCAGTGCCGGGCGGTTGTCGCCGAGCTGATCTGGCGACATCTCCCAGCCGAGCATTGCGCCCTTGTGATTGAGCGTGAACCGGTGCGAGGTCAGAGCTGATGCACTTAGCTTGACCACAACCTTCTGGGAAAAGCCCGGCATTATGCGCTCGAGGTTCTCCATGATGTAGGCTTCAACCTTCGCTTTGTGTGTGGCCCAGTCGTCGATCGCGTCGTAATCAATCGCGGTCAGTTTCTGCACGATAACGATGTGACCGCCTGGCGGAGCCATCGCCGGTTCGTACAACGTCGGCACAAAGATCTTGAAGGAGTTGGTTGCGACTCGATCGGAATCCCAGGAGTCCCAGTGATAGCCATGAGCTGCACGCAACTCTTCGGTCGTGATGCCCTTCAGACCCACATGGACCAGAAAACAAGGATGTGTCGGCCGCAGCATGCGAATTGAAGCCACCTGGTCGCGATCGAGATGGCCGGGTTCAATCAATCGTTCGAGTGTCAACAGCAAATCGGCATTCGAAATAACCACACCGCCCTCGATGCGATATGTCTGAGCAGAGTGTGTGCTTAACTCCACACCACACGCGCTCTTGTTTCTGACGATAATGCGATTGACGTTTGCGCTGGTCAGTATGTGGCCGCCGAGTTCTTCGAAGCGGAGTGCGAGCTCGTCTGCAAACGCCTGTGAGCCGCCGCACGGATAGTAGTTGCCCAGAAAGTAGGAGAGCCGGAGCATCGAATCGAAGACAAAAGAAGTACGCGAAGGGGGCGATCCCCAATGGCCACAATCGGCCGCCAGCAGGAGTTTGAGCTTTGGATTGCGAAAGTGGTGGTCCAGTGCCTGGCGCACCGTCATCGCGGAGTAGTCATTAAGCCGGTCTGTTTCGCGCCACCGGAAATAGGTGAGCAGACCTGACAGATAGACTTCACGGACAACGGCGAAAAACCGATCCAGACTTTCAGCTTCGTCTGGAAATTCCCGCTTCAGTTTGCTGAGATAAGTGTCAAAGTCGGCGGGCACAGCAAAAGAGGAACCATCAGGAAAATGAAAATGATCGACTGGATCCATCTTCACCCACCCGTTGGTTACACCGAGATCGCGCAATAACTTTCCCGTGATCGTCGCCGGGTTACCAAGCAATGGGTAAAAGTGAGTGGCGGCGTCGAACGTAAAACCTTTGCGACGGAAGGTGCTGCAATAACCACCGACCATGTAGTGCTGCTCGACCAGCAACACGCGTAGTCTTTCACGCACCAAAAGGTTTGCGCAGATCAGGCCCCCGATGCCGGCGCCGATAATCACGGCATCGTAAGAGCGGTCAGGCAACTGGCCGCGCAATCCTCTGAAAAGTCTCTTCATACCGCGTTTAACTTTGGTCTGTTCCGGCCATATGTTTCATGTGCAGCGACAAACTCGCCGCTCGCGATCGCCGCACCCATCGAAAGCTCTCCGGCCAACAGCGTGGCGCAAATGATCTCCGCGAACTTTCCCGCTTTGTCTCGCCCGGCGCAGCCCAGAATCTCAAGGCACTCACGGCTCGTACCCAAAGCAGTGCCACCGCCAACAGTCGCCACTGTCAGCGAGGGCAACGTGACGCTCGCGTAAAGATCTCGGTTTTGGTCCAACTCGAAATTCGTGATGCCGACTGCCGAGTTAACAACATTGGCGACGTCCTGCCCGCAGGCTATGAAGATAGCTGCGAGGCCGTTAGCCAACTGGCCGTTGTAGCCGATGGCGTTGGCTTGCAGGTGGCCCAGTATCGTGTGTTGTCGCATCTGCAACAGGTTCTCTGGCGTGACGTGTAAGTACGACTTGACGATATGCTTCGGCAGTAGCGCGCCTGCCGTCACCTTCTTGCCCTTGCCGCCTGCCAGCAACGATCCGCTCGCTCGTTTTTCGGAGCTGAAGCCGCTGAAGACGTAGAAGTGAAGAGCGTCGCACTGCTCCATAATCCATTTGCACGCCTGCTCAGTGGCTTTAACGATCATGTTCATTCCCTGGGCATCGCCGGTGAAGTAGCAGAAGTTGACAATCACTTCTCGCCCGATCGCGTGACACTCGATCCGCCGCAACTTGCCGTGCTGTGTGGTGGATTCAGCCGCGGCGCGAATCTCCTCGAATTTGTCTGGAAGAGTGACAGCAAACTCATGCGCCCGGGCGACGTTTTCGAACAGAAACACAGGTGAGACGCGATTCTCATCCACGTAAACTCGAGTAGTGACGCCGCCGGCGCGAGTCAGCGCGACCATGCCACGCTCATATGAGCGAACCAGTGCGCCTTCAGTCGTCGCCAAAGGAACGTAAAAAACTCCGTGAGCATTCGTACCGTTGATCAGTAATGGACCAGCGACACCCAATGGCATTTGGGCTGCGCCAACAGGGTTCTCGATGTTGCCGCGCATCTCATCGCCGGGTATCGAATGTGCGCCGATGTGATTCAGCCGGCAGCCGGTTCTCTGTTCCAGCCACTGGCGTCGCCGTTGGACGTAAGGCTGGGCATACCCCTGTTGCTTCATTCTTGGTACCAGCGGCAGCGCAGCCCGACTAAGGTTTTGTTCAGTTCTCATTAAACTTTTGCCAGCACCAGTGAGCAGCAATGACCGTCAAAGCCGGCTGAGTTAATCAGCGCGGCTTCAAGATCGATTTCCCTGTTACTACAACTAATCATGTCGAATGCGAGGTCGTCCTCCACCTGGTCCAGGCCGTTAATACCGGGAAGCACTCCGTCGCGCATCGTTTCCAGCAGGGCGATGACTTGCAGTGGACCAGACGCACCAAGTGTTTCACCGAGCATTGACTTAATGGCTGTAACCGGAAGTTTGCGAGTCTGGCCGTTGAGACCGGCGAACACACCCCTGGCTTCGTGATGGTCGCCAGCATGGCTGCCGTTAGCAGACGCGCTGAGACAATCAATCTCATGAGGACCGGTAAAAGCATCGTTAAGCGCACGTCGAATGGACAGCGCGATTGCATTTACAGCCGACTCTTCGTCTTCGCCTTGCAAACAGTCATAGCCGCAGCCGTGACCAGTGATCTCTGCAAGCGGGTGCGCACCTCTGTCGCGAGCGAAGTGAGCGTCTTCAAGCATCAACAGTGCAGCGCCTTCACCAAGCGCGAAGCCGTTACGTCTCTTGTCGAAGGGAATCGGAAAGTCGCCGGCGTATTGCTCGGAGCGGCACAATAGTCCAGCGCGATCGAAGCCGTAGAACGATTCGAAACACATCTCATCAGCACCACCGGCAAGGATGGCGCGAGCACGGCCGCTGCGAATTACTTCGGTCGCGTAAGCGATGGCTTGCAGTCCTGAAGTTATGCCTGTTGAGATCGTCGTATTCATGCCGCGCAAGTCGTGCATGATGGCCGTTTGGCCCGCGGCGGCATTGATCACGGTGTTGGCAAAGTCCATGGGGCTGGCGTAGGCTGGGCCAGCTTCAAGTGCGCGCCGGTCAAATTCCGAGATCGTGTGCACGCTAGAAAACATCGTTCCGAGCACTAACCCGACGGCCTCTTCCTTTCTCATCGACTCAGACCAGCCGCTATCGTTCAGTGCCAGTTGCGCTGCGGAAGCAACGAGCCGCGAGGTGCGATCCAGCGGACGCAGATTTCTACGGCCGAGATATTTCTGTGCATCGAAGGAAGGGATTTCTCCGCCCAACGGACAGCCAAGACCCGCCGTGTTGAAGAGCTCGACGGGTTTGACTGCACGGCGGCCGGAGCACAGGGAGAACTGAAGGCTGCTGGACGAATCGCCCAGAGACGAAATAACACCCGCGCCAGTGATAACAACTCTATTTCTCATCGATTCAGTTCTTATTCGTAGCTCTTCCTGAGAATCAACGAAGCGTTATTGCCACCAAATGCATACGCATTGTTCATGGCGACTCGAACCGTGTGCGCGCGCGCGCAGCCCGCGACGTAATCCAGATCACACTCAGGATCCGGCTCTTTCAGGTTGATCGTTGGCGGAATGCGATCGTGATAGACGGCGAGCGTACAAGCCGCGGCTTCAATCGCCGACGCCGCCCCCATCGTGTGACCAAGCATTGATTTGATTGAGCTCATCGGGATGCGGTAGGCCGCATCCCCAAAGAGTCTCTTCACAGCCAGCGTTTCCAGGCGATCGTTAGTTGACGTTCCGGTGCCATGCGCGCTGATATAGCTGACGTCCTGCGGACTGAGAGAACTTTGCGCGAGTGCTTGTTGCATAGCGCGCATCGCACCCTCGCCGTTCGGATGTGCGGCCGTCATGTGATGAGCATCGCACGACAAACCGTAACCGCTGATTTCCGCGTAGATGCGCGCACCACGCCGTGTTGCTGAAGAGAACGGCTCGAGCACGAGCACGCCTGCCCCTTCACCAGGAATCATTCCTTTTCGGTGTCGATCAAAAGGCTGGCAAACTTCGGGTGCGATTGCTCCCAGTTGAGCGAATCCAGTGTAGGTGATGCGAGAAAAGGAATCCGAGCCACCCGCAAGCATCAGATCAGCGCGACCCGCTCGCAATACGTCAAAGGCATGGGCGATTGCGTAGTTGCCTGCCGCACAAGCCGTCGGGATCATGATGTTTATGCCGGAGAATCGCAGCTCACGTGCAATGTGCGCAGCAATAACGTGACTCGGATAGAGCGCCAGAAACTCCGGGCCAACGCGCCCGAGCTTCCGGCTAACAAACAGATCATCAAAACGTTCTACCTCGCGTGGCTCACCTGAGGTCGTACCCATTGAAACTCCAGCCCGCTCGAGATCAAGGGAAGCAATTTCCACATTCGCGTCCGCCAGCGCTAAGCGGGCGGCAGCAATGGCAAATTGCGATGCGCGTCCCAGGTGAGCCGCGTCGAGATTCGAAAGATAATTCTCTACTTCAAAGTCATGCACTTCAGCGCCGCGATGAACGCTGTAGGCGCTCGTGTCAAAAGATTTGACTGGACCGATTCCAGACCGGCCCGCGAGCAGATTTGTCCAGAAGCGCTCGCAACCGGTACCGATCGGAGTGACTACACCGATACCCGTAACAACCACGCGAAGCTGTTTCATCAGGCCACCGCCAACTCAAGGTGTTGCTGGACGACTCTCACCGTGTCGTCCACGGTGCGAATCTCCGACAGAACTTCGTCAGGAATCTTGACTTGAAACTGGTACTCGGCATCCACCGCTATCTCGAGGATCGTGAGTGAGTCGAGTTGCAGGTCGTCCCTGTACGAAGCCGTGTCGGTAATCTCTTCGGGACTCAAGCTGGTGATCGTGGCGATTGACTTTTTGATCTTCACCCTGATCTCGTCCGTACTCATGATTAGATCTCCTGTCGCGAGATGATTATGTATTTCGCACTGAAGCGGGACGCGCGTCTATCGGCAGGTTGGGAAAGGATAATCAAGGAACTCCATGAGACATCGGGGAATCCCCTGATCGCCTCAAAAGTTTTTATGCCACGAAGAGGCACAAAAAGCTCAAAAAAAGGCAGAACCTATTTGAGCTTTTTGTGCCTCTTTGTGGCTAAATTCGGCTAATGAGTCGAGCTCGATTGAGACTTGGGTTTTGATTCTCCACGTACAAAACACTATGTGGCGCGAAGCCAGCCATGGCGTAGTGCATACTGCACCATTTCGACGCGGCTCTTGAGGTCGAGCTTCTGCATTATGTTAGCTTTGTGAGTCTCCACCGTCTTGACGCTGATTCGAAGATAGGCTGCTACCTCTTTATTTGTGTATCCCCAGGCAACAAGTCGCAACACTTCCTTCTCACGGTCACTCAAGTCGTTGCAGAGTGGTTTGCCTCCGGGCCGGTGATTATTCAGGTATCCACCGACCACCTTACCCGCCAGTGAGGGATCAAGGTAAACACCACCTGCCGCAACTACTCTGATCGCATTGATCAGCGCTTCAGCAGCCGCTTTTTTCAGCACGTAACCTGAGGCGCCAACTTCCAGCAACTGTCGTAAATAGCCGCTATCGTCGTGAGCGGTCAAAACAAGTACCGTGACCTTCTGGCACATCCGCTTGAGACGCTCGGTTACCTGAATGCCATTCAGATCCGGCATTGAGATATCGAGAATAATCACATCCGGTTGCAGTTCCCTGACTTTTTGCAGAGTGGCCCTGCCGTTATCAGCTTCACCAATGACATCCATATCTACCTGCGCGTTGACGAGCGACTTCAGCCCTTCGCGCATGACAGTGTGATCATCGGCTAAGAAAATGCGGAGCAAGTTCATAGGCAAAGGCTTTCTGTGGCACTGATGCAGAAGCCGGAATGCGAATGGCTAACGTGGCGCCGCCACCGGGCTCAGATTCAATATTGAGTTTGCCACCCACCAGGGCCACGCGTTCGTTTATGCCGATAAGCCCCAGTCCGCCGCGTTCTTTCATCTTCAGTGGAACTTCCGGTTCAAACCCGCGGCCATTGTCCTCCACAATCACCAACAACTCGTCGTAGCGATACTCCAACATGACACTAACGCGTGTTGCCTCTGCATGCTTCAGCACGTTAGTAAGCGCTTCCTGCACGATGCGGAAAACAGCGGTCTCAACCGGCGGCGGAAGCCGCAGCTTATCCAAACCGCTGTGAAAATCGAGCGCGATCGAATTTCGTTCTGACCATTTTTCCACGTAGTTCGAAATTGCAGTCTCGAGTCCAAGATCGTCGAGCGCTGCCGGTCGCAAATCCCAGGCGAGGTGATGAGCCTCTTCCACGAGTTGCTCGGTCAACTTCTGCAATTGAAACAGGCTTCTGTGTAGGGATGTTGATCCACTGTCTGTTGAATTATTAAGTGTCTTGAGGCCGAGGAGCAGCGCCGCTAGATGCTGGCCCGTCTGATCGTGCAACTCACGTGAGATACGTCGTCGCTCCTCTTCCTGTGCGGTAACCAGGCGCCGCAGTAGTTCTAAACGTGCTGCTTCGGATTCCTTGTGTTTGCCAATTTCCGTCTTCAGGTTTTCATTTACTCTCGACAGTTCCCCCGTTCGCTCTTCAACTCGCTGCTCCAGATCGTTGTAGGCATTGCGCAGCGCTTCTTCGACTTGTCTTCGTTTCGCGTCCGAACGATGAAGCACAATGGAGTTGCGCCAGATAAGCGTGGTAAGCACGAGGATGCTCGCCACTACGCACATCGGCACGGCAAAAGCCATGTCGTACAGACCTGCGCGCGCACCAAAGATGATCAGGCCGCCGGCGACAATCGGAATCGCGATGCTTGCCGGTAAGAGACGGCGCACCATCATTCCACCAGCAGTGTCGCTCAGGATAAACTGCATCAACTTCTGTTCCGGATGAATGAAGAGCACTCCCAGTGTGAGAGCTATGAAGATCAGTGCGGTATGCAAGGCCATCCCCGTGTGACGGCTGATGCTATACAGGAAGGTAACGTCATAGATGTATCCGACCAAAGCCATCGAGGCAATCAATGCCGCCGTCACTGCCAGGCCCTGAGCCGTACGATAAGCTCGGCCCAGCCGCTGCGATAACAGCAGCGCACTTCCAATGAGCAGAAGATCCAGCGCTGTGTGCGGGGAAGGACGCCCGGGAAACGATTGATCAATGTTCGTCAATTGCCGGCTGAATAATAGCTGGTCGAATCCAAAGTCGAACCTACCGATATATTCGCTGATTACCAGCACCGCAATCAGAATGACGGCGAGCGCACAAAGGCCGGACACAACGGCAAACCTTTGTTTGTTATTCAACGTTCCAAGCGACACGCTGGCGAGAATAAACGCAACGGCGGTAAGCGGAACCATCTGCGGTTGGCCGGGTAGGATGCTTTGAAGAATCGGCAGATTAAACGTCCAACCCAGCAACACCAGACTCGAAACCACGATGCCTAAACTGCTCACCGCCCTGGGAATGATTGTGAAATGACTGCGCGGCATCTGTGTAATCTGTGGATTAGCTCCCCTTTTGCTTAAAATATTTTTCGATCACTGCCGACAGATCTTTCTGGTCCTCTCCCTCATGACAATAAATGATTTCGCCGTCGGACCCGACGATATAGACCACCGGCAAGGTTGTCACTTTGTATGCTGCTGCTATCTGTTCTCCATTGAGAAGAAGCTCATAGCTGAAATGCTTCTCCTTCATCAATGCGACCGCGTCACTGTTTTCCCAGGAATTAATGCCGAACACCACGACTCCTTTGTCAGCAAATTTTTGATGTAGCTTCTGCATACGCGGCATGACTGCTGTGCATGGGCGGCACCAGGTCGCCCAAAAGTCCATTACCACAACCTTTCCGCGATATAACGAGAGCGAGTGTGGCTTACCTTCTGCACCAAGCAATTGCCAGTCGGGAGCTTTCGTGCCGACTGGCAGCAGGTTCATCATCTGCTTCGGCCGTGGCTTCGATGAGGGTCCGATGTTAATCGGACCCTGTGCTGATACATTTTGAAAACCGCACAACGTTAGAAGAATCAAGCTCCAGATGAATCGCTTCATTTCATTGACCTTTCACTTCAACTCTTACCGCGGCTTTGCACGAAAAGTAGTCCTGTCGGTGTTTTGAAGTCTTCTCTGCGAGCTCTGCGTATCTCTGTGATCTCTGCGTAACTGTAGTCGGGAGGAATATTTAACGCAGAGATCACAGAGGTACGCAGAGATCGCAGAGAATCAGTTAGTTGTAAAAACCAATTTTCGTGCAAGGCCACTTACCGCAAAAGCCAGGATCAACGGATCAACCTAGAAACGGCGCGTGTAACCAAACAGAATCATATAATCAGCAAAAGCCGCGTCGCCTCCGGGGCTACCAACCAGGACATCTGAAACACTCCGCTTCCGATTGCGTCCAGCAGCTATCGGCACTGTTACCGACCACGTCTCTTTGTATCTGAAATACTGCACGCCGGGCTCGATCGCCATACCATAACCAGGTCGCCGAAAACCGTTGCTCTTGCCGATTAGATCCCTTACCGGCACGCCCTCGATGCGCCAACCGATGGTGTAGGCCCATTGCCGTGTTTTAGGTACCGGACGCGCGATGCCGACGCGAGCCAGATACTGATCGGCAATCGACATGATCGCCTCGGAAGGACGGTTGCGTCCCGTCGGCACTCCGTTCGTATCTTGTGGATTAAGCAAATATGCGGCTGAGCCATACACAGTCGTCTTGCCAAATCTCTTATATCCCTGGATGTCCAACGGAATGCCCCAACCGCCATCTCCCAGTTGAATCGATTGGTCCACTACCTGTGTAACTGTTCGTGAGTTTGGACCCGGCCCCGGCACGGTATCAGTAACATCAGGTTTTCCGGTGGGAAATTTGATACCGATTCCGAAGGAGATATTGCGGGGCGACTCGCTCGGCTCCTTGAATAACCATGTCCGGCCTATTACTACGAGGTCGCCAAATCCGAAGCTGTGAAAGATTTGTGGAGACGTGCCACGCCTTCGCGATGCTATTAGAACTGGCACTGCGGCGGTGAGATTGAAGCGACGGTTGACGTTGTAAGTGAGCGCCACGTCATGGAGGTAAATGTTGTTGACTACCTCCGTTCCCTGTTCTTCACGTTGTTTTTGCTCCTCCGTGCCTACGAAGTGGCGATGGGAACGTTGTTTGCGAAGGCCAATAGAGAGTTGCCACCGGTCTTTGTCGAAAACCCCTCCATTCGAATGGGAATCTTCCCCGCCGGCACATTGCACGCCAATCACGGGCGCGCTTTGTCGTGCCGCCACTCAACCCTGTGCCCAGGCATGATGGTGGGGCAAGAGACCGCCGGACAGCGTTAGAGCAGCGAGCAGTAGTATTCGATTCAACGAGCGTTTTAACTCCTTCATTGTTATCCCTCCCTTTTAGAACGACAATCTCACGCCAAACTGGATCTCACGACCAGGTGTAGCAGCTTCCGTGATCGTTCCAAACTGTGGCGTGTTGACGAAGCGATTAGGCGTGCCGAGATTCGCGTGATTGAGTGCGTTGAAGGCTTCGGCCCGCACTTGGAATCTAACCTGCTCAGTGATGGAAAACTCTCTTTGCAATGCCAGGTCGAGGGTTTGGCGGCCAGGACCATAAACAGTGTTTCGCCCAACGTTACCGAACGTGAAAGCAGCTGGGGTTGAGAATGCCGCTGGATTGAACCATTGATCGGCAGTTCGCGTGCCTGGTCCAAACACCGGAGCGCCAGTGTAATTGGCCCGGATCGGATTCTCGCCCAGCAGTGTTCCCGCATTGGCAGTATCGCCAAAAACTGAAATCGTAAACGGAAATCCGCTTTGCAACTGATAAATCGCGGCGAGCTGCCAGTCTTTCGTGAGTTTGTTTAATAGATTGTGTTGACCTAACGAAGGCAAAGCATAAACCGTGCTCAGCGCGAAGCGATGGCGAATGTCGCAGGCCGGTCCCTTCTCCGCAGTCAGGTTGGAATTATTCTGCGGGGCTGCCGACTCAAACATAGGTGAGCGAAAGTCAGGAGCGTCGCTGAGATTCTTCGAGTAGGTGTAATTTGCAAGGAAAGTCCAGCCATGAGCAAAACGTCTGCGCACGTTGACATAACCAGCGTGATACCAACTCTGCGCCGAGTTCTCCAGTAGATTGATGCCGCTCACCGGAAAGGTCGTGTTAACGACCGCTACGTCATCGGGAAGCACCATCCCCGGCAGAAAACTCAAAGTTCTGAATGGCCGGCGTGGCCCAATCGCTCCGGGACCGGGCTGAGCATTGTTGATTAAATGAGATCGTTGCAGGTGCACTCCATGCGACCCGAGATACCCAAATTCCAGCGTAGTCTCAGCACCCAAACTCTTCTCAACTGAGCCACTCCACTGTTGGATATATTGCGATGGCGCATCCAGCTCGAATGATGCAAAGCTGACCGTGGTGACTCCTAACACCGCCGGTCCAAAGTTCAAGTGACTTGCAACCACACCCGCCGCGGGAACGAAGTTATCGCTTTGCTGCGTTTCCGGAAACACATACGGAACGTTGTGACGCTGGTTACACCACGTATTCATATCCACTGGTGTAAAGAAGATTCCAAACGCACCGTGCAACACGATTCCATGCTGATGCCAGTTATGAGAGATCCCGACGCGAGGCGCGAAATTGAGTTTATTCGCGTTGCTTAAACCTTTTGGAAACCCCTGTTGCCCGCCGACGAACACAAAAGGAACTCCATTGTTGAAGACGAGATTCGTGTTCGGGTAACGAATGTCGACCAGCGGGCTCATGTACTCGTAGCGCAAGCCAAGCTGGAGCGTGGTGTTGCGAGATAACTGAAAGCTGTCTTGAATGAAAGCGTCGGCGTACCACTGGCGCAGTTGCATCTGCGGAATTCCGGCCTGACGTTGCTTAACCGCAGGCAGACCCAACATGAAACTTGCGAGCGCGGATCCGGTGCCGTCGTTCGTGGCCGTTTGAGTAGTGAAGCCGTTGGTAAACTGGTAGTAGCCGCGATTCTGGAAGAAGCCCCACATGGGCCAGATGTAGTAGCGATAGCTGCCGCCAAGTTTCAAACTGTGTCGACCAACTTGCCAGGTTATGGCGTCTCGCGCTTCAAGAATGGTATCCCATGCATGCATTGGAGTAGCGATGTAGGTATCGCCCATTCCGGAGAAACCCTGCACGTTGAACCACGGCGCACCCCAAGCACCCTTGCCGCCGAAACCGACACCCGTTATTCCCAATTCGGAGACAATGTCGTTCGTGAAGCTGTTTTCCGACGTGCGATGCATCGCCAGTCGCGAGAACGTAATGCTGGCGATATTTACCATTTTGGGACTGATGAGCCTGGTCCAACTGGCGGTGCCGTTCTGAGACATGTTGTCGTGCAGCGCGCCAAAACCCGGCAGGTTCTGCGGCATGAAACCTTTTTCACTGCTGAACGAATAGCGCGCGAGGAAAGCATCGCCCCTTTCGAACGTTTGATCGACGCGGATCGTGGCCTGATCCGTGCGATGATGAGCGTTATTCACGTCGAGAAAGTTATTGCAATCCACGCCCGCGCCGGTCACCTGCGGAATACCCATCATCGTCATGCCGCAGCCCATCATGCCCATCTCCATGTTCGGTCGCGGAATATATTTGCGTAAGAACAACTGCACCTTGGGATCGATCAGTTGCTGCGGGATGACGTTTCCCGGAAATGGGTCGCGAATGATCTGTGGATTGAGCGGGCTGATTGGTTTTGCCGGATCAAAGTTTGGATTGGGGCGCGAGCTGAAAGGGTTATAGATCGTGGCGCCACTCATACTGAAGTCGCCGTTGATCTCATCCTCAGTCGGCACTGTTTCAATCATTGTTTCTGACTTCGTGTGCCGCAAACCTTCGTAGTTGAAGAAAAAGAAAAGCTTGTTGCGAATGATCGGGCCACCCAGCGACCCGCCGAAATTGTTTCGCACGAGATGATTCCCCATATCCATCTCATTGAACGTGCGGGTGTCGAATACGTCGTTGCGCAGAAACTCATAGCCAGTACCATGAAAGTCGTTCGAACCGGTGCGGGTCACGATATTGATTTGACCACCACCTGCTCCTCCCATTTCTGCATTGTAACTTCCTGTCTGAACCTTGAATTCCTGCACGCTGTCGGGAGATGGACTGAGATTGAGCGTATTGAACGTTGGATCGGTGTTAGTAGCGCCGTCTAACAGAAAGTAATTCGCGTTTGGACGGTTGCCGCCAATGCTGACCGCCGATCGCTGTCCGGGCCGCCAGTACAACGGGCTCATGTCACCGGCCTGTGCTCCATGACTTTCGTGCGAGCCGGGTGTAGTGAGTATCAGATCAATCAGCATGCGTCCGTTGAGGGGCAGGTTGCGAATAGCAGTTGGCTCGACTACCTCGCCAATGCTGGCGTCGCTGGTCCGCAGCACAGCCGCCTGGTTTTCGACCTGGACCACGCCGCTCAAAGATGAAAGTGTGAGCGTTACGTCGCACTTCATCTGTTGTCCAACTTCCAGGCTCAACGTTTGGTTCCAGATAGCAAAACCGTTGGCTTCCGCTGTTAGTTTGTACTCACCGGGCAGCAGCCCTGTGATCTGATAGAAGCCGTGATCGTTACTCATCACCTGGCGAGTCGCTTCAGTGCTCATTGCGGTCAAACGCAATGAGGCGCCTGGAACAACTTGTTGTTGCGGATCGAAGATGGTGCCGTTTAGGCTGGCATAGTTGCTCTGCCCTAGACCAAGAAGCGGCGCGACAAACGAGACCGCGACCAAGCACAGAATCCTGGTGATGAATAGTTGTTTCATGATTGAGCTCCGGTATGTGAGCACTTCTCGGTGCAGAGCACCGCTTACAAAACACGCATGAAGGCGACGAGGTCCTTCTTCTCGTCCGGCGCCAGTCTCAATTGAAAGACCACGTTGAAGAACTCAACTGTGTCTTCAAGGGTCGGCAAGCGACCGTCGTGGAAGTACGGTGGAGAATCCTTGATGCCACGCAGCGAGAAGGTTTTCACCCAGCCTTCAGCACGCCCGGCGTAGAAGTCCTCAAGCCGCAGATCGTGCATCTGATTGTCAGTGTAGTAAGGCGCCGCATGACATGCGCTGCAATTTGCTTTGCCGAAGAAAAGCTTTTCCCCTCTCAACTCTGATTCAGTTGCTTTAGCGGGGATCAACCGGCCGTATCGATCGAGTTTAGGCGCGGGTGGGAAACCGATAATGGCATTGAAGTCGCCCATCACGTTAGTGGTGCCTTTGTTGAATTCGCGTCCACCAATCTGTTGGGCCAGGCCAATATCTCCGTCGAAATATTCCTCGACTTCAGCGAAGTGATCGACAGAGCGAATGGACCGGCGCAGGCTATACATCAGGAAAGTGTTATTTCCTCGCAGTGTCGGCGTATCAAGACGAACGCGCGCGAGGGTGGGACGCGTTCCCGGATCCATTTCAATGGCTGCGTTTGTATGTCCGTTGACGTGACAATCGAAACAGGCAACACCTTGCGATGGAAGCTTCGTGAGCCGGTGCTTGGTCTGATTAAACCAACTCGTGTTTGATTTGATGACGAGCTTTTCAAGACCCTTCAATTGTTCGGGCGTGAGAATACCATTGAACAGCCGGTAGAAATTCGCTTCCGTGATCTCCTCACCGCGTGATACATCACCGAGATCAGGTCGCGTAGTGAGGAAAAGAGGCGGAGGAAACTCCGGCAGATAGGCTGCTGGAATATCGAAGTCGACGTCGAAACGAGTGTTTTCAGGGTGGGCATTTAACCACGTCTCGGAAAACAGCATGTGACCAGTCGACTGGAGCGGATGCGACAATGGACGAAATCCTTCAGGGAAAAGATCCCGCTTGTAGATCTCTTCAGGAGTGAGATTGGCCAGTTCCTCCCAACTGGTTATCTTTTCAGACAGCTTTACGACTGGTCCAACGGGAAGCGGCTTTCCTCTTGTCATGGTGATTTTTGGGTCAGTCTTGCCGGTGAAGAGATAGCGCGTGTCCAGGTAAGCTTTCCAACGAGCCATTACTGCCGGCTTCTGCTCGCTCAGTCGCGTGTAGAAGTCAGTGAAGTTTCCTACGTCGTCGATTGATGCGTACGACGTTTTCGCCGGCCCGCCATAGAGGTACAACTTAACAGGCGGGATGTCGCCCGGCCTGAGATCTGGAAAGGCCAATAGCTTCTTACGTTGGTCCTGAGGATATTCACGGTCCCAATCCTCGTCGTAAGCAGCGGGGCTTCTTCCCGTCAACTCCATCTCTTCCGATCGCGGTGCTGAAGACTTCTTTGGAGCAGGAGCGGTAGCACTCTTACTGGCATGTCCTTCGTTCCTCTTTTGCTGCGCTGAGCTGCTGATGAGCGAGGATCCGGGTCCAAAGGAAGATGCAACTAAAAGGGCAGCCAGAAAAAACAGAAAGAAGCCCAAGCTGAACAGGCGTCGTAATCGTTTGTCCATTGTTCCTCCTGATGGGAAGGGCAGATTTCCCGTGTCTGATCATTGAGTCGCGTGAGAGGCTCTTTCTACAACCACTATGCCAGATGAAATTTTCGGTTTCTTACCGGCAAGCTGGTCACAAGCGCCACGCAAGTAAGCTCATTTTGTCCTATCGTTGGCCGCAGAAATGGAGAGGTACGGGAAGGAAAATCGATGAAACGACATTAATACCGATAGAAAACGGGGTGGACAACTTTGTCCATGGTGCAATTGAGTTAGCTGCAATCACACTCGCCCGAATGGCTTCACTTCGTAGCCGGCAATAACCAACGCTGCTGTTATGAGCACTAAGTTCTTAATTACAAACTCGCCGTCAACCGTCAGGCAGAACGGAACTCCCTGCACAAAGAAAATGCTCGGTTTGAACCAAATCGATGTGAACGTCCCGATAAGATGAACACCCAGTAGAATCAACACACACCGAAGCGCCCGCTTGAAGATGACTCCAAGCCCGATTAGCATCTCCCAAACGCCCAACACCAATACAAATACATGGACCGGCATGAACGAATAGGTTTGCTGAATCAACGATGCCACTGGACTACTGCCGAAGATCTTGAGAGCGCCAAACCAAAGAAATACTGAGCCCAGGGCCAATCTCAAAGCGGTAATGCTCCAGCGCCGTAGGATGTTAAGCACTAGTTCATCGACTTGAACCGCTAAGGATAGGAAGGACTCATTTGTCCTGGAATCGAGTGGTTGCCGGATTGGCACAACTGTCGAGTTAAGTGACGTCGTCGTGGTTCTGATGAGAGGTTTCATGAGCTCCGCTTTGATCTTTGCTGAAGTAACGAAATGATCTTCCTGCGGCGACGGCGATTCATTTTGTAAATAGTCTCCGAGGGACTTACCTCCTGTGCAATAACCAGACCATCAGCGGCCAAGTTGTTCAGCACTTCTTTCACTAACTTCGTTTGATACCGGTCGAAAAGCCACCATTTGACTATGTGCTTGGGAATGTCTTGTGCATCTGGATTGGCAATTAAATATCGGAGTATCTCCCTGGCGAGTTCCTCCTTCTTTTCTTTGATTTCATCTGAGGCATTCATGCAGGGCACAATCGCTCGCCCACCAGCAAGCGCCACACCAAAAACTAAAAGCCACAAAGAAGCGCCAGCAGCTTTTTGTTCTTTGGTGCTTCTTCGTGGTAGTAGGACAATGATGTCCTGGCAGGATGGATCTGGGTTAAGAAGCTCTGGATTTTAAGGTTTGAACCGAAATCTGATGTTTGCGAATCAACTCCCAGAAAGCGCGACGATTCTTTTGCGCGGCTTTAGCTGATCTGCTGATATTGCAGTGATTTGAAAGCAGCAGACCTTTGATGTAAGTTTTTTCAAACTGGTCCACCATTCTATTCTTTGCTTCCTGAAAAGACTCCGGTAGCGGCAGACTTTCCGAATCGGAAATCGTTATTCCCGCCGCACAGATTATTGGCCTGGTCGAAAGAACGATAGCACGCATAATGACGTGCTCCAGTTCCCGAACATTGCCGGGCCAATCATAAAGAATGAGCTTTCGAATCGCGTCAGGAGAAAAGCCTGTAACTTGCTTGTTGTACTCGAGCGCATACTTGTTGAGGAAGTGGTGCGCCAGTAAGGGGATGTCTTCCCGGCGGTCTTCCAGCGAAGGCAATTTCAGTTGAATAACATTCAACCGGTAGTACAGATCCTGTCGGAGTTTTCCCTCTCGCACGGCATCTTCACAATTGACGTTAGTGGCCGCAATCACTCGCGCGTCTGCCTTATGAGTTCTAGTGGAGCCTAAAGGTCTATATTCTTTCTCCTGTAGAAAGCGCAAAAACTTGACCTGGGCCATAAGCGGCAGGCAATCCACTTCATCGAGGAACAGTGTGCCGCCATCAGCCTCGTCAATCAGGCCACGTCGAGTGGTCTTGGCGCCAGTAAAAGCTCCTGAGACATGCCCGAACAACTCGTTTTCGATCAACTCCGCCGGGATCGCACCGCAGTTGACGGGAATAAATGCCTGGCTCGCACGCGAGCTTAGATAATGAATGGCTCGGGCACACAGCTCCTTGCCGGTACCCGTATCACCGGTAATCAACACACCAGCATCATACCTCGCCACGAGCGGCAGCTTTTCGATTTCAGTGAGAAACGCCTCACTCTCACCTACCAACTGCCTCATTCCCAATTGTTCCTTAACCTGCCTTAACTCGGGCTCAGACTCGGAAAACTGGTGCAGTAAACGCCAGATACGAGGCAACACGTCAATCGTCTTTAATGGCTTGGTAATAAAATCGGCAGCCAGTTGCCTGATCCATTCGATCATCTCATCTGGTTCAGCTTCATCGACGACTACCAGCAGGGGTGTGGTCGGAATCTCAATTCCCGGAGCGAGAAAAAAGCGCCTGGTATGTTTCAGTCGATCTGCGGATTGAACAACAAGAATTACGGAAAAATCAGAACGAGAAACGATCTGGGCCAGTTGCTTGCCGGGTTCCGTAGCAGCGTGGTCGGGACCGATCTCCTCGTCGCTTTTGACTTCTTCAACCTTAAACTGTGACTGAACAATGGAACGGAGTTCGTCACCGAGACAATTTGAGGGATTGAGATTGAGGATCAGGATCTTGGCCGGTTTCATAACAGTGCTCCTTAAATGACCCACCACGCGTCACTCAGGTAACCTGGCCGAAGGAGGTCTGGGCCCCCAGGTTCTTGTGCGTTGCGCAAATCGATAATGCACCAGAAACCGCGACGGGAGGACGACGCTGTTTCCTTTGAAATATTGAGCGCGGACGCTGGCAAAAGAAGGGGACGGCAGGTAAAAATCGCGATCCCGAGACTAGTCCGTCTACCCCGTCGTGGGGTGCGCCGCACTCGCAAGACTGTCACGAGTTTGATTATCTGCCGTTGGCATGTCCGACTGGTCTGAACATGAAGAGAAGTCTATGCACGGGCGGGCTGGCCAGCGCGGAAAGACTTTTGGCAGAGGGGGAGGATTATAGTCGCGTTGAAGGCAATGTCAACGGCTATTTTCATCCACAGATTGACTTCAAATGAATAAGTTCTGTAAGCGTCTTTATCTCCGATATCGATCCGACTTAATATTTATAAGACCTTCTGTCGGTAGGATCGGCTTCGCAATAGACTAACTTTCCACCATTTTTCGGCTCACGCACTCCATGCAGTCTTACGGCCTTGCTCATCATAGAATGCCTCACAGTAGCGAGTTTCTTTGGCAATGCTGGGCGAGTGCAAATCTCAACTCTTTTAAATAAAAACAGATTGCGGCCATAGCTTTGATGCCTCAAAAGTCAGAAATCATTGTTGGACCGGGTCAGTACAGGGAGCGGTAGCGACCTGGTCAGTGATCAGCATGCGATATTTCCTAACGATTCTTGACTCTCATAGTTTGACCAGGTCGCTACCGCTCCCTGTACTGACCCGGTCCAAGTGAGATTCCTACTTTTGAGGCAAGGCCTGCGGCCATAGCGGTTTTAGTGGGAAGAAGGACATCGTAGAGAAGTAAGACATCATTAACGGCGGGGCGGGAGAGTTACGGCAACGCGCGTTTGCGGGGTCGCGGCCTGCGTGCGGCGCAGCACTTCATCACTCGTCAACGAACGCATAAACTCAACCAGAGCATTCATCTCCTCGTCGGTTAAATTCAAAGGACTAATGCGCCGGTCCAGGTACGGATTGGCTTCACCACCACGATCGTAGAATCTCACGACGTCCAGTAGTGTCTTCTGCGAACCGTCGTGCATGTAAGGCGCGGTTAATTCGACGTCGCGCAACGTCGGGGTCTTAAAGGCCCCGATGTCGCGGCGCCGGTTGGTAACACGATAGCGGCCGAAGTCGGATGTTGTCTGTGTGTGCGCCAACGCCTTCATAGCCACTCCCGTGTTGTGGAAATCAAAGTCGCTGAAGAAGGGCGAGCCATGACTGAAGGCATGACAGTTTATGCATTGGGCCTTACCGCGAAAGAGATCCCAGCCGCGTTTCTGTGCCGCGCTGATGGCGTTCCGGTTACCGGCGATAAAACGGTCGAATGGCGAATTGCCGGACAATTGCGTTCGTTCGAAAGCCGCGATCGCTTTAGCGATCACATCGATAGTGACTTTGCTTTTGAAAACGCGACGAAACCTTTGCACGTAATCGGGATCGTCTGCCACCCGGGCGACAACAGCATCATAATCCTGCATGCCCATCTCAGACGCATTCACTAACGGGTGCTTTGCTTGTTCTTCAAGTGAGTGCGCGCGCCCGTCCCAAAAGAGAGTGGTACTGAACATCGCATTGAGCACGGTCGGTGCATTGCGAGCGCCGCGATTGCTCCGCGTCCCAATGGCCGTGGCATTACGATCTGTAAAAGCGCTCGCCGGATCGTGGCAAGTTGCACAACTGACCGTTCCATCCGCTGACAGCCGCTTATCAAAGAACAGCGCTTCGCCTAGTTTGACCTTTTCCGTGGTGATCGGATTATCTACCGGTATACGCTTGCGCCACTCCCGCACGGGAATACCAAGCGGCGCCTGCATTGCGGAAGCAACAGCCAGGCAACACAAACTCGCGAACAGAATTGGCAGGATTGAGAAAGTCTTTCTAATCACGTGTCAGGCCAAGGCGCCGGGCGAATCGGCCAAAATATCCCCGCCGTGCTCTTTCAGCATTTGCGCGAAGTCGCTGAGAGTAGTCGTTATTTTATCGTGGAGCTCGAGAT